>Ga0182030_10001874_pt1 | contig 44102 bp, 38 predicted proteins | sample 812S3MmetaG_FD_121299 | JGI IMG/M metagenome (GOLD analysis project Ga0182030, IMG submission 121299) | Permafrost microbial communities from Stordalen Mire, Sweden - 812S3M metaG (Illumina Assembly) | ecosystem: Environmental > Terrestrial > Soil > Wetlands > Permafrost | place: Sweden... | reverse complement strand
CCTTCCTCGGTTTGCGCCTTCCTCGGTTTGCGCCTTCCTCGGTTTGCGCCTTCCTCGGTTTGCGCCTTCCTCGGTTTGCGCCTTCCTCGGTTTGCGCTGAGCGGCAAAAGAAGGGAGAGGCGCCATGTGGATGGTCGGCAATTTTCGCGGCAAGCAATCCTTACCTCCGCAATCATGACTGCCTTTGGCTCCCCCTGCCGTCCGGATCGATAGAGGTTGCGACGTTTACGGCATGGCCTTTTGGGCGAGACCAAAAACGCCGTTCGATCGAACGGAATCCCGAACACGGCAGACCGCCAGCTTGGCGTCTGAGTTTTCACACAGTCTGCTTGAATTTTACACATTCCATCGCAGAGCAACGACCTGCCATCGCAGAGCAACGACCTGCTCTTTGGCTAATGGGATGACGACTGGCGAGGCAAGGCTTGCGCTCACGTTACCGTGATTGTTGGTCTCGATAGCGTTCACGGTCATGTTTTCGCGCCTCATGTCGTCCAATCGCGCAGCCAATGGCGGCGCCTATAAGGCCGTGATGACCTGCGTAGTGGCCGGCGACTCCGCCAACAACAGCTCCCTTAAGACAGCCTTTAGCATCTGCGGCGTGAGGCATGGCGATCATGGCAAGGACTAACACTGTGGAACCATAACGGATTTTCACTGGGACAGCCCCTTCCGATTACGGTTGCCGCGTATCCATTCGGTGAGCCGCGCGGCTCAGGCGGCTACGGCTTTTATCGCCTTCGCCGGCGTCCAATTCCACGGCGACAATTCGTCGAGCTTTTGCGCGGGACGATCGGCGATGCGGGCGAGGACGTCAGCGAGCCACGAAGCCGCCAATTAAAAGACGCGGCGACGACTGCGGGAACTGTCTCCCCGCTGTCGTTGTGGCGGGGGCCAGCAACTCTAGTGACCATGACGGCTCGTTGCAGGCGTTTATTTTCCCGACGGGAGCGCTGCTCCGCCTTGGGTCCCGGGCTTGGACTCGACACCGGGGCTGCCGCCGCCGACCGCGCCGCCCTTAAGGCGCTCTTGGTCGCTTTCATACCTTTTTTCAACAGCGGTGCTCGGTTCGACGTTCTTTTGCGCCGCGGGACCGGATGTAGCGCCAGTCTGCTGCGCCAAGGCAGGCGCGGCAAAGGCGAGGCCGAAGGCGACGAGCGTGGTGGCTATAAGGCGCTTCATGGCGTTTTCTCCATTCTGAGTTCATTCAGCGGTACGGCTGTTGCTCAGCGTGAACCTACACGGCGGCAATCCTCCAAAAGAGCCTCGGAAACTACTCATTCCAAATTATTCTCTGGTTCGGGCAGCCGCTGCAAAAGTTTTTGATTTACGCACAGTCACCACACGGCGAAAACAACGAACCAATCGGTCTCGTCAGGGTCAGGATGCTCGCGCGCGTGCGCTATTCGGGCAGCGATGGCTCCATACCTGTCGGAACGGAAACCACCGATGAGGCTAGAGCCCGACTAAGGTACATGTTGGGTCGAGTAATTCACCGATATAATACTAAGTATAGGACGCACCGTAGAGCGGAACGTCATGTTTTGTGTTTGTACAAATCGCGCCTTTCGCAAATTATTTCTTATAGTTAACTCGATCATTCGCTGTATCAATAAGTAATACAATCATATACTTCGCTATAATTTAAACAGAGCAGTAGGCGTAACCTACTGCTCTGAAATATAACTAGTCGACTGACTTAGTCATCCAGTCGTCAATTTCTTTCTGAGCTTGCTCTTTGGTGTAGCCGTATCGCGCTTGAAGCATCCCTTCCAGCTCTTCACGCTTTCCGTTTACTTGGGCTAGCTCGTCATCGGTCAGCTGACCCCACTTCTGCTTAACTTTTCCGCTAAACTGCTTCCAGTTCCCGGCGACAATATCCCAATTTTTCGCCTCACCCTTGGGGGCTGGTTTTTCAGCAGTTTTGGCTGCTTTTTCAGTAGGTTCATGATAGCCGGGCATACCTACGACATTTGGCGGCGCCCATTTTGTGTCCTCAGCGACGGCATTAGTCGCGAAGGCGATAGCGACGAGCGTGGTGGCTATAAGGCGCTTCATGGCGTTTTCTCCATTCTGAGTTCATTCAGCGGTATGGCTGTTGCTCAGCGTGAACCTACACGGCGGCAATCCTCCAAAAGAGCCTCGGAAACTACTCATTCCAAATTATTCTCTGGTTCGGGCAGCCGCTGCAAAAGTTTTTGATTAATGCGCGAAAGGCGCTGGCGTGGGTATGAACTCGGCAGCCATCTGGGCAATATCGGTTTAGGTTTAGATCGAGGATGGCAGTCGTTGTGGCGATTGATGGGTAGTTTCCGATCCTATCCATCGCTACGTTAAAAAGTCTAGGGTCGCCGTGATCAAGCACAAACACTCGATTCGGAGACTTGTCATGAACAGCCAAGAAGTGATCGCGACCTTGAATTTGCTACTACAAACGACGAAGGATGGCGCGAAGGGCTTTCGAACCTGCGCCAAGGACGTAAAAAAAGGAAGTTTGACGCCGGTGTTCGAATCCTCGGCCCAACGTTGCGACGTTGGCGCTGCGGAACTGGAAACCGAGATTCGTAAGCTCGGCGGAGAGCCGGCGACGTCCGGCAGCGTAGGCGGAGCACTGCATCGACGGTGGACCGACATTATGTCTTCCGTCACCGGCATGGAGGAGCACGTGGTGCTCGAAGAATGCGAGCGTGGCGAAGACGCCGCGATGCGTCATTACGAAGCGGCGCTCAAAGAGGATTTGCCTGCGGATATCGCGGTCATTGTGCGTCGACAATATGCGGGCGTGAAAGGGAACCACGATCGGATTCATGCTTTGCGCGATCAATCGGCGACGCCTGTAAGCTGAAAATAACGGCGCCATTCCGAAGGTCGTCAAAACCTATCTATCGCGATTTCGCCGCCGATCCGGATCGGCGGCGAACAGAGGCGAGAATTTGGATGGGTTTTGCGGTGTGACTTTGGCTGTCGCGTTAAATCGCGCCTCCCGAGTTGTGACGGGAGGCTGGGGGTCGGAACGTGTGTTTTCGCCCTATGTCGCCGGCGTTTCCAGACGGTGCGGAAGTGTTGATTTCCGCACCGGAATCTGGAACTGACGCTCGCGGAAGGTCTCGTGCTCATTCGCGCGACTCGGCCTTCTGGCGCGACGCCGAAATTCACGCCAGCCCGCCGCCCCGGCCGTTGCCCTTCGGCTATCCACGCGGCGTTAGATGGGTTTGCGCGACGTGTGCCGCACGGCATGAACGATAAGCTCGTCGTCGGTTGCTTCGTAGAGAACCGCATACGGATATGGCAGGGTGAGCATACGGCGGATCGCCGGGTCGTCGGTGCGGGCGCCGATGAATGGATGCTGCAAAAGAAGAGTAACCGTCATCTGAATGCGGCTTTTCACCCGCGCCGCGCCTTGCGGCGATTTCCCTTCGATGTAGCCGAGAATGTCGTCAAGATCGGCGAGCGCCGGAAGGGTGTAACGCAGCTTCACAGGCCGTGCTTCGCCCAAACCGCCCGCACCTGTTCATCCGTGGCGAACTCGCCACGGGCGGCGGCGGCTTTCGAGAGGTCAAGCGCGGTGCGCTCCTCGGCGGAAAGGATCACCGGAGGTTCTTCGTTCCCCGCCAACTGCAACACCAACCGCGCGATGTCGTCCTGCAACTCGGGGGGAAGAACACGCGCGGCCTCGACGGCTTGGTCTAAAAGTGCTGTCATGATTCAATTCTAGCCTTTTCCCCGAATCCTTCAAAGGGGTTTTGCGTGTCGCTTATGCGCGTCATTTCTGCACCGGAAAGATGGTTTTGAATCAAAGAGCTGGGTTTTGAGCGAAAGTCTTGATTTCCGCACCGGAATCTGGGCCCGACGCTCGCGCGGAAGCTCTCGTCGTCATTCGCGCGACTCGGCCTTCTGGCGCGAAGCCGAAATTCACGCCAGCCCGCCGCCGATCCGCCCGACCGCCGCCCCGGCCGCCGCCCCGGCCGTTGCTTCGCGCCCGCGCCTCCCTTAAATCTAGGCCCGCGACTCGCGCGCCCCCCGCCCCGTTCCGCGCGAGCCCAGCCGGAAAACCCGCATGACCGATGCCGTCCCACAACCCACGAGTCTTCGTCGGCTCAACGCCACGTTCATTGAGGTGACGATTCATCTCGGGCTTATTGGCTATTTATTCTATTGGGCGTTCGAGTTGGTGCATCCGTTCATTCCGATCATGGTGTGGAGCGTCGTGCTGACCGTCGCGCTTTATCCGGTGTTCGACGGGCTGACGCGGGCGCTGGGCGGGCGGGCGCGGCTGGCGGCGATTGCGATCACCGTGCTGGGGCTGGTCGTCATCCTTGGACCGGCCACCTGGCTTGGCGTCGGGCTGGTCAAGGGCGTGCCGGGGCTTATCGCGCGGATCGAGAGCGGCGGCCTGACGATCCCGCCGCCGCCCGAAAGCGTCAGGGACTGGCCGCTGGTCGGCGGGCAGATCTATCAATATTGGGAGCTCGCCTCGACCAATATCGAAAGCGTGCTGAGTTCGCTGCTGCCGCAGTTGAAAGAGATCGGCGGGTTCCTGCTCGAGGCGGCGGGCAAGGCCGGCACGGGGACGCTGGTGTTTCTGGTCTCCGTCGTCATCACCGGCTTTTTGTTCACGCGCGGGCCGACGCTGCTCGCGGCGACGCGGACGCTGGCCCGCCGCGTCGATCCCAGCTATGGCGAAGCCTTCGTCGCTCTCGCCGGCGCGACGATCCGGGCGGTGTCGCGCGGCGTCATCGGCATTTCGCTGTTGCAGGCGGTCATCGGCGGCGTCGGCATGTCGCTCGCCGGGGTTCCGTTCGCGAGCCTGCTGACCTTCGCTATATTGGTGCTGGGCATTGTTCAGCTCGGCCCGATCATCGTCATTGTTCCGCTGGTGATCTGGGGCTGGATGGAGCTGTCGACCGGCGCGGCGCTGGCCTTCACGATCTGCATGGCGGCGGTCTATCTCATCGAGGCGGTGATGAAGCCGTTCGTTCTCGCGCACGGGCTGACCACGCCGACGCTGGTGATTTTCATCGGCGTCATCGGCGGCATTATCGCGCATGGAATCCCCGGCCTGTTCGCCGGGCCGATCGTGCTGGCGGTCGCCTGGGAACTCGCCAAGGCCTGGATCTACGAGCGCGAGACCGCCCCCGCCTCCTCGCCCCCCGCCTCCTCGCCCTCCGCCTCCTCGCCCCCCGCATAGTGCGGCGTAACGTAAGCGAAACACCTCTTGTTAACCATAATCATGGCCGCGCTTTACTGGCCCTGCCAACACTTTGGCGTGCGGAAAAATCCGAGGCGCGCGGAAAAATTTGGGTTTGAGCTTGTTCTAGGCCGTTTCCCGCGGCGTTCCGCGAATTATTTTCTCCGCGATGCGGACAGGAAAACGCCCCATTGCAGTCCCGACAACGCCGCGAAGCGCTGTTTATTTGGCGAGGATGCGGCGTCCCAAAAGTCTAACGCGGTTAATCTAACCTTTTCGCGAAGCGGCGAATGTTAGTTAAGTCGTAAGGCTTGCGTGGGAAAATCATTCACAGGTCGGGGAGTGGAATGATAGAGGGTATCCGCGTGTCAAGTCAGTTCCTTGCGTTCAATCTTCGCCATTTGTCTTTGACTCTTTTGCCCAGGACAGTCCCTGGCGCCAGCGTGCTCGCCTTGAGCTTGCTCGCCGGCGTCTGGTGCCTGTCCGGGCCTCTCGCCGCCCCTAATGGCGCCGAGACGTCGGCTGCGGTCGAGGCGGGGGTCGTTGCGAGCGCGCCGAGCGCGGTCGCGCATCCCTATGGCCCGATGCTGGTCGATCTGCGCTCGCGCTTGCGCTCCGCGTCGGCCGCGCTGGCGCGAACCGTTGCGCCTCTCGCGAAGCCCCAGCCGATCGCGGCGGCGGCCGTCCCATCCGTCCCGGTCGCGGCGCCGCCCGCCCTCCGGCTTGGCCGGGCGACGTTCGACAACACGCCGTTGCCGCCGCCCCGCCCGGCGGAACTGAAGCCCGAGGCGGTTCTGGCGGCGCCCGTTGCGCCCGTTGCCCCGACGCCCGTTGCGCCGACGGCGGAAAACCTCCCGCCGGCTCCGCAACTCAGCCTGGCCGCGCCCGAGAACACGCTTTTGCCGCCGCGCCGTCCGGCGGAGTTGGACGCGTCTGCGAGCCCGCCGCCAGCGCCGCCGCCCGTTCGTCTTTCGGCGCGCGAGACCGCGCCGCGGCGAGGCCGGGGGCGCAGCGTCAGAACCGCGCTTGCGGCTCCCGTGGGCGACAACCGCACCTTCCTCGAAAAGCTGTTCGGCGCGCCGCAAACGTCCAGCCCGGCGCTCGGATATGCGGCGGCGGAAAGCGGCGGCGTGACCACCGCCGCGCGCAGCATCGCCTCCGCGTCCAGCCCGACGCAGCGCTACGATCGCTACACCGCCATTTACGACATCTCGGCGCATACGGTCTATCTGCCCAATGGCACGCGGCTGGAGGCGCATTCGGGCCTCGGCGCGCTGCTGGACAATCCGCATTACGTGCACCAACGCATGCGCGGGGCGACGCCGCCCAGCGTCTACGAGCTGACGCCGCGCGAGCAGCTTTTCCATGGCGTGCAGGCGCTGCGCCTGACGCCGCTCGGCGGCAATGTCTTTGGCCGCGCCGGCCTGCTGGCGCACACATATATGCTCGGCCCCAACGGCGACTCCAACGGCTGCGTGTCGTTTCGCAACTACCAGGCGTTTTTGCAGGCCTATCAGAACGGCGAGGTCAGGCGGCTGGCGGTCGTCGCCAGCCTGAACTGAGCGCCTCTACTATCCGGAATCACAGATTCCGGATAGTAGGTTTTTTGAGTATCCGCTTCATCCTCAATGAATTGCGAGCCGCTACGCGACCAGCCCTTCATTGAGGGCGGATACTACCTCCTCGCGTAATAGGCCAAAAACATCGCGACCGCGCTACGCGCGTGGTCGCGAATTTCTTTTTCGGCGATGGGCGTCTTTGGCGGATTGATCAGCGCCAGCACGCGATAGTTGGCGATGACCGCGCCGAGGAACAGTTTTGCCGCGCGCTCCGGCCGGCGACAGCGCAGTTCGCCGCGCAGGGTTGCGGCGCGCAGATAATCGGTCAGCCGTTCGAGCGTCGCGCCGGGCCCCTTGGCGTAGAGAATCGCGCCAAGTTCGGGCGTTCGCGCGCTCTCGGCGATGACGAGGCGCAGCAGCGGCACAACCTCGCTTTGCGTCATCAGCCGCAGCAGGCCGCAGCCAAGCTCGAACAGCACGCGCCTCGGCGGCGCCTCGTGCGACAGCGCGCTCTCTGGCCCCGAAATCTGCTCCGCCCTGCGGCCGACGACCTCGGCGAACAGCGCCTCCTTGCTGGCGAAATGCCGATACAGCGTCTCCTTCGACGCGCCGGCGCGCGTGGCGATCGTCTGCATCGTCGTGTCGGCGAACCCATGTTCGAGGAACGCCGCCTCGGCGACGCACACCAATTGCTCGCGCCTTTGGCCGCCGCGCGGAACGCGCCTGAGGGCCGGAGCCTCGTCGGTCATTTTTCCGTGTCCCCAATTCATTGGCGCCGTTGCATTGACTCTGGTCATATCGGGCTTATAAACGAACCCATCAGTTCTGTTAAGCGTCGTGACTCCCAGTCTCCCCTCACAGGCCGCGCGGCTTCGACGACAAAGCGAAGCGGCTTCGACGACAAAGCGAAGCGGCTTCGACGATGGAGCGAACGAGTGTGCCGGATCGTCCAATCGATGACAATGTTTAGCGGTGCAGCGGCTTGGTTTAGCGGCGCGACGGCTTGGTTTAGCGGCGCGGCGGCTCGTCGGGCGGACGCGCGATGACCGACGACGCCGACATCGACGCCAAGAACGACGCCAAGAACGATTCGAAGCCGGAAAAGCGCCCGCCGGTGCTGATCATCGCTCTGGCGGTTCTCGCGCTGCTGGCGCTTGGCGGGTTCTATTTTTGGTGGGCCTATCGCAACATCGAGAGCACCGACGACGCTTACACCGACGGCCGCTCGGTCGTCATCGCGCCACGGGTTGCCGGCGTCGTCGTCTCGCTCGACGTGAACGACAACCAGTTCGTGACCAAAGGCCAGCCGCTGGTCCACATCGACCCGCGCCAATATCAGATCGACCGCGAGCAGGCCGAGGGCGCGCTGGAGACCGCCAAACACCAGTCCGCCGGGCTGAAATACGGCGCCGATATCGGCCGCAAGAATTTTCCCGCCCAGCTCGATCAGGCGCAGGCGCAACTCGCCAGCGCCAAGGCCAATCTGGCCAAGGCGCAAGCCGATTACGACCGCCAGCGCGCGCTCTCCAAACAGGCGACGACGCAACAGGATGTCGACGCGGCTTCGGCGGCGCTGAAACAAGCGCAGGCGCAGGTGATGCTGGCGAGCGCGCAGGTGACGCAAAACTCGCCGGTGCCGCAGCGGATCGGCGAAACCGACGCGCAGGTCGGCCAGTCCAAGGGACAGATCGAGCAGGCGCAGGCCAAGCTCGATCAGGCCAATCTCAATCTCTCCTGGACCGTGGTCGAGGCGCCGCAGGACGGCTGGATCACCAAGCGCAATGTCGAGATGGGCAATTATGTCGCGCCGGGCCAGCAGATTTTCCTGATCGTCGCCCCCGAGGTTTGGGTCACCGCGAATTTCAAGGAAAGCCAACTCGCCCTCATGCGCCCCGGCCACAAAGCGCGCATCCGCGTCGACGCCTATCCCGCGCTCGATTTGCGCGGCCATGTCGACAGCGTTCAGCTCGGCTCCGGTTCGAAATTTTCGGCCTTTCCGGTCGAGAACGCCACCGGCAATTTCGTCAAGGTGGTGCAGCGCGTGCCGGTCAAGATCGTCATCGACAGCGGCCTCGACCCAAAGCTGCCGCTGCCGCTGGGCATTTCGGTCGATCCCGAGGTCACCGTGAAATGAGCGCCGAAGAGACGCCCGCGCCAGAGACGCACGCCGACTGGAAGCCGGCCTACAACCCCTGGCTGATCGCGGTCTCCGTCACGCTCGCGGCGTTCATGGAGGTGCTCGACACCACCATCGTCAATGTCGCGCTGCCGCATATCGCCGGCAGTCTCTCGGCCAGCGCCGACGAAGCGACCTGGGCGCTCACTTCCTATCTCGTCGCCAATGGCATCGTGCTCACCATCTCCGGCTGGCTCGGCGATCTTTTGGGCCGCAAGCGCTATTTTTTGATTTGCATCGGCATGTTCACGGTGTGCTCGTTTCTGTGCGGCATCGCCGACAGTCTGGCGCAGCTGATCGTGTTTCGGCTGGCGCAGGGGTTTTTTGGCGGCGGCATGCAGCCCAATCAGCAGTCGATCATTCTCGACACCTTTCCGCCGTCCAAGCGCGCCGCGGCCTTCGGCGTCGCGGCCATCGCCACCGTTGTCGCGCCGGTGCTGGGGCCGACGCTCGGCGGCTACATCACCGACACGGCGAGCTGGCGGTGGATTTTCTTCCTCAACGTGCCGGTCGGGATGCTCGCGGTTTTTCTCGTCTCCATCGTGGTCGAAGACCCGCCGTGGGAGAAGAACAAGAAAAAGCGCGGCATGGATTTCATCGGCCTGTCGCTGATCACGCTGGGCCTCGGCTGTCTCGAAGTGATGATGGACCGCGGCGAGGACGCCGGCTGGTTCGAGTCGAATTCGATCCGGTTGATGGCGGTGCTGGCGTTCCTCGGCATAACCAGCGCGATCGTCTGGCTGAGCGTCGCCAAGAAGCCGATCGTTCACCTCGCCGTGTTCCGCGACCGCAACTTCGCCGCCGGCTGCGCGATGATCTCGGCGATGGGCGGCATTCTCTACGCCAGCGCGGTGATCATTCCGCAATTCGCGCAGCAGGTGCTCGGCTACACCGCGACCTGGGCGGGGCTCATTCTCTCGCCCGGCGGCGTCGCGGTCATTTTGCTGATACCGCTCGTCGGCCTGCTGATGAAGCGGATGCAGACGCGTTACATCATCGCCGCCGGCTTCACGATCATGGGCTTCGCGTTGCTCTATTCCAGCAAGCTGGCGCCCGACATCGACTTCAACACGCTGATGCTGATGCGTACGTCGCAAACGGCGGCGCTGGCCTTCATGTTCGTGCCGATCACCACGGTGACCTTCCTGACGCTGCCGCGCGAACTCAACGGCGACGGCACCGCGCTGTTCGCGATGTTCCGCAACGTGTTCGGCTCGATCGGCATTTCGCTGGCTACGTCCCAGGTCAGCCAGCGCACGCAGACGCACCAGACCTATCTGTCGCGATGGGCGACGCCGCTGCATCAGCCCTATGCGGAGCTGGTCGCGAGCTACGAGCGCACGCTGCTGTCGATGGGGCGGGCGGCCAGCGCGGTTCACGACATCGCCGTCGGCCACGTCTATCAGTCGTTCCGGCTGCAAACGATCATCATGGCCTATTCCGACATATTTCTATATTGCGCCGTCGCGTCGTTCCTGCTGGTGCCGCTGTGCTTTCTAGTGTCGCCGAAAAAGGCGGCGCTTGCGCCGGGAGGCGCGCATTGATGGCGGCGCGGCGCTCCCTTCTCGCCCTCGCCGCGATGGCGTGGCTCGCCGGCTGCAACGCCGGTCCAGATTTCGCGCCGCCCGATCCGCGGCTGCCCAAGGACGCCTTCTCCGCCGAGGCGGCGCGCGGCGTCCGCGAGCCCCCGAGCCCGACATGGTGGAAGGTCTTTCACGATCCGGTGCTGACCGAGTTAGAGGCCCGCGTCGCGCAGGACAATCTCGACGTTAAAACGGCGACGATTCGGCTCGCGGAGAGCCGCTTTCAGCGCGGCGTCGCGGCCTCGGCGCAACTGCCGGGAATCAACGCCGACGCCAAGTATCAATATGAACTCTACAGCCAGAACGGCATCGCCAGCCTGTTGAGTTCGCTGAGCTCGTCGTCGTCAAGCACTCCTTTGACGATTCCGTCGATCAGCGATTACACCGTCGGCTTCGACGCCTCCTGGGAACTCGACCTTTGGGGCCATGTCCGCCGCGCGGTCGAATCCGCCGACGCGCAGGTCGAGCAATCGGACGAACTGCGCCGCGACGCGCTGGTGTCGAGCCTCGCCGAACTCGCCCGCGACTATGTTCAACTGCGCGGCGTGCAGACGCAGATCAGGATCGCCAACGAAAATTTGCGCATCGGTCAAGACACCGAGAACCTTGCGCAGGAGCGGCAGAGGAAAGGCGTCGCCACCGGCTTCGACGCGCAAACGGCGGCGGCGCAAGTCGAAAACCTTCGCGCGCAGATTCCCGCTTTGGCGGCGCAAGAGTCGCAATACGCCAATGCGATCGGCTTTCTGCTGGACCTGCCGCCCGGCGCGCTGCGCCAGGAACTCGGCGCGCAAGAACTCGGCGCGCGAAAAAAAACGCTGGCGCTGGCGCCGCCCGGCGCGCCGTCGCTGGGCGTGCCTTCCGAACTGGCGCGCCGGCGTCCCGACATCCGCGCCGCCGAAGCGCAGTTGCACGCTGCGACCGCCGACATCGGCGTCGCGGTCGCATCCTTCTATCCGACGATCAAACTCAACGGCGTCGTCAGCCTCGACGCGCTGGATCTAAAGAACGTGTTCAAGGCCAGTTCGCTGCAATATAACGCCGGCCCCAGCGTCAGCCTGCCGATCTTCGACGCCGGGCGCTTGAAGAGCACGCTGGAATTGCGCAAGGCGCAGCAGCAGGAGGCGGCCATCGCCTATCAAAAGACCGTGCTGCAAGCCTGGCGCGAAGTGGTCGACGCGCTCACCGCCTATCGGCGCGAACAGGAGCGCCAATCCGCATTGCGACGGCAAGTCGAGCACTCCCGGCAAGCGCTCGCCATCGCGCGAGCGCGCTACAAGGACGGCCTCGGCGAGTTTTTGGCGCTGCTCGACGCCGAACGGACCTTCCTTCAGGCGGTCCAGCAATATGAAACCAGCACGACCAACGTCTCGCTGGATGTGGTGGCGCTGTATAAAGCGCTGGGCGGCGGCTGGGAGGGCAGTTTTCCGCAAGGGGCGGGGGAGCTTGAGCCCGTGTCGCTACTGCCGTTTTAGGGGGCGCGAATCCCTCCCCCTCGCGGGGAGGGTGGCGCGCGTAGCGCGACGGGTGGGGGGCTCTCGCGACTGGGTTGGAACTTCCCCAGAACCCTCACCCGACTCCGCTTCGCGGAGCCACCCTCTCCCACAAGTGGGAGAGGGGACGCGCGCCATCGTCACCTCGCGTAAGCCACGCCGCGCCGACCTTGGCGCCGTGCAAGACAACCGCCGCTTTAACCGCGCCGCCGCAATGAATCGAATTTTACAAAACATCTCAATATCTTCTTCAGGCGCGGCGAATAGTTTGAGCGCGAAGCCATGGCGGTCGCGGTTGGCCTGTCGCCGACGGCGCGCTACGCGGCGACAGGATCATTTGTAGCCATGTCGGCCTTGGCTGCCTATTCTTGTCAACACGAACATATTCGCCGGCGGTTCGTGTTTAAGTCTTGGACACGCGGCGCCCTCGGCGCGGCGCCAATATTGGGAACGTGACTTGTGGTTGCTTCCTTTACCAGCATCGTCATTCCGGCCTTTCGATCCGCGGCGACGCTGCAACGGGCGGTGGAGAGCTGTTTAGATCAAGCGGACCCCAAGAATATATTTGTCGTCGTCGACGGTCCCGACGACGACGTTCTGCGCGCGCTGGCGCAAACGACGCCGGTGCGGGTCGTCGTGCTGCCGGAGCGCCGGGGAGCGGCGGTTTGCCGCAATATCGGGTTGGGGCTCGCCGACACTAAATTCGTGTTGTTTCTCGACGCCGACGATTACGTCGAGGGGCCTCTGCTGCGTTCCGCCGAGGCTGCGGCGGAAGCGGCGGGAGCGGATTTGGTGCTGGGGCGTTTTTCGTTCGAATATCCCAATGGACGCCGAAACCCTATTCATCGTTACCAAAGCGCGCGCGATCTCGATTGTTCGATCATCATGAAGAAATGGCTATCGGGCCACTACACGCCGCCTTGCGCGATCGTGTGGCGCCGTTCGTTCGTTCGCGATCTTGGCGGTTGGGACGAGGCCTTAGCGAAGAACCAAGACGGCGACCTGATCTATCGCGCGCTGTTGCAAGCGCCGGCGCTGGGCTATTGCGCCGACGGCCAGGGCGTCTATGTGCAGGACGAAAACCCCGGCCGCATCACCAAGCAACAGAACCGCAACACGCTGGCGTCGCAGCACGCGGTGTTGAACAAGATTCGCGATGGGCTGGCCGGCCTGTCGTTCGATCCGCGCCCGGAACTCGGCGTCGCTTATTATAATTTGGCGCGGCAGGCCTATAGCAACGACGAGAACGAAATCGGACGCGTGGCTGAACGCACGGCGCGCGAACTGGGCCTGAAAGGCCAGCCGGGGCGCCTCTCGCATAGCGTGATGGCGAGATGTCTTGGTCTTCGACGCAAACAGCTCGTCTCCCGCTATGTCAGACGGATGATCGGCCTCGACTGACGGACTCGCCTGTGCGCGCCGTCGATAAATCGCACGCATAAAATTCGCAATTGCTTCAATTTTTAAGTAAGCGCGCAAGCGCTCGTAAAGCAAAATAAAGTGGTAAACGACCGATTCAGCTTGTTGCTTAAATAGCTCTTCATGCGCCCCTACCTAGTTTACATTCATAAATTGAACCGAGGATAAGCCATTGGCGACGCAAACAGAGACGGGGGCCGACCTGCCCGCGGCGGAAAGTCTACAGTCTCCGGCGTTTTTGTCGCACTCTTTCGGCTTGCGCGCCGCGCCGCTCCTCGCGCGGATCGATGCCGGCGCGCGCGCCTTCCATCAATGGTTCGGTGGCGACTTTTGGCTGCATCGGCTGCTTGAAAACAACAGGGCGCTGACGCGGACGAGCTTTTCCTGCGTCGCGGGACTGTTGGACGTTGCGGCGATCCTCTTTGCGGCGATCTTCGCGTCGACCGGTTATAATTTTATGGCGCATGGCTGGACCGGCTTCAGCGAGTCGAGCATGCAAGTCTGTCTCTCCGCGGCGATCGTGTTCGTCGTCGCGAACATCGGGCGTCACAGCTACGCCATCTCCGATTATGTCGACCTCTCCGGTCACGCGCAGCGAACTTTCGCGCTGTGGAACATGGCGTTTTTGTCCTCGGCGACGCTCGGCTTCATGACGAAGACCATTGAGGAAAGCTCGCGCGGCGCCTTCCTCGCTTTTTATTTTGTGGCGCTGCTGGCGCTATACGCCGAACGCGCGGCGTTGGTCCTGTTGACCAAGCACAGCGCGCAAAGCGGCGGAGTTCTGGCCACGCGCGTCATGCTGGTGGGCTTCGCGCGCGACATCGAGAATTTTATGCGCCTGCGCGAACCGGCAAAGCAGGGCATGGATATTGTGACCACGGCGATCCTTCGCGACGAGGACGGATTGCTCGACGCGGATATCGCCAAAGCTACCGCCCATGCGCGCAGCCTCGCGCCCGACGACATCATCGTCGTCGTCCCGTGGGCGCGCGCGCCGGTGATCGACAGATGCGTGTTGAAACTGGCGCTCATTCCGGCGTCGATACATATTCATCTCGAACCCGAATGCGCGCTAAATCGGATCGTCGGTCCGAAGGTCAGCAACATCGGCGCTATTCCGAGCTTCCGCCTCAAGGGCTCGTCGATGAATACGGCGGACATCGTGATCAAACAGCTCTGCGACATCGCCATCGCCGCCATTTCGCTCGTCGCGCTGACGCCGTTGTTTGTTCTCGTGGCCGTGGCGATCAAGCTCGACAGCGGCGGCCCCGTGCTGTTCTTTCAAACGCGGCACGGCTTCAACATGAAGGAATTTCGCATCGCCAAATTCCGCTCGATGACGACGATGGAAGATGGCGGCGACGTCAAACAGGCGACGACGCAAGACGCGCGCGTCACCCGCGTCGGGGCCTGGCTGCGCCAGTTCAACGTCGACGAATTGCCGCAGCTTCTGAACGTGCTGCGCGGTGAAATGTCGCTTGTCGGCCCGCGCCCGCATGCGCTGGTTCACGACGAGATGTTCGAATCCGAAGTCGTGCTTTACGCCCGGCGCTACAACGTCAAGCCGGGAATCACCGGCTGGGCGCAGGTCAACGGATTGCGCGGCCCGACCAATACGTCGGACAAGATCAACCGCCGCGTTCAGCACGATCTTTATTACATCAACAACTGGTCGTTGCCGCTGGATATGTGGATCCTGCTGCTCACCATTTTTTCCAAGAAGGCCTATCGAAATGCGCTGTGAGGCGTCCTCGCCGCCGCGGGAAACAACCTTCACGAAAGCATAACCATGGTTGAGCGTCGTCCTTTAAATTGTTTGCATTTGCTTCCATAATTTATCGCGCGGCTTCTGTCTGCGGATAGGAAGTCTCTGCGCAAAGTTAAGTCATGGCGTCGCAGACGTCCACATGGAACCCGACCCCGATGACTTACATGGCAGACCGCGACAAAAATATCTGCATCGCTCCGTCGGCGGGCTCCAACCCTTGGCCGTCGGCGCTGGCTTTTTTGTTCAAGCATTTGCGGCTTTGGCTGTGCGCGATCATCGCGATGGGCGTCGTGGGCGGCGGGCTCGGCGTTGGCGCGAAGCTGCTTTGGCCGTCGAAATACACCGCGACCGAACAACTTCTGTTCGATCCGCAGGGTTTCAAAATTTTCACCAACGACCTCACCAGCGGGCGCTTCGACGCCAACGCCGGCATCAACTTCATCGAAAGTCAAATGGGCGTGATCGTTTCGGAACGCGTCCTTTCGCGGGTGATCGATCGCGAATGCGCTGATCACGCATCGGACCGCAGCGCGCAAGCGATCGCAGGCGAGCCCATGTCCGACGACGCGGCAAGTTGCGCGAAACTTGGGCTCAACGTCGACGCGGCCAAGGCGTTGACAGCGCTCCAGCGCAACGTGGTTGTGAAGCGTCCCGAGCGCAGTTTCGTCGTGGACGTAAGCGCTTCCGCGAGCACGCCGCAACTCGCCGCGCATCTCGCGAACGCGGTCGTTGCGGCCTATCTCGCGGAGGATGTGAAAGCGCGAACGGAGGCGGCCAATCGTCTTAACAGCGAATTGAGCGGCCGGCTGGAATCGCTGCGCAAGACGCTGGAGGACTCCGACGCCAAGGCCGAGCATTACCGCAGCGACAAGAATCTCATTCGCATCGGCGACAAACTGCTGATCGAGCAAAAGCTCGCGGACGCCGCCACGGCGTTCAACGTCGCGCAGGCCCGGACGGATCGTGCTTTTGCGCGCGTAAAGCAGCTTGAGACGGCGCCGCGAACCGCAAGCGCGCTTGGCGCGCTCGGCGCCGACGCCGACACGCGCACGCTGGCGCAGTTGATCGACCGTCGCGCCGCATTGCTCGTGGAGGTCGCGCCGCTGGCCGCCCGGATGGGCGCGCGTCATCCGTTGCTGGTGGACGCGCGCAACCGGCTCGCCGAAGTCGACAGAAGCATTTCGTCGGAGTTGAGCGCGGTGGTCAGCGCCGCGCGCGCCGATCTCCTGCGCGCCCGCACCGAGCAGGACGGTCTGGAACGCACGATGAATGCGCTGTCGACCAAGGTCGCGCGCGCGCGTCAGGAAGAAATCGAACTTCACACGTTCGAGCAGGAAGCCGACGCAAATCGCAAGCTTCTGGTGTCGTTCGAAACGCGCTCGCGCGAGGCGAGAGAGTTTGGCCGGCTCGACGCCGGCAATTTGCGCGTCGTCTCCAATGCGCGCGCGCCGGAGACCCGTGTCGCGGCGGTGGGATTGGTTCTGTGGGCAATGGTCGGGCTTGTCGTCGGCGTCATTCTGGCGTGCGGCCTGGCGACGCTGGTCGCGCTGTTGCGCTTTGGCGGCGCGTCGCTAAAGCAGCAAGCCGCGGCGGAAGAGGTTTACGCTGCGGCGGAAGGCGTTCGCGCCGCGGCCGAAGGCATGCGCGTTGCGGCGGAAGAGATGCGCGGCGCGACGACGGCGCGCCATCCGCCGTTGGATTTGCGCGGATGAAGGAACCGCAATGACGATCCCGTTCGGCTCTGGCGCAATGGAATCGCAGCTTTGAGTTTGGCGCCGGATCGAAAAGTTTGAGCCTGTTCACGTCGCGAAAATCTATCGACTTTTTTTTAGAACATTGGAGTGCGCCACAGGTGACGACGACAAAACAAAACACCGCCGAGCGCCATTTGCTTGGCTGGATCGGTTGGGCCGGCTTCGACGCGATCGGGCGGTTGGCGCTGCTGACCGGCAGCACCGTCGTGTTTTCGCGCCTGCTGACGCCGCGCGACTTTGGCGTCACCGCGCTGGCGCTCACCGTCGTCGCGGTCGCGTCGGTGTTCGTCGGCATGCCGTTCGAGGAGGCGTTGACGCAGCGGCGGGGCCTGCGGATGATTCATTTGCGCGCGGCGCTCGGCGCCTCCTGGCTCATCGGCCTGGTGATTTTTGTTGTGTCGATTTTTGGCGGATGGCTGCTGGCCGCGTTCTATGGCCAGTCGGAAATGCGTTACCTGCTGCCGATCGCGATGATTTCGATTTTCTTTAGCGGCCATTCCGACATCGCCACCGCGCTCGCGCGGCGCTTGCGCCGCTTCAACGACGTGGCCTATGCGACGCTGGTCGGCCATGTCGTCGGCATCGGCCTGTCGCTGTTGCTGGCGCTGCTTGGCGCCGGCGTGTGGTCGCTGATTGCGCAACGCCTGTTGGTGGTGGTGGCGCGAGCGGTGATCCTGCAATATCGCATCGGCTTTTTGATCCTGCCGCGCTGGTCGCCGTCGCATATCGGCCAGCTCGGCCGCTTCGCGGGCCTGTCGTTCCTTAGCCGGTTATCCGACAATCTCACCTATCTCGCCTTCAACAATATCGTCGAAATCTATTTCGGCATGACGGTGCTTGGCTATGTGAACATGGCGATGCGGTTGATCGAGCCGATCCGCGGCGCGATCGGCGCGACCGGACATAATCTCGCCTTCTCGTTTTTCGCCTCCGCTTCGCGCGATCATGCGCGCCTCGCCAAGCTCGCGGAGGCGGTGGTGTCGCGTTCGGCTTTCGCCATCGTGCCGGTGTTTGTCGGCATGGCGGCCGTCGCGCCCGTGTTGCTGCCGCTTGTCGCCGGCCCCGGCTGGGACGACGCCATCGACATTACGATTTGCTTCGCCATCGCCGGCGCCATCGCCGTTCCGTCCGGCCTGATCTTCACCGCTCTGTCGGCCAATGCGCGGCCGGAGTTCGGGCTGTTGTCGACGCTCGCCGGCTTTGCGGCGACTCTCGTCGTGCTGATCGGCGCGAGCGCGCTGGGGCCGCTCAGCGTCGGCTTGTCGCGGATCGCCGGCGACGCGACGCGCGCCGCCTTCGCCATCGGACTGTCGTCGCGCGCGCTGTCGTGGTCGCGCGGCTCGCGGCTGGCGGCGCTGGCGCCGGCCTGGATGCTCGGCGCCATCATGGGGCTTGTCGTCGCGCAATTGGGCGCGCTGCTGCCGGTCGTCAATCGTCTTCCCAATCTCGTCGTCATGATCATGCTGGGCGTCGGCGTCTATGCCGTCTTGCTCGGCGTTTTCGCCCGCCCGGCGCTGCGCAACTTCATCGCGATGCTGCGCGCGCACCGACGTCACGACGCCGCCGAGGCGCCGAGCGGCGGCGCCAAAACTTGCGCCATAATCTCGTCATGAATTTGCTAAATTCCTCGACCATCGTCCTCGTCACCGGCGCGCGCGGCTTCATCGGATCGGCCGTCGTCGCCGCTCTCGCCCATTCGGGCGCGCGGGTTCGGGCCGGCGTGCGCCAATGCGCGCCGTCGCCTGCGGACGCCTCGGAAATGCGCGGCGGTGCGCGTTTATGCGCCTGCGATCTGGACGATGCGGCGCAGCTTCGCGCGGCGGTCAAGGGGGCGGATGTCGTCGTCCACGCGGCCTATGGCTCCGACGCGGCGATGGCGGCGCAGTGCCGAACGCTGGTTGAGGCCATGGCGGCGGAGCGCGTAAAAAATCTTATCTATTTGAGTTCGATAGCTGTTTACGGCGACTGCAGTGGCCTCGTGACCGAGGCCGCGCCGCCGCAGGGCCGGCTCGGCGCCTATGCCGCCGCCAAGCGCGACTGCGAGGATTTGGTGGCGGGTTGGGCGCGGGACGAGCGGCGGGCCATTATCCTGCGTCCCGGAATCGTATATGGAACAGGCAGTTACTTCTGGGTCGACAAAATGGCGCAGCGGATTCGCCTCGGCGTTTGGGGCGATTTCGGTTTGGCGGGGCAGGGATTCGCCGCCCTCGTCCATATCGACGATCTTGTCGAACTCATTGAAATCGCGTCACAACACCTTGCGTCCGGGGCCCGCGCCGGCTTGCCGAATTGCGCCGCGCTGAACGCGGTCGGGCCTGAGGCGCCGAGCTGGAACGGCTATTTCCAGAATCTTGCGGCGGCGATCGGCGCGCCGCGATTAAGCTATTGGAATAAAAGCGAGATCACCCTGCGCCAGCTGGTCGCGGCGCCGGCGAAACTGTGGCGACGGCTGGGCCTCCCCGGCGCCCAAGGCGCGGCGCTGGCGGCGACGCCCGGCGAATGCGCGCTGTTTTCGCGCAAGGCGACCTATGCGATGGACAAAGCCGCTGATTTACTTGGGTTTTCGCCGCGAATTGGTCTGGCCGAAGGCCTCGCGCGCACCGTTGCGCCAAAGGTTTAGCGGCGCGACGTGTTTGTGCGTATGAGCGCATGATGTTTGGCGACGGCGTGTCGTGTCGGTGCAAGACAGAAATGACACCGACACGACACGGGGGCGGGCAGGTTCCATAGGGGTTTATACGACTTTCGCGTTCATCAATTGGCAATCAAACCGAATCGGCGAATGTGAGACGGACGGCCATGCCGATCGGCAACCTTTCTAACCGCAGCGTGCCCCGCAACTGCTGAGCGATCTCTTTCATCAACTTTGTGCCGCGGCCTGGCGGCGTCGTGGCGGGATCGAAGCCGATACCATTATCCGATACCGTCATCTCGAACGTGCCGTTCAAGCGCCCGAAACGCACCTCCATCTTTCCAGCAGCGTCATTTGGAAAGGCGTATTTTACCGTGTTCATGGCGGCTTCCGCATAAATCAGCCCGACAAACTGCGCGCGTCGATGGTCGAGATCAATACTTGGTTCGATCGCTGTCTCGAAGGCGATCCAATCGCCGAACGACTTCTTGATCGTGTTCGAGAGAGTCGTCAGATAACTGGCCATGGAGATCACGCCGGCGCTGTCATGGTCGAGTGTGCTGTGCAGCGCAGCGGCGCTGCTTAGGCGTGATACGCAACGCCCGCAATAGTCTGGCTGATTGGTTACTCTCGCCTGCATGGACAACAATAACGTGAGTCCCTGTAGGTCGTTTTTTATCCGATGGCGCAACTCATCGTAGCGAGCTTTTGACTCGCGCAATTCCTGCTCGTTTGCTGCAAGCCGAGCTTCGAGTTCGGCCAGTCGCATGACGGCGTCTGGCATATTGTTCACGGGCGGTCTCATAAATAGGGATAATATCGATCATAAACATTAGGTCAAGCTGGAGATCGAGCCTGTTTGGTTAATCACCGAAAAGCAAACTCCTTGTGCCGATTTCAAGACTTTCGATCCAAATCCAACACATTGAAAAATCGGAGTATTTTCGGCGCCAAACTCCGGTGTGGAACTTGCTTGTGATTTTGCGGCTGGCGGGGCCGAGAAGCACGGCCGCTCCGGGTCAACCCCGGTCCAACGGCGGCCGCTCGCGACATCCCGTTTCGCCGGCGCCAAGTATTAGATTTCCACCTTTAATGTGGAAGTTTCGAAAAATATTGCGCCACCGCCTTCATCTCTTCGGCGGTGAGAGATCGTCCCATATAGCGCATCTCCTCGTGAGGCCGCTTTCCCGAGCGAAAACTTTGCAATTGTTGCAGGATATAGGGCTCTGCTTTACCGGCGAGAGTGGGGAAGCCTTTTTCCGTCGATTTCCCTTCCAGGCCGTGACACGCCTCGCATTGAACGACAATGTCCTGAACCGTCGATTTATCGACCGCATCCGCGTCCAGAGCGGGCGTGACGGCGAGCAAACCGGCCAGCAGAAACGCCCGAACGGGGATGATCATAAAGCTCGACTCCACAAAGCCATCAGGGGCGGAAACCATAAGGCGAGGCGCCCGGTTGCGCCGGCGCGAAAACGATCCTGCCTCAATTGGCTTCGCCCGACAAGACGCCAGCTCGAAGCCCTCAACGCAACCCGTGTTTTCGCAATCCGTGTTTTGGACGAAACACCCAATAGAGCATGGCGATGACAGAAAAGGCGAGGCCGAACCAAAACACGACTTCGCCAATGTTCTCGTCGTTCAAGCCGCGACTATAAAGCGCTAGGCCCAGTCCGACGATAATAAACCACAACGGCGTCTGGCTCGGTTCCGGAGCCTTTACCGGCTTTCGTTGACTTGCGCCTTCGGACATAGAAACTTCCCTTCGCTGTTCGCCACACCCTCGCCGCAGCAGGCGCGCATGGATTATCTGGCGCGACCGCCCGAAAATCCAGGCGACCAAGCCGACGCGCCCACCGGCGGCTATATTGTCGTCAACGACTCAAGTTCCAGCCCCGCCAATGAGGATCTCATGCGCAATCCACCGCCCCAGGCCGTTCGTCTGTGCGACTACACGCCGCCGGATTTTTCGATTGTCAGCGTGGCGCTGGACATATCGCTGCATAAGACGCAGACGCGCGTGCGCGCCAAGCTGGCGCTGCGCCGCAACCCGCAAGGCCGGCCGGACGCGCCGCTGACGCTGATTGGCGACGGGCTGCTGTTGCGCGGCGTAAAACTCGACGGGCGCGACCTCCCGCCGGCCGAATACGAGGCGACGCCCGAAAGCCTGACGCTGCGCGCGGTCCCAAAGGCGCCCTTCGCGCTGGAGATCGAGACGCTGGTCGATCCCACCGCCAACACGCAGTTGTCCGGGCTCTATCGCTCGGGCGCGGCCTATTGCACGCAATGCGAGGCCGAGGGCTTTCGCCGCATCACCTATTTCCTCGACCGGCCCGACGTGCTCAGCGTCTATACCACCCGCATCGAGGCCGATCGCGACGAGGCGCCCGTGCTGCTCGGCAACGGCAACCCGGTCGACTCCGGCGACCTCGCGGACGGCCGGCATTTCGCGGTCTGGCATGACCCCTTCCCCAAGCCGTCCTATCTTTTCGCGCTGGTCGGCGGCGATCTCGGCCATATCGAGCGCGGCTTCGTCACCGCGTCGGGACGCGAGGTCAAGCTCGCCATTTATGTCGAACACGGCAAGGAGCCGCGCGCCGATTACGCGATGGACGCGCTGATGCGGGCGATGCGCTGGGACGAACAGACCTTCGGGCGCGAATACGATCTCGACGTGTTCAACATCGTCGCCGTGTCGGATTTTAACATGGGCGCGATGGAGAACAAGGGCCTCAACATCTTTAACGACAAATATGTGCTGGCCTCGCCGCAGACCGCGACCGACGGCGATTACGCCGGCATAGAAGCGGTGATCGCGCATGAATATTTCCACAATTGGACCGGCAACCGCATCACCTGCCGCGACTGGTTCCAGCTCTGCCTCAAGGAAGGGCTGACGGTGTTTCGCGACCAGGAGTTCTCGTCCGACCAGCGCTCGCGCGCGGTCAAGCGCATTGGCGACGTGCGCGGCCTGCGCCTGGCGCAATTTCCCGAGGACGCCGGGCCGCTCGCCCATCCGGTGCGCCCGCTGCTCTATCGCGAGATCAACAATTTCTATACCGCCACCGTCTACGAAAAGGGCGCGGAAATCGTCCGCATGTTGAAGACGCTGATCGGCGCGGAGGCGTTTCGGCGCGGCATGGATATATATTTCCAGCGCTTCGATGGAACGGCGGCGACGGTCGAGGACTTCCTGTCCTGTTTCGCTGAGAGCTCGGGCCGCGATCTGACCCATTTCGCGCTGTGGTATAGCCAGGCCGGCACGCCGCGCATCGAGGTGGCGACGGAATACGACGCCAACGCCAAAACCCTCACGCTCGATCTCGCGCAGCAGACGCCGCCGACGCCGGGCCAGGACGACAAGCAGCCGCTGCTGATCCCGATCGCGCTGGCGCTGTTCGACCAAGCCGGCGAAAAGCTGCCGCTGGTCAGCGCCGACATGAGCGCGCAAGAGGTTGCGCGCGAGCTGGTGGAATTTTCCGCGCCCAAGCGCAAGTTGCGCTTCACCGGTCTCGACGCGCGCCCGACTCTGTCGCTGCTGCGCGGCTTTTCCGCGCCGGCGCGGCTGGAGCCGGCGCAACAGAGCGCCGAGCTTTTGCGCCTGCTCGCCCATGACGACGATCCGTTCAACCGTTGGCAGGCGGCGCAGAGCCTCGCCCTGCGCTCGATCTTCGCCCGCGTCGGGTTTTTGCGCGGCGAGGGGGCCGCGCCGGACGACGGCCCCTACGCCGACGCGCTGCGCCGACAACTGGCCAGGAACGCCGACGATCCGGCCTTCACCGCGCTGGCGCTGACCTTGCCCGGCGAGACCGATCTCGCCCGCGAGATGGAGAAGAATGTCGATCCCGACATCCTGTTCAAGGCCCGCGCCGGGCTGAGGCGCGCGCTGGGCGAGGCGCTGAGGCCGGCGCTCGAACAAAGCTATGCGTCGAGCGCCGACGCCGGCCATTACGCGCCCGACGCCGCCAGCGCGGGCCGGCGCGCGCTGCGCAACGCGGCGCTCGATCTGATCGCCGCGGGCGACGCGACGCTCGGAACCAGCCTCGCGCGGGCGCAATTCGAGACGGCCGGCAATATGACCGACCGGCTCGCGGCGCTGTCGACGCTGGCGCTGATCGGCGGCGACGCGCGCGAAAAAGCCTTCGAGCAATTTTACGAGGACTTCGCCGGCGACGCGCTGGTGGTCGATAAATGGTTCTCGCTGCAAGCCTGCATTCCCGAGGAGGCGACGACGGCGCGCGTCCGCGCGCTGATGGCGCATCGCGATTTTTCGCTCGCCAATCCCAACCGCGCGCGCGCGCTGATCGGCGCCTTCGCTGCCGGCAACCTCACCCGCTTCCATGCGCCGGACGGTTCGGGCTACGACATCGTGACCAATGTCGTGCTCGAACTCGATGCCAGAAATCCGCAGATCGCCGCGAGGCTGCTGTCGTCGCTGCGCTCCTGGCGCACGCTGGAGCCGGGTCGCCGCGCGCTGGCCGAAGCCGCGCTGAAGCGCGTGCTGGCGAGCCCGCAACTGTCGCGCGACGTCAACGACATAGCCACCCGCGCGCTGGCGTGAGGCGGCGCTCCCTTCTCCCGTTGCGCGGGAGAAGGGATTTCCACAGCGCTTCCGGATTCGAATTCGAGTCCGCGCCGGTTCCGCAAATGGTGCGACGAAAATTATCTTTTGCGCTAACCGATTCATCTGCAACGGGAACGCAATTAACGAAAAATTAACTGGCGAAAATTGTGGTCGAACGTCTGGACAAACGCGCCTAAGCGGATTCAGATAGCGGCGAATCGAGAGCGACTTCTCGGCGGCGTTCCCCTGTTTGCCAGAGCAACTTCTCGGCTGCGTTCCCCTGTTTGCCAAAGACGAAGAGGTCACGGATGGCGCGCTTCCACGCAGCCAAAGCAGCGACTCGCGCCGAAACCGTGTGGGGCGCCTACAGCTTCCGCGACAATGGCGACAGAAATCCGCGCGACGGCGATTGGCTGAGGCGGCTCGCGATAATCGCCGGCGCGCTGTGTATCCTCTGTCTGGTCGAATTCGTTTTCACGCTGACGAACACCATGCACGAGCAATTCCTGGTCGACGCCTCCGCCGATCTCGAATTCTTTGCGACGGCGATCCTGCGCGAGCTGCGCGAGGCGATCGACTCCGGCAAGGACGCCGGCGGCCTGATCGAGCCGCTGGCGCGCATCGCGCCGGGCCAAACGACGACGCGCGGCCGGCGCATTCTCGTCACCGATCCTTCGGGCGGCGTCGTGGTCTCCTGGCCGCTTTCCGCCGCCACGAACCCGAAACTGCACGAGATTCTCGGACAGGATCGCGCCGCCGCCGACATCGCCGGCGTACACCAGATCGTGCTCGCGGACGGAACCGAGGCGCTGGTGGTGACGCGCAAATTGCCCACGCCGTTCGGACAGCTTGCGGTCATTCATCCGCTCGACTCGGTGCTGATCGGGTGGCGCGCGGTCGCCGCGCGTTACGCGCTGCTGTTCGCCACGACGACGGCGTTGCTGCTGGCCATTCTCGTCGCCTATTCGCGGCAGGCGCGCCGACGCCGCGCCGCCGAGGAGGTCAACGCGCAAATTCGCCGCCGGCTGGAGACGGCGCTGTCCTCCGGGCGCTGCGGTCTGTGGGACTGGGACATTGCGCAGGGACGCATCTACTGGTCCGACTCGATGCATGAAATGCTCGGGCGCAAGGCGGAGCGGCGCTGTCTGCCGATCGGCGAACTCGACGCCATGCTGCATCCGGGCGACGGCGATCTCGCCCATATCGCGGCGATGGTGCTCGCCTCCAAGACCAAGACCGTCGATCACCAGTTTCGCATCAAGAACGCCGCTGGCGAATGGATCTGGCTGCGCGCCCGCGCCAAGCTCGTCCAGGACGCGCGCGAACCCGGCCCGCATCTTGTTGGCATCGCCGTCGATGTTTCAGAACGCAAGGCGCTCGCCGACGAGACCGCCACCGCCGATATGCGCCTGCGCGACGCGATCGACGCGATTTCCGAGGCGTTCGTGCTGTGGGACGCGCGCAATCGGCTTGTCACCTGCAATTCGAAATTCCTCGAACTGCATGGCCTTTGCGGCGAAATCGCCACGCAAGGCGCGAGCTATCGGGAGGTCATGAGTTCCGCGCGAGCGCCGCTGATCGAGACCGAGCAGCAGCGGGGCGAACGCGCGACGGCGAACGCGCGCACGCTGGAGGCGCGGCTCGTCGATGGGCGCTGGCTGCAAATCAACGAGCGCCGCACCAAGGACGGCGGCTATGTTTCGGTGGGCGCCGACATCACCGCATTGAAGCGCAACGAGGAGCAGCTCCTGCTCTCGGAGCGCAGCCTCACCGCTCATGTCGCCGAGTTGAAGCGCTCGCGTCAGGCGCTGGAGACCCAGGCGCAACAGTTGGCGACGCTGGCCGAGCAATATCACTTCCAGAAATCCGAGGCCGAGGCGGCCTATATCGCCAAATCGGATTTTCTCGCCAACATGAGCCACGAGTTGCGCACGCCGCTCAATGCGATCATGGGCTTTTCCGACGCGATGCGGCAGCAGCTTTACGGCGAGCTGGGCTCGCCCAAATATCTCGAATATTGCCAGGACATCTACCGAAGCGGCGCCTATCTCAACACCATCCTCACCGACATATTGGAAATGTCGCTGATCGAGGCCGGCGGCAGGCGGCTTGTCGAACGCGAGGTCGACATAGCGGCCGCCATCGACGAAGCTTTGGAGCAATGGCAGGCCCGCGCGGACGAAAAGCAGATCGAGTTCCACCGGGAGATCGACGACGGGCTGATCTGCGCCGGCGATCACGCGGCGATCGTCAAGGTGTTGAGCAATCTCCTGTCCAACAGCGTCAAGTTCACGTCAATGCGCGGCAAGGTGCGCGTGCGCGCATCGAAATTGAACCGCTCCATCGTCGTCTATGTCCAGGACAACGGCCAAGGCGTCGTGCCCGAAGCGATGAAGCGGCTGGGCGCGCCGTTCGAACAATCGCGCGCGGTGATCGAGGACGGCATGAAGGGCTCGGGGCTGGGCCTCGCCGTTGCGCGCGCGCTGGTCGATTTGCATCGCGGCTCGCTGCGGCTTCGTTCGCGCGTCGGCGTCGGCACGATTGTGCTCGTGCGCCTGTCCGCCGACACCGCGCTCGATCGCGCCGCGCAACGCGCATCCGAACTGCGCGACATCGGCGCCGTGATGAAGGCCAAAGCGCCCGCCGAGAAGACTTACCCGCGCGCGGAGCCGATCGAGGGCAGAGACACCACCACGCGCAGGCCCGGCGCGTTATCCTCCAGGCGCAGCGAGCCGTGATGCAAGCGCGCGACGGCGGCGGCGAGCGACAGGCCGAGACCCGAGCCCGGACGCGTGCGCGCATTGTCCAGCCGCACGAAGCGGCCGATCACCCGCTCGCGGTCTTGCGGCGGCACGCCCGGCCCATGATCGGCGACACAAATCTCGATTGAGCCGCCCACGCGTCGCGCGCTCACCAAAACGCTCGGCGTCTCGCCCTCGGCGCCGTATTTGAGCGCATTATCGACGAGATTGACCAGCGCCTGCCCCAGCAGTTCGCGATTGCCGCGCACGATCAACCCGTCTTCCAGCGCACAGCGCAGTCGCGCGCCCTGCTCTTCGGCCACGGGCTCGTAAAGCTCGACAATATCGGCGGCGATTTTTCCCGCGTCGACGTCGCTCATATTGTCGCTGGAATAGCCGGCCTCGGCGCGCGCAATGGTCAGCAGCGCGTCGAACACGCGGATCAAGGCGTCCGACTCCGCGATGATCGCGCCCAAAGCCGCGCGGGTCTCCTGGGGACTCGCATCGTTGCGCGAAATTTCCTCGGCGCGGTTGCGCAACCGCGTCAGCGGCGTCTTGAGATCATGCGCGATATTGTCCGACACCTCGCGCAAGCCGGTCATCAGCTGGCCGATGCGCGCCAGCATCGCGTTGAGATTGTCGGCGAGGTGGTCGAGTTCGTCGCCGGCGCCGGTGGTCTCCAGCCGCTGATCGAGATCGCCGGCCATGATGCGCCGCGCCGAGGCCGACATCGCGTCGACGCGCTCCAGCATCCGATAGGCGACGAAGAGTCCGCCGAGCGTGCCGATCAAAGCGAGCCAGAACAGCGAAGCGCCGAAGCCCTGCCGCAGAATTCGCCGCAGCACGCGATGATCCTCGATGTCGTGGCCCACCAGCAGCCGAAACCCGCCCGGCAGCACGACGAGTTTGGCCAGCGCGTGACGGGGATTCTCTTCGCCGCCGCCGCGTCGCCGATAGATGGTCTCGTCGAGCATGTCCGTTTGCGCCGCGAGCATCGGCGAGGCGACAATATTGCCGGCGATATATTCGCCGGCGAAGGTGGTGACGACAAAGATCGAACCGCCCGGCGCGCGCGCGCGGCGCTCGACCGAGGCGACCAGTTGGCGCAGGCCGCCCTCGCCGTAAAGTTCGGTCAGCCGCGCGATTTCGGCGTCGATGGTTTGGGCGGTCTCTTCGTCCAGCACTTGCTCGACGCGCTGGCCGACAGTGGCGAGCACCACCCACGCGCCAAGCGAGAACAGCACGAGATAGGCCACCGACAGCTTGAAAGCCGTCGTGCGAAAAAGCTTACCGACCGTTTTCACGGATCATATATCCCGCGCCGCGGACCGTGTGCAGCAGCGGCGTCGCCCTGCCCTTGTCGATCTTGGCGCGCAGCCGCGAAATATGCACGTCGATCACATTGGTCTGCGGATCGAAGTGATAGTCCCAGACGTTTTCGAGCAGCATGGTGCGCGTCACCACCTGTCCCGCGTGTTTCACCAGATATTCGAGCAGGCGAAACTCGCGCGGCTGTAACACGACGTCCACGCCGCCGATTGTCACCTCGCGCGTCAGTCGGTCGAGTTGGAGATCGCCGACGCGATAGACCGTCTCTTCGCCGCGCGGCCCGACGCGGCGACGCGCCAGCGCCTCGACGCGCGCGTGCAACTCGGAGAAGGCGTAAGGCTTGGCGAGATAATCGTCGCCGCCGGCGCGCAGCCCCTTCACGCGGTCGTCGACCTGGCCCAGCGCCGAAAGGATCAGCACCGGCGTGTCGATGTTCTGCTCGCGCAGGCCGGCGATCAGCGAGAGCCCGTCGAGCTTGGGCAACATGCGGTCGACGATCAGCACGTCGTATGCGCCCTCGCGCGCGAGGCCATAGCCCTCCAGCCCATCGGCGGCGAGTTCGGCGACATAGCCTATCTCGTGAAACGCCTTCACGAGATAGGCCCCGGCTTCCTTATCGTCCTCGATGATCAATAGGCGCATGGCGGAACGGGTGCTCTCGAATACCGGGCGTTTCCTTCTCCTGCGGAGCGGGAGAAGGTGGCCCTTGCGTAGCAAGGGTCGGATGAGGGATGCTGCGACTTGGGTGAATCCTTCCCAGCGTCCCTCATCCGACCTCGCTTCGCGAGGCCACCTTCTCCCACAAGTGGGAGAAGGAAGAGACGCCGAGTCTCGCAATCCCTCACAGGCTTTCGATATCCGGGTCCAGCAGTTTGTGCAGATGCACGACGAAATAGCGCATATGGGCGTTGTCGACCGTCGCATGCGCCTTCGACCTCCACGCCGCCAGCGCGCTGTCGTTGTCGGGATAGACCCCGACAATATCGAGCTTGCCCGGATCGCGAAACGCGACGCCCTGCAAATCCTCCAGTTCGCCGCCAAACACCAGATGAAGCAATTGCCGGGGTTTGGCGTGCGCGGGCGGCGAGTTGGTCATGACTTCCCTTTCATCGCGGCTTTGGCGAGAGCGAGGCTCTCATTGAACAGCGCCCGCGGCGCGGCGACCAGCATGTCGCGCCGCGAGGTCGGACGGTTGTAGGTCAGCGGTCCGCCCTCGATCTCCGACAGCAGCCCGCCAGCTTCGCTCAATATCACGTCGGCGGCGGCGATGTCCCAGTCGCGCGCGCCGGGCGAGGCGATGGCGAGGTCGTTGGCGCCCGCCGCCACGTCGGTGAGCCGCAGCGCCAGCGACGGCGCGCGCGTCGCAATCGTAAAGCCATAGGCGGATTTTTCGAAAAACTCGGTCTTGTCGCGCGGCGACACGATTCTCGCGCCCGCGAGTTCTTCGCGGGGCGAAACCTCGATCGGCGCGCCGTTGAGAAAGGCGCCGCCGCCCTTATGCGCGGCGAAGGTTTTGCCCAGCGCCGGCGCATGGACCACGCCGGCGACCGGACGGCCATGCTCAATCAAGGCGATGGACACCGCCCAACGCTTGTCGCCGCGAACGAAAGCCGTCGTGCCGTCGATCGGATCGACCACCACCAGCGCCGCGCGAGACAGGCGGTCGGCGTTGTCGGCGGTCTCCTCGGACAGCCAGCCCGCATCGGGCGCCAGCACGGCCATTTCCTTGAACAGGAAACGGTCGACGGCGAGGTCCGCCTCGGTGACCGGCGAGCCGCCGCTTTTGTAATTCACGTCCGCGCTGGTGCGCTCGGCGAGGCGAAAATAGGTCATGGCGATGGCGCCGGCCTCGCGCGCCACGGCTTCGAGCCGCGCCATTAAAATGGAAAGATCGGTCACAGTGCTCTGCATTATTCGGTCTCTGTGCTCTGCATTATAAAGTGTGGTAGGCGAGCCGCCCCCGCCCCGCAAGACGCCTTTTTGCGCTTCGAGACGCCAATTTGGCGCAAATGCCGACAATTTGATCGTTTTGCTTTGCTCCGCCTTCACTCTGAACGGCTATTTCCGGTTACAAAGCAGTGGTTTATGACAAATTCACCAGCCTTGTTAGCAACTTTCGCCGCAACGCCGCGCCAAGCTCTCCGCAACAAGGCCATACGCTCTTTTTAAGGAGAGAATCGATGTTCGAGACCAATCGCGCGGCGCAGCAATCCCTGGCCGACAATGTGCAGCGCGATCCGCGCGCCGACGAAGGCCGGCGCATGGTGCGGCTGACGCGCGGCGGCATTGTCATTTCGCGCCGCTTGGCGGGCATCGCCATGATCATCTCCGTCCCGGTCGCCGCCTATCGCGGCGTGGCGCTGGCGGTGGAGGCGAGCAGCGAGGGCGGAACGGCCTATCGCTTGTCGCTGAACCACCGCGACCCCGACCTCGACATCGTGCTGGCCGAAACGAAGGACAGCGGAAACGCCGCCGCCGACTGGAAATACTGGGCCTCGGTGCTGTCCCTGCCGCGTCTTTATACGGAAAACGGCGAGCTTCAGTCGGCCGATCGCTTGCAACGCAAGAGTGCGCTCCGGCGCCCGCGCAACACCAGCGTCGCCAAGCGCCGCCCGCGCTTCCTGGCGCGCCGCAAGCCGGGCCTGCTCTCGCTCAAGACCAACGTGTTCGCCGGCGAGCGCGAGATCGTCTGCTACGAGTAACGCGCCCACGAGACCACGCGCCCACGAGACTAACAGGCGCCCAAGAGACTCTGGGCGAAAAAGCCGGCGAACAGCAACAGGCCGGCGTCGCGATTGGCGCGAAACAGCTTTAGCGCCGTTGCGGGCGACGCCGTCTCGTCGAGCCCGCGCGTCTGCCAAAAAAGATGCGCGGCGAAGGCCAGCACGCCAGCCTGTGCGAATGCGCCGAAATGCGCGGCGAGCATCGCCGCCTGCGCGAAGACGATCGACAGCGCGTAGAGCGCGCGCACGGCGCTTTGCACATGGGCGCCGAACAGACGGGCGGTCGAGCGCACGCCGACGCGCGCATCGTCTTGAATATCCTGGATCGCATAGATCGTGTCGTAGCCGATGGTCCAGAAAATCGCGCTAAGATACAGCAACGGCGCCGGCGCGTCGAACCCGCCCGCCAGCGCGGTCCAGCCCAGCAGACCGCCGTAAGCAAAGGCGCAGCCGAGAATGGCCTGCGGCCATGAGGTGAAACGCTTGGCGAAGGGATAGAGCAATACAATCAACGGCGACGCCAGCGCCAGCGCGATCGTCAGTCCGTTGAACGACGCCAGCACGGCGAGCCCGACGAGGCATTGCGCGACCAGAAACACCGTCGCGGCGCCCACCGAAACGCGCCCGCTGGCCAGCGGCCGGTTGCGCGTGCGATCGACCTTGGCGTCGATCTCGCGGTCGACGAGGTCGTTATATGTGGAGCCGGCGCCGCGCATCGCCACCGCGCCGACGAAAAACAACGCAAGTTGTTTGAAATCGGGCGCGATTCCCAACGCCGAGGCCGCCAGCGCGCTGCTCTGCCAGCACGGCAGCAGCAGCAGCCACCAGCCGATCGGCCGATCGAGCCGCGCCAATTGCACGAAAGGTTTGAGCGGCTCCGGCGCGAGGCGCAAAATCGGATGGCCGGCTATGGCGTCGGGCAGCGCCTCGGCCCGATCCCGCGTCAGGCTCACAGCGGTCCGGTGGGCAGCTTTAACGGCGCCGCGGCGGGATTGGCGGCGGCCTGCGAGCGCTGTTGCGTTTGCATCTGCTTGACCTTGGCGGCCACCGCGCAGGCCTGCCCCGCAAAGCCCTGGCTCTTGGTGCGCGCTGTCTTGAAGCTGTCGAGCACATTGTCGGGGATCGCGCACCAGTCCTTGTTTTTCGTCATATAATTCAGCATTTCGGTCTCTATGCCGACCAGCGAGCGCGCCACCGGACAGGCGGCGATCGGGTCCATATGGCCCTTGCCGGCCTTGCCCAGCCGATTCAACACGGCGATTTGCGCCATGCGCTTTTGCGTCAGACGTTGAAAATCATCCTGGCAGGATTGCTGCGCCAAGGCCGGCGAGACGACAATCGCCGGCGAAACGAGGATCGCGGCCAGGATCAGGCCCATCGGCAGCAGGGCCGCGGGTCTTGCGGGCGCGGGTGTTGCGGGCGCAGGTCTTGCGGGAAGGCCGAAAAAACGAGCGGTCATGGAGTCCGATCCGTAAGTGATGGACAAATAGGTATCAGCAGCGGAGCGCCTCACGCAAGCGCCGCCGACTTTGCGCGCAACAAAGCGGCGGCTTAATGGCGGAATAATCGCGCTTTTCGACGCAGGGCGGCTCTAGCGCCCGCGCCCTCGCTTGGCCCGCCCGCCCGGCGCAAGAGTTGCATTAACTTTTTGGCGCGCGCCCAAATCGGGGCGCAGAGAAGCGCGGCTACAAGAGTCTGCTTAAAGAGTCGACTGCGACGCCGTTCGGGCGGGCGCGCTGATCAAACGGAAGGCAAGGCGAACAGGCTGTATCTTATTTCCAGCCTGCGTCTTATTCCATTGACGCAAAGCCCGGGTCCGGCCTATAAACCGCCTCCCGTGGCCGCGTTTTCGCGGCTGCTTTTTTTCCCGGGGGGCGCTGTCGTCTTCCGCCGCACGCTTTAAGGAAAAGGAAGAATGGCCAATACGAGTTCGGCCAAGAAGGCCGTTCGCAGAAATGTTCACCGCACTGCGGTGAACCGCGCGCGTCGCAGCCTGCTGCGCACTTTCGTGCGCAAGGTCGAAGAAGCGATCGCCGCGGGCGACGCCACGGTCGCCGCCGAAGTTTTGCAGACTGCCGCGCCGGTGGTGATGCGCGCGGCGCAACACGGCGTGATCCACAAGAACACCGCGTCACGCAAAGTTTCGCGTCTGACCAAGCGCGTGAAGGCGCTAACCAACGCTGCGTGATCCGCGCAATTGCGTCGCATGCAACCCTACATCGAAAGCCCGGCTTAGCCGGGCTTTTTTCATATGCGCGATCTTCACGCCTGCGACATAGAAGACACAGCGGAAAAAACATTTTTTGCAAAAAACGACGCGCACAAGCAAAGGGTCTCCGATTCAGGTCGTTATCGGCAAGGCGATGAAAACAGTCCGATGCGCGGCCACTTGACAGAAATGCGAACACATTTTTTTGACGCCTCCGACAAACGCGTAACAAAATTTTGACGCGATGCTGAGTTCGCCTTTCCATCCGACGACGCTTTGATTTGCAACGCGCACTCTTCGCGGTCGCAAAATTTTTGCGCTCCGATGCGCAACAATACGCCCATCGTGCTCATTGCCTTCGCCAGTACCGCTTGATACATTTTGAAGGTCGAAAGAGAGAGCGTTAACCGGCTTTGCACGGGTGGCGCGATGGTCTCAAATCCGGCGACGCGCGGGCGATTTTATCTCGTTTGTCCGTCAAGGGATTCGGCCTTGAGTTTATCGGGCGGATGGTTCGACAAGACGTTTTTTTCAAAGAGTACGCAAGGCGCCGTTCAACGATGGCGTCTCGTCGCTTGGCTTAAGATTCTGGAAGAGCACGGCGGCTTTTCCAGAAGAGGGGGAATCTAATGGCGATTGCACGACGGTCCGACACTTTCGAGACGATCTCCGCTCCCAGGCGCGCGCCAAATGTCGCACATGATCGAGACGCGGCGCGTCGCGACAGTCCGCCTTTCGTCCCGCCATGCATCCGCCCGATCGGCCGTCCGCCACGCTCCGCCGCCGCGACGTCGCACGATCCGATCTAACGACGCCGGCCGCGCCGACAGCTTCCTTCATCAACGCGACTCCGCAACGTTTTCGAGCGACGTCCTGTCGTCGTTCGAGCGCGCGTGTCCTCTTCGCCAAGGCGCATCATGTCAGACAGCACCGACTCCCTATCTCCTCCCTTTACCGACCAACACGTAATTTGCTGGGAGCGCGTGCGCGACCGGCTGCGCGCGGAACTCGGCGACGCCGTCTACAACTCCTGGTTTGCGCGTCTCGAACTCGATCGCATCGACGCCGCCGGCGTGCATTTGAGCGTTCCGACCAAGTTTCTCAAAAGCTGGATGCACACGCATTACTTCGATCGCATCAAAGCGCGCGTCACAATCGAATTTGGGGCGATCGAGCGCCTGACGATTGAAATTCGCTCGCCCGGACGCAAGCCCAAGACGCAAGATGCGAAAGAGGGCAACGTCGCGCCCGCGCTGCGCGAGCCGACCTGCGAGTTCGCGCCGGCGCCCGCAATCAACAGTGCATCGGAACTCATGCAAAACGCAGCGCGGCGCGTTGGCGCCAAGCCGTTCGCGCGAAGCGAAACCGACGGCTTCGTCGGTTCGCCTTTGGACCGTCGGCTGTCGTTTTCGACCTTCCTCGTCGGCCCCTCGAACCAGCTCGCATATGCAGCGGCCTGTCGCGTCGCCCAACCGCGCGCGGTCGACGTCGCGCCTTTGTTCAACCCGCTCTACGCCCATGCGGCGGTTGGCCTCGGCAAGACGCATCTGTTGCAGGCGGTGGCTCACGCGGCCAATGAGAACAAGCGCCGCGTCGTCTATTTGACGGCGGAAAAATTCATGAGCAGCTTCGTCTCGTCGCTCACCGCGCACACCTCGCTGGCCTTTAAGGAAAACCTGCGGGCGATCGACATGCTGATTATCGACGACGTGCAATTTCTACAGGGCAAATCCATCCAACAGGAGTTTTGCCACACGTTGAACGCCTTGATCGACTCGGGACGTCAGGTCGTCGTCGCGGCGGATCGTCCGCCGTCCGAACTCGAAACGCTGGACGAGCGGGTGTTGTCGCGCCTCAAGGGCGGTCTTTGCATCGACATCGGGCAGCTCGACGAAGGATTGCGCGTCAAGATTCTCGAGGCGCGCATCGCCGTCGCGCGGGAAAAGCAGCATGGCTTTTCCGTATCGGCGGAAGTGATCGCCTATGTCGCGAAGACCGTGACGACCAATGGCCGCGATCTGGAGGGCGCCGTCAATCGGCTGCTTGCGCATTCGACGTTGAACGGCGCGCCGATCTGCGTCGCGACGGCGGAGGCGGCGATACGCGACCTCGTGCGCACGCAAGATCCAAGGCGCGTGAAAATCGACGATATTCAAAAGCTCGTCGCCAGTCATTTCAACGTGTCGCGCGCCGACATTCTTTCGTCGCGCCGCACCGCCAATGTCGTGCGTCCGCGCCAGATCGCGATGTATCTGTCGAAGACGCTGACTCTGCGCTCGCTGCCGGAAATCGGCCGGCGCTTCGGCGGTCGCGATCACACGACGGTGCTGCACGCCGTGCGCAAGATCGAGGATCTCGCGTCGAAAGATCACAACTTCGCGGAAGTTATCGAATTGTTGAAGCGCATTCTGAGCGACCAATAACGTAGGGCGGTCAATGTCCGGTCTTCACCCGCGTCCAGGCGCGGGTGATCGTTCTTTGCAGCGCAAGATCGGGCGCCGTTACGGCGAACAGCCGGGCCATCGTCGCCTCGTCCGGATAGATCGCCGTATTGCCCAAAATCGCCGGGTCGACCAGCGGCTTCGACGCGCCGACGCCATTGGCGAAATGCGTGGCGTTGGTGTTGCGCGCGGCGACATCGGGACGCATCAGATAGTCGATGAACATATACGCCTCCTCGGGATGCGGCGCGTCCCTAGGGATCGCCAGCACATCGAGCGAGATCAAGGTTCCCTCTTTGGGAATCGCAAAGGCGATGTCGACGCCGTTGCCGGCTTCGCGCGCGCGGTTGCGCGCCTGAAAACTGTCGCCCGACCAACCGATCGCCAGACATATGTCGCCATTGGCCAGCGCGTTGATATATTCCGACGAGTGAAATTTTTTGACGTAGCGGCGAAGCGCGAACAGATGCTCCTCGGCGCGCTTGACGTCTTCCGGATTCTTCGAATTGGGGTCGAGCTTCAAAAAATTGAGCGTGATCGAAAAAAGGTCTTCCGGACTGTCGATGACATAGACGCCGCAGTCGGCGAACTTCTTCAAATTCTCGGGGCGCAGCACCTGCTCCCAACTGGTGATCGGCTTGTCGCCGATGCGCTCCTTGATCTTCGCGACATTGTAGGCGATCCCGGTGGTGTACCACATGTAATCGACCGCATATTGATTGCCGGGGTCGTAGCGTTGCAGCTTGGCGGCGATCTCCGGCCAGAGGTTTTTCGAATTGGGCAATTTGCTCTTGTCGAGCGGCCGAAACACGCCGGCCTTGATCTGCCGCGCGAGAAAGGTCGCCGAGGGCGCGACGACATCGTAGCCGCTGGCGCCGGCGAGCAGCCGCGTATCGAGAATTTCGTTGGAGTCGTAAGTGTCGTAGACGATCTTGACCCCGGTCTCGCGGGTAAAATCGTCGAGCGTCTTGGCGTCGATATAATCGCTCCAGTTGAACACATTGACCACGCGCTCGGCGGCGCTGGCGGGACCAAGGAGAGCCGCGCTCGCGGCGATCAACGCGACAATCGTTTTCTTCATTGGCGTGATCCTGGGGGTGATCCTGGGGGTGATCCTGCTGTGGCGCGCTATGCCGCGACGCGCCGCGCGCTGCTGGCGCGTTTCGGCGGCCTCGCGGCGGAGCGGCTGCACGCGGCGCTTCACCCGCGCGAGGGCCTTTAATAATCCCCCCGCGTCACCTCGGCGCGCGTTTGGCCAGAATGCGCTGCAAGGTGCGCCGGTGCATGTTGAGCCGCCGCGCCGTCTCGGAGACGTTGCGGTCGCAGGCTTCGAACACCCGCTGGATGTGCTCCCAGCGCACGCGGTCGGCGGACATGGTGCTGTCGCCGGTGTCGGGCTTGTCGGACTGGGTGGCCATCAGCGTGTGGTAGATTTCGTCGGCGTCGGCGGGTTTGGCCAGATAGTCGAAGGCGCCGAGTTTCACCGCCGTCACGGCGGTGGCGATATTGGCGTAGCCGGTGAGGATCACGCCGCGCGCATCGGGCCGCCTGGCCTTCAGCTCGGAAATGACGTCGATGCCATTGCCGTCGCCAAGGCGCATGTCGATGATGGCGAAAGCCGGCGGATGCTTTTCCAGCGCGGCCAGTCCTTCGGCGACCGATTCGGCCATGGTGACGGCGAATCCGCGCGCCTCCATCGCCCGCCCGAGGCGATTCAGAAACGGCCTGTCGTCGTCGACGATGAGCAAGGTCAATTCGCTTGGCGGCTCCACCGCCTCGGCGAGGTCGTCCATATCCGCCACATCGTCGCGATCGGCGTCGTGATTGTCCTCGACCTTCATGCGCTCCATCCCCAATTGACCTAGAGCAAGCTCTCGAAAAAGTTCATAGACTTTTTCGATCGGATTTGGCTCTAACTTTTTTTGGAGCGATTTCTTATCGACCGGACGACTCCGTCCGGTCGGAAAGCGCTCGCTGCCGTCTCATTTTAACTGCATTGACCAAATCGGCAAATTGCCCCGTTACAGGAGTTCGCCGACGGCGCAAGCCAAACCTGCGCCATGGCGCAATTTTGGGCGCAGTTTTCGCCGATATGCGCGACGCCGCGCCCGAACTCGGCTCAGCCTTGCGTGCGCCGTTCGAACGCGGCGCGCGGCCAGGTGACCGTGATGCGCGCGCCGCTGCTCGGCGGGTCGACATTGGCGGCCTCCACCAGCGCGCCCGAGCGCTCCAGCAAAGTCTTGGCGATGAACAGCCCGAGTCCAAGTCCCGAATCGGGCTCGACCTTCACGCGCCGTTCGGTGGAGTCGCCACTCATATAGGGGTCGCCGACGCGATCCAATATTCTGGGCTCGAAACCTGGACCGTCGTCCTGGATGGCGATGCTGACGAATATGGGCGTCCAGCGCGCTTCGATCCAGACTTTCGACCTGGCGAAATCGACCGCGTTTTCGACCAGATTGCCGAGGCCGTATAAAATGCCGGGATTGCGCGCGCAAACGGGCGCTGGGTTAAGGCCGTCCTTGATCACGATCACCTCCACCTCCTGATCGCGCAACGGCTCGACGACCTCCTCGATCAGCGTGCCGATCGCCAGCACGTTCAGCACATGCGCTTCCTGCGTGCCCAGCGAATTCAGCTTGCGCAGGATTTCGCGGCAACGCCGCGCCTCCTGCGCCAGCAGCGCCAGATCCTCCGCCATCGCCGGCGCGGCAGCCGGCGCCATCTTTTGCAATTCCGAGGTGATCAGCGTGATCGTCGCGAGCGGCGTTCCCAGTTCGTGCGCGGCGGCGGCGGCCAGCCCGTCGAGCTGCGTGAGATGCTGCGCGCGCTCCAGCACCAGTTCGGTGGCGGACAAGGCCCCGGCGAGCAGGCGCGCCTCGTCCGAGACGCGCGCCGCGTAAAGCCCGACGAAGGCGGCGCTGAGCACCAGCGCCGACCAGACGCCGAGGCGATAGAGCAAAGGAAAATGCAGCTGCTCGTCGGCGCGCCAGGGCAGCGGCAAATATTCCACGGTCAGCAGCGTCGCGGCGGCGACCATCAGGATTCCCAGCAGCAGCGTGAGCTTGCGCGGCAACGACACCGCCGAAATCATCACCGGCGCCAGAAACAGCATGGCGAAACTATTGACGACGCCGCCGGTCAGATACAGCAGCGCGGCCAGTTCCAGAATGTCGAAGGCCAGCAACACCGCCGCCTCGCTGTCGTCGAGCCGAAAGCTGCGCGGCGTGCCGGCCCGCAGCGCGATGTTCAACGCGGTGGAGGTGGCGACCGCGACGAAGCACAGACCGATCGGAAACTCGAATTTCAGATAGTGATAGACATAGAGCAGCGCGAAGGTCTGGCCGATGATCGCCGACCAGCGCAGCATGACCAGCGTGTCCACCCGCAAATGGCGGGCGGCCTCGCCAAAGTCGTCTTCGATCTTCTGCGGCATCGCTTCGCTCCGGCTGCGGTTTCGTTCGTTCGAACTCTTGGCTATTTTCGAACTCTTGGCGATTAAAGTCCCGCGCGCGCGGCCCGCCACAGGCGCCATTGCCGCCGCCAGGGCTGCGGCTCGACGAGCGGGTGGAACGGGTTATAGTCCCGCCGCCGCATAAGCTCCAGATAAAGCGGGACGGTCGCGGCGGGGAGCAAAGCGGTTCGCGTCGCCTCGTCCAGCAAGCGAGCGCCCGCGCGCGCAGCCTCGAAGCGCGCCTGCGCCAGCGCGCGCAATTCGTCCAGCGCCAGGCGCAGCGGGGCCGAGTCGACGCCGGCGCGCGCGTCCTGCGGCGGCGCGCCGTGACGGGCCAGGAGTTCGAGCGGCAGGAACTGCCCGCCGCCCAGCGGCAGCCGGCGCAACACGCGCGTCAGCGCAAGCGCCGCCCCGGCGTCCGCCAGCGCGCCGCGCGCAATGGCGTTTGCTTGGGCGTTTGCTTGGGCGTTTGCCTCGCCCGCGCCAAGGCATCGCGCGCTCCACCGCAGCAGGGCGCCGGCGGTCGCATCGCAATAGGCCAGCAGCGCCGCCATCGTATCGAGGGGGTCGTCGTAGAGGTCGGCGACATGCGCGTCGATAAAGGCCGCGACTTCCTCATGCGAGAGCGCATGCGCCGCGATGGCGTCCTTGACCGCGTCGGCGACGGGATGGGCGGCGCCGCCCTCCGCGTCCGGCGCGGCCAGCGTGTCGGCCCACCAGCGCAAGCGCATTTCGCCGAGCAAGGGCTGCGTCACCTTCGCGCGCACATCGTCGATCTCCAGCGCGAAGGCGTAAAGCGCGTGCAGATGCCGACGCCGCGCGGCGGGCGCGAACAAAGCGGCAAGCCAAAGATCGCGGTCTTTTTCGCGCAACGCCGCCTCGCACAAGGCGTAATGCTGGGCAAGCTCCGCCGCGCGCGCGGGATCGGCGGGAGCGCTCATCTCAAACCGCGATCAACAGCGCGGCCACGCGCCGGCCTTCGTCGATCAGAATATTGTAGGTCCGCACGGCGGCGCCCGTCGCCATCGTCTCGCAGCCGACGCCGGCGGCGCGCAGTTTCGCGCGTAGCGGCGCGGGGAGCGGCGCAAGCTCCGCGCCGGTCCCGACAATGAGCAGATCGATGCGCCCGGCTGGATCGCCGAGCACGAGATCGAGCGTCGCGGCGTCGATTTCGCTCGCTGCGACCAGCTGCAGCGCGCGCACGCCGGAGGGCGTCGCGAGGACCGAACCGCGATGCGACATCTCCGCGAAGCGGAAGCCGCCGCCGCCGTAATCCTCGATCGTGTGCCGCCCGGGAACGAAGCCTTCGATCTTCGTCATGACGCGGCGCTCAGGCGGCGGACGGTTTGGCGCGCTTGCCGGCGGATTTGCCGCCGGCCGCCTTGCCGGCGTCGCGCTGCTTGGCGTCGCGCTGCTTGGCCTCGGGCTGCTTGGCGAGCGCGTCCTCGGAAGTTTTCGGGCGTTCCGTGTCCTCGCTGCGCAGGCCGAGATAAATCAGCATCGGCGCGCAGATGAACACCGAGGAATAGGTCGCGACCACAATGCCCCAGATCATCGCCAGCGAGAAGGAGCGGATCACCTGCCCGCCGAAAATCGCCAGCGACATCAGCGCCAGAAACACCGTGGTGGCGGTCATGATGGTGCGCGGCAGCACGGCGTTGACCGACATGTCGATGATCTGCGCGGTGCTCATTTTCTTGTATTTGCGCATCATCTCGCGAATACGGTCGAGCACGACCACGGTTTCGTTCAGCGAATAGCCGACGATGGTCAGAATGGCGGCGATCGAGGTGGTGTTGAATTCGAGCTGCGTCAGCGCGAAAAATCCGACCGTCAGCAACAGATCGTGCATCGTCGCGATGACGGCGCTGACCGCGAATTGCCACTCGAAGCGGAACCACAAATAGCCGAGCACCGCGACGATCGACAGCACCACGCCGAGCGTGCCGGACTGCACCAATTCGTTGGAGACGCGCGGCCCCACGACCTCGACGCGGCGCAGATTGTAATCGCCTGCGACGGACACGCGCACGCGCTCGACCGCCGCCTGCTGGGCGGCGTCGCCTCCAGGTTGCAGGCCGAAGCGCAACGTCGCGTCGGACTGATTGCCGAAAGCCTGCACCTCGATTTCACCGAGACTGAGCTTTTCGCCGAGCGTGCGCAGCGTGCCGACCTCGGCGGTCCCGCCCTTGGCGCGCAATTCGATCACCGTGCCGCCGGCGAAGTCGATGCCGAAATTCATATGCACGAAAACGAACAGCAACACCGCGACAATCGACAGCGTGGCGGACAGAGGATAGCTCACGCGGCGAAACCGCATGAACGGGAACTTGGTGTTCTCCGGGGCGAGGCGCAGAAGTTTCATTCGTTGTGGCCCCTTAAATCGGCAGGCGCGTCGGACGCGCGCGGTGATACCAGACCGCGATCATCATCCGCGTCATGGTCACGGCGGTCACGATGCTGGTCAAAATGCCGAGCGCCAGCGACACGGCGAAGCCGCGCACCGGGCCGGCGCCAAGGAAATAGAGGATCGCCGCCGCGACGAACATCGTCACATTGGAGTCGACGATGGTCGCGAAGGCGCGGTTGAAGCCGGCGTCGAGCGAGGCCAGAATCGAGCGTCCCGAATGCGCCTCCTCGCGGATGCGCTCGTAGATGAGCACGTTGGAGTCGACCGCCATGCCGATGGTCAGAACGATGCCGGCTATGCCCGGCAGCGTCAGCGTCGAGCCGAGCAGCACGAGGCCCGCGAAGATGAAGACGACATGCACGAACAGCGCGAGATTGGCGAAAATGCCGAACACGCCGTAAGTGATCAGCATATAGACGACCACCAGCGCGGCGCCGACATAGGCGGCGCGCTTGCCGGCGTCGATCGAGTCCTGGCCGAGGCCCGGCCCCACCGTGCGCTCCTCGACGATGTTGAGCTTGGCCGGCAGGGCGCCGGCGCGCAGCAGGATCGACAGATTATTGGCCTGCTCGACCGTGAAATGGCCGGAAATCTGCCCGGAACCGCCGGTGATCGGCGTCAGGATGCGCGGCGCGGAGATCACTTTATTGTCGAGTATGATGGCGAACAACCGCCCGACATTCTTCGAGGTGACCTCGCCGAATTTTTGCGCGCCGCGAATGTTGAAACGGAAGTTCACGACCGGCTCGCCGCCGCGCTGGTCGAAGCCGGGCTGGGCGTCGGTCAAATCCTCGCCCTGCACCATGACCTGCTTCTCGATGGTCATCTTGCCGGGCTCGTCGGTCTGCTCCAGCTCCTCGGTTTCCGCCGGGCTCTGGCCGGGCTCGGCGACGAGGCGGAATTCGAGTTTGGCGGTCTGGCCGAGGATCGTCTTCAACTGCTCGGGGTCTTGCAGACCCGGCACCTGCACGATGATGCGGTCGTCGCCCTGGCGCTGGATGCTCGGCTCGCGCGTGCCGAGCGCGTCGACGCGGCGGCGGATCACTTCGATCGACTGATCCACGGCGCGGCGGACCTTTTCGGTGAGGCCGGTGTCGGTCACGCTGACGCGCACGAGGCCGTCGCCGTCGTCGACGACTTCGAGCGGCGGCGAGCCGGCGCCGAGCCGGTTGGTGTAGCCCTGGGCCAGCGCTTGCAGCTTCGGCGCGATCTTAGCGCGGTCGCCGGCGTCGGGGACGCGAAACTGCACGCCGCGCGCCTGCTGACCAATGCCCCCGGTCGTCGCCACCTTTTCCTCGCGCAAAATCCGGCGCGCGTCGTCGCGCAGATTCATCGCCAGCGTGTGCAGCACGGAGGGCTTGTCGACCTCCAGCATCACATTGGAGCCGCCCTGAAGATCGAGGCCGAGCACGATCGTCGCGGGCCGCGCCCACTCCGGCAGGCGCGCCGCGAGCGCCTCGTAATTGGAGGGCGACAGCAGACTTGGCGCGACGACAAGCATCGCGGAGAACGTCATCGCCAGAATCGCGACGATTTTCCATTTGGCGAAACGCAGCATTGCTGGCCCTATTGCTATGGGATTTGATTTTGGACGAGCGGCGCCGAGGTTGTCGGCCCTCTCTCGTCAGCTTTTGGGCGGCGGGGCATCCTTGACCGGCTCGCCCTTCGAGCGAACCTCGACGATGGCGCTGCGCAACATGCGGCTGCGCACGTTCGGCGCGATCTCGATCTCGAATTCGGCGTCGTCGATGGCCTTCGTCACTTTGCCGATGAGCCCGCTCGACGTGACCACGATATCGCCGCGGCGGACGTTCCCGAGCTGCTTCGCCTTCTCCTTCGTCGCGCGCTGCTGCGGCCGCAGCACGATCAGATAGACGATGCCGATGACCACCAGAACCGGCACGATCTGCGCGATCATATCGGGCAGCGAGACGGGCGGCGCGTCCGGGTTCGGCTGGGTGGTCGTCGCCGTCGTCGCGCCCTTGCCGACGACCGGAGCGGGCGCGGTGGAGGGCGCAGCGGGGGTGGCGATCGGGGCCGCCGGCGCCGCGTCGGGGGTCGGGGCCTGTTCAGTCTGCGCCATGGCTTCCGGGATCAGTTTCATCATGCGGTCTCTTTTTCGAAGCGCCTGCGGCAGGCGCGAGCGAACATGGCCGGATTCGGCCCTGCGAATGGGCGCGGACTATAGCCGCTCACCTTGCGAAAGCAATGCCGCCACAAGAGTTCGCGTCGCCTCGAAGCGCCGAGGGCGCCAAAATCGCATCGGCCGGCTCAAATAGGCCACAAGCTTGTGCGAAACAATTTGCGCCGATAGGGAACGCTGTTTCTCCTGCCGCGTTTCTAGTCGGGGGAACGCGTCGGACAGACGGGCGGGATTTTAACGGGTTCGAAAGAGAGTCGGACCGCAACCAGGAGTAATGCCGATGTTACGCAAAATTACGGCTCTCGCAGCGGCCGCCGCGCTCGTCGCGGCGGTGACGATTTCCACGGCCGCGGACGCCAGAGGCGGCGGCGGCGGTCACGGCGGCGGCGGCGGTCACGGCGGCTTTGGCGGTCACGGCGGCTTTGGCGGTCACGGCGGCTTTGGCGGTCACGGCGGCTTTGGCGGTCACGGCGGTCGCGGCGGCTTTGGCGGTCGCGGCTATGGTGGCGGCTATGGTGG
>Ga0182030_10001872_pt1 | contig 44110 bp, 40 predicted proteins | sample 812S3MmetaG_FD_121299 | JGI IMG/M metagenome (GOLD analysis project Ga0182030, IMG submission 121299) | Permafrost microbial communities from Stordalen Mire, Sweden - 812S3M metaG (Illumina Assembly) | ecosystem: Environmental > Terrestrial > Soil > Wetlands > Permafrost | place: Sweden... | reverse complement strand
GACCGGCGGCGCGCTCGCCGCGACTCGGGGCCGATGGTGGCTTGCCGGCGCGTGCGCGGCCACGGCCGCTCTCCTGCGGCCCCCGGGGATCCTCGCTGCCGTACTGATCGCATTGATCGCATTGCTCGCCTCGGATGTTCCCCGCATGGTGAGGCTGCGCAACGCGATCATCGGGGGCCTGCCCGGACTCCTTGCGCTGGGCGGATTCTTCGCATGGATGCAAGTTGCGCGCGGATCCTGGAGCCTTCCAGAAAAAGCAGAACGGGCATGGGGTCGCCCATCGCCAGGGTTCGGGGTCCTGACATCGCTGTGGCGATCCTCGTACAACGTCGTCGCCACGCCAGTCGAGCACAGCTTCGCGTCGTTCCTGGCGGCCATGATTTGGACCGCGGAGGCGCGCGACCTGCTGTTCACGATCCCGGTCGTTCTGTTGCTGATCCCGCTCTGGCGGTCAGAAGGCACCTGGCGTAGCCCGTGGGCCATCTTCGCCACCCTCGCCGTACTCGCACCGCTCGCAGGAGGAAGCGTTGGCGGCATGGCACGCTACAGCCTGCTCGCATTCCCGCTGATCTGGCCGGTTGCCGCCTGGATTGGCAACGCCGGCCGTCGTCGGGTTTCGTGGGTCGCGCCACTCGCACTCATCGTGATGGTGGCGTTAGTGTTACAGCTGCACTACACCCATTCGTAAGACGTTCCGTGCCGGATGTCGGGTAGGTTTGCCCGATGCGCGGGTCGGGCGGCCCGTCGCCGAGCGGCGATCGCCCGTGCGCCGCTGCGCCTATGGATGACCGGTCGGTGCGGGCGCGGATCCCCCCCAGCCGGCGATACCGGCCCGTATCCGCATCTGCCGGTACAGCACCCGCCGCGAGAACGCCAACAGCTGTGCTCGTACCGTCCCAAGCCGAACGTCCGAACGGGACACATCGTCGGGATAGCGGCGTGCCATCTCCGAGAAGAAGCCGCGCAGCTCTCTGGCTTGTCCGTTCGCCAGCGCGGCGCTCAATTGATGAGGACTGACCCTGAAGCAGCAGACCACGCGGCTGTCGAGGACAGCATCGCGGTCCTGAAGGCATCGCATATAGAACTCGACGTCGATGGCGTAGCGCCAGCGAGGATCAAACAGTGGCGCCGGGAGCACGGACCGGCGGATCAAAACCCCAGCCGGCTCGCCCAGGAGGTTGGTGCCCGCCCGTGTACACGCGCGCGCCACATCGTGAGCGTCGACCAGCTGGGTGCCCCCGGCCTTGACCAGGTGACCAAGGCCTCGTGCCCCGATCAGCACTTTGCCGTGGTCGTCGATTATCCGGCGACGACCACAGGCCAGGGCTGCGCTCGGATACCGGTGCAGGAGTTCGACCTGGATAGACAGGCACTCGGGTAGAAGCAGGTCGTCATGGCAGATGACCTTGACGAGCTCGCCGCGCACGGCCGCGAGCCCCCGCGTCCAGTTGGCGTGCAGGTCGAGTTGCTCGGTGACCGTCGGCAGGAGGCGCACCCGAGGATCGGAGAAGGACCGGACGATCTCGGCCGTACGATCGGTGGAGGCATTGTCCGCGACCACGACCTCGATCCTCTGATGCGTCTGGCTCAAGACGGATCTCAAGCACGCGTCGACGTGCCGTTCACCGTTGAGGACCGGAACGACCACGGAAACCAGCGGCTCAGGGCTCATCGCGGCTCCGATCGACGCTCGCCGCGACGCCGCACGTCGGCAGGCAGTGCCAGTTGCAGGCCGGGACGAGCCGGGCCCGCCCTGCCGCAGGTCCTCGGAGCGCAACGGGTATGCGGCTGGCGACCACGGGCCGCTCAGCGCTCGGGACGGCAATCGACACAGATCCATCCGCGGCCCGCCCGTATCTCGCTGCAGACGACTTCCAGCAGGCGCTCAAAACACCCCGGCAGTGGGCAGCAGCCCTCGGTCAGGAGAGCGAGTTCCCCCCACGAGCGCATCACGGGTGTGCTCGCCGTGATACACGGGCGCGGCGAGCGGCATCGCGCGCTCGGCGCCGGCTCGCGCGTCGGCTGCCATGGCCCGCAGGGTATCAGAGCCGCCCCAAACGGGCGAAGTTCCAGTGGCACACGACAATCGCCTCGCGCGCGCTCATCGAGGCGGCCGAGAGACGCCTCATGGCGGTTGATACGATGGCACCTCGAGCGCGTGAGATCGCACACTCGCCTAGGGAGATGCTCAGCTCCAGATGAAGGTCGTCATTCTTGCCGGGGGCTTGGGCACACGGCTCTCCGAGGAGACCAGCGTCCGCCCGAAACCGATGGTCGAGATCGGATCGAAGCCGATCCTCTGGCACATCATGAAGATCTACGCGGCACACGGCCTGACCGACTTTCTGATCTGCTGCGGATATAAGGGCTACGTGATCAAGGAGTACTTCTCCAACTACTCCTTGCATGGCTCCGACGTCACGTTCGACCTCAAGCGGGGAGGGGTCGTCGTCCACCACCGCGACGTCGAGCCCTGGACGGTCACGCTCGTCGACACCGGGGACGTGACCCAGACCGGCGGACGGCTTGCCCGTATTGCGGACTACCTCGACGACGACGACTTCGCGATGACCTACGGGGATGCGGTCGGTGCGGTCGACATCACGAGCGTCATCGCACTGCACCGAGCCGAGGGGACGCTGGCCACCGTCACCGCGGTACGACCCCCGGCGCGGTTCGGTGCGCTCGAGATCGAGGGGAACCGCGTGACGGCGTTCAAGGAGAAGCCGGTGGGAGGGAACTCCTGGATCAACGGCGGGTTCTTCGTCCTTTCTCCCGCGGTGATCGACTACATCGAGGGCGACGACACAATCTGGGAGCATGAGCCGCTCGAGCGGCTTGCCGCCAAGGGCCAGCTCACCTCGTACCGCCATGACGGCTTCTGGCAGCCCATGGATACCCTGCGAGACCGCGACGGGCTCAACCGCCTCTGGGCGACCGGGGCTGCCCCGTGGGCAATCTGAGCCCGGCGGCACGCAACCCGCTACCCAACCCTGAGTTCTGGCGTGGGCGGCGAGTTCTCCTCACGGGGCACACCGGGTTCAAGGGTTCCTGGCTGACGTTGTGGCTGCGAACGCTCGGCGCCGACGTGCTTGGCGTCGCGCTTCCCGAACCACCGACGCTTCCGTCGCTCTGGGACCAGCTCGGGCTCGACGACACCCATGACGTGCGTGCCGATATCGTCGGAGACGGCTGGATACCGAGCGCCGAACAGTTCGCGCCGGAGATCGTGCTCCATCTGGCCGCGCAGTCCCTGGTCGCGACCGGATACCAGCAGCCCGCGAGGACGTTCGAGGTCAATGTCCAGGGCACCGTGAAGGTGATGGATCTTGTCGCCCGGCTCGACGGCGTGCTCGCAACCCTCGTGATCACGACAGACAAGGTCTACGACCCGCGACAGGAGCCCCCGCACGGTGAAGCGCACTTCCTCGGGGCAACGGACCCGTATGCGGCGAGCAAGGCTGCCGCAGAGATCGTCGTGCGTTCGTGGCCGCCCGCGGTCTGGCCTCGGGCGACGGCGCGCGCAGGCAACGTCATCGGGGGCGGGGACTGGGCGGCGAACCGACTCCTGCCGGACCTGGTCCGCGCCTGGGGTGCTGGCGTTCCCCTCGTTCTGCGAAACCCCGAGGGGATCCGGCCCTGGCAGCATGTCCTTGAGCCCCTGCGCGGCTACCTCGTATTCGCCGAGGCACTGGCCGCGGGACGCGAGCTCCCGCCGGGTCTGAACTTCGGCCCGGCCGACGTGCAGTCGGTCGCCGTCGCCGAGCTGGTGCGGTTCGCCGCCACCGAGTGGCGACGGCTCGCCGGGGACCTGCCCGACCCGGAGTGGATCCCATACGACGAGCCGCAATTCAGCGAGGCCCACGAGCTCACCCTGGACTCCCGGCTCGTTGCCGACCAGCTCGGCTGGTCGGGGGTGCTCGACTGGCGTGACGCGGTTACGCTCACGCTGGAGTGGTACTGCGCCGAACGCGCCGGCGCGCGCCCGGCAGACCTCATCGCGACACAGCTGGAGGCATACGCGGCGACCGTGTGCCGGTCATGGTGACCACCGCCTCGAGCGGTCCGGCACCACTGTCGAGTCGAGGTGTGACGACGTGCCGGGGGTGCCATGGCACGCACCTTGCCTCCATCCTCGACCTGGACATGCAGCCCCTTGCCAATGCGCTCCTGCTCTCGCCGGCGGCACCAGATGACCGGTTCCCCCTGCACTTGCGCATCTGTACGACCTGCGCTCTCGGCCAGGTCGGCGAGTTCGTGCTTCCCGAGCGCATCTTCGGCAATTACCCCTACCTCTCCTCGGTGAGTGCGTCCTGGGTGGCCCACGCCGAGTCCTACGCCAAGACGATGCGCAGGGAACTCAGTCTGGGCGACTCGACGCTGGTCGTCGAATTGGCCAGCAACGACGGGTATCTGCTCCGGCAGTTCAGGGAGCTCGGGGTCCGCGTCCTGGGCGTCGAACCCGCGGAGAATGTCGCTGCGCTCGCGCGCAGCTCCGGCGTCGACACCCTCGTCGAGTTCTTCGGGTCGGGGACGGCACAGAACATCGTCGCCAGGCACGGTTACCCGAGGCTCGTCGTGGCCAACAACGTGATGGCACACGTTCCCGATCTGAACGACTTTGTCGCCGGCCTGGCTGTCCTCTGCGATGGCGATACCGTAATCACCGTCGAGAACCCGTCGTTCGTGACGCTCCTGCACGAGACGCTGTTCGACACGATCTACCACGAACACTTTTCGTATCTGTCCGCCCACGCCGTCCGCGCGCTTGTCGCGCAACACGGGCTGAAGCTCGTGCGCGTGGAGCAGTTGTCGACCCACGGCGGCTCGTACCGCTATTGGATTGCCCCCCAGGGGCGAGCAGACGACGATGGTTCCGTCGATGCTGCGGTCCAGCGCGAGCTCGCAGCCTCGTTGTTGTCGAGCGAGTTGTGGAGCGACTTCGCACGGCGAAGCCGCGCAACGATCGACGGGCTGAGAGACTGGGTGCGGGAGCGGTCCGCCAGCCGGGGGCGCGTTGCCGCCTACGGCGCCGCCGCGAAGGGCAACACGCTCCTCAATGCGGCCGGCGTGACGAACGCCGACATCGCCCTCATCGCGGACGGCAGCAGCGAGAAACAGGGAAAGTACCTACCGGGCAGTCGGATCCCCGTCGTCGCGCCGACTGCGCTCGCGAGCGCCGACCCGACGGACGTGCTGATCCTGCCGTGGAACCTCGCCGCGGAGATCGCCGCGCTCGTTGCCGAACTCACACCGGGCGCTCGCTGCTGGACCGCTGTGCCCTCCATGATCCAGGTCACCCCGTGAGGTTCGAACCGCTCCTGATCCGCGGGGCCGCGATTCTGCGCGGCGAGGTGCACGCAGACGACCGCGGGGCGTTCGGCCGAATCGTCGACGTCACGCAGTTGGCGGCGCTCGGCATGGATCCGGCGATCGCACAGGTGTCCAGCGTGGTCAACACCACGCGTGGAACCGTGCGCGGGCTTCACTACCAAGCCGATCCTCACGGCGAGGCAAAAACGCTGTGGTGCACCGTGGGCGCCGTCTACGACGTCATCGTGGATCTGCGTGTCGAGGAGCCAACCTATGGGCGATGGGTATCGGTGACGCTCTCGGCGGACGAACCGATCGCGCTGCACGTGCCGCGCGGCATCGCCCACGGCTATCAGACCCTCGAAGATGGCAGCGCGCTGACATATCTGATCAGTACGCCATTCGTCGCCGAGAGTGCGCGCGCGCTGCTGTGGCGGGACCCGACGATCGGCATCGAGTGGCCGCTACCGGTCACCGCGATATCTCAGCGCGACCGCGAGGCACCTGCGTGGCCACCACTGCCCTGATCACCGGCGCGACCGGGCTCATTGGCGGCCACGTCGTCCGACACTGGGATATTCGCGGGCTCGAACCGGTGTTCCTTGATCGCCGTTCCGAGGATCTGCTGACTCCCGGCGTCCCCACTGCGCTTGTCCGGCGGCTCCGCCCGGCGGTCGTCGTGCACCTCGCCTGGACAGCCAGCGGAACTCCGGGGTACCGGACCTCCCCGGACAACGACAGGTGGGTGGAAGCTTCCCTGGAGCTGGAGCGTGCGTGTCAGGACGCGGGCGCGTGGCTCGTCGCCACCGGGACCGTCCTGGACAGCACCGGGGATTCGCCGGATGCGTACTCGGCGGCCAAGGTCCGGCTGCGACACGCCCTCACGCCGGCAATCGCCGCGCAGACGGTCACCTGGCTGCGACCGTATTACGTCGTCGACCCTGAGATGCGCCGCCCAGCGCTCATCGCGGACGCCCTCGCGGCGCGTGACGCCGGTGTCACGCTGGGCCTGCGCACGCCCGAGAGCCGGCACGACTTCATCCACGCCTCCGACGTCGGGCGCGCGGTCGTGGTGACGGTTCGCCATCGGCTGCATGGCGTCGTCCCGATCGGCTCGGGCCGCCTCCGCACCGTGCGGGATCTGGTCGCTGCGCTCGGCGTCCCGTGGATTCCGACGGCCGATGCACCGACGGCCATATCACAGCATCATGAGGCCGCCGACAGCACACGACTGCGCGATCTCGGCTGGTCGCCAAAGCTCACCGAGCAGCTGTTCGGCGGTCGGTGATCCCGGCGCCGGGTGGAACCGAACGGGGCCCTGAGGAAGATCGGAACCACGCGCTGCGATCGGGCTCGACCGGGTCAGCGGCCGTGCGCGGTGGTCGGGGCAAGCCCGGACAGGATCGGGGCTTGCGTCAGCGCCCCCGTCGGGACTGCGTCGGGCGCTCGAGCATCACCGCATGCGTCTTGCGCACGTGGACATACCGCCATAGCCTCCCTGACGCGGCATCCCTCCCGACACGGTAGACCCGGCTCGTGGGAAGGCGGCGAGTTCATGCAGGCGCGGGTGCGAACGGCATTGCTCATTGTGGGCCTGATGCTGCTGTGCGGCGTCGGTCCCGCCGCCGCCATCGTGGGGGGGTATCTCGTCCCGGCGGGCCAGTTCCCATTTGCCGCGCGGATACTCATCACCGACGGCAGTAGCCACTCGCAGTGTTCAGGGAGCGTCGTCCGCCCGGACGTGGTCATGACCGCAGCACACTGCGTGGTCAACGCCTCGACGGGCCGCCTGCTTTCCCCGCGCGACTTTGTTGTCGACACGACGGGGCCGGACGTGAGCGTGGGCGACGCGTACGCACACACGGTCGGCCAGGTGCTCCGCTACCCCAAATTCTCGGTGACGACGCGCCGCGGTGACATCGCGTTCCTTCAGCTGACGTCTGCGTCGGGGGCTCACGCCGTGCGTCTCGCCGGGGCGGCCGACGCGTCTTGGGCCTACCTGCCGGGGCGCGCGATATGGGCCGCCGGGTTCGGAATGCTCAGCGCGAGTGCCGCCGAGACGCCGTCGCAGCCGTTGTACGCCGTGAAGCTGGCCGTGTTGAACAGGACGACCTGCACGACCGACGACGCCCGTGGGTTGCCATACATTCCGAGCGCAATGTTCTGCGGGGCGCTCCCATCGCTCAAACAGGGCATCTGCTACGGCGATAGCGGGGGGCCGGTGGTCGAGCCGAGTCCGTCCGGGACGCTGATGGAGGTCGGGCTCACAAGCTACGTCAGCACGTCCACGGGAAGCTGCACGCCGCCGAGCTACTTTGTGCGCCTCATCGCCTTTGCGCCGTGGATATCGACGCAGATCGCGCACCTACAACTCACGAGTGCGTGCCCGACATTGCGGGTCCACTATCGCCAGGGGATCGCGCTCATCGCGTACTACCGCCGTCTGCTTGGCGACCGTCTGTCGACCAGTGTGCAACGCCGCATGCGCACCGCCCTCAGCCGGGCCACGACGCGGACCGCTTGGGACCTCGCCGCCCTGCGCGCGCACGCATGCGGCTAAGGACGCACAGACCCAAGCGACGGGCGACCAGGGACCGAACACCCAACCGCTCGGGCCGTGGCGGGGTCATGTGACGCCCGACCCTGGCCGCCGCGGCCACCTGCTCGTGGCCACTGTGTGATCGTGCGTGCTGCCGACCTGCAGCCGCCGCGAGCGTGGTTTCTGTGATTCCACGCGGCGCGTCGGACCGGGACGGAAATGCCACTCGCGGAATGGGGCGGATCACCGCGCAATCCAGGCCTCACCCTGGTGAGGCGATGCCGCCGCAGGTGCTGCCGACCGCGATCGGGTCGCAACGACGCGGCGTCTTTGCGCCCAACGGGGGTCAATCGTCAACTGGTGAGATCACTCTCAGCCCGCAAACAATGAGCGTGTGCGCTCCCGCCTGGTCTTCGCAGCTTTCGTCATTTTGCTCGCGGCCGCATGTGCGGGCTGCGGGAGCAGTTCCCATGCGGCGACGTCGGCCACCTCAGCGGGATCCCCCACCGGGGCCTTGGCCGGAACCGCGTGGCAACTCGACAGCTATCGGACCTCCGTCGGTACAACCGCCGCAGCGGTTCCCAGCGTCAGCGCGCCACTTGCCTTCCCAACTGCGAGCGAGCTCAGGGGATCGACGGGCTGCAACCAGTTCGCCGGCACGTACGTGGCACACGGCCAATCCCTCTCGGTCAGGCTTGGACCGACGACACTGGTCGCGTGCGCTGGAGCCGGTGGGTCCCAAGATTCCGCAGTCCTTCGGCTGCTTCCCCAGGTCACCAGCTTCCGCATGACCGCCGATACGCTGACGCTCACCGGAACGGGCAGCACAACGTTGCTGACGTATTCCGCCGGCCTCGCCGGCCTCGAGGGGACGTCATGGACCGCAACCGGGATCAACAACGGGGCTGGCGGCGTGGAGAACACCGCCTTGACCGAGCACGTCACAGCGTCATTTGGCCCAGACGGAGCATTCAGGGGTTTCGGAGGCTGCAATGATCTGTCGGGGACCTACGCGACAACTGGCGCCAACGAGATCCGGTTGACTGGACTGACCGGGACCCGCACGTCGTGCACCGCCGACGTCGACACGCTCGAGAATGCGTACGTCGCAGCGCTTGGACGCACCACGAAGTACGAGATCAGTGGCGATACCCTGACCCTGCGAGACGCCGATGGTGCCATCCAAGCGACCTACCGACTCGCGGGTTGATTCGCGACTTGACCGGTGGGTTTCCCGAGCCCGTCGCCCCGAGCCCGCGAGTGGGGTCCACGAGATCGGATCGCGCGGAGTAATCGGCTCATCCAGCTCGACGCGCTGATTGGGCGGCACCGCCTTGGCGGACCACGCAACGCGGTAGGCCGTCAGGCGTGGGCCTCGACCTGCCTGGCCACCTTGTCGTAGAGATGCTGGGGAAGCTGATCGTAGTGGTCATGACCGGTGCGGAACCGCCCCCAGCCGCCGGTGATCGAACGCAGGTCGATGGCGTAGCGCAAGAGCTCCGAGGTGGGCACCAGCGCCTTGACGACCTGCTCGCCCGTCGCACGCGTGTCGGTGCCCTGCACCCTGCCGCGGCGGGCGCTGAGATCACGCATCACGTCGCCCTGATAGGCGCTCGGGACCGTCACCTCCAACCAGGAGATCGGCTCCAGCAGCACCGACGAGGCCTTGGCGACGGCCTCCTTGAAGCCCAGGGCCCCCGCCATCTTGAAGCTCATCTCGGATGAGTCGACGGAGTGGTACTTCCCGTCGTAACAGGTGACGATCACATCGACGACCGGATAGCCGAAGTGCCCGCCCTGTTGCATGGCCTCGAGAACGCCCTTCTCCACAGCGGGAATGAACTGCCGGGGAATGGCGCCGCCGACGATCTCATCCACGAAGGAGAATCCAGCGCCCCGCTCGGCCGGGGCGATGCGCAGCTCGGCCACCCCGTACTGGCCGTGACCGCCGGTCTGCTTCTTGTACTTGCCCTCGGCCTGCGCCCGCGTGGCGATCGTCTCCCGGTAGGGGACCTTCACCGGCTCGATGTCGACATCGACTCCGAACTTGCGGCGCAGCCGGTCAAGGACGACCAGCACGTGGGTCTCGCCCATTCCGGAGACCACGGTCTGGTGGGTCTCGTCGTCGCGCCGGACATAGATGCCAGGGTCCTCTTCCTGCAGACGGTGCAACGCGGTCATCAGCTTATCCTCATCGCCCTTGGACTTGGGACTGATTGCGATCGACAGCACCGGTTCCGGGCGACTCGGCACCGGGATAATGGCCGGGAGACCCTTGCGCACCAGGGTGTCGCCCGTGGCAGTCTCGGACAGCTTGGACACCGCGGCGATGTCGCCGGCCGGGACGTCGGCGACATCGATGTGCTCCTTGCCCCGCAACGTAAAAAGCGTATGCAGGCGCTCGTCGACGTGGATCCGGGGATTGGTCAGCACTACGTCGGGACGAATCGTCCCAGAGAGCACCTTGAACATCGACACCTTGCCCACGTAGGGGTCGGCAAGGGTTTTGAACACGTGCGCCAGCGAATCTCCGGACGCGTTGGGCACAACCTCATGCAGGCTCCCCCCGGCCTCGACGAGCGCGGGCGGGCGATCGACGGGAGACGGACCGAGCTCGCAGATAAAGGTGGCCAGGCGGTCAATGGCCACATCCTTGGTCGCCGACCCGCACAGCACGGGGAACACGGTCGCGGCGGCGACCCCCTTGGCCATGGTCGCCTCGAGTTCGTCGGCGCTCGGAACGTCGCCCTCCAGATAGCGCTCCATCAGCGCGTCGTCGGCAACGACGATGCCTTCGACCAGCGCCTCGTGGACCTGATGCTCCGCCGACTCCATTTCGTCGGGGATGGGCCCAGACCTGGGCCCGCCATGCTCATAGGTAATCGCGGTGTCGGTCAGCAGATCGGCCACGCCGCGGAAGCCGGCTTCCTCGCCAACCGGCAACTCGAGCGGCGCCACCCCGGCACCGAAAGCGGATTGGAGGTCCCGGAGCGTGCGTGCGAAGCTGGCCCCTTCCCGGTCAAGCTTGTTGACGAAGATCATGCGCGGCAGATCCCGCTCGGCGGCCATCCGCCACACGATCTGGGTCTGGACCTCGACCCCCTCTACGGCGCTGACCACGAAGACCGCCAGGTCGGCTACCGAGAAGGCACTCGCCACGTCCCCGGAAAAATCGGCGTATCCGGGGCAATCGATGATGTTGACCTTGTAGCCCTGATACTCGAACGCGGCCAGGGCCAACGACAGGGAGATTCCCCGCTGGACCTCCTCGGGCTCAAAGTCGGTCGTGGTCGAGCCGTCCTCGACGCGGCCCTGGCGGGGGATGGCGCCGGCGCACCACAACAGCGCCTCGGCCAAGGTCGTCTTGCCGGAGCCGCCATGTCCGACCAAGGCGACGTTGCGAATTCTGCTCGGAGGAAAGCTCTGCACTGGCACCCCTCACTTCCCGACCCCAACGGAGACGAGTCCGGGCGGCCCGACCCCCCGGGTCGCCGATGCTTCAGATTACCGCGCGGAGGAGGCCCGTTGAACCGCCGAAGATGATCGGCAACAGGATCCCGTGTCCGCGCCGCTCCGTGATGCGCCGGTGAGCCCGGCGACATATCGGCGCCGCGCCGAGACCCGTCCGCGACCACCCCGGGGAGGCCGGCGCGGCGCGGTCAGCCGTAGCGCCGATATGCGATGACCCAGTTGGTGACGATCAGCTTCTGAGCCGTCGCCAGTGGCATCCGGCCCGAGCACACCAAATGCTTGAGCGCGTCCTCCAGGTGATCCTTCGGGTTGAGGTAAAACGCGGACGGGTGTGCGTAGTCGGGTTCCGGCCACAAGTTCCCCGCGGCATTCACGGCACCCCCGAGCTCGAGCGGGATGAAGTGGTCGTACTCCAACGTGGACGACGAGCCCGTATCACCGTACGCAGCCATGCTGGCGCGCTTTTCCTTCGCGGTGATCGACTCCGGTGGCCGGACCTTGCTCGTCCATCCGCTTTTGCAGATCGTCGAGAAAATCGTGCGCGGGGTCACCGCCGGATTGCGCAGCCCAGGAGTACAGCGGGGATCCGGGCGCTCATCGAGCCCGGTGCCCCTCGCGTGGCACGTGCCCGGCCTGGGCTGCGGCTGGACCTTGTGTGCGCTCGCGCTGCTGAATCCCGGCGCTGTCGCCCCGACCACCGCGACCGATGAGAGCGCAAAGGCGACCGGGACTGCCACAGCAAGCAGGCGCGGCCGGCGTACCCCCACGCGGCGCAACGCGCCGCTTACCCTCGCATGCCGCATCGTCGACCCCCGGCTCGATGAGGATCACATCGTATCTGCGCGACGAGACAGCGAACGCCACGACGAGGGCGGGCACCCGGGTCCCACCCGGCGATGACGCCTCGTCGCCGATCGCGCCCGGAGATGACGAGGCGGGGCGCTCGGGGGTGGTGACTCCCGAAGGTCCCGCGACGCGGGACCTTCGGGAGTGCGCACTCGGTTCTACGGGAGGTTCAGTCCTTCGCAATCAGCCGGTCCCGCGCCTCACTCGAGGAGCCGACCAAGGTCTTGACGACCTCGGGATCGATGTCGCAGACGATGATCTCGCCCACCTCATCGCCGATCGTCTTGAAGAGTCCCAACCGCTGGAGGCTCTCGCACAGGTGGCGGTTGTCCTCGGTGGGCGTCAGGTAGTGGATCGATGTGGGCTTGTAGCGGTGGATCAGAAACAGATGCAGGACGGTCATGAGCCGCTTGCGGCGCAACGACGTCTCAAACGTATTCTGGTCCCGCACCGAGATGATCGAACGCCCCCGCCGGTCCTTGATGGTCGCGAAGATGATGTTCGCCACCTTCTCATTGTCCGCGCCGAAGACGCTGAGCTCCAGCAGCTCCGCGCCGGCCGTGTGCGGGCGCAACGACACCTTGAGTGGGATCTCGAGGCCGTAGTGCTCCCGCCAACTGGCAAGCCACTCGTCGAGCACCTTCAGCGGGACCTCGGTCTGCACCAGGTGCTGGAACTGCGTCGACCCGACGCCCATGGCCTTCGTCGTCGCCGTCCGTCCGGACGCGGCATCGAGCGCGGCGTCGGCGCGCGGTCCGCCCACCAAGGTCTGAGGGGTCCGGTAGGGCGACTCGACCAGGCGGAACTTCCGCTGCAGACGCGCGAGCGCCAGCATGCCGTCTTCGCGAAGCGCCGTCGAGAACTCCTCGGCGGCGAGGCCGTCGATCTGGTGGCCACCGTAGGTGATGAAGTTGAACACGAAGCCCAGCTTGCCGAGTTCCTCAGGGAAGTGGCGCATCTCGTCTTCGGTCATCCCCGTGGTGTCCCAGTTGAACGAGGGCGACAGGTTGTACGCCATCATCTGGTCCGGGAACACGGCGTGAATGGCCTCGGCGAACTCACGCGCCTCGTCGAGGTCGGCCGTCTTGGTCTCCATCCACAGCAGATCCGCAAACGGCGCCGCCGCGAGCGACTTGGCGATCGCATACCGGACACCACCCCTGACCTGGAAGTAGCCCTCCGGCGTCTTGGCAAGATCCGCATCCCAGATGGCTTCGACCCCAAGGGCGACCGCTTTGGCCCTGGCCGTATACCACGACGCGGTGGACGCAAACTCCAGCCACTCCTCCGCGCTCAGCTCGACTTCGACGCCTTCCTCGGCGCGGAAGGCGATGACGTCCGCGACCGCCTGCCCGAGCGTGGTCAGCCCAGCCTCAGACTCCCACACCTCGATGAACTTGTCGGCGACTGCGTCCAGCGTCTTCTCCGCCGACGCCGATGGGTCGGCAAGGTGCGCCGCGGCGGCCTCGTCGACGATTGCGAGCAGGCCAATCTGCTCCAGCCACGCGTCGGTCTCCTCGTACTCTGCGTCGGACACGGCGTAGATCAGGTGGCCGTTGATTTCTTCGACGCCGTCCGCGTACAGGCGCCGCAGAATCGCGAGGTACGTGGTCCTGTAGGGCGGGACGTTCGGGTTCGTCGCCCCGAGGATAAACGGCTGGTCGCGATCGTCTCCACAGCCATCCAGGAGGTTCGCGGCCTCGGCATCAGTCCGGGCCACGATGATGCCGGGAACGCCCATGATGTCCAACTGAAAGCGGGCGGCGTTGAGACGCTTGATCTGCTCGTCGGAGGCGACGAGCACCTTCCCGCCCTGATGCCCGCACTTCTTGACGCCGGGCTTCTGGTCCTCGATGTGGTATCCGGGAACGCCGACCTCAACGAAGCGGCGGACCAGGTTGCGCACATGGGCATCCCCGCCGTGGCCGGTGTCGGCATCGGCGATGATGAATGGCGTGAAGTCGACCTCGGGCGTCGCCTTGCGCTCGGCGTCGGTCATCCGCGACCGCGCGAAGTGCTGGTTGCGATCTGCAGTCAGAAGGGCGCGTACCAGGCCCGCGGCCTCGGTTGGCACCTGGCTGAGCGGATAACTCGCCAGATCCGGCCCGGGATCTTCCTCGGCCGATCCCTTCGCGGACGTCGCCCACCCTCCGAGGTAGATACCCTCGATGCCGGCGCGCTTCATCGCGACCGCCTGCCCCGGCGAGTACGGCCCGAAGCTCGTGATCGACCGCCCCTCAGCAAACAATTCCCGAAGTCGTGCGTAGAACCGCTCTGCCGCATTACGAGCTACCGCGTAACCCGTCGGCAGCACGCCCCGCTGCTCGGCAACCTGCCGTGCGGAGTATGCGCGCGTCAGACCCGTGAACCGCTCGTCGCGAATCCAGCGATCGATCGCCTTGACTTCATCCGGAAAAGCCCCCATCTGCGCCCCCAGTGCGTTGTGTACCCGCGAAGTGTAGGAGGAGCGGGCCGTCCTTGCCTGACTCAATACGAGCGATTCCCCGGCAAGCGCCATCAGGGGGGCTTTGTACCTGCCATCGCCCTGCGGTACGAGCGCGCGCACGGCCGGCCGAGAACAACCCGGGCTGAGCGCGCCCGCGAGAAACGGCTAGCATCGGCTATGACCTCGCGCTGGCCGTCGATGTTCCCCTACGCCGCATGGCAGACAACCTGCGACACGTTGCACGCCCATACCCAGGTCCTCGGCAAGCTGGCGGCCGCACTCGCCCCGGCCGAACCGCAGCTCCAGCACGCCGCGCTGCGCCTGAGCGCACGAGGCTGGGAAACGCTGCCCCTCGCCGCGCCTGACGGATCCGGAGCGCTTGTCGTTGCGCTTGATCTGCGCACCCATGCCGCGGTCGCCGAGCACAGCGACGGCCGCGTGCGACGCGTTCCTCTCACTCCGCATCGACCGGTCGGAGAGGTGACCCGCGCCGTCATGGACGCCCTGCGTACGCTCGCGGGCGATCGCGTCACGATTAATCCGACACCGCAAGAGGTGCCGTGGACCGTGGCGCTCGACGAGGACGACGAGCACACCACCTACGAGCCCGAGCACGTGAGCGCGTACTTCGCCGCGGCCACGCACGCAGCCCTCGTGCTTGCCGCATTCCGTGCCCCATATCGCGGGCGCTCGACCCCGGTCAACGCCTGGTGGGGATCATTCGACCTCGGGGTGAGCCTGTTCTCCGGATCGCAGGCAGACCCGCCGTCGCAGGACTTCATCATGCGCAACGCAATGGATGCGCAGGAGGTCGCCATCGGGTGGTGGCCCGGCGACAGCCGGCATGGCACCGCGGCGTTCTACGCCTACGCGCACCCTGCCCCGCAGGGCCTGGCGACGGCCACGCTCTCGCCGCCTGCGGCGCACTGGGATCCCGTGCTCGGGGAGTTCATCCTGGAATGGCAGGAGGTCTGCGACAGCCCTGATCCCGCCGCGCTTGGACTGGAGTTCGCGCGCTCCGTCTTTCGCCACGCATGTGCACGGTGCGACTGGGACCCCACGCTCTCCGCGAGCGCCGACGGCACACCGCCGCCGATCGCCTAGCCGGCAGGCGCTACGCGCCCGTGGCGCACGACGTCAGGCGTCCGGCACGAGAAATGTCACCTCGTCCTTGTAACACCAGAACCAATCCTCGCCGGGCTCCAACGAGCGGATCACCGGATGGTCCGTCTGGTGGTAGTGCGCGGTGGCGTGCCGGTTCGGGCTGTCATCGCAGCAACCAACTTGGCCGCACTGCGTGCAGCGGCGCAGGTGGAGCCACGTCGACCCCATCGCCATGCACTCGGGACAGCCGTCCACTCCGGCACGGCCTTCGCGGTGATGGACCGTGTCCAGGTGTGTGCAGATCTCTGCCATCGGACCGCCTCCTTGTGATCGGATTGCCACTCGCCCTGACCGCCACAGCCCACTGTAGGAGAGATCTGCCATGCCGCGAAGGCGACGCGGCATCCGACGTGCCCGCCCCCGACGAGCCATCACAGCGCCGCAGCGCAGGCAGCATGGGAACGACGGAGGTTCTCGTGCGTGCGCTGATCACGAAGCCGAGCGTGTACCCGGTCGTCCTCTCGCCTCGCGTGTGCCTTCGGTGCTCGCAGCCGCGGCCACTCCGAAGCTCGCCATTCCCACCGGCACGTTCGCCGGGCGGACCTCCGAGAAATTCACGTTCAAGCGTGCACGCGACACGCACGCCGCCAACAACCACTGTGGCGCCTCCGCGAAGACGTACTACCACTCGCGGTCGGCGTAGCGATCAGCCCACTGGCGATTATCGCCATGATCCTGCTGCTGGTCACGCCGCGCGCCCGTGCCAGTGGGACTGCATTCGTGCTGGGTTGGCTTCTGGCATTGGCGGGGATCGGCACCATCGTCTTGCTCGTCGCCGAACCTGCTGATGCGGACTCGGACGGCCACCCGGCCACATGGGTCAGCCTCCTCACACTCGCGCTCGGCCTGGCACTACTGCTGCTGGCGGTCAAACAGTGGCGGAGCCGACCAACCGGCGCCGAACGCCGCGAGCGGTGTGAACGACTCGACAACAGCCGTCCACGTCGCCCCGCGCACACCTCACGCCCGTGGCGTGGCCGGGAGGTCCGAACAACGCGCGCTCGGACAGACGCACCCGGATGCGATTGCCGCATTGAGACCGCCGGGGACAACCCGCTAGCATCGGCTATGGCGTGTGCCCGGCCACCGATTTCTCCCATGAATCGCGCGGCGTGGACGGCATGACACCGTTTCCAGCGCTGCCCGGGCGCGCGCTGTGAGCACGTCAACCGCGGGGGGGCGCCCCGCCTTTGACGGCACCGCGGCGTCGAAGTCCCAGCCGCGCCGCGCGGGGTTGGTGCTGGTGGCGCTGATCCTGGTGGCCGCCGTCGCGAATCTGAATTTGGCCGTCGCCAACGTCGCACTCCCCTCCATCGGAAAGGCGTTTGACTCGGGTCAAGCGACCCTCGATTTGATCGCCGTGGGCTACTCCTTGGGCCTGGCGTGTTCGGTCTTGTGGCTCGGCGCGCTGGGGGACCGCTACGGGCGAAAGCTGATGCTGATCATCGGGACCGGACTCGCGGTGCCGATGTCCTGCCTGGCGGCATGGGCGCCGTCGGACGACGTACTGTTTCTCGCGCGCCTCGGGGGCGGCCTCGCTGCAGGCATGGCGTATCCGACAACGCTGGCCCTGATCACTGCACTGTGGGCCGGGCCGGGCCGGACGAAGGCGATCGCCTTGTGGTCCGGTACCGGCGGGGCGATCGCCGCGCTCGGTCCCGTGCTGTCCGGCGTCGTGCTGGAGCACTACTGGTGGGGATCGGTGTTTCTGATCACGCTCCCGCTGGCCGCGGTGGCCATCGTGATGGCGTGGTTCCTGGTCCCGGCACACGTCAACGAGACCACTGATCCGGTCGACAATCTTGGCGGAATCGTCTCGGTGGTGCTGGTCGCCGCGTTGATCCTGGCGATCAACTTCGCGCCCGTCCCGAATGCCGGGACCCTCGCGCTGGGCCTGGGACTGATCGCATTGGGCGCCCTTGTCGTCTTCTATATCCGGCAGAGGCGCGCCGCGAACCCCTTGTATGACCTGCGTGTCGCCGCACGCCCCACGTTTTGGGTCGCCGCCTGCGGGGGGATCATCGTGTTCGGATCGCTGATGGGAGCGATGTTTATTGGCCAGCAGTTCCTGCAAAACGTGCTCGGCTACTCGACACTTGACGCCGGCGCCGCGATCCTGCCGGCGGCGTTCCTGATGGTGCTGGTCGCGCCGCGCTCCGCCAAACTCGTCGAGCGCTACGGGGCCCGCGTGACGCTGCTGGTCGGATACGTGTTCTGCGCGCTCGGCTTCCTCACCATGCTGCTGTTGTGGAAGTCCGGGGTCTCATACTGGCGGGTCGGATTGGGCTACGCGCTGATGGGCATCGGGGTCGGCTTTGCCGGCACGCCCGCATCGCACTCGCTGACCGGGTCGGTCCCCGTGCGGCGCGCGGGGATGGCGTCGGGAACTGCGGACCTCCAACGTGATCTGGGTGGTGCGATCATGCAGTCGATCTTCGGGGCGCTGCTGACCGCCGGCTATGCAACCGCGATGACGCGGGCGATCGGCTCCTCCGGAGCGTCGGTCACGAACGCCACGCAGGCCCAGCTCACGAAATCCTTCGCAGGCGCAAGCACGACCGCTCAGCAGTACCCGAACTATGCGAGCCAGATCGCCGCGGCCGCACGCACCTCGTTTCTCCAGGGCGACCGCTGGGCGTACGGGGCCGGCATCGTCGCGGTCCTCGTCGGCGCCGTACTTGTCTTTTTCGCCTTCCCGAAGAAGTCGGACGAACAACGGCTCATGTCCGCATACGACGCCGAGGACGCCGCCCAACCCGACCCGGCGCTCACCCCGAAACCGGCGCCCTAGCGGACGGCACCACGCGCGGGGCGCCCCACCGGGTGCCCGGCAATGGGGCCGGCGCGAGACGAGGTCCCGCCACATGGTGCGCTGCCCCCACGCAGATCACGGCGCGGCTGTGCCAAAGCGCAGGGACCCCGGGGTCGTCAGCACCTCGCCGGTCTCGAGCCAGGTTTTCAAACCGGAGAGAATCATCGGCCAGCCCCCGTAGAGCTCGGCGTTCGCGCCCTCGCGCAGCTGGTCATGGGTGACCACGAGCCGGCATGAATCACCGACCGGCGCGATCTCCCAGGTCACCCGCGTGGGCCCCTCCCGCTGGACGTCATCGCCCCAGAGCGCGACCATGCTCCGCACCAGCCGCCGCGGTGGGTCAACCTCAAGATTCTCGCCGTCGCCCAGCAGCCCCTCGGCCGCGGGCGCCCACATCTCGTATCGGGACCCCGCTGTCCAATCCGAACGCTGCCGAGCGCCAAAGTTGTATTTGGACCGGATGTCGGGGTCGGTGATCGCCTCCCAGAGCAACTCCGGCGTGGTGCGGATGTAGCTCTCGAATACCTTCTCCATGGCCCGCTCCAATCGAGACGTGGGATCGCTGAACGCCACCGCCCGCGGGTCGGCGTCCGTGCTGCCGACCCAACGCTCGTACACACGGCAACGAGGGACCGGATCACGCAGGTGGAGCTTCTCGCGCGCGCGCCTCGCCGTCGAGTCACGACGAGGCCGGGCGCCTCGAGCTGCGCGAGCTGCCTCATGGCCCCGAAGCGGGTCGTCGCACACCGCGGTTCGAGCGTGGTCCGCGTCTGGCCGTCTTCACGCCAGCGCTCGTCGAGAATGCTGCGCCGAGCGGGAGCGGCAGGGGCGATAAACACCGCGTCGATCTGCCGATTGTCTGTGACCCGACGGTCACAGCCCACGCAGAACCGAACCCCGGCGCGATCGCGGATCCCCGCGCCCGGCGAGGTTGGCGTGCCGACCGACCGCACCCAGAGCGCCCCCCTTAGCGGGCAGCGACCAACGCGAGTACACGTGCGCGGCCGAGACGCACCCGCTCATACTGCGAGGCCACCAGCATCAGCAGAGCAAACCCGCCCCCAAGCACACAGACCCCGTCCCACCCGGCGCGCGAGAACACGATGCCGGCCGTCGCAGATCCGATCGCGCCGCCCAGAAAATAGCTGAACATGTAGGCGCTGTTGATGCGGCTCCGGGCGTCCGGGTGCAACCCGTAGATCACCGCCTGATTGGTGATCATGATCCCCTGCGTCGCGACGTCGAGCAAGACGATCCCGACCAGGAGCCCGGCGAGGATCGTGCTGCCGAAGCTCAGCAGCCCGAACGAGATCAGGGTCAATACGATCGTGGAGACCGTCACAAACGTGGCGCGCTCGGCATCGGCGAGCCGCCCGGCGAGGTTGGCCGAGAGCACGCCGACAACTCCGACCAAGCCAAACAATCCGATCGCGCCGCTGCTCAAGTTGTACGGCGGCCCCGACAGCAGAAATGTCAGCGCCGTCCACATCAAGCTGAACGCCGCGAACGAGCAGGCCCCGAGAAACGCGCGATATCGCAGTAGGGGTTCCGTCGCCAGGAACTGGAACGACGAGCGGACCAAGCGCAGGTACCCGTGCCGCGGCCGTTCGAGCTCGCCGGGCAGCGTCCGGCGCAAGATCACGGCGAACACCAACATGAGGATCGCCGACAGCCAGTAGATCGCGCGCCAACCCACCAGCTCGGCCAGTGACCCACTCACGGTCCTCGCCAGCAGGATCCCGAGCAGCAGCCCGGTCATCATTCGCGCAACAACCCGACCGCGCTTGGCATCTGGCGCGAGCTGCGCGGCGAACGGAATCATGACCTGACCACCGATCGAGGTCGCGCCCACCACAATCGTGCCGACTTCGAACAGCCACAGGCTCGGAGCCACCGCACAGACAACAAGGCACAGCGTCGCTGCGACGAACAGCACCGGCACCAAGCTTCGCCGGCGAAACAGGTCGCCCAGCGGAACCAGGAAGACCAGCCCGACGGCGTAGCCGATTTGGGTGGTCGTCACGACCGTCGCCGCCTCGGACGATCCCACGCCGAAATGCAGTGCGATCTCGTGCAGCAATGGCTGCGCGTAGTAGAGGTTCGCCACGACGAACCCGCTCGCGGTCGCCATCAGCGCCACGAGCCAACCCGAGAGCTCGCGAGGTGCCTGCGCGGTGTGTGGGTCGGGATACGGGGAGAGCGCCACGGCCCAGTGACGGTACCAACAAACGCCGATCAGGTGCCCACGGCCCAGCGGCCCTGCCGGTCCCGAACGTTATGCGGCGGCGAGCACCGCTTGGCACAGCACCGATGCCCGCGGCAGGTCACGCTCGACTCTGCGCACGACCGCATCGATCACCTGCTCCGGGGTCGACACGGTCTCGTCGTAGACGATCACGATGCTCTCGTCGCCGGGCACCAGGTACGTCGTCTCGCCAAACGGCGTATAGCGGGTTGCGCCGATACCGACCACCAGCATGTCCGGACGTCCCGCCGAGTCCAGGTACTCGCCGACCGATTCGAGGGGGGTCTCGGGAGTACCGGTCTGATGCCGGAGCCGATCGACGATCCAGTCGACGAGCGTCGCCCCCGCGTACGAATACCCGCGCGCCGGGCTGTCGATCCCATACGGGTGCGCCACACCGTCGCGGCGCAAGAATGACGCGATCCGCAAATGCTGAAGCGCCCCATCGGGGTCCAGGTCCCCGCTCGCAAAAAATCGCGGCGCAATACCCTTGGCGTGCGCACCCCAGTTCTTCTTCTCGCTGATCTTGACCGCGTTCGGGCAACGGATCGAACAATCGTTGAAGGCGCCGACCGCGACCGGCTCGAGGCCCGTCACGTGCCCCGCCGGGTCGTAGGTCGCCCGGCACAGCGCACCGACCTCGGGCTCGATCTGCAGGTGCGCCGCCTCCGGTGCCCCAGGTTCGACCAGCTGATCGCACGAGAGCGGAAATGTTCCGAGATAGCTCCCCCGCCCCGGGACGAACCACGGGAAGATGCCCTTCGGCGCGCCGGGCGTCGCGGGCACGACCTGCGCAAAGTCCGCCGCCTCGCCGGCCTGCTCGAGGTGCCCGGCGAAGTTCCCGGCGACCCCGATTCCCGCTGCGCGCCGGAGCGCGTCAAGATCCAAGTCGATCATGCCGCGCGGATCGTACCGGTCGCGGCGCCCCATGGCCGTCCGCACGACACCCGGCCGCATCGGGATGCCGGTCGTCAGACCGGCGAGGATGAGCTTCCACCGTCCGGGGCGTGCGACCGCCTGGACAGATGCGGGATTCAGGAAACAGCTCAGCGCCCCGCCGCAATAAAGCAGTCGCATGTACGACGATCGAACGCCATGTCGCGGCCGACATCTCCGACGTGGAGACGGCGGTGATAATGGCGAGCGTCGGCGCATCGCAGATGATGCGCACGCGGTGCTCCTGGCCGCCCAGCCAGACGCCGGATCGGTGCGAGGGCGTTGCGCCGCCGCCGAGCCGCCGACCCACAACCCGTTAGGGCGCCGGCAGCACTCTCACGGGGCTCGTGGCCGGTTCGGGACGCACGCAGAGGACCTCGTCGAAGCTCGCGGTCGCACGCCCGTGCCCCGATTGCGCAGGGGTACCGGCCAGATCCAGCAACGACGTGCGCATCATCGAGGGGCCACGCGCCAGACCCGACAGGGTTTTCAAAGCGGCCGCGCCGGAGGCCGAACCGGCGCCCCCGATGCCCAGCGATGAGGCGCGGAGCACATATCGCCCGCCCGCCGGCACCCGGCGGATATCGGCGTCGGCGACCTGGCGCTCGGCGAGTGCCGCGGCGTCGTTGACGTTGAACGCCACCTGCATGGCCCCCGGCTCCGCGGCGAGTACCTCGCAGCTCCGGCCCACGTACCGCTCGGGGGCGAAGAACCGCCAGTCATCGCCCAGATGCAGCCAGTATTCGCCGCCAACCAGCCCGCGCATCTGGGCAAACAACTGTGCGTCACCGACCTGGGCCCCCTCGGCGCGCGTGACCTCCATAAACGGGTAGCGCTCCGCGATCCAGCGCCGATCCTCATCTGACAGCCCGGCGTCCACGCAGACGAACCGTCCGATCCGGTCGACATCGACGCAGCACCGCAAGAACGAGTTGATCGTGCGGGCGAATGCCGCACGGCTCCCGCGCGCTAGGACGGTCAGCGTGACCTGCGCATGCGCGGCCTCGGCACGCGCCGCGGCGGCGAGGAGCGCGATCAGCCCCTCCGGATACGTCGAGGCCGCCGCGATCAGTTCGGGCACCGAGTAGTCACGGTTCTGCGCGATGCGTGCGCGCTCGACATCGGGCAGGTCGGAGCGGGCCAGCAGGAGGCGACAGAGCGCAAAGCTCTCGGCATACCGGCCCGTCCAGAATGCGCAGATCGCATGCTCGTCGCGCGCGCGCCAGGCGTAGACGTCGCTGCGCACGAACAACACATCGGACTCGGGGAGCGGAATGCCCGCGGCTCGCTCCGCAAACAGGTAGCCCAAGCGAAACCGGCTATTGGTGCGGTAGTAGGTCGCAATCGCGTGCAGGGGCTCGGCCCGCACGGGCCGCGCCTCCCATGCCCGCAGATAGGTGTCCTGCACGTTCTGCCAGGGCTCACCGAGCTCGGCCTGGCACTCCGCGCAGCGGAACAGCGAGTAGTAGACCTCCTCCTCCCAGCCCCCCATCTCGACGCGCCGGCGATACCACGCCAGCGCCTGTCCAGGATCCCCGGCGTCGAAGCAGCTTTGGGCGAGGTAGAACACCGAGCGGGCGTCGCCGGGGTTGCGCTCCACCTCCGCCAGCAGCAGATCACGATCGCGCTCGTACTTCTTCGGATCCTGGTTGCGTCCGCCCAAGCGTCGTGAGTCGATGTAGTAGTCGCCTTCCAGGCGCACATCGGTCGCCGGGCCGTCGCAGACCGGGTATTCGTGCACCACGCCCTCATAGCGCCAGCGACGGCCGTTCCGGAACAGCTGCCGACGCCAGTAACTGAAGTCGGCGCCGTAGCGAAGGTGGTAGGAGTCGGCGGTGAGGCCGCGAAAATCCAGCGTACCGTGCACCATGTCGTCGGCGTCGATCACCCAGACATAGTCTCCGTGGCCCCACGCGAACTCGAGCGCTTCGGTGCGGTTGTACCCGAAGTTGCGCCATTCGCACTCGTGGAGTTCTCCCGGGATCCCCCGTTCGTTCATGTGCCGGCGAATCACGTCCTGGGTTCCGTCGTCGGAGCCCGTGTCGACGATCACCCAGTAACTGATGTACGGGGCCACCGCATCGAGCACCTCACCGACGACGTGGGCTTCGTTACGCACGATCATGTTCAGGCAGATCGACGGGACCGTGGCGTCTGCTGAAGGGGTCTCGGGCATACACCGTGATCGTACCCACAGCGCCGCGACATGGGGACGACCGGGTGGACGATCACATGACCGCATCGCCAAACGCCAGGTCGCTGCACGTAAGGTATGCAGAGCACCCGCCGATCCGCCTGGAGGCGTTTCCCTGGACAACGCGATTGCCATTCGCGGGCTCCACAAGTCGTTCGGAGCGACCGTCGCCCTCGACGGCCTCGACTTGGAGGTCAGCACCGGCGAAGTGCACGGCTTCGTGGGCCCGAACGGATCGGGAAAATCCACCACGATCCGAATCCTGCTGGGTCTGCTGCACGCCGACCGGGGCGAGGTCATGCTCCTCGACGGAGACCCCTGGCGCGACACCGTCGCGCTGCACAGGCGCTTGGCATATGTGCCGGGCGAGGTCAGCCTCTGGCCACAGCTCAGCGGCGGCGAGGCGATCGACCTGCTCGGCCGCCTGCGAGGAGGATTCGATCCCGCGCGCAAGGCCGAGTTGCTCGAGCGCTTCGAGCTGGACCCCACCAAGACCGGCCGCAGCTACTCGAAAGGCAACCGGCAAAAAGTTGCCCTCGTCGCGGCGCTGGCCTGCGACGTCGAGCTCCTGATCCTGGACGAGCCGACCTCGGGGCTCGATCCGCTGATGGAGTCGGTGTTTCAGCAGTGCATCGAGGAGATCAAGGCCCAAGGGCGCACCGTGCTGCTGTCGAGCCACATCCTCTCCGAGGTGGAGGCGCTGTGCGACCGCGTCAGCATCCTGCGGCTCGGACAGGTCGTGCAGCGCGGCACCCTGGAGGAACTGCGTCGCGTGACCCGCACGCATATCGTGGCCACCCTCGAGCGCGTGCCGGAGGATCTGGCGACGTGGCCGGGGGTTCACGAGGTCCTGGTGCATGACAACCGCGTGCGCTGCGACGTCGAGACGCCGGCACTCAACGACATGATGGGCCGGCTCGTCGCATGCGGTCTGATCTCGTTGGTCACACAGCCCCCGACCCTCGAGGAACTGTTCCTGCGCGAATACGCCGAGGAGCCCGCGTGACCGACGCGCTCACCGGGTTTTGGATCCTGGTGCGTCACGCGGTGCGGCTCGATCGGATTCGCCTGATCGCGTGGATCGTCGGGATCGCGTTCATCCCGGTGGTGACCTACGCCAGCTACGACTCGCTCTATCCGACACTGGGCGATCGCATCACCCTGGGCGCGACGCTCGAATCCAACCCTGCCTTCGCACTGCTGCTCGGGCCGGCCTCAAACCTCGGCGAGGCGGGCGGGTACACCGCCTGGCGCACCGTCGTGATCGCTGCGGCGTTCCTCGCCGTGATGAGCATCCTCACCGTCGTGCGCCACACCCGCACCGACGAAGAGTCCGGGCGTACCGAGCTGCTGGCCGCCGGCTGCGTCGGGCGTTTCGCGTTCCTCGCCGCCGGTATCGGCACTGCCGCGTTTGTCTGCCTGCTGACGGGTCTGGCGATCGTGATCGGGCTGGTCGCCTCGGGGGCGGCCCCCACCGGGGCGATCGCCTATGCGGCAGCGGTCGCCGCGGGAGGATTGGTCTTTGCGGGCGTTGCCGCGATCGCCGTCCAGATCGGCAGCTTCGGCCGCACGGCGATTAGTCTGTCGGTCGGCGCGCTCGCGATTGCCTATCTCCTCCGGGCCTGGGGCGACGCGTCCTCGTACCACTGGCTGACCTGGCTCTCGCCGTTGGGGTGGACCGAGAAGATCCATGCCTTCTCGAGCAATGCGTGGTGGACGCTTGTGGTCTCGCTGCTGGCGACGATCGCGCTGGTGGGGATCGCCGTCGTGCTGGTGGCCCGCCGTGATTTCGGGCGAGGACTGCTCGCCGCCCACCACGGGCCGGCCGACGCCCCGGCATCGCTCTCGGGCACGTTCGGCCTGTCGTGGCGTCTTCATCGCGGACGGCTCGCAGGATGGATGCTCGGACTCGCCGCCTATGGCGCCATCGCCGGTTCGGTGGCGAACTCCGTGGGATCGGTGATTGCCCACAGTGGGCTCGGCCAGCGCTTTCTCGGCTCCGGACACAACTTCGTCGAGCTATATATCGCCGAGCTCATCAACGTGATGGGTATCGTCGCCGCGGTCTACGGCATTCAGGCGGTGCTGTGCGCGCGCTCCGAGGAGACCGACGGCCGCGTCGAAGAACTCCTGTCGACCCCGCTGACCCGGGGACGCTGGTTTGCCAGCCATCTGGTGTTCGCTCTGGCCGGCTCCGCACTGGTGGTGATTGTCGGTGGCCTGAGCACCGGCATCGCCGCGCAGGCCACCGGTGCATCGACGACCACGAGCGCGGTGATGGCTGCGTCGCTGGTCCAGATTCCGGCCATTTGGCTGATCGTTGGCGCTACCGCGGCGCTGATCGGCGTCGTCCCGCGTGCCAGCCAACTCGGGTGGCCAATCATCGCCGCCACCTTCGTGATCAGCTTCTTCGGACCGCTCCTGAAACTGCCGCACATCGTCCTGGATGCCTCGGCGTTCACCCATGTCCCCCATCTGCCTGGAGGGAGCGTCGATGCGGTCCCGTTGATCGCGATGAGCGCCATCGCGGTTGCGCTGCTTGGGGTCGGCATGATCGGGATGCGCCGCAGGTCGATCCTCTCCTAGCGGCGGGCGGGCGCCTGCGGAGGAGTCAGCGCTCGCCGACGGTCGGACGGCCCGTGAGTTTGCGGAAGATCCAGCGCCCCAGGAGCAGGTTCGCGATGATCATGCCGAGCCACACGATGATGGATGCCCAGATCCAGGTGCCGATCCCATGGATCGTGAGCCCGCTCGAGACCGCATTCGTGATCCCGAGCGCGATGAACGCGCCAATCAGCCCCACGAAGCTCGACACGATATGCGCGTGCTTGTCGACGATCGTCTCGGTGGCGGCGCGCGCCACCACGAGGATCGCCGCAAAGATAATCACCACGATCGGAAAGTCGAGCACACTGATCGAGAATCCCGAGAGCACAAGCGCCGCGACCGTCAAGGCCACGGCACTGGTCGCAAGCGCGACGATCAGTGAGATCAGGAGCCGCATCTGGCGGACAGATTACGCGCGCGACCCGACGCCGACAACCCGATGCCCGCGCCCCACAGCAGGCCACGCGCCCCGGGGACGCATCCCGAGTGGGTGCACCGGCCGCGCTTTGCGTCCTACGGGGTCGTGTCGGACTTGCGCAGGGCGCGCACCTCGTCGGCCAGTTCAGTGATCTGCGCGCTCAAGGCCGCAATTTCGCGGTGCACATCACGGCCGCCGTCGCGCCGCTGGCGCGCACGCTCGATGAAGATGTTGGTGACCGCCGCAGTCGTCACCGTCAAAAAGGCGATCCCCGTGATCATGATCAGCGCGGCCATGAGGCGGCCCAGCACGGACTGGGGCACGACATCGCCGTAGCCCACGGTCGTAACGGTCTGAATTGCCCACCACAGCCCTTCCCCGTAGCTGTGGATCTCGTGCGGGTCGGTGATCCGGATCACCAGCCCCGCGACCACGGTCAGCAGGGCAGTCGCGGTACTGAGCACCAGCCACGCGGTCTTGAAGGGCTGGTCGGTGAAACGATCCAGCCAACGATCGGTCACATCCGTCATGGAATGGTCCTCACGCATCGATCCCCATCGTGGCCGGAATGGCAATCTCATCGACGCGCGCGTCACGCGAACTGATCAGGACACCCAGCAAGATGGCGCCCAACAGCATCAACCCCGCCGATGCGAGGAATGCCAGCCGATAGCCGGCGACGGCGGCCGTCGCCTGATCGAGCGTGGTCGGCGCATGCCCCAATCCGGTGAGCTTGGACAGCGTCGCGTGGGCGGCAATCGTGGACAAGATCGCCAGGCCGAGTGAACCGCCGACCTGCTGCGAGGAGTTCAGCAGGCCCGACGCGAGCCCGGCGTCTGCGGTGGTTGATCCGTAGGTCGCCAGCATTGTCAGCGGCATGAACGTCAGTCCGAGCCCGAGGCCCATCACGACCAAACCCGGCAGGACTTGGGTCAGGTAGCTGCCATTGGCCGAGATCGTCGAGAGCAGCCCGAGCCCGAGCGCCGCGATCAGCATGCCGACCAGACCCGTCATCTTGATCCCCAGGGGGCCGATCAGCCGCTGCGCGAGATTGGCTGAGAAGATGATCGCCGCCATCAGCGGGAGGAACCCGAGGCCAGCCCGCAAGGGGCTGAACCCGAGCACTTCCTGAACGTAGAGCGATGCAAAAAAGAACACCGAGAACATCCCACCGGCCACGATCAGCATCGTGATGTCGGCTGCCCGCAGGGCGCGTGTTTTGAAGATGCTCAGACGCACCAGGGGGTGCGCGACGCGCTGCTCGATCAGCACGAACACGACCAAAAGAAGCAGCCCGCCGGCGAGCAGGCCCATCGTTCGCGGTGCGGTCCAGCCGTACTGGTTGGCGCCCACAATCCCGTAGACCAGCGTCATCAGGCCGGCGGTCGCGGTAAACGCACCCGCGATGTCGAACCCCCTCACCGCATGTTTGCGGTCCGGCCGCATCGCCGGCAGCAAACGCCACGCCAGCGCCACGACGATGATGCCGACGGGGATGTTGACGAAGAAGTTCCAGCGCCACGACAGGTACTGGGTCAGGGCACCGCCGACGATAAGCCCGATCGATGCGCCGCCGACGGCAATCGCCGCCCAGACGGCCAAGGCCTTCGCCCGCTGGCGGCCGTCGGTAAAGGTGGTGGTCACGATCGACAGGGCCGCCGGAGAAATGAAGGCCGCGCCGAATCCCTGGACACCGCGAAACACGATCAGCATGCCCGCCGTCGTTCCGATCGCGTTCATCAGTGAGGCAAAGGTGAACAGGACGACCCCGGCAAGAAACAGGCGCTTGCGTCCGAACAGGTCACCCGCCCGGCCACCGAGCAGTAGAAACCCGCCAAGTACCAGGGTGTAGGAGTTGACGACCCACTGCAGATTGTCGGCCGTGAAGCGCAGATCGTGCTGAATCGACGGCAGGGCCACGTTCACGATCGTCGAGTCGAGCACCACCATGAATTGCGCCATGCACACAAGCACGAGCACCAGCCACGGATTGGTGTGACGCTCGCTCTGTGCGGGGGCGGACGCGGGCACAGCAGAGTCAATCAACACACACCACATATGACGCGAGGGGCGGGCACGTACGCGGGCCCGAACGCGCGGGCACTGACAACAGTTTTGCGCATTGCACCCAATCCCTGCCCGGGATCGTTGCCGTCTCATCGCCGACGGCGCCCGAACGGGTCGGGACCGCGATCACATCCGGCTGCGTCTTGTCCAACTCACCGCAGCGGGAAATCCGGCCGCCGCTCGAGGCTTTGCCGATCCGTGGCGCGACCCCGAGCAGTCGGTGGAACAGGAGACCCATGATTGATCTCACCCATGTCTTCGGCATTCCGCGACCAGACTTGAGCGCGCGGTCGTCCCCCGCGACAGGCGTGCCGTGCGCGACCGCCCTGCCCGAACGGCTACGCGCGCGGCAGACGGGCAAGGCCCTCGTCCGCGCCGGGTTCACCACGTGTGTGTGCGCGCTGCCAGGCCGCGCGGGCACCGGCCAGATCACCGCGCGCCTCGAGCACCAGGCCGAGGTTGTAGGCCCCGCCGCCGTGTCCGCGCTGGTCGGCGCGAACAAACGCCGCCTCGGCCTCGGTGTGCGCTCCCCGCTCGTGCAACACGATGCCAAGGTTGGCCGCCGCGCCACCGTGCCCGAGCTCATCACCCCGCGCAAACGCGGCTTCGGCGGCGGCGGCGTCACCGCGGTTTTCGTAGATGAGACCCAGGTGGAACGCCCCGTTGCCATCACCTCGCTCGGCCCCGCGCGCATAGGCCACCTCAGCGGCCGCGAGGTCCTTGCGCTCGTGATAGGCCAGCAGCCCGAGGTGTGTCGCCGCGCCGGGGTGGCCAAGTGCGTCGGCGTCCCGCCATGCGGCCTCGGCACCCGCAACATCGTCGTCGTCGTAGAGCAACACGAGTCCGCGCTGGAACTCGAGCTCTCCGGCAGGAGGCCGCTCCGGGGCGGCACGTGGGTCCTCGATGTCGAACTGCTCGCCGTCACTGCTCACGTCATGTGATCCTTACGGTTCGGGGGCGTCCACGGCTCCTGCGTGCGCACCACCAGATTAGCGGCCGGCTGCGCTCGGGTCGCCGACGGCTCGGAACCGATGTAGTTTGGCCGACCGCGCGATCATGCGCTGGCGCTCCCTCAAGACCGCCGCCGTGGCTGCCGACGACATCATCGACGCGGCAACGCGATCGAGATGTTGCAGACCACGCCGACGACAGTAATAGTCAACGGCGCGCATCACCCCTATCGTTACGGACAATGACCACACGGATCCTTCACCTCACGCAGGTGACCAAGGTCCCCCTCCTCGATCGCGCCGGAGAACGGCTCGGCCGCGTTGCGGACCTCCTCGTGCGGATTTCCGACGGCGGATACGCCCCGGTCATCGGTATCACGGCACACGTCAGCGGCCGCGACGTCTTCTTGCCGTCCGAACAGATCGCTGCGCTCGAGCCCGGGCGTATCCGCCTCGCTCGCGAGAAACTCGATATGCGGCGCTTTGAACGGCGCCCGGGAGAGGTTCTGCTGCGCACCGATGTGCTCGGACGGCGTCTGATCAACCTCACCGGTGCGCACCTTGTGCGCGCCAACGAAATCGAGCTTGCCGAGATCGGCGACGCATGGTGCGTCGTCGGCATCGACACATCGTTCGGCGCCCTGCTGCGCCGCCTCCTGCCGCGCTCGAGCAGGCAACCGCCGAGCCGCCCATTTCTCGACTGGACGAGCGTCCGCCCCTTCCTCAGCCACGTCCCCGGAGCCGGCGACGGGCTGCCCGTGACCGAACTGACCCGTCTGCACCCCGCCCAGATCGCCGATCTGGTCGAGGCGGCCTCGCATGAGGAAGGCCAGGAGATCATCGACGCGGTCCGCCACAATTCGGAACTCGAGGCCGACGTCTTCGAGGAGATGGACGTCGAGCACCAGCTCGAGTTCCTCGACAAGCGCTCGGATGAGGACACCGCCAGCCTGATCGGACGGATGGCACCCGATGACGCGGCCGACCTGATCATGGAACTCGACCAGGACCGACGAGTGCCGATTCTCGAACGGCTGCCGATCACCCATCAGCGCAAGGTGCGCACCCTGCTCGGCTTCCATCCGTCGACCGCGGGCGGGCTGATGGGGCTCGACTTCCTGTGCCTAGACGCCCGGACGGCGGTCGGAGCGGCGCTGGCGGCGGTGCGCGACTCGGACCTCTCACCCGAGGCCCTCGCCACGATCTTCACCCACGATGTCGACGGGCGCCTGAACGGCGCGATCCGCCTCGTCCCCCTGCTCCGGCACGACGACGACGAGATCCTGATGGATGTCATCGACCAAGGGCCGCCGCATTTGCACCCGGACCGCGAGGTCTCCGACGTTGCGGTGATGATGTCCGACTTCAACCTCACGGTGGCGCCCGTCGTCGACCGTGACCACCGCATGCTGGGCGTGGTGACCGTGGACGACGTACTTGAAACACTTATCCCAGAAGAGTGGAAACGGCGTGCAGAGGCGATCCGCGAGGGTTGACCAGGCCAGGTTGGGTGGTACCGTCTCAGGGCGCGTGCGACTTGTGCGCCCAACCGAGCCTGGCACCGAAGTGACGGATACCGACACACCCCACAGTACCGAGCGTCCGCGCGTAGCCGGGAAGCCGGAGGTCGCACCGAGCTCATAGCTCTTGCGCGACTCCCGCCGGACCAAATGGCGCTCGCGGACGATGCACCCCGCGTTCTACTGCTGTTTTTCCCGGGAGGTCCGCGATGAGCGATCAGACTCCGCGTGCTCCAGACGGCGCGTCCGTTAGGCCCCCGGCTGCCCTTGATTCGGCCCACATCGGGGACATCCAGGGTGCCTTCGGGACGATCGGGCAACACGAACTTGGTCGCACCGGGATGCGCGGGCGCATGCTGGCCATGCTGGCGGTACTGGGACCCGGCATCATCGTCATGGTCGGCGACAATGACGCCGGCGGCGTCGCGACCTACAGCCAGGCCGGCCAGAACTACGGCACCAGCCTGCTGTGGGTCCTGGTCCTGCTTATCCCGGTCCTGATCGTCAACCAGGAAATGGTGATCCGCCTGGGCGCCGTGACCGGCGTCGGCCACGGCAAGCTCATCTTCGAGCGCTTCGGCAAATTCTGGGGCGCATTCTCGGTCATCGATCTGTTCATCTTGAACTTCCTGACGATCGTGACCGAATTCATCGGAGTCGACCTCGCGCTGGGCTACTTCGGGGTCAGCAGGTACATCTCGGTGCCGGTCGCCGCGCTCTTGCTGATCGCGGTGACGGCGAGCGGCAGCTTCCGCCGCTGGGAGCGGTTCATGTTCATGTTCGTGGCCGCGAACCTGCTGGTGATTCCGCTCGCCATCATGAGCCACCCGTCGGCCGCATCGGTCGCGCACGGCACCGTCGTGCCGAGTATCGCGGGCGGGGCGAACTCGACCTCGATCCTGCTGATCATTGCCATCGTGGGCACCACGGTCGCCCCATGGCAGCTGTTTTTCCAGCAGTCGAACATCATCGACAAGCGCATCACGACCCGCTGGATCAACTACGAACGCCTGGACACCGTGCTGGGGTCGATCATCACCGTGGTCGGGGCGGGTGCACTGGTCGCCATCTGCGCGGCGGCATTCGGGGGCACCGCGCTGGCGGGCCACTTCACCAACGCCGGCGGCGTGGCCGAGGGGCTGCGCACCCACGTCGGCGGTGCGGCGGGCGCGATGTTCGCGATCGTGCTCCTGAACGCATCGCTGATCGGAGCGGCGGCCGTGACGCTGGCCACCTCCTACGCGGTCGGTGACACGTTCGGCGTGCGCCACTCGCTGCACCGGGGCTTCCGGGATGCGAAGGGCTTTTACGCGTCTTTCAGTGCGCTCGTCGTGCTCGCCGCCGTCATCGTGCTCATCCCGCGCGCACCCCTCGGGGTCATCACCACCGCCGTGCAAGCCCTCGCCGGCGTGCTGCTCCCCAGCGCCAGCGTGTTCCTGCTGGTGCTCTGCAACGACCGCGAGGTCCTTGGGCCGTGGGTCAACCGCGCATGGCTGAACGCGGTCGCGATCGTCATCCTCGGCATCCTGCTGATGCTCTCCGGCATCTTGATGGCGACCACGCTGTTCCCGTCGATCAACGTCGTGCACCTGGCGATCGAACTCGGGCTCGTCCTGGCCGTGGGTCTGGTGGGCTTCGCCATCGCCGTCGTCTCGAGCCGACGTCGCGTCGAGGCCGCCTCGCCCAGCGGGGTCCAGGCACCCCGGGAGTCCTGGACGATGCCCCAGATCGCGCTGTTGAACCGCCCACAGCTCGCGCGCCCCGTCAAGATCGCGATGTGGGTGCTGCGCTCCTACCTGGTGGTCGCCGTGGTGCTACTGGTCGTCAAGGCGGTGCAGTTGTCGGGCTAGTCACACCAGATCGAGCCACCCGCACGGTATCCTCCCGACGGGCGCCGCACCGAACGAGCGTGCTCCCGGTCAGAGCCGCACCGCCAGCACGGGGGTCTCGTGAGCGATCGCCACGCCTTTGTCGAGCACATCATCGCGCCCTTGCGCGTGGCCCCGGGTCGTGAGGTCCACCTCGGGCAAGAATGGGACCCCGCCGACACGTTCGGGACCCTTGCCAAGGATGCCGCCGAGCAGCGCCTGGCCGAGGGCGTCGAGATGTTGTCCGACTACCAGCGGCGCCTGGCCGCGCAGGACACCTACGCCGTGCTGCTGATCATCCAAGGCATCGACGCCTCGGGCAAAGACGGAACGATCAAGCACGTGATGAGCGGTGTCAATCCTCAAGGGGTCGACGTTCACGCATTCAAGACGCCGTCGGCCGAAGACCTCAGCCACGACTACCTGTGGCGGTATCAGTGCAAGCTTCCGGCACGCGGTCGGATCGGCATCTTCAATCGCTCCCACTACGAGGAAGTGCTCGTCGTGCGCGTCCACCCGGAACAACTGGCCCACGAGCAACTGCCCGCCTCGCGCCCCGAGAACCATTTCTGGGAGCGGCGCTACCGGGAGATCAACGACTGGGAGCGCTATCTGTCCGAGAACGGCGTCCGGGTCGTCAAGGTCTTCCTGCACATCTCCCGCGACGAGCAGCAGCAGCGCCTACTGGCCCGCATCGACGACCCCACGCGCAACTGGAAGTTCTCGCCCGCCGACTTCGCCGAACGCCAGTACTGGGGCGCCTATCAGAAGGCGTTTTCGGAGATGCTCAGCCACACCAGCACCGAGTGGGCGCCGTGGCACATCGTGCCCGCAAACCACAAATGGTTTGCGCGTTCCGCGACGGCCAGCATCCTCGTCGACGCGCTCGCCCAGATCGATCCGCAGTATCCGGCGCTGGATGCCGCCGCGGGTGCGCTGATGGCCGATGCGCGCCGGGAACTCGCGGACGGGGGCTAGTTCCCCGCCCGCGGGCCCGCCGCGCGCGCCTGTGTTGACCTAGAGGGTGCCACCGCCGCTCGATGTGCCGCCGCCCGTCGTCGGGCTGCTTCCCGACGATCCTCCGCACGACGGCGGCGGGTTGGACCCGCATCCATCGCGGTGCTGCCCCGTCGACGATTGACCGGACGGCAGCGCAAGGCTGCCCGTGCCGCTGCTGCCGGAGCCCGACGATCCCGAAGTGCACCCGTGGTGCGACCTCCCGCCTCCGTATGACACTGGCGATCCGGCATGGTGGCCGGATCCCCCGCCCGATGAGCCGCAGGCCATCGCCGCCGGTACGCCAACAACGCCCAGCGCCAACACCGCAACCGTACTGATCCGCACCAACTGCGCTCTCACGGTGATCTCCCTCCAGATCGACGCCCTCGACACCTGCTCCGTCGCGAGAACTGCATCGGCAGATCGGACCGAAAGGTCAACCCCGGCACCTCGGGCCGCCGCGTGACCTCGCCCGGCGAAACCGTCCCTTTGGGATCCACAGGAAAGGAGATCGGGTCCGCAGTCGAGAATGTCCATCTACACCGCCCACAGCCGCCCGAGGAGCCACCCGCTGTGTCCACCGCCGCACCCCCGCCGATATCCCCCGACGCGCTCGCGTATGAATTCGTCGGGGCGCTCCGCCGCCTGTGGTGGATCCCGCTCATCCTCGGAATCATCTGGATCGCGTTTGCGCTTGTCGTGCTCCGCTTCGACACGCGCTCGGTCAATGCCGTCGGCATCGTGGTGGGGATCGTCTTCCTCGTCGCAGGTATCGAAGAACTCCTGACCGTCGGCGCCGTGCGCGGCGGCTGGAGATGGTTCCACGCGGTCATCGGAGTCATCCTGGCGGGCGGCGGCATCGTGGCCCTTCTGCACCCCGGCAACACCTTCCTCGCCTTGGCAGAGATCGTCGGCTGGCTCCTGCTCGCCAAGGGGCTGTTTGACATCGTGATCGCCCTCGCCAACCGCTATATCGAGCTGTGGTGGGTCCGGTTCGCGATTGGCCTGATCGAGCTCGGCCTAGCCTTCATCCTCTCGGACGGGCTCGAGCGCAAAGCAATCTTTTTGCTGATCTTCGTGGGCGCCACGGCGCTCCTGCGCGGCATCGCGCTGGTGCTCGTCGCGTTCCAGCTGCGCTCGATTGAGTAAGGCCACCGCTCAGGGTGCTGCAGCGACGCCTCACCCTGCGCCCTACCCCCCTTGGGGATACCGGTGATCCGCCTCTCGATTGAATGCTGGCTGGTACGCCATACCGCGCAGGGGGCGCAGGTGCTGCTCTTGCACGCACCGGAAGCCCCCGGCCGGCGCCCGGAGCTCTGGCAGCCCGTCTCCGGAGGGATTGAGCGCGGCGAGGATGCGCGGACGGCCTGCTGTCGCGAGATATCCGAGGAAACGGGGCTCTCGGTGCTTCCCGCCGATCTGGTGTGCGTGATCGATCAGGTCATCATCGACGCGCGACCCGGGCTGACACTCGACAAGGCCGTGTTTATGACCCGGGCCCCGCGGGGTTCGATCCGGGTCGACCCACGCGAGCACGACAACCACGGTTGGGTTGCCGCCGAGGAGGTCGGCACGCGGCTGGTCTGGGACAGCCACCGCACGACATGGGCGGCGGTCGCGTCCGCTATCCCGAGCCTCGGCCACGAATAGTCGCCGGCGTCCGGCGGGACGGGCAGAAGTTCGCGAAGATGCACCCGTCGCAGTGCGGTGAGCGCGCCGTGCAGACCTGGCGACCGTGGTAGATCAGCCGCATCGAGGCATCGCTCCAATCACGGCGCGGCCAGAGGGCCGCAAGATCGCGCTCGACCCGCACAGGGTCGGTTGATTCGGTCAGGCCCAGTCGCCGCGAGAGCCGCAGCACATGCGTGTCGACCGCGATGCCGGGGACTCCGAAGCTGTGGCCGAGAATCACATTGGCCGTCTTGCGGCCGACCCCGGGCAGCGTCACGAGGTCGTCCATGCGCGCCGGAACCTCGCCGCCGAAGCGATCGACCACCGCCTGGGCCATCCCGATCAGGCTGCGGGTCTTGGCGCGGAAGAACCCCGTCGCGTAGATCAGCTGCTCGATCTGCGCGGGATCCGCCGCAGCCATCGCGGGGGCATCGGGTGCGTAGGCAAACAGGGCCGGCGTGATCTGATTGACGCGGACATCGGTGCACTGGGCCGACAGGATGATCGCCGCCAGAAGCTGGAACGGCGATTGATGATCCAGGGGGATCGTGATCTCGGGGTACGCCTCGCCCAGGCCCTCGAGTACCGCCCGAGCCCGGCCGCGCGGTCTGCGGGGCCGCCGCGCAGCAGGGGGCACCGCCGTCATCCGCCCGAAGAAACGTCGATGCCGAGCGCCCGGTGCAGCCGCGTCGCGAAGCGAATGCCATCGACGATGGCCGTTTGAGCTTCGGTCGCGGTGCGGCGTGGTGCGGCCATCCAGCCCTCCAGCCATTGCTTGGCGCGGGAGTGATCGGCGGCGGCGCCACCGACCCGGGCGGCAAAGACATACGTGCGCGCGAAATCGAGCGCCTGCGGCGATGGATCCTCGGCGGCGACGAGCGCCGCCAGGCGCAGGGGCACCTCGGTCGGCAGCATCTCGGTCGTCCATTCACGCGCCAGTTCCTGCAGGCCGGCGAGCGCAGCACGGTGGGCGGCGATCACGGTCTGGTCGTCGATGCTCACCGGAGCACCAGGTACCGCAAAAAGAGGAACCCGGCGGCCTCGAGGACCGCGCTGAGCGCCAGGCCTCGCGCCGGCACGAGCTCGGGGCCGGCCAGCATGCGCTGGGCATGCCCCGCCACCAGCTGCGGCGAAATTGCGAGGAAGACCTCGTCGATCAGGTCGTCGGCGGCAAGCTCGGCGACCAATCGCGGACCCCCCTCGCACAACACGGTGCGATGGCCATCGCCGGCGAGCCGGGCGAGCAGCGGCGCCAGCGCGACGCTCCCGAGCCCTGCGCAGATCACCCGCCCGGCCAAACGTGCAGCCGCCAACGCATCCTCGGCCGCGTCGCTCGGGGCGGCAACGACCGTCGTGGCCTCGGCATCGCCAAACAGCGCCCCGGTCCAGTCCAGGTCCAGTGAGCGTGAGACAACGACGATCGGCGCGACTGGCTGCTGACCGCGCGCGAGCCGGGCCTCGCGAACTCCCTCACGCGGATGCATCGGACCGTAGTTTTCCACCCGCACCGTCTCGGCCCCGACCAGGATCGCATCGGCAACCCCGCGCAGCTGATGAAAGATCTCGCGATCCGCCGGCCCCGACAACCCACGCGATTCGCCCGTGATGGTCGTCGCACCGTCGACGCTGGCGGCGAAGTTGATCATCACCCATGGTCGGCCTCCTGGGCGGGGGCCCCGTTGGCCGCCCACGAAGCTCGCGATCGGCCCCGCAGGGCCCACGTCGCCGATCAGCATGCGCATCTGCGGAACGGCCGGAGCCATTTGCGACCCTCCCTAGCGTCCCGCCGACGGCGGCTGGGGCGTTCCGAGGCCCATCTTCGCGAAGACCTCACAGACCTCGCCGGGTGAATCGAGGATCAGCATCAGATCCAGATCCTCCGCGCTGACCAGCCCCTCCGGTACGAGGCGACGGCGCATCCAGCTCACCAGATCATCCCAAAAATCGCTTCCATAGAGCACCAGCGGGAAGCCGCGGGTCTTGCCGGTCTGAATCAGCGTGAGGGCTTCGAACAGCTCGTCCATCGTGCCGAACCCTCCCGGGAACACGACAAAGCCCTCGGAATACTTCACAAACATCGTCTTCCGGACAAAGAAATACCGAAAGTCGATCTGCAAGCTGACGTAGTCGTTGGCGTGCTGCTCGTGAGGGAGCTCGATGTTGCACCCGATCGACATGCCCCCGGCTTCGAACGCACCGCGGTTGGCCGCTTCCATGATGCCGGGACCGCCCCCGGTAATGACGCCGTAGCCGGCTTCCGCCAAGCCCCGTCCCACCTCACGGGCCGCGACATAGTACGGGTCGGACTCCGTCATCCGCGCCGAGCCGAACACGCACACGCAGTGCCCGACGCGGGCGAGCGCATCGAACCCGTCCACGAACTCACCCAGGATGCGCAGGGCGCGCCACGGATCGGTGTGAATGAACTCGGTATCGCGCTCACGCTGGAGCAGGCGTTCGTCGGCCTGCCCGATGCGCTCGGCGGCCTTGCCGCGTACGGTCAGACGACCGCGACGTCCATTCTTGGACTTCGAGCCGAAATTCGCCATCGTTCCTCCGGGATCAGGGCACGTGTTCGCCAGCACAGTCCATCACATCGCCCGGATCCCGCCACCTGCAACACACCTCCGAGAACGAGATTGCAGACCAGTGACCCGTACCGGGATCTTCCCCAAGGACGAATACTTTATGCGCTTGGCGCTTCGCGAAGCGGTTGCCGCGGGCGAACACGGCGACGTCCCGGTCGGCGCGGTGGTCGTGCATGACGGCGAGCTCGTCGGCACCGGCCGCAATGAGCGCGAGCTGCGGGGGGACCCCACCGCGCATGCGGAGCTGCTGGCGCTCCGAGCCGCGGCGCTGACGCTCGGCGGATGGCGCCTGATGGGCGCCGTGCTCTACGTCACCCTGGAGCCGTGCCCGATGTGTGCCGGCGCGATCCAGCAGGCGCGCATCGCACGCACCGTCTACGGCGCACCCGATCACAAGCTCGGCGCTGCGGGAAGCGTGATCAACATCCTCGGCGACCCCCGGCTCCTGCAACGCGTCGAGGTACAGGGGGGCGTGCTCGCGACCGAATCGCTCGCCGTGCTCCAGCGCTTTTTCAACGAGCGCCGCTAACCGACCCGCGACCGGACGCGCGAGGGCGCGATGACGATCCACCGCGCGGGCTGCCAGCCGGTTGCCGCTGGACGACATGGCCATTCAACGCGACCGACCGGTCGCGTTGAGAGCCCCGAGCGGGGCCCTCACGCAGGAGACACCCCGTGACCGGGTGAGCGGAGGAGGAGGGATTTGAACCCTCGTCGGACCCTAAAGCCCGAAACGGTTTTCGAGACCGCCGCATTCGACCGCTCTGCCACCCCTCCGCTCGGGAAGCTACCATGCCGCCAGAGGGGTTTTGCCGCAAGATGCCGGGCCAAACGGCCCGGACACGGGGGGGGTGCTGCGCCCATGACTCCAGATCTCCCGTGCCGCGCCTACGCCGTGCCCAGTGCCAGGCCGACGGCGACGATGACGATCCCGCCGAGGGCCACCTGCAAAAAGGACAGGCGCAACGACACAAACAGGAAGCGCTTGCGGATCCAGGAAATCACGAGCAATTCGCACGCGACGACGACCACCGCCACCACCAGGGCCGTGTGCACGTCCTCGATCAGGAACGGCAGCGTGTGCAGCGAGCCGCCGAATGCGGTCATCAGCCCCGTGACGACTCCCCGGATCGCGGCCGACCCACGACCGGTCTGATGACCGGTATCCGACAGCCCCTCCGAGAGCCCCATACTGATCCCCGCGCCAAGCGCCGTGGCCAAACCGACAAACAGTGCGGCGTGCGAGCCGGCCAGCAGCGCGGCGGCAAAGATCGGCGCCAGCGTCGAGAGGGTCCCGTCGATCAGACCGACCAGACCGGGCTGGATGTACTGCAGCATCAACTGCTGGTCATCCAGCGCCTTGAAGTGTGCGCGAACGCCGCCGGTCATGTGGCGAAGCTACCAAAGCCCGTTTCGGTCATGACCGCATGATGGCGAATTTTGCGTCACAGATCTGTCACATGTATCGCGTAACCCGTGCACACGACGCCGGATTGGTGTAAGGCCCACCGAACATCCCTCGTCAGCCACACCGAAGTTTCGGCACTCGCCGACGGGGTCGATCCCGAGCGGCCGCGGCCGACGGACCCGACGGCCCGCGTCGGTGCACCACGTGGGCCCCACGGCGCTAGTATCGACGCGCTCGACGGGAGAGGTGTCCGAGCGGCCGAAGGAGCGCGACTGGAAATCGCGTAGGTAGGTATTCCCTGCCTCGAGGGTTCAAATCCCTCCCTCTCCGTGAGTGCGCAACCGACAACGGCCCCCGGTGCACGTGCACCGGGGGCCGTTGTCTATGGGTTTTCTTACACGCCACCGGGCCGGCCGAAAATGAAATATCACATTCTCCGTGGTAATTTTGGGCAAATGTGGGCCCCCACCCAATTGGCTCCGTTCGCTCCGAGCGTGGGATTGGCCCGCGTCCCTCGGCAATGATGTTTCCTTGAATGGGCAGCCTTGTCCAAAGACGGGGCCGCGCGACGACGTGGATGCGGGTCTTCCGCCACGCCCGACCTGCATGACGACCTTCGTCATCGCGCCGACAGTCGCGCCTTCGGCAGCCGCAGCCGGCACCTCGGCGTGAGAAGATCACGAGTAATGCGGGGACCAACCCCCCGGAAGGCGAGTTTTCTGTGCGCATTCTGATCCTCAGCCACCTGTATCCGAGCACCGTAGACGAGACCTCGGGCACGTTCGTGCATCAGCAGGTACGCGCGCTGCGTGAGCGCGGCCACGACGTCCGGGTCATCTCGCCGGTGGGATGGGCGCCACCCGGCCTCGGGCGCTGGGCCGCCCATCGCACGGTGCCGCGGTTTACCCGGGTTGACGGTGTCCCCGTGCTGCATCCGCGCATGATCATGCTGCCGGGTGCCCGCCTGGGCTCCTCGATCGTTCATACGGCCCTGCGTGCCATCAGCGGCCCGATGCGCCGGACCTATCGGGATTGGCCGTTCGACTTGGTTCACGCACACATGCTCGTACCGGACGGATGGGCCGCCGCCTCGGCGGGCCACTCCCTGGGGGTCCCCGTGATCGCGACCGCCCACGGGTCGGCCGACGTCCTGCAGCTGCCCCACCGCAGCCCCGGCTGGCGGCGCAGGGTGGTCGAAGCCATCACCGAACTCGATCAGATCATCGCCGTGAGCCAGGCGGTGGCCCGGGGCGTCACGGATCTGGCACGGCCACGGCACGATATCCGCGTGATTTCCAACGGCGCCGACCCCGCGCATTTCGGAACTCACGATCGTGCCGCGGCCCGGCGGCAGCTGGGGCTGCCCGCCGACCGGTCCATCGCGCTGTTTGTCGGGCATCTCACCGATTTGAAGGGCATCGCGAATCTGGTCGAGGCGCTGGGGGCCACTGCGGGAGGGGCATCCGATGGGCCGTTGCTGGCGATCGTTGGCGAGGGGCCCTTGCGCGCGCAGCTCGAGACGCGAGTTTCCGAGCTGGGACTTGGCAACTCGGTACGTTTTGCGGGCAAGGTCTCCCACGAAGATGTGGGAGCATGGATGGGTGCAAGCGATGTTTTGGTGCTTCCCTCGCTCAGCGAGGGACTTCCAACGGTGGTCTGCGAAGCCATGGTGGTCGGGCGTGCCGTCATCGCGACGGCCGTCGGCGGCACGCCCGAGCTCATCGACGACGGCGTGACCGGACTGCTGGTTCCACCGAGCGACACTTCGGCCCTCGCAGAGGCGCTGCGTGGCGTATTTGCGACGCCCGGGCGGGCGGCCCGGATGGGTGAGGCCGCGGCCCAGCGTGCCCGGAACACCCTCACCTGGAGTGCCGTCGCCGAGCAGATCGAGGGGGTCTACCAGGACGTGCTTGATCGCCAGCACACGACGACGCGGGACCTGAGACCCGCAGGAGACAACATTCCCCACATCACCGCGCTGTAGGCGTATGGGGCGGATCCTCTATATCTCGCAATACGTTGTGACCCCCGACCAGCCCGGGGGAGTCCGCCATTGGCGCCACGTTCGCGCCCTCGCCGACGCCGGACACGATGTGACCGTAATCACCTCCAAGGTGCTGCATACCACCCGGGAGGCGCCCGAGGAATTCGCCGGCCGGCGCACGGTGCGGCGCACCGAAGACGGCATCGAGGTCCTGCGCGCCTATTCCTCGACCGGGTATGGCAACGACGCGCGCTCACGGGCGGCGAACCACTTGAGCTTCTCGACCTACGCCTTCCCGGCGGCGATGCGGACCGCACGACCCGATGTCGTGCTGGCATCCTCCCCCCCGTTGACGGTCGGGGTGCTCGGTGGCGTCGTCTCACGCCTGCGGCGCACGCGCTTTATCCTTGAGGTCCGAGATCTGTGGCCGGAATCGGCCCTGGCGACAGGTCTGTTGACCAACACCAAGGCGATCGCCGTCATGGACCGTATGGCGAACTACTGCTACGGACGTGCGGACCGGGTGATCGCACTCACCGAGGGGATCCGCGACGGCGTGATCGCGGCGGGAGTCGCCCCGAGCGCGGTAACGCTGATCACCAACGGAATCGACCCCCCCGACACGCCGATCGACCCCGGCGTCGTGAAGCTGCCCGTCGGGCCGGACACCTTCGTGGCCATGTTCACCGGTCAGCACGGCACCTACAGTTCGCTGTTCACGGTGCTGGAGGCGGCGGCCCTGCTGGAGTCCGATACCCGCATTCACATCGCGCTCGTCGGCGACGGCGATCGCAAGAGCGAGTTGATGGAGCGTGCCGAACAGCTCCAGTTGCGCAACATCAGTTTCTCGGCGCCGATTCCCAAACGGGATATCCCCTCGTGGCTGGCGCGAGCCGACGCGTGCCTTTTGACCTACCAGGACGCGCCCCTGTTCGGCGGCGCGATGCCGAATAAGCTCTTCGACTACATGGGCGCCGGACGACCAATCATTGCCGCGGTGCCCGAAGGCGAAGCCGCTCGCGCGGTACGGCAGGCACACTGCGGGATCGTGACGCCCGCCGAGGATGCCGCGGCGCTGGCGGCCGCCATCCAGACGCTGGCGAGCGACCGCGATGCGGCGCGGCGCATGGGAGCGGCGGGGGTCGCCTACGTGCACGAACACCACGACCGACGCGAGCTCGCCGCTCGCTTCGTGCAGGTCGTTGAGTCAGTCCTTCCCTGATCCGGTCGGGGGGCGCCGCAAGCGCATCCTCGACCTGGTGATCACCGTACCGGTGCTGATTGTGCTGGCGCCGGTCTTCGCCGCCATCGCCATCCTGATCCGGCGCGATTCGCCGGGGCCCGCCTTCTTCCGCCAGACCCGCGTCGGGCTCGACGGCAAACTGTTCCGCCTGATCAAGTTCCGCACCATGGTCGTCGGTGCCGACAAGATTGGAGCCGGGCTCCACAACGACGTCGGCGACCCACGCATCACCGCGGTCGGTGCACGCCTGCGGGCCCTCTCGGTCGACGAGTTGCCGCAGCTGATCAACGTGCTTCTGGGCGACATGAGCATCGTCGGCCCGCGACCGACCCTGCGCGACCAGGTCGAGCGCTACACGCCCGAACAGCGGCGTCGGCTGCGGGCGCGGCCCGGGATCACGGGACTCGCGCAGATCAGCGGACGCTCGACCCTGCCGTGGTCCCAACGCATCGTCATCGACGTGCACTACGTCGATGAGTGGACCCTGCGCCTCGACCTGGCAATCATCCTACGCACGATTCCCGCGCTACTGCGCAGGAACGAGACCTACCCGGGCGGAATCGATGAGGTCGACCTGGGCTAGTGTGGGCACCGACCGCGCGGGGGGTGAGATCCGTCGTTCGGCTGAGGGCACCCCTCGCGTCCGGGGCACGTTCACCAGTGCGAAATGGGCGCCGTCTGCCGTATGCTTTCGAGCGTTCTGCTGTCGCAGTGTCGTGTGCCAGCCCAACACTCGCGGTGCCGGGCATCGCCACCGCATCGCACGCACGCACCGTTTCCCGGGCAGTTAGCTCAGCGGGAGAGCACTCGCCTCACACGCG
>Ga0182030_10001871_pt1 | contig 44125 bp, 35 predicted proteins | sample 812S3MmetaG_FD_121299 | JGI IMG/M metagenome (GOLD analysis project Ga0182030, IMG submission 121299) | Permafrost microbial communities from Stordalen Mire, Sweden - 812S3M metaG (Illumina Assembly) | ecosystem: Environmental > Terrestrial > Soil > Wetlands > Permafrost | place: Sweden... | reverse complement strand
TGAGGGCCGGCGTGAGCCTCAGCATCGCTCCGCGCGTGGCGAGCGTCGGGCGGAGCATCTTCTTCAGAGGCGCGCTCAGTGGCACGCCGCTGCCCGCCGGCGGCAAGCAGCTGGTGCTCGAGGCGCGCTCGCCCGGGGGAGAATGGATCGAGTTCGACGTGATCCACACGGCGGCGAACGGCCGCTACCGCGCGAGCTACCGCTTCAAGTTCCCCGGCCCCGAGCGCTACCAGTTCCGGGTCCTCTGCAAGCAGGAGGCGGACTTCCCGTTCTTGGAAGCGAGCTCGAACGCCGTCGGCGTGCTCGAGCGCTGATCATTTAGCTAGAAAAGTCCCATCCAGGCAGTTTCGGCTACGGTTCGTGATATGGGACGCACGACCTCGCAGCCACTGTCGGCCGGTGAGGCCGTGCTCGGGCTGGTGATCGAGTCGCCCGGGAACAGCTACCAGCTGGAACGTCGTCTCGAGGGACGCTTCGGCTCGGCGCAGTTCGGCCACGCCACTGCCTATCACGCGCTGAAGCGGCTCACCAAGCAGGGCCTGATCCGTCCGATCGAGGACTCGACTCCACCCGCGGGGTCCCCTGCCGGCGCCGGTACGGAGGCGGCGGAGCCCCCCGGAACTACCTACGAGGCGACTCCGGAGGGGCTAGCGTACTTCAAACACTGGCTGCGGGCCTCCTCGGCGACGCCGCCGGTGCGCGAGGAGCTACAGGCGAAGATCGCCTTCTGCGGCCCCGAGGACCTGCCGCGGATGGTCGAGATCGTGCGCGAGGCCGAGCGCGCCTGCTCGGCGCAGCTGGAGGATCTCAACGAGCGCATGCGCCGCCAGCGGCGCCTGGAAGCCGACGACCCCTGGCGGCGGCTGATGGGGATGATCGTCACGGCCGGCGACGTCGCCTGGTGGGACTCGCGGATCAAGTGGCTGCAGGCGCTGCGGCAATACCTGCAGAGCGAAGGGCAGCGCTACGCGGCCGAACGCGGGCCGGCCTCCTCGCTGCCCAGGGTTTGAGCGATGTCGGTGCTGTCCCTCACGGGGGTCTGCCTGAGCTTCCCGCGGGGACGGCGGCACGTGATCCGGGTGCTCGCGGACGTCTCGTTCGAGCTCGACGCGGGAGAAACCGTCGCGGTGCTCGCCCAGCGCGCGCAGGGCAAGACCTCGCTGCTGCGGGTCGCGGCCGGGATCGAGCGGCCCGACCGCGGACGTGTGTGCTTCGAGGGCGAGGACATCTGGGAGTTCTCCGAGCGCCGGCGCTCGCGGCTGCTTGGCGGACAGATTGGTTGGGTCGGTCCGGCGGTTCCCGATCTCGACGTCCCGATGCTCGCCAACGTCGCGCTGCCGCTGTTCGCGTCCTACGGAAAGAGCGAGGCCTACGCGCGGGCGCGGAACGCGCTGCAGCGGGTCGGCGCGGAGGAGTGCGCCGAGCAGTTGTGGGGCAGTCTGGCGGACTGGGAGCGCGCGCTCGTCGCGGTCGCGCAGGGGATCGCCCGCAAGCCGCGGCTGCTGCTCGTCGACGACCTGACGCTGTCGCTCGGGCTGGCGGAGGCCGATGAGATCACGCGCTTGCTGGACACGCTGGCCGTCGAACAGGGCTTCGCCGTACTGATGAGCGTCTCCGACGCCGCCGCGACGAGCTGGTCGCGGCGCGTCGCGACGCTGGCCGGCGGCGAGCTGCTGGAGACCGCGCGCCCGCCCACGCGCTTGGGCAACATCATCGACTTCCCGGGCGCCGCGCAGGGTGGGCGTGAGCAGGGACGCGGGATCTCCTAGATGGCTCCCATCCATTGGGCAGCACCCACGACCGCCGAGGCGATCCGACAGTGCTCCAGCTGCGCGAGCTGACAAAGCACTATCCCGTCGGCGACGGGGAGCCGATCCGCGCTGTCGACGGTGTCTCGCTGCGCGTCGCCGCCGGCGAGCTGGTCGCGCTGTACGGCCCGAGCGGCTCGGGCAAGACGACGCTTTTGATGCTGGTCGCGGCGCTGCTGAAGCCCGACAGCGGCGCCGTGATCGTGGACGGCCGTGAGATCTCGGCGCTGTCCGAGGATCAGCGCGCGCGCTATCGCCTGCACGAGCTGGGTTACGTCGACCAGGCCTTCGATCTGCTGCCGGGCGGGACGGTCGTGGAGAACGCCGCGATGAAGCTGTGGCTGACCGGCGGTGTGCGCCGGGCCGAGCGGATCGTCGAGCCGCTGCTGGTGCGCCTCGGGCTGGGCGAGCGCCTGGGTCATCGCCCCGAGGAGCTCTCGATGGGCGAGCGCCAGCGCGTGATGATCGCGCGCGCTCTCTCGACCGATCCGAAGCTCGTGGTCGCGGACGAGCCGACCGGGAGCCTCGATACGCGCCGCGGCCGCGAGGTCCTGACGCTGCTCAGCGAGGCCTGCCGCGAGCGCGGCGCCGCGGTGCTGCTCGTCACCCACGATCCCCAGGCGACGGCGTTCGCCGACCGGGTGCACGCGCTGCGCGACGGCCGGCTCGTCGACTTCGAGCCCGACGAGGTGTTTGCCCCGCTCAGCGGATCGTAGACGGCGGATGCGACTGTCGAGCATCGCCCATCTGTACCGCGTGCGGCTGAAAGTGAGGCTCGTGCTCGTACAGGAGCTGCTCGCGGTGCTCGGCCTGTCGGTCGGCGTCGCGCTGCTGTTCGCCTCCCAGGTCGCGAGCGCGAGCCTCAACGGTTCCGTCCAGCAGCTGGCGAGTGAGCTCGTCGGCAACATGCAGTACCAGCTGCAGTCGCGCGATCCGCAGGGCTTCGACGAGAGCCTGCTCAGACAGGTACGCCGTCTGCCCGGGGTCAGCGCCGCGGTGCCGGTGCTCGAGGAGCCGGTCGAGGCGATCGGACCGACCGGCCGTGAGTCGGTCGAACTGATCGGCGCCGATCCGCGTCTGGCGCTCCGCAACAGCCCGCTGTTGAAGCACTTCCACTACGCCCAGCTCGCCCACCTGCAGGCACTCGCGCTGCCCGCGTCCGTCGCTGACACGATCGGCGCCCAGCCGCTGGCGCCGATCGAGCTGCAGATCGGGGCAAGCACCGTCAGCGCGCTCGTCGGCACCTCGCTCGACACGACCGCGATCGGGGGCCTCGCGAGCAGCCCGGTCGCGGTCGCGCCGCTGGCCTACACGCAGAAGCTCACCGGAATGCGGGGGCGCGTCACGCGCATCTTCGTGCGGGCGCTGCCTGGCCAGGAGCTCGAGGTGCGGGCTGGCCTGCAGCGGCTGGCGGCGGACCGCCTGAACGTCGAGCCGGCCAACTTCGACGTGACCCTCTTCGGCGTTGCCGCGGCGCCGGCCGATCAGGGCGAGAGCCTGTTCTCGGGGATCAGCGCGCTCGTCGGCTTCCTGTTCGCCTTCAACGCGATGCTGCTGACCCTGCCGCTGCGCCGGGGTCTGGTCGCCGGGCTGCGCTCCAACGGCGCCACACGTATGGACATCGTGCAGGCGCTGCTATTCGACGCGCTCGTGCTCGGTGGTGCGGCGGCGCTACTGGGTCTGGCGCTCGGCGACCTGCTCTCGATTGTCGTCTTCCGATCTAATCCCGGCTACCTGTCGTTCGCCTTCCCGGTCGGCTCGCAGCGAGTCGTGACCTGGGAGAGCGTCGCGATCGCCGTGGGTGCGGGGCTACTGGCAGCCTGCATCGGCGTGTTGATTTCGCTCTGGGAGAGCGTCTCTCCCACGGGTGCAACCGCCCCGGGCGCCCGTCACGTTCGGCGCCGGTGGACGATCGGCGCCCTGATCGGAGGCCTGACCTGCGTTGCGGCGACGACCGCGATCCTGCTCGCCGCGCCGCAGTCGGCGGTGCTGGGCAGCGTGATCCTCGTGGTCGCGCTGTTGTTGTTGCTCCCGCTCCTGCTCGATGCCTGCGTGGCCGCCTTCGATCGTGTGCAAAGGCGTTTCGGAGCGGCATCGACGCGGATCGCCGTGATCGAACTGCGATCGCCGCAGACGCGGGCGCGCTCGCTGGCGATCGCCGCGACCGGGGCGATCGCGGTGTTCGGCAGCGTCGCGATCCAGGGTGCGCACGCGAACCTGCAGCACGGTCTCGACCGCCTTGCACACGACGCGGCCGCTGCGGCCGACCTTTGGGTCGTACCGCCGGGCACGCAGGACCTGCTTGGGACAACCCCGTTCCGCGGCAGCGCCTCGGCGGCCCTGGCGGGACTCCCCGGCGTGCGTGCCGTCGGGGAGTATCGCGGAGGTTTTCTCGACTACGGCGATCGTCACATATGGGCTGTGGCGCCGCCGCAGACGGCCTCCCACCCGATTCCCCCGAGCCAGCTCGTCGAGGGCAATCTCACGTTGGCGACCGCCAGGCTTCGCGCGGGTGGCTGGGCGGTGCTCTCGCGGGCTGTCGCCGCCCAGCACGGACTGCGCGTCGGGCAATCGTTCACGCTGCCCTCGCCCCACCCGATGAGCTTCCGTGTGGCGGCGTTGACCACCAATCTCGGCTGGCCGCCCGGCGCGATCATCCTCAGCCCGAGCGACTACGTACGCGCCTGGGGCAGCGCCGATCCGAGCGCCTACAACGTGATGCTCGTGCCGGGCGCCAGCCCGGGGAGCGTATCCGCGGAGATCCGCCGGGCGCTCGGGTCGGACTCGGCGCTGACCGTGGAAACCGCCCGCCGGCGTGAACAGAGCCTGCGTGCGGCTAGCCGTCAGGGGCTCTCCCGCCTCACGCAGATCGCCACGCTCGTGCTGATCGCGACGGTGCTGGCGATGTCGATCGCGATGGGGACGATGATCTGGCAGCGCCGCCCGCGCCTGGCTCGCATGAAGGTGCAGGGCTATGAGCGCGGAGTGTTGTGGCGGGCGCTGCTCTGCGAGAGCAGCTTGCTGCTTGGCGCCGGCTGCCTGATCGGCGCTGCCTGCGGAATCTTCGGGCAGCTGCTGATCAGCCATGCGCTGGCCACCGTCACGGGCTTTCCGATCGTCTACTCGGCTGGGGCTGTGGTCGCGATCGCGAGCTTCGCGCTCGTCAGCGTGCTGGCGGTGGGGATCGTCGCGCTGCTGGGCTATCGCGCCGTCGATGTAGCGCCGTACGCGTAGCTCCACGACCGCCGCCGCCGTATCGAAAACCGCCGATTGGGCGAGATTTCCGCATGGACAGACCGTTTCTCAAGGATTGGTTGTTTGCGATCCACTCGATCTTCTACGCTCGGGGAATATCCCTTCTCTGCGAAAGAGCGATCCGGCGCCGCTCGACCCCAGACAAGCCTGGGCGCTGCTGAGCGCCGCTGCCCGCGAGCTGTTTTGGGGCCTGCCGGCGGTCTCGCGTGAGCTACGCCACTGGCACACCCGGGCGGAGGCGATTCCCGATCGAACGCTGCGCGAGGATGCGCTCGCTTCGATCACGCAGAAGCGCGATCACGCCGAGGGCGCTGCGCTGTTCTGTGTGCTGCCGAGGCGTCGCAATCGGCGATTGCTGGGACTGCTCGTCGCCTACCAGACGATCTGGGACTTCCTCGACAACCTCAGCGAGCGCTCGACGGGCGAGGCGAACGCTCGCCAGCTGCACCTCGCGCTCGTCGAGGCGCTCGACCCCGGTGCGCCGATCTCTGACTATTACAGGCACCATCCGTGGAAGGACGATGGCGGCTATCTACGCGAGCTCGTAGAGGCATGCCGCGCCGGTTGCGCGGCGCTGCCGGCCTATCCGCTAGTGCGTCGGCAGGTGCTCGAGGGCACGGCGCTGTGCTCGGTGCAAAGCATCAATCACGATCCGAACCCCGAGCGCCGGGACGCGGCCCTCAAGACATGGGTGCAGCGGGAGGCGGCTGGTGGAGAGTCGGCGATCGGTGGCGAGCAGGCGATGAGCTGGTTTGAGCTCACCGCTGCCGCGAGCGCATTTACACCGCACGTGCTGCTCGCGCTCGCTGCCGAGGTCTCATGCGACGAGGCGGAGGCGACCAGGGTGCTGGCCGCTTACTACCCGTGGGCCTCCCTGGCGATCACGATGCTGGACAGCTACGCCGACCAGCTCGATGATGCCGCCAGCGGCGACCACAGCTACATATCCCACTACGGCGGCGGCGAGGTCGCCGTTCGGCGCCTCTGTGAGGTGGTCGAGCGAGTCGCGCGCGAGACACGCGCGTTATCCAAAGGTAACCGCCACGCAACGCTCGTCGCTTGCATGCTCGCGATGCACCTCTCCCGCGATGGCGCATACGCGCCGGACTTGCGCGCGGGTACGCGAGCGTTGGCGCAGGCGAGTGGCTCTCTCACCCGCCTGCTGTTGCCGCTGCTGCGTCTATGGCGGGCCGCCTATCTGCGGCGCACGATTACCACCGCGGGACACCGGATGCGCCCGGCGGCTCGGAGTGCGCTGCCACCAACCCTGCCGCTGCCCCGCGCCGCGCAGACGTTTGTGATCTGGAAGTCGCCGTTCGCCTGCCTGGAGCGATCACGACACCGGTATGGCAGTCGTTTCACAATCAAGATGACGAGCCATCCGCCGCTCGTGTTCCTGTCCGATCTGCAGGACATCAAGACGATGCTGGCGGCCCCGGCCGAGGTGCTCCATCCGGGAGCGGGCGCCGATTCGATCAAGGAGCTCGTCGGCGATCAGTCTTTCATGCTCCGGGAGGGAGAGGAGCACCTGAACGGTCGCAGGCTGATCCTGCCGCCATTCCACGCCAAGGTCGTGCGGGAGCACGCCGGACTGGTGTCCGCGGTGGTGCGCCGTGAGGTCGATTCGTGGCCACTGGACGTGCCCTTCGCCCTGCATCCACGCCTGCGCGCGCTGACGCTCGAGACCGTCCTGCGAACGATCGTCGGCGCCTCGGGCGCGCTCGCGGACACACGCCTCTACGCGCTGCGCGATCGGCTGCTGAGCATGCTCTCCGTGACCGCCAGCTCGGCCTTCCCCGAGCCGCTGCTGCGCCACGGTCCGGGACGGAGGATCTGGACACGCTTCCTGCGCGAGCGCGCGGAAGTCGACGAGCTGATCTACGCGATCATCGATGACCGCAGCCACGCACGGGACAGCGGCGACGACATGCTCGGTATGTTGCTTGCGGCGCGCGGCGCCGACGGCTCTCCGATGACGCCGCGCCAGGTGCGCGACAACCTGATGTCGATCGTGCTCGCCGGACACGAGACCACCGCCTCGGAGCTCGCGTGGGCGTTCCAGCTGCTGGCGCACAACCCGAGGGTGCTCGCACGGCTGATCGAGGAGATCGACGCAGGTGGCGGCGAGGAGTACCTGACCGCGACCGTGCGCGAGGTGCTTCGCCACCGCCCCGTGTTCCTGTTCACGATCCCGCGGGCGGTCAATCAGCCGATCGAGGTGGGCGGGTGGACCTACCGGCCCCCGGCGCAACTGCTGGGGTGCATCTATCTCGTGCACCACGATCCCGAGCTCTATCCCAAGCCCCACGAGTTCCGTCCCGAGCGCTTCCTGGGGTCCTCGCCGAGCACCCACACGTGGCTGCCGTGGGGGGGAGGTCGCAAGCGTTGTCCCGGCCTGCATCTGGCCACGCTCGAGATGAAGACCGTGCTGCGCACGGTGCTGGAGACGATGACCGTCAGGCCCGCCGCCCGGCGAATCGAGCATCCACGCTGGCGGAGCGTGATCGTCACCCCGCACGCGGGCTCGCGCGTCGTGCTCCAGCGGCGCAGCAGATGACATGTCGCCAAGAGCTGGACCGGGAGACGATAGAACCGAGAACTAAGTCGGCGGGAACCGAATAGGGTCGAGAACTGGCGGAATCGCGAGAGTGCTCGGAATCTATGGCGACGCGTCACTATGCAGGGGCCGGTGGCGTCGTCAGTATCGCTCCCGTGGCAACGGCGTCCGAGAATGGAGTCTCAATCGAACTGTCGAAGGCGCAGATCAATCGCGTCATACGCGAAGCTGCGCACGACGCCAGCATGGCGGACTCGCGGATTCTCGAGCAGCTCGACGTCGACGCCTTCAACACCCGGCTCGACGACGTGCGGTTCTCACGGTCCCTGCTGCGAGGCCTGATGGTGCTCGCGGCCTTTCCGGCCGATGGGAGTGATCGCGCGGTCACGGATGTCGCGAAACAGCTCGGCATGGGCGTCTCGACGACGCATCGCTATGCCGCGACGTTCGTAGAGGTCGGACTATTGGAGCGCGACCCGGTCTCGCGTCGATATCGGCGCGCCGGTAAGGGATGAGCAGTTGTGCTTGTCTATATTTGTGCGATGAGGAGGTTTAATGCCTAGGAGAAGCCCTAACGCAATCGAGAATCCGGCTTGGTCGGTGCCATCGTTGCGGGAGCCGCGTTATTCACAGTCGCTCGAGCGTGGCCTGGCGATCCTGGGGTGCTTTTCTCCGGAGCGTCCGGTGCTCGGGATCGCCGATATCGCGGACGAGCTCGGTATGAGCCGCTCGACCACTCACCGGTACGTGATTACGCTCGTGGCGTTGGGCTACCTGGAGCAGGGCGCGTCGCGCAAGTATCGCCTGGGCCTGAAGGTGACGGACCTGGGGATGTCGGCGCTGAACGCGACCGGTTTGCGCGAGCATGCGCGCGAGGACCTCGAGGAGCTACGCGTGCGCAGCTCCTACACCGTGAATCTCGGAGTGCTGGACGGTACCGACGTTCTGTACGTGGAGCGTGCGCGCAGCTGGCGCCGGGGTCAGGACAAAATCGACCTCGGCCTGCACCCCGGCTCGCGGCTGCCGGCGTACTGCACCTCGATGGGCAAGATCTTGCTGGCCTACCTGCCCGAGTCCGAGCAGAGCGAGCTGATCGGCGAGATGACGCTCACTAAGAAGGGCCCGAACACGATCACGAGCAAGAAGGCGCTGCGCGAGGAGCTCGAGCAGGTCCAGGACGAGGGCTTTGCCGTCAACGACCAGGAGCTCGAGGCCGACCTCTACTCGATCGCCGCGCCGGTGCGCAACGAGGCCCGCGAGGTGGTCGCGGCCGTGAACATGGCCGCCCACAGCTCGATGATCTCTCTCGGCGAGCTCGTCGACGCGCTCGGCCCGCACCTCGTGTCGACGGCCGACCGGATCTCGGCGCGGCTCGGCTACCGGCGCGACGACGAGCGGTAGTCGTCCGTCGCGCTACTGGCGCGTCTCCGCGCCGACCGAGTCGGCGTAGAGGCGTTCCATGTGCGTCACGTAGGTGCCGAGCCCGTACTCCTCGCGTAGCCATGTGCGTGTCGACTCCAGACCCTCCCGGCCCTCGCCCGAGCGCCAGTCGCGGATCGCCTGCGTGAGCGCCAGCGGATCCCGCGGCGCGACCGCCTGCACGCCGGGGCGGCCGGCGAGGATGTCGTACACGCCCGCGCCCGGGGTGAGGATCACCGGCGTTCCCGAGGCGAGCGCCTCCAGTGGTGCGAGGCCCCAGGCGTAGCGCTGGCTGAGGATCACGAACACATCGGCGGCGGCGTAGGTGTCCTTCAGCTCGGCGTCGGACAGCGAGGCGCGCGGCATCCTCACGCGGGCCGTCAGATCGCTCGCGGCGATCTGGGCGGCCAGGCGCTCGCCGCAGGCGGGGTCTTCGTGGTCTGAGCCGGCGATCAGGGTGTGCAGCTGCGGATCGTCGGCCAGTAGCGCGCTCGCCTCGATCAGATCGTCGAAGTGGCGGTGCTCGACGAGCGTGCCCATGCCGACCAGGAGGAACACGTCCTCGGCGATGCCGAGCCTGGCGCGAGCCGCCGCTCGCTCGGGTGGATCGAAGAAGTGCTCCGGTGGCCCGACCGGCAGCATGAACGCGTCCTTGCGGTAGCTGCGACGGACCATCTCGACCTGCTGGGCGCTGAGTACCACGATCGCGTCCGCGCGGCGGGCGTCGAGCAGATCGGGCCAGGTCATGACGGCCTGCACCGCCCGGCGCGGCAAGGAGCGCTCGCCGGTGATCGTCATGCCCGGCACGATCGCGCGCTCCCAGGGGGCTTCGTTGTTGCGCGTCCACACGAGCGGAATCGACAAGCGCCCCGCGGCGATACGCCCCGGTCGCAGCGCCAGCCAATCGTGGGCGTTGACGACGTCCGCGTCGGGCGGAACGAGCTTGGCGACCTTTGGCATGTCAAGCCAGAAACGACGGGCCAAGGCGCGGTTGTCGGCGGGCAGGTCGAATGGCCCGCTCCTGACCGAGCGGATCTCCAGCTGATCCGCCGCATAGGAGAACTCGCTGTCGGCCAGGAAGTCGTGGCAGACCACGGTCACGCGATGCCCGCGCCCGACCAGCCCGGCTCCAAGCTCGAGCATCAGCCGCACGCCGCCGCCGCCGCCGGCCTTTCCGCCTACGTGATGGTTGACGAGCGCGATGTGCATGCGGAGAGTCGGCGGTCCCGCCATCGCCCCGGGGCAAGATGCTTTCGCACGGCGGGGCGACGCCGACGGTCCAATATCCTCTCTGCGAATGGTATCGACGCTCCCAGTCGACGGCGATCCGGCGCTGGCCGACTCCTCGGAGAACTTGCACGAGGATCCGCACGTGGACATTCTCGATACCAGCGCCGCCGGCGCGAGCGTGATCCGCGGCGGCATGCTGCGGATCGGCGGCTACCTGCTCGGTGCGCTGGTGACGGTGGCCTCGAGCGCCGTCGTGATCCGTCACCTCGGTCTGATCGACACCGGGCATTTCTTGACGGTCACAGCGCTCGTCACGATCGTCGCCACCGTCAGCGACCTCGGGCTGACGGGCTTTGCCGTGCGCGAATACTCCACCGGAGCGCGCGCGGAGGGGCGCGGCGTACTGCGCAACCTGCTCGGCATCCGCATCGTGCTCGCCTGCGGCGGACTGGCACTCGCCGTGTTGTTCGGCGTGCTGGTCGGCTACCCCAACGTTATGGTGCTCGGGACGCTCATCATGGGCTGCGGGATGGTCTTCCTGGTCGTCCAGGATGGGGTTGCGATCCCGCTGCAGGTCCGCCTGCGCTTCGGCTGGGTTGCCGGGCTGCAGCTTGCGATCCAGGTCGGTGTGGCGATCGAGGCCGTGCTGCTGGCGCTGTCCGGCGCGGGCCTGCTCCCGTTCTTTGCGCTGCAACTGCCGATCGTGATTCCGGTGCTGCTCCTGACGATGGTGGTCGGAGGCCATGACTCGCGTCTGCTGCCCTCGCTCGACACGCGTGAGTGGCAGCGGATGGTGAATCGGATCCTGCCCTACTCCGCCGCGGTGGTGTTCTCAGTCGTCTACTTCCAAATTGCTCAGGTGATGGTGTCGTTGCTCTCCAATTCCAAGCAGACGGGCTACTTTGGCGTGTCCTTCCGCGTGCTGGCCGCGCTCACGCTGCTGCCGCCGCTGATCGTCTCCACGGCGCTGCCGCTGCTTGCGCGCGCGGCGCGCGATGACTCCGAGCGCTTCGACTACGCCAGCCGCAGGCTCGTCGAGACGATGGTCCTCGCCGGCTGCGGCTTGGCGCTTGCTCTGTTCCTTGGCGCGCCATTCGCGATCCGCGTGATCGCCGGGTCTGGTTACGAGCAGTCGGTTGAAGTCCTGCACATCCTGGCTGTGGCACTGCTTGGCACCTTTGTTATCGCCGCGCGTGGCTACGCACTGCTGTCACTGGACCGACTGCGTGCGATGCTCGTCTGCAACGCGATCGCGCTTGTCGTCGTGCTGGCCTGCGGGGTGCCGCTGATCAGTGCGTACGGTGCGAAGGGCGCGGCGATTTCGATGGTGGCCGCCGAGTTGACGCTGGCCGTCTGCTACGAGCGCGCGCTCTCGCACCAGCGCCCCGAACTGCGCCTCGGCCCCAGCTTCGTCTTGCGCGCCGCCGCTGCGGCTCTGCTCGCCGGCGTCTTGGCGGGCGTACTCGGCCTTCCCTCCGTGCTCGCGGCGATGCTCGGCGTCGCGCTCTACTTCGCGGCCTTGCTGGCGCTTGGAATCATCCCCGCGGAGATCCGTGAGGCGCTCTTCAAACGCCGGCTTTCCGTATGAGCGTCGGGACGAGGACGAGCGAGCCGGAGTCGCACGCTCAGTTCGCCGAGGATCGCATCCTCGCCGGGATCTTCGGTGACCGCGCCGAGGGCTGCTGCGTCGAGGTTGGCGCCAACGACGGTGTGACCGGAAGCGCCAGCTACCTGTTCGAGCAGCGGGGCTGGCGATGTCTGCTGGTCGAGCCGATTCCCGCGCTGGCCGAGGAGATCCGCAAGCATCGTGCGTGCACAGTCATCAACTGCGCGGCCAGCTCCCGTGAGGGCGAGGCATCGTTCTTCGTCGCCGAGAGCGTCGAGGCGGTGTCGGGCCTCGACCTCTCGCCCGAGCGCGCGGAGTGGATCCAGCGAGCCGGTGGCACGATCAGGGAGATAACGGTCCGTACCGCGACGCTCGACAGCCTGCTGGCCCAGGAGCGCTTCGGCGCGCTCGACTTCGTGACGATCGATGTCGAGGGACACGAGCTGTCGGTGCTCGAAGGGTTTGACCTGCAGCGCCACCGGCCGCGAATCGTGATCCTCGAGGACAACTCGATCGACGGCGACGCCGGTGTCGCCCAGCACATGGCCGACCACGGTTACGTGCACTTCAAGCGAACCGGCGTCAACGAGTGGTACGCACACGAGTCCGACGCCGAGCTGGTCGAGCCCGAGCAGATCAGGAGATTCGAGCGCGCCAAGCGGCTCCAGCGCTGGGATCGCAAGCGCCGAGCGCTGGTGAACCGCATCGCGACGCGCGGCGGGCGCTACTTCCCCGAGTCGGCCAAGCGCCGGCTGAGGAGCGTCTACGAAGCCCTCTCGCGCAGCTCCTCGTAGGCCGCGACGGTGGCGCGCGCCGTCTCGTCCCAGCTGAAGCTCCCCACAACCTCGGCGCCGCGCTCGACCATCTCCGCGCTCAGGCCCGGCTCTGAGGCGACGCGCCGCATCGCATCCCGCAACCCCTCGACGTCGCCGGGATCGAGCAGGATCGCCGCGCCGCGTGCGACCTCGGGAAGCGATGAGCTGGTGGAGGCGATCACCGGCGTGCGACGCGCCATCGCCTCGAGTATCGGTAGCCCGAAGCCCTCGTAGTTACTGGGAAAGACGAGCGCGGTTGCGTGGCGATAGAGCTCCACGAGCTCCTCCTCGCTGACATGGCCGAGCCACCGCACGCCGCTCTGCTCGCGCCGTCCGTCGTGGACCGGCGAGGTCTCATTCGCGCCGACCACCCGCAGCTCGAAGCCCTCGATCGACTCGAATGCCTCCAGGACGGCGCCGAGGTTCTTGCGCTTCTCGGTGCCGCCGACGAACAGGAAGTACGGCTGCTTGGACGAGGGCTCGGGATCGAGCGGTGGGCCCCCCAGGTAGGTGACACGGATCTTGGCGCGCGGGATGCCGAGCACGCGCTCGATGTCCGTGCGCGCGCTCTCGGAGAGCGTCAGCAGGAGGTCGGCGCGGCGCACGGCCCTCCGTTCGAGCCAGTCGTAGGGATAGGGCAGGCGGTAGCCGGGCACCACCCAGCGAATCGCGTCCAGCAGGTTGACGACCACCGGGCAACCCGGCGAGAAGGGGGGGCCGGCGGGGTGCAGGTAGTGGACCAGGTCGACCGGCTCGCGCGCGGCCGCGACCGCCGGCAGGGTCTGGTCCCACAGCGTGAGCGCCGCCCGCGAACCGCGCGGAGCGTAGGAGCGACGAACGTGAAAGCGCGGCCCTAGCGGCGGCAGCTCATTCCAAGTCGGCGTGTAGACGAAGTACTCGTGCTCGTCCTCGCGGCGGTCGAGCGCCTGCAGCAGGTTGACCGCGTACGTGCCGAGGCCGATCGGCAGGCCCAGAAAGCGGGCGACCAGCCCGATCCTCACGCAGCTCCCACCACGCGCACCTCGGGCAGCGGCACGATGAACTGCCCACCGCCCTGGAGGAACTCCTGCTCTCGCTCGATGAACTCGTCCAGGAAATGCCACGGCAGGGCGAGGTAGTAGTCGGGCTTCATCGCCCGTGAGTCCTCCTCGCTGATGATCGGGATCTTCGTGGCGATCGTCTCTGATCCCCACTTGTCCGGGTTGCGGTCCGCGGCCGCCTCGATGATGCTGCTGTCGAGTCCGGCGTATTGAAGGATCGTGTTGCCCTTTGTCGAGGCTCCGTAGACGTGGATCCTCTTACCTTCGCCGTGGAACTGCTTGCACATCGCCACGAGATCGTCGCGGACTCGCTCGGAGCCCAGCCGGAATGCCTCATACGGCTCGGGTGAGTCGAGCGCCAGCTCGAACTCCTTGACGCGTAATGCCGTCAGCGCCTCCAGTTGCTCGGGCGTGCGTGTGTGCCGGCCCGCGTGCCCGATGAATAGACGGATCGAGCCGCCGTTCATGTCGTTGAGCTCGGCGGAGACGACCTCGAGACCCTCCTCGCCGACGAGCCGCTCGATCACGGCTAGCGAGTAGTACTCGAGGTGCTCGTGCACGATCGCGTCGAAGGCGTTCGCCTCGAGCATCATCGGCAGGTAGTGCAGCTCCATTACCCAGATGCCGCGCTCGGCGAGCGCCGAGGCGATGTCGGCGACAAATGTGCGTGGATACTCGAGGTCGTAGAACATCGCGATGCTCGTGATCGCCTTGGCCTTCTGATCGGGGCGCCGTTGCGCCAAGGCCTGTGCGGAGTAGAAGTCGTTGACGACGTCATAGCCCTTGGCCATCGCATATCGCGCCACATCGGAAGGATCGAAGCCCAGGTGACGGAGCCCCTCGGTCTGGTAGCCGTCCAGCAGGGTGCCGTCGTTGCAGCCGATGTCGACGACCAGGTCGCCGGACTCCAGCGGCACGATCGCTTCGACTCCGCGGGCGATGCCGTGGAGGTTGTCGGTCATCGTGCGGTTGACGCCACTGCGATACCAGTAGGAGCTGTAGAGGATTGAGCCGGGCACGGTGTGCTTGGTCTGGATCAGCCCGCATGCCTCTTGATCGCGTGTCATGTCGCAGCGCACGAGCTCGAGCGGGATCGGTCGCTCGACGGGCTGCGCGCCGCCCGGATCCGCGAAGGCCCCGGCGATCCGCTGGTCCCCGAGCGACAGGACAGGCGTGAGATGTGGACAGCCACAGATTCGGCAGGTGGTGCGCGTGATCAGGCTGGTGCGTGGTGCTGGTTTGCGGGTAGTCACGTGATCCTCCGTTGCGAGGCGATCGGGCGCGGCGCCATGCCACAGCCACTCGGCCGAAATAGGCCGGGAAGACTACACGCCGTCGGGGCGTGTCTGAGCTCAGCGACGCCCGTAGATCCTCGTGCGCAACGCCAGTGAGTCGCGCATCCCGATTTCCGGATCGAGCGCGTCGGCCGGCGCGCTGCGATCCGCGAGGCCGTTCGTCGTGCGCCAGCCGGCGACGCGTCCAGACAGCGCCGCGAGGTCGCGCGAGAGCACGGCGTCGCCGAGTACGATCGCCGCCTCGGTGACGAGTGCCCGTATCGCGTGACGGCTTCGCAGCACGCCGTAGCGGCGCAGTAGGTAGCCGCGCGCGAAGCCCGCGTGTCGTCGCTGCCAGGCCGTGCGGTGGCCGTGTGTGGCGGAGCCGAGGTGCATTCCCACCGCCTCGGGCGCCGCCGATGCGCTCCAGCCTGCGCTGCGCAGGCGCAGCGCCAGGTCGAGGTCCTCCGCGTAGGCAAAGATCGCCTCGTCGAGCCCGCCGACCTGGCTCCACGCGGTGCGCCGGTATGCCGCCGCGGCCCCGGCCGGCCCCGCGAGCCGCGGCCGCGGATCTCCGGCCCGCGCGACCGGCAGGCCCGCCAGGCGCGGAAAACCCGCGAGCGTGCTGTCGGCGCACAGCCCGACGCTGTCGATCGTCTGCTCGCCGGGCTGCACGAGCAGGCACGCGACCGAGCCGGTTCGCGGCTCGTCCTGGAGCGGCGCGATCAGGCGCTCGAGCCAGTCGGGGCGGCAGTACACATCGTTGTTCAGCAGCACCACCACCTCGCCATCGCCCGCATCGGCGCCGCGGTTGCAGGCGGCGGCGAAGCTCAGCCGCTCCGCCGAGCGGAGCAGCCGGACCGCGGGCCACTCGCGGCCGATTCCCTCGGCGGTCTCCTCGCTGTCACCGTTGTCGGAGACGATCACCGTATGTGGGCGGGTCTGCCGCGCAAGATGCGCGAGGCAGTTGCGCGTCAGGTCATAGTGCCCCGAGGTCGGGATCACGATGTCGATTGTGAGCGCCAGGCGGCCCATCCTAGCCCCTGGTCGCGGATAACCTTGCACGCTCGTGAACCCCGCCAAGCCCACCCATGTCGGCCTGAACCTGATCTTCCTCGTCCCCGGCGAGACCGGCGGCATGGAGGTCGCGGCGCGCGAGCTGATCCCGGCGCTGCTCGAACAGGCGCCGGCGGGGATGCGCTTCACCGCGTTCGTCAACCGCGAGGCTGCCGCCGCGAAGGATGGACCCTGGGGCGAGCTGCTGCCTGCCGTGACGGTGCCCGTGAACGCCCGCAACCGCGTGCAGTGGGTGCTCGGCGAGCAGACGCTGCTCCCGGCGTCGGCGATGCGGGCGCGTGTCGATCTCGTGCACAGTCTCGCGAGCACCGCGCCGCTGTGGGGGCGCTTTCGCCGGGTCGTGACCGTGCACGACCTGATCTACGCGCGCTTCCCCGAGGCGCACGCGGGCATTCGCGACAAGGGCATGCGGGTGCTCGTGCCCCAGGCGGCGCGTCGTTCGCATCGGGTGATCGCCGATTCGCTGAGCACGCGCGAGGATCTCGTACAGATGCTCGGCGTGCCGGCCGCGAAGATCGACGTGGTGCCGCTCGGACTCGGCGGCGTCCGTCGCGTGGCGCCGATCGACGAGCGCGAGACGCGTGCGCGCTTCGAGCTGGGCGAGCGCCGCGTGCTGCTGAGCCTGTCTGCGAAGCGCCCGCACAAGAACCTGCTCGCGCTGATCGGCGCGCTCGCGCGGATCCCCGCCGCGGAGCGTCCCGTGCTCGTGCTCGCCGGCTATCCGACCGCGCATGAGGCCGAGCTGCGTGCACGCGCGGCGAGCGAGGGTCTCGATGCCGACGTGCGTTTCCCGGCGTGGCTCTCGGCCGAGGAGCTCGAGGGTCTGTGGGCGCTCGCGCGGGCGTTCGTGTTCCCGTCGCTGTACGAGGGCTTCGGGTTGCCCGTGCTCGAGGCGATGGCGCGGGGCGTGCCGGTCGCGTGCTCGAACGCCTCCTCGCTGCCCGAGGTTGCGGGCGACGCTGCGCTGTTGTTCGACCCGTACGACGAGGCCGCGATCGCCGAGGCGTTGCGTCGGCTGCTGGACGACACCACGCTGCGCGAGCAACTGCGCGTCCACGGCCTGGCCCGCGCGGGCGAGTTCACGTGGCAGCGCACCGCGCGGCTCACGCTGGAGAGCTACCGGCGAGCATTGGGTGCCTGACTGCCGGTACTGGTACTGGTTCCGAGACTCCGGCGCCCCTTCAGGTCGTATCTTCTGCTCCCGAGGCGCACAGCTCCTCGATCGCGGCGATGAAGGTATCCGCGAGCTCGATGGCATGGCGCGCGTCCTCGGCTGGCGCCGCCCAGGCGTCGTAATCGACTTGCTCTCGCTCGGGCTGGATCTTCTGCACCGACGCGACGAGGTCGGCATCGAGGGCTCCCGTCTCGACGAAGACGCGACGAAGCTCATGCCAAAGACCTCGGTGCGTCTTCGTATAGACGTCGCGCTCACTGAGCGCCGCACGAGCCGCGTAAAGCATCGCGTAGTAGGCAGCGCTCAGCGCTGTGGATGGATCCTCTTCCTCCACTGCCGCCGCGGCCGTCAAGCGCCGGCGGGCTGCGTCCAGGAACTCGGTCGAACGGGGGCTCATATCTGCCCCGCGAGGACGATCTTGTCGCGGTCTACCTCGGCGATGAAGAACGAGCGAATCTCGCGGCGCTGTTTCAGCCACGCGAGCGTATTGACGTGGATCGAGAACGAGAAAGTGAGTGCCTGCAGGTCGAGTTCCCGCGCGGCGGACTGAAGAGCGGCATGCACGCGCATCTTGGCTGCCCACGATGCGTCTTTGAGGAGCACAAGTACATCCACATCTGAATCCTCCGTCAGTTGTTCGCCTCGCGCGCGCGAGCCGAACAGCCACACGGCATCTGGCTCCAGTTCTGCCTCGGCGTACAGCTCGGAAGAGAAACGCGTCAGCAGTGCCCGCTCCTCGATGCTCAACGACGCTTGGGCGAGCGTGGTCATGAGATCAATGTATAGCCGTTGACGCACTTGCGTAGCTCGCCAGCACCTGCTCCAGCGAAGCCTCCAGCGAGAGCTCCTCGGCGTGCTCGGCGTACCAGCCGGCGGTGCTCTCGCGCAGCGCCGGCCCCGCCTCGTGCACACGCACGATCGCGTCCGCAATCGCCTCGGGCTCGTCGCTCGGCACGACCACGCCGTTGACCCCATCCTCGACGAGCTCGGTCGCGGCGTTGTCCTCGCCGGCGACGACGATGCTCGGGGTCGCGTGGGCCGAGGCCTCGACCACGACCATCCCGTAGCCCTCGCGCCGCGAGGGCAGCAGCATGCAGAGCGCGCGGCGCATGTCGGTCTCGACCAGCTCGGCGTCGGCGAAGCCGGGAGCGGCGACGATCGCCTCGGCTCCGTGCTCGGCGATCGCCTCGCGCAGCGCATCGCGCTCGGGCCCGTCGCCGTAGAACACGCCCTGCAGGCCCTCGATCCGCTCCGCCGCGAGCGCCACCGCGGCGACGCCGAGCGTGACGCGCTTCTCGGGGATCAGCCTGCCCGCGAACAGCACGAGCTCGTCCGCCGCGCGCGCTGGCGCCGGCGCCGGCTGCAGCGACCCGGAGTAGAGGCCGCGCAGCACGGTTACCTCGCCACGCAGACCCTCCGCGCGCAGGCGCGCGGCGTGCAGCTCGGAGAAGCAGAACGCGCGCTGCGGGACCGCCGCGCAGGCGCGCTGGACCAGCGCGCCGATCCGTCCCTGGAGTCCGCCGAGGTAGTCGTGCCAGTAGGAGCGGCTCCAGACCTCGAACCAGTCGACGACGAGTCCGTAGCGGCGCAGCGGGCGCAGCGCGGCGGCCGCGAGCAGCGAGAAATAGGGGAAGGCGCAGGTGTGCACGACGTCGTAGCGACGGCCGTGGCGCAGCAGGTGCCAGAGCACGCCGAGGCCGAACACGAGCGGCGGCAGGATCCGCCGCCGACCGCTCTCCGTGTAGAGCGCCATCCGGGGGCCGACCGCGATCACCCGCACCGACCCATCCAGCGCCGGCGCCGCCCCGCGATCCCATTGGCGCAGCGTCAGATAGGTGACCTCGTGCCCGGCCGCCGCGAGGCGCTCGGCGAGGTTGCGATACCAGCGCTCGGCGCCGCCGACCGTGAACGGGAAGAGGCAGTCATAGATGACGCAGATGCGCATGGCGATAGCATCATCTCGCGAATCCGCCACTTTCCGCCCCCTCGGGCGTTATAACCGCATGGCTCCACGTCCCACCCGGGAAACCGGGGCGTCGAGCAGCATTCGTCCATGAGCACAGCCGTCCAGACAAAGCCCCCGATATCCACGGATGCCGACCGCGCCGCGCCGCTGGTGTCGGTCGTGATCCCCTGCCTGAACGAGGCCGAGAACATCGAGGTCTGCGTGACCGCCGCGCTCGGCGCGCTGCGCGACGGTGCGATCGCTGGCGAGGTGCTCGTCGTCGACAACGCCTCCGAGGACGACTCGGCCGCGCTGGCCGCCGCCGCCGGCGCCCGTGTGATCTCCGAGCCCCGCCGCGGCTACGGCAGCGCCTACCTCGCCGGCTTCGCTGCCGCGAGGGGCAAGTACATCGTGATGGCCGACGCCGACCTGACGTATGACTTCAACGAGATCCCTCGCTTCGTGTCAGAGCTGAACGACGGTGCCGAGCTCGTGATGGGCGACCGCATGGACAACATCCAGCCCGGGGCGATGCCGTGGCTGCACCGCTACATCGGCAACCCGCTGCTCTCGGGCCTCTTGAACTTCTTCTTCCGCACGGGCGTCAAAGACGCCCACTGCGGCATGCGCGCGCTGCGCCGCGACGTGCTGCCCCGCCTGGATCTGCGCACCACCGGCATGGAGTTCGCCTCCGAGATGGTGATCCGCGCCTCGAAGGAGCACCTGAAGATCGCCGAGTTCCCGATCGAATACCACCCCCGCGGTGGCGAGTCGAAGCTGTCGAGCTTCCGCGATGGCTGGCGGCACCTACGCTTCCTGCTGGTCCACAGCCCCACGCACCTGTTCATCATTCCTGGGACCGTGCTGGCGGTCCTGGGCGTGCTGATCGCGGGTCTCGCCGGCTCGGGCCTTGAGATCTTTGGCCGGGTATGGGGCATCCACGCCCTGATCCTCGGCACGCTGCTGATGGTCGTCGGCACCCAGGTGCTCGCGCTCGGCCTCTGCGCCCACGCCTACGGCACCTACTTCATGGGCGAGAAGGATCCGTGGTTCGACCGCATGCGGGCCCGCTTCCGGCTCGAGCACGGGCTGATGCTCGGCGGCCTGTTCATGCTGATCGGGCTGGCGATGGGCGCTGTGATCGTCGCGACCTGGATCGCCCACGGCTTCGGCTCGCTCTCCAAGGAGTGGCTCGCGGTGGTGTCCGCGTCGTTCTTGATCGTCGGGATCCAGATCTTCTTCTCGTCGTTTTTGCTGAGCATCCTCGGGCTGCGGAAGAATTCCTAGGCAAACGAGAGGTTCGCCGTGCGTTACGACCTGATGGCCGTGATCGGGGCGCCGCTCGCGATCTGGGCGGTCTGCCTCGGCTGCGGCCTGGCGCTGGAGCGCCTGCTGGCGCTGCGCCTGGAAAATGGCCTGCTGCTGCCGCTGGGGCTGTGCGTCGCGCTCGTGCTGATCTTCCCCGGCTACGTCGCCGGCGCCGGCGACGTGCTGGCGGTGACGCTGCTCGTGGTCGTCGGCCTGGCCGGCCTGATCTTCGCCAAAGACGGCCTGCGCGCACGCCTGAACCCGGGCTGGGCCGGCGCGGCGGGGTTGGCCGCCTACGTCCTCTACATGCTGCCGGTGATCGCCTACGGGCACTGGACGTGGTCGGGCTACAACTTCGTCAACGACACCGCGTTCGAGATGCTGCTCGCCAGCCACATCAAGGGTTACGGCACCACCCTCGGCGCGATTCCGCAGTCGAGCGAGCGGGAATTCCTGATCCAGTATCTGAACAGCGGCTACCCGCTCGGCACGCAGTCGCTGCTGGGCACGCTCAGCGGCCTCACCGACACGCCCGTGGAGGTGCTCTATCAGGGCTTCATCGCGAGCCTGGCGGCCCTCGGGGCGGTCGCCCTGGCGACGCTCACGCGTGGCCTGCTCGACGCGCGCCGGGCGGCGCTGGTGGGCCTGGTGGCGATCTGCGCCAACCTCACCTACCAGTACTCGCTGCAGGGTGGCATCAAGGAGATCGGCCTGCTGGCGACGCTGTGCGCCACCGCCGCGCTGGCGCGCGCGGCGATCTCGCTGGGCAGGCCGTATGCGGGCGCCGTGCTGGTCGCGGTGCCGGCGGCGGCGGCGCTGGCCACCTACAACGCCGTCGCCGCCCCGTTCCTCGGCGCCCTGGCGCTGTGTATCGGGCTCGGCGTGGCGCTCGTCTATCGCGCGTGGCCGACCCGGCGTTGGATCGGCCCGATCGCGCTCGGGGTGGGACTCACCGCGCTGCTGGCGGTCCCCTCGCTGACCACGCTGCAGACCTTCTTCCAGACCGCGAGCTCGGGGCAGGGCTCCGAAGGGATTGGAGCGACCCAGCTTGGGCAGCTGCTGCGAGCGCTGCCGCTGAGCCAGCTCAGCGGCGTGTGGCTGTCCGGCGAATACCGCGTGGCGATCGCCTCCCACCACGCCGGCCTGCTGACCGCGATCGCCAGCGCGGTGATCCTGCTGGCGCTCCTTCCCAGCCTCGCCTGGGCGCTGTGGCGGCGCCAGGCGGGGCCGCTGCTGCTGCTCGGGATGGTCGGGTTGGTGCTGCTGATCGTCTTTCCCAGGGTCAGCCCCTACGCGCAGGGCAAGTTGCTGGCGATCTCCAGCCCCGCGATCGTGCTGGTCGCGCTGGCCGGTCTCGCAAGCGTGCGTGGCCGCCGCACCGCGATCCTGGCGGCGGTGGCCGGGGGGGCGCTGTCGCTGGGGGTCTTTGCCTCGGACCTGCTCGCCTACAGCCACGACTCGGTCGCGCCGACAGAACGCATCGAAGCGATCCGCGCGACCGGCGATCACTTCAAAGGCGAAGGGCCGGTGTTGTGGAACGAGTTCGAGGAGTACGCCAAGTACTTCGCCCGCGCCGCGCGGATCAGCTCGCCCTTCGAGGCGATCACGCCGCAGCAGGTGCAGTTGCGCGCGCCCACTTACTTCTATGGCCACTATTTCGATCTCGACCAGGAGACGCTCGCGTTCGTCGAGGGCTACCCGATCGTCGTCACGCGCCGCTCGCCCGCGGCCAGCCGGCCGCCCGCCAACTACCGGCTGGTCTATCAGAACAAGTACTACCTCGGCTGGCGCCGGACCGAGCGGCCCCAGGTCCTGGAGCACCTGCCCGAGCAGCAGCTGTACTCGCCGATGCTGCCCGTCACGTGCAGCGCGCTCGAGCCGATCGTCGCGGGGGCTCCGAAGGGCGCCGAGCTGATCGTCGCGCACGCGCCTGAACTGGTCTCCTACGAACCGCGGTCGGACAAGCGCCGCTCGAGCGGCTGGCTGGGCGATACCACCCAGCCGGGCGCGGTCTACACCACCACCGGAGGCTACGCCCAGGGCGTGCTCGAGGTCAGGGGCGGCCCCTATACGGTGTGGGTACAGGGCAACTTTCCTCGGCCGGTGGCGGTCTATGTGGACGGGCGCAAGGTCGGGTCGGTGTCGGGGCAGAACACGCCAGGCCAGTGGCTGCAGGCCGCAACGCTTCACCTGCGTACCGGCAGGCATCTCCTCCGCCTCTACGAGCAGCCCGGTCGCGCGCACTTTGGCCCCGGCGAATCGGAGGTCGGCATGATCGGCGCCGTGGCCCTGCAGCGCCAGGCGCCCGAGCGCCTGCGGACGGTGCCGCTGGCCCGCTGGAGGACGCTGTGCGGGAAGGAAGCCGACTGGGTGGAGCTCGTCCGCCCGTGAGCGCGAGCGTCACCGTGGCGATCCCGGTCCGCGACGGCGGCGAGCTGCTCGGGCGCACGCTGCTCGCGCTCTCACGCCAGACGGTCGCGCACGAGCTGTTGGTGTGCGACTCGGGCTCGCGCGACGGCTCGGTCGCGCGCGCACGCGAGCACGGCGCGCGCGTGCTCGAGATCGCCCCCGGAGAGTTCAGCCACGGGGGCACGCGCAACCTGCTGATGGCCCAGGCCGTGGGTGCACACGTGGCGCTGCTGACCCAGGATGCCGAGCCGGCCGACGAGCGCTGGCTGGAGCGACTGCTCGCGGGCTTTGAGCTCGGCGCGGATGTGGCGCTCGTCTACGGCCCCTACCGCCCTCGCCCACACGCCTCCGCGGCCGTGCGCGGCGAACTGGAGCGCTGGTTTGCCTCGCTGTCTCCCGACGGCGCTCCACGTCTGGAGCGGCTGGCCGCGCACGAGCGTGCGCTGGCGGCGAGCGAGCTGATCGGCAGGCGCGGCTTCTTCACCGATGCGAATGCCTGCCTGGCGCGCGCCGCCTGGGAGCGGGTGCCCTTCCGCGCGGTCCCCTACGCCGAGGACCGCGTGCTCGCGATCGACATGCTGCGTGCCGGCTACGCGAAGGCGTACATGCCCGACGCGGCCGTGCTGCACTCTCACGAATACACGACGCTCCAGGAGCTGCACCGCTGCTTCGACGAGTGGCGCGGCCTGCGCGAGGTCTACGGCTGGCGTGAGCCCGCCGCTCCCGCGCATGTGGCGCGCCAGCTGCGCGGAGTGCTGGGACAGAGCAGACGCGAGTTGATCGCCGCGGGCGCCTCCCCGGCCGAGCGCCGCGCGACGCTTCTCGCGACGGCCCGTCACCATGTCGTGCGCCTCGCGGGCGCGCTGCTCGGCTCGCGCGCCGATCGGCTGCCCGCCGGGGTGCGCCGCCGCCTGTCGCTCGAGCGGCGCGCGGGCTTCGAGCCGCTCGAGCTCGCCACACCAACGAACCCTCCGGAGCACGAGACCGCCCAATGACCGACGAGCACGACACGACCGAGAAGAGACCACCGATCGCCCGGCCGGAGACGATTGCCGCGAGCGCGCTCGACGGCACCTTCAGCGGGCCGCTGGCCGGGCTGCGCCGGCGCGTTTACCTGACCTATCGCTACCTCGGCTGGCGCACGCTGCTGTTTCGAGTCCTCACGCTGCCGCTCCGGCTCACGCCGCTGAAACGCTATCTGCGGCTGCGCTCGAGCGCGACCAACGACGAGTACCGCCGCGCCGTGGCCTGGTATGCCGAGCGGGGGCGTCCGGTGGACGTGGTGATCCCCAGCTACCGCGACGCCGAGCACGTGCGCGTGCTCGTGGACAGCATCCGCCGCACGGTTCCGCGGGAGCTCGTCCGGATCATCGTCGCCGACGACGCCAGTGGCCCGGAGAATGTCGCTTCGCTGAGGCAGATCGAGGGCATCGAGGTCGTGGAGGGCGCCGAGAACGCGGGCTTCGCCGCGAATGTCAACAGGGGGCTGCGCGCAAGCGGACCCGACCGCGACGTCGTGGTCCTGAACTCCGACATGGAGGCTCGCGACGGCTGGCTGGCCTGCCTGCAGTACGCCTCCTCCCAAGAGGACGACATCGGCATCGTCGGCGCACGGCTGCTGTATCCCGACGACCGCATTCAGTTCGCCGGCACGGTCCGCAACCTGGGCGCGCCCGAGTGGTTCGACCACCGCTATCGCTTCAAGCCCGAGGACTGGGGGCCGGCCGGACTGTCCAGTCCCGCCCTGGCGGTGACGGGCGCCTGCATGTATGTGCGTCGTGAGGTGATCGAGCGGGTCGGCCTGCTCGACGAGCGCTACCCGATGGCCTACGAGGACGTCGACTGGTGCCTGCGCGCCTGGCAGGCGAATTTCCGCGTGCTCTACTTCCCCGCCGCGAGCCTCTATCACCACGAGTCGGTCACGCGCGGCACCGATGTCGGCGAGCGCGAGCGCGAGTCTCAGCGCCTGTTCTGGGAGCTGTGGGGGGATTTCTTTGACGCGCGCGACGTGCGCACGGCCGATGGGAAGCTGCGCGTCGTGTACGTGACCGAGGGCACCGGCATCGGCGGCGGGCACCGCGACATCTTCGAGCACCTCAACCGGCTGGCCGAGCGCGGGCACGAGGTCACGCTGTACACGCTCGGCGACGAGCCCGACTGGTTCCCTCTAAAGGCGCCCGTGCACAGCTTCGAGTACTACGACGAACTGGTCGAGGAGCTAGCCGAGCTGGACGCGATCAAGGTCGCGACCTGGTGGAACACGGCCGCGCCGGTCTGGCGCGCGAGCGTGCTGCACGGCATCCCCGTCTATTTCGTCCAGGACATCGAGACGAGCTACTACCCCGACGACGAGCGCACGCGGCACGCCGTGCTCGATTCCTATCGTCCCGAGTTCCGCTACATGACGATCTCCTCGTGGAACCGCGAGCGGTTGCGCGAGCTGGGCCTCGATGCCGAGCTGATCCCACCGGGAATCGATCTCGACACGTTCCGTCCCCGGCCCGAGGTCGCGCGGCGCGACGACATGGTGTTGGCGCTCGGCCGCACCAACCCGCTGAAGAACCTGCCGCTGACGATCGAGTCCTGGCGCGCGCTGTCCGATCTACCCGAGGCCGGCCGGCGCGCGGAGCTGTGCATGTTCGGGATTGAGCCCGAGCTCGCCACCGACGCGGGGATGCGCTACGTCGAAGCTCCCAGCGACGAGGAGGTCGGCGAGCTGTTCAGCGAGGCCGCCGTGTTCATTCAGACCTCTACACACGAGGGCTTCTGCCTGCCTGCGCTCGAGTCGATGGCGACCGGCGGCGCGGTGCTCTGCACCGACGCCCACGGCAACCGTGACTTCTGCGTCGACGGGGTCAACTGCCTGATGCCCGAGCCCGACACAGCCGCGGTCAGCGCGGCGCTGGCACGGCTACTGGCCGACCGAGAGCTGCGCGAGCGCCTCGGCCGAGCCGGCATCGAGACGGCCGCCGACTACGCCTGGGAGCGAAGAATCGACGCGCTCGAGCGGTTCCTGGATGAGGTGGCGCGGCCACGGCGGGTGCAGCTCACCGAGGACGCCGACGTACCGGAGGTCCGACTGCCGGCGGCCTCTGAGGCCTCGGGAACCACCGAGCCGGAGCGTTCGTGAAGGCCGAGTTCGCCGAGCAGCTCCGCTGTCCGGCCTGTCACCGCGACCATGTCCTTGGCCTCCGTGTCGACGAGCGCGACGAGCATGAGGTGCGCGAGGGGCTCCTGCGCTGCGCGGCCTGCCAGACGGAGTTCGCCGTGCATCGCGGGGTGGTCGAGTTGCTGCACGCGCCTCCTGCTCACATCGTCGTCGAGGCCGCGGGGCTCGAGCGCTTTGCCGGGGAGATGCTCGAAAAGGGCTGGGACCGCGATCTGGTGCGGCGGCTGCCCGATATCGAGCACGGTTACTGGTACGTGCAGGCGCGCTCGATGCATCAGTTGCTGACCACCGTTCCGTTCCTGGCCGGTCAGAGCATCCTGGACGTTGGGTCGAACACATGCTGGGCGGCGAACCACTTCGCCGAGCGCGGCCTGCAGGCGATCGCGCTGGACATCGCCACGACCGAGCTGCAGGGGCTGTACACGGCCGAGTACTTCATCGACGACGGTCACGTGTTCTTCGAGCGGGTGCTCGGCTCGATGGACGCGATCCCGCTCGCCTCGAGCAGCCTCGACTACGTGTACTGCTGCGAGGTGCTGCACCACAACGACCCCGCCGGCCTGCGCCGCACGTTCGCCGAGATCTTCCGCGTGCTGCGGCCCGGGGGGCGGCTGCTGATGGTCAACGAGACGCTCAGGACGCTGCGCGACCCGAGCGGCGTGCACGTCGAGGACGTCGAGCAGTACGAGGGCTACGAGCACGCCAACTGGGCGCTCGGCTACCGCTGGGAGGCGGCGCGCGCCGGCTTCTTCACCGAGGTGACCGAGCCGCACTATCGTCCGTTCTTCGGCGACGCGGAGCTGATCGTCCCGCCGGGGACATCGAGGCTGAAGGCGATCGCGCTGAAGCTCGGGTTCTCGCTGCACAAAAATCCCCTCGCGCGGCGCGCCTACCTGGCCTGGCTGAACCACGTGTGGGGAGGCGTCGCGATGAACATGATCGCGACCAAGCCCAAGCGGTATGTCGGCCGCCACGAGCCGGTCGCCCCGCCCGAGCGCCTGTTGCGCACGGCTGCCGCGGGTGTGCGAGTCGAGGCCGAACGGCTCAAACGCTCGCCCGCCGTTGCGCCCCGGCTGCCGCGCACGCCCGAGCAGGCTGCGCTCGCCATGCGCGGGACGAGCGACGGGTCTGCCGGCGATACCTGAGTCGTGCAGGCGCGGCCCGGGCTCGACGCGCCGGTCAGAGGTTCTCGGCGACCAGCGGCGCCGAGCGGTTGAACACCCAGAAGCCCAGCGCGAAGATCGCGGCCACGACCGCGAGCGGCGCCAGCAGCCATGCCCAGCTCCCGAGCGCCGCCCCGGCGCTGGGCGTGGCGTGGGTGACCATCGCGTGGCGGAACTGCTGGAAGACGGCGACGAGCGGGTTGAGCGTGTAGAGGTGGAATAGGGCCGGTTTGGGGGAATGGGGGGGTGTAGGGGTGAGCAGCGTTTCGCGAACTTTTTCGATCGGGATGATCACTGGGGATCCGTAGAAGAGGATCTGGCTGACGACTTCCCAGATCGGCTGGATGTCACGTAGGCTCACGAACAGGGCTGAGAGCAGCATCGCCATGCCGGTCGCGAACACGATCAGCATGATCAGGATCAGCGGCAGCTGGAGCCAGCTGAGCATCGGGTGCACGCCGGAGATCAGCGCAAAGATCAGCACCACGACGAGGTTCAGCATCAGGTTGAAGAACGAGAGCAGCACCACCGACAGGGGAATGACCAGGCGCGGGAACTGGATCTTGCGCACGAGGTTCTCGCGGTCGACGACGCTGCGCACGGCGCCGCTGGTGGCTTCGGCGAAGAACGTGAACAGGACGATCGAGCCGAGCAGCTGGACGCCGTAGAACTGTTCGCTGGGCTTGCCGTTGCGGCCGACTTTGCTGATCACGACGAAGAACACGTACAGCACCCCGAACAGCAGCAGTGGCTTCATCACCTGCCAGACGTAGCCGAGCGCCGAGCCGAAGAACTTCAGTTTGAATTCGTTGCGCGCGATGTTGTACGTCAGGTGCCAGAAGCGCGTCCAATCGTTGGTCAGCGCACGGGGCCCCCTGATCGGACGCCCGAGCTCCTCGTGGGAGACGGGCTGATGGGGCAAGACTTCGGTACTCATGCCCGCACCTGCGGGGCGCTCGCCGGTGCGCCGCGGCCGACGCTGACGCCGATCGGGACGTCGACCACCCCACCCAGCGCCTCGGGGCCGGTGACGACGAACGAGAAGGCGCCCTCGAAGCGGTCGATCAGATCGAGGCCGGTGCCGCGATGGGCGAGCGTGAACAGCGGGTTGTAGCGTCCGGGGGAGAGCACGTTTTCGAACGAGAACGAGAACAGCACCTCCTCGCCGGCGCTGAAGTTGCCGCTGCGCTCGTGCTCGCGGGCGCTCGTGGCGACGATGATCGCGATGTGGTCCTCGTTGAGCACGTACACGCTCGCGGACGGGTCTTCGACGTCGACCGCGAAGTTGACGAGCGCCTTGAGCGTGATCTGCCGGCCCTGGGGCAGCGACTCGTGGCGCTCGCCGTGCTCATCCTCGACCCACGCCTCGACGATCCGGGCCTCGCCGTCGCCGCCGCGCTCCTCGCCGGCGTTCGCGCTCGCCTCCGGGTCGCGTCCGAAGTTGATCTCCAGATAGCGGTCGGCGACTTCGTGGGGCTCGCCGATGTGGACCATCGAGCCCTTCTCGAGCAGCATCGCGCGGTGGCAGAAGCGGTTCAGCGTGCCCATGTCGTGGGTCACGAACACGATCGTGCGGCCCTCGTCGCGCATCCGGTTGAAGACGTCGAAGCACTTCTGCGCGAAGGCCGCGTCGCCGACGGCGAGCACCTCGTCGACGAGCAGGATGTCCGCGTCGACCTGAATCGCGACCGAGAAGGCCAGGCGCACGTGCATACCGGAGGAGTAGTTCTTGAGCTTCAGCTCCTCGAACTCGCGCAGTTCGGCGAAGTCGATCACGGCGTCGTAGCGCGCTCGCGCCTCGCGCGGGGTGAGGCCCATCATGATGCCGTTCAGCACGACGTTGTCGCGGGCGGCGAGATCCTGGTTGAAGCCTACGCCGAGCTCGATGAACGGCGACAGGCGCCCGTGCATCCAGATCCGCCCGGTGTCGACGCCGTAGATCCCGGCGAGGCACTTCAAGAGCGTGCTCTTGCCGGAGCCGTTGCGCCCGGCGATCCCGAAGAACTCGCCTTTGCGCACGTCGAAGCTGATGTCCCGCAGCGCTTTGAAGGTCTCGTGACGGGTGCGGCGCAGGGGGTGTAGCGCACGCTCCTTGAGCGTGTGCGTCCGCTCCTCTGGCACGCGGAAAGTCTTGCTGAGCGCCGAGACGACGATTGGGGGCGGGCCGCTGTTGGTCTGTTGAGACATCGGGGGAAGCGTACCGGGAGGCTCAGCGGCGCTCGTCGCTTGCCGGCTCCCACCCCACGTTCAGCGACTGCTGACTTTGCTTGGCGGGATGGCGCGTGCTGCTCGACGCTAGAACGCCACCGCGAGCAGCTTGACCCCGCTGATCGCGAGATCGCTGATCGGCTGGTAGGCCAGAGATGCCGGTATGTGCGCCGCCTCGGCCATTAGCTCGATCTTGGCAATCCGCAGATGTGCGGCCAGTAGCGCCCGCTGGAGACCGTCGAGCGTGAGGCGATTGAGACTGCGAAACTCGTCGTCGGCGGCGCGCGAAGGATCGGTTGCGGGCTCGCCCTTCAACTGTTGCTCGATCGCAAATGAAGAGCGCGTGAGGTGAGCAAACGGCTCGTCGATCGTGAGCCATAGATGACCGCCGTGCTGAGAGTTGAAGAACGGCCACAGCTGGAGAAAGAAGACGCCGTCAGGCTTGAGGATGCGATGAACCTCTCGAAGCATCTCGACCGGCTCGTCGACGTGCTCGAAGACGGACCATGAGTAGACCACGTCGAACGTGTCGTTGGGTGCTGGAACGCGGTCGGACTCGGATTGCACAAATGTGAGGGTGTCGGCGTGCGGCAGGCTCTCCTCGACGCCTGCGGCGATCATGCTGCGTCGGAGGGCCTCCACGTCGGCTGGTTTGACGTCGTACCCGACGAGTTTCGACGGACGAGCCTTCAGCACTACGCCAAGGTCGATGATCCCGTCGCCGCTGCCGATGTCGGCGATCGTTGCGCCGGCGAGCTCGATGTCGTCGGAGCTGATGAAATCGATGATCTGCTGCGCGGCATCGTCGAAGTGATCGACGAACCACTTGACCGGATCATGCTCCTTGGGAGGCTCGGAGAGCGTCATCGACCGCGGATGCTACCGTCTCGCACGGGCTCGCCTCGGCATTGTGTGGTGCAAAGCCGTGGGGGCGCACTACGATTGTGAGCTTGCAGCTGTGTCCCTGACGATCACCGATGTCTCCGCGCGCGTTCATGCAGAACGCGGCGATGTCGTGCTTTGCATACCCGTGCACGGAGCTCACGACGAGTTCGTCGAGTGCCTGCATAGCGTGCTCGCGCACACGCCCACCGAGGTGCCGATCGTTGTCGCGGACGATGCCAGTCCGGACGACCGCTCGCTGCGCTTCCTGGAAGAGCTGGATCGAACTGTGGCGCTGGGTCATGAGATCTTCTACACACGCAGCGCGGAGAATCGTGGCTTTGTGCTCACGGTGAACGACGTGTTCGAGCGTGTCGCCCCCGCCGACGTCATCGTGGTGAACAGCGACTGCCTGGTTACCGGTGGCTGGTTTGAGGCGATGAGCGCCGCCGCGCACCAGAGCTCGCTGGTGGCGACGGTGAGCGTTTTCACCAACCACGGGACGATTCTTTCGCTACCACATCGCAATCGCCCGCAACCGGCGTTGCCTCAGACGATTGATCTCGACAGCGCCGCGGATGCGATCCAATCCCAGAGCTTGCGCATTCGGCCACAGATCCCCACGGTCGTCGGACACTGCTTCTACGTCCGGCGCCCTGCGCTAGACCTCGTGGGTCCCTTCGATCACGCGTTCAGTCCCGGCTACGGAGAGGAGGTCGACTTCTCTCAACGATGTGTGCTCCACGGTTTGGTACATGTCGTGGCCGACGATGCGTTTGTTCTCCATAAGGGTTCGGCGTCGTTTGCGGTGGATGGGGCTCCAAACCCGGTCAAGGCGTTGCACGACGGCATGATCGCCGTGCGTTATCCCTATTACTACGAGTGGACGAGCGCCTTTTCGACCGAAACGGCAAATCCCTTTGCGCGAGCCTTTGGCGCCGCCGAGCGCTCGTTGCGCGGCCTTACCGTCAGTATCGACGCTCGCTGTCTCACGCCAATTCTCACTGGGACGCAGCTGCATACGCTCGAAGTGATCGCTGCTCTCAGCCATGAGGGGGGCGCTCTCCTACGCGTCGTTGTGCCCCCCGATCTTGGTGACTATGCACGTTCCGTACTCGACCAGCTCTCTGGGGTAGAGATTCTCTCGGCGGGCGATGTGGGTCCGGAGACCGAACGTAGTGACGTCGTGCATCGACCGTACCAGGTGAGCTCACATGAGGATCTGGCGTTTCTCGACGTGTTGGGTGAGCGGATCGTCATTACCCACCAGGACTTGATTGGCTTCCACAATCCCGGATACTTCAGATCGTTCAAGGCCTGGACGTCTCACAGGCGGCTCACGATGCACGCCCTGGCCCTGGCCGATCGGGTCGTTTTCTTCTCGAGAGTCGCGGCGGAGGAAGCGATTGCGGATGACCTGATCGAGCGAGAGCGTAGTGACGTCGTATATATCGGCACCGATCACAGCCTCGATCGCTTGCCGGCTGAGGAAGAGCCGCCAGCCGGCCTTGCCAGGCTGGGCGGGCGTCCGTTCTTGCTGTGCTTGGGCACCGATTTCACCCATAAGAACCGCCCGTTTGCGCTCCGGGTGCTCGAGGCTCTACGAAGAGATCACGAATGGGATGGGGCGCTCGTATTCGCCGGCCCGCATGTGGACATCGGGTCGTCTGCCAGTGAGGAGGCGGCCTTCTTGGCGTTCCACCCCGAGCTCGCCGATGTCGTCACCGACGTCGCCGCGATCGACGAGGGGCCAAAGCGCTGGCTGATGCGCAACGCGGCGCTCATGATCTACCCCAGTGCGCACGAGGGATTTGGCCTGGTGCCGTTCGAGGCCGCCGAGGCGGGGGTGGTTTGCGCGTTTGCGGCGCAGACGTCGATCGCGGAGTTGTTGCCGAGCTCACTCGCGCTGATCGAGCAGTGGGATCCAGTTGCTACCGCGACGCGGATCGCTCCGTATCTCAGCTCTGAGGATCTGCGCGCCGAGCATGTTGCCGCCGTACGCGCGGCGGCGGCGCCGCTGACGTGGAAGCAGACGGCTCGTGGGCTTTACGGGGTGTACGCGACGACCGCTCGCTCACGCGCGAGCGAGTCGCGCAGGCTCGTCAACCAGTTCGTGCTGGAGCGCGGCGAACTGGAGGCGACGAGCGATGCTCTCGAGAGCGCGGAGCAACGCTTCAAAGAACTCGAAAGAGATTATCTGGAACTGCGCGGGGCATTTGATGAGACGGCCGAGGGGTTGGTGGGAGCCAACGGCGTGATTCCACCTGAACTGCGGCGCCCGTTGCTTGCGATTGGAAATCGAAGGTTCCTGCGCGCGCCTCTCTTTGGTCTGTTGCGATTCTTCTACAGGACGGGGTATCGGCTTCGCCATCGCGGTCGTGCGCCCGCGAGTTGATCGCAATGCGACGCGTGCGAGTCTATGCGGGCGTGGCGATTAGCTTGATGCCGCTGACGCCGAGATCTAGCCACGAGTAGCGCCCAAGCTCGGGGGTGAGTCTCGTTGGACTTGCCAGGAGCTCTAGCCGGCGCACAACAAAGCCGGCGGCGAGCATTGATCGCTGTAGCTCATCGACGGTGATCCGGTTCAGGTGCTTGAACTCGTGCACCATCATTTGCGTCCAGTCCGGGGGCTTGCGATCGCTCGCGAGAACCTGCTCTGCGATCTCGGACTCCGCGCGCTGCAGATGGTGATGATCCTCCGGTAACCACTCCCACAGGTGCGAGCCCTTCGCGGAGAAGTAGAACGGCCAGAGCTGCAGGAAAAACGCGCTGTTGGGATTGAGGATGCGATGGATCTCGCGCAGCACCGGGATCGGCTGCTCGATGTGCTCGAAAGCTGACCAGGAGAAGACGAAGTCGAAGGTGCCGTCGGGGGCGGGCACCCCCCCAGGTCCAGAGACCTCGAAGCGCAGACCATCCCAGCCGCTATCGCTGACGCTCTCCTCGCGGGCCCGCCGCGCCAGATACTCGGTATCGGTCGGATTCAGGTCGAAGCCGACGAGCTCGCGGGGGCGCGCCTTGTGCAGGACCCCGAGATCCATGATGCCGTCGCCGCAGCCGATATCTGCGACAACCTTGTCGGTGAGCGATAAACCCTCGGCGCCAAAGGTCTCGAGGATCTGATCGGCAGCCATGTCGTAGTGGTCCCAAAACCATTGCGAATCGGGGCTGCGGGTGGAGGTGGACGGCGCCTCGCGCTCGCCGGCTACACCGGTGTCTTGCGATCCGCCACGCCGCGCCCGAAGCCGCTGCACAAAACCGGGGCTCGCCATGGCCGGGACCTTACCAGCGCCGACTTCGGCCGCGAAAGCCAGAGCGCGGACCTGTAGCCTCGCGACTACGAATGACGCCATCGTTGCCATCCTCACCTAACGCAGATTCGGCTCCGCGACGTGTGCTGGTCACAGGGGGCGCAGGCTTTATAGGTGCAAGCCTCTCCGTGGGTCTGGCGGGAAAGCACCCGGATTGGGAGCTCATCGCCCTCGACAACCTCCGCCGCCGCGGCTCGGAGCTGAACCTGCCACGCCTGCGCGAGGCCGGCGTGGCCTTCCACCACGGCGACGTGCGCGAGCTGGACGACCTGCTGGAGCTCGGCGAGCTCGACGCGATCGTCGAGTGCTCGGCCGAGCCGTCGGTGATGGCAGGGGTCGACGGCAGCCCCGACTATGTCGTGCAGTCCAACCTCGTTGGTGCCTACAACTGCCTGGAGCTGGCCCGCCGCAGAGAGGCACAGTTCGTCTTCCTCTCGACCAGCCGTGTCTACCCCGTACGCGCGCTCGAGGATCTCGCCTACCGGGAGGAGGAGACGCGCCTGGAGCTCGAGGACGAGCAGCCTCTGCCGGGAGCCTCTGCCCGTGGCGTCGCCGAGTCGTTCCCGCTGGAGGGGGCGCGTACGCTGTACGGAGCCACGAAGCTCGCGGCCGAGTTGCTGATCGGCGAGTACGCCGAGTCATATGGCCTGAAGACGACGATCGACCGCTGCGGCGTAGTGGCCGGACCATGGCAGATGGGCAAGGTCGACCAAGGGGTCTTCACGTACTGGATGCTGGCCCACCACTTTGGGCGCCCGCTCTCCTACATCGGCTTCGGCGGCACGGGCAAGCAGGTTCGCGACCTGCTGCACGTCGCGGATCTGCTCGATCTCGTGTCCGAGCAGCTGGGCGACCCCGACCGCTGGTCGGGACGTACGACGAACGTGGGGGGAGGCCGGGCCGGTAGCCTGTCGCTGCTTGAGACGACGGATTTGTGTCGCGAGATCACGGGTAGGATCGTCGATGTCCGGTCCTCCGGGGAGGATCGTCCCGGAGACATCCCGATCTACATCTCCGATTGCACGCGACTGCAAGAAATGACCGACTGGCGGCCACGTCGAGCGCCTGCCGAGATCCTGGCGGACATCCACGCCTGGATCGTCGAGCACGAAGCGGCGCTGGCCAACGCGCTCTAAAGATAGGAAGAAATGCCCACAGCGATCATCACCGGATCAGGAGGCCTGATCGGCTCGGAGTCCGTCCGCCACTTCGTGCAGGCCGGCTATGACGTCGTCGGTCTGGAGAACGACATGCGGGCCCGGTTCTTCGGCTCAGACGCCTCGACCGCGCACACGACGACGGCGCTGATCGAGCGCTACCCCGCCGAGTTCCGCTCGCTCGAGCTCGACATTCGCGACGCCGACGGCGTGTCGAAGGTCTTCGCCGAGCGCGCCGCAGCGATCGAGCTGGTGATCCACACCGCGGCGCAGCCCTCGCACGACTGGGCGGCGTCGGATCCGCAGACAGACTTCGGTGTAAACGCGAACGGCACGCTCAACCTGCTGGAGGCCACGCGCAACCATGCGCCCGGCGCGACGTTCGTGTTCTGCTCGACGAACAAGGTCTATGGGGATCGACCCAACCAGTTGCCGCTCGTGGAGTTGCCGCAGCGCCTGGAGCTGCCCGAGGACCACCCTTATTACAAGGGCATCGACACGACGATGTCGATCGACCAGAGCACGCACTCGCTGTTCGGCGTCTCCAAGGTCGCCGCCGACTTGCTCGTGCAGGAGTACGGGCGCTACTTCGAGCTGCCGACGGTGTGCTTCAGGGGTGGCTGCCTGACCGGTCCCAACCACGCCGGCACGCAACTGCATGGGTTCCTCTCCTACCTGATGCGCTGCACGATGACGGGCGATCCCTACACGGTCTTCGGCTACGCCGGCAAGCAGGTGCGCGACAACATCCACGCGGCCGATCTCATCGCCGCGTTCGCGGCCTTTCACCGCGCACCCAGGGCGGCGGCCGTCTACAACATCGGCGGGGGCCGTCAGAGCAACTGCTCGATGCTCGAGGCGATCGAGCAGTGCCAGGAGATCGCCGGGCGCGAGCTGCAGTGGAGTCTCGGCGAGGACAACCGGATCGGCGATCACCGCTGGTGGATCAGCGACCTGGAGCCGTTCAAGCGCGACTATCCGGGCTGGGACATCGCCCATGACGTGCGCGACATCCTGCGTGAGATCCACGACAGCAACGCCGAGCGCTGGGTCGCCGCTGCATGAAGTTGTCGGTCGTCATTCCCGCCCACGACGAGCGTGAGTCGATCGGTGCGACCGTTGAAGCTCTTAGTGCGGAGCTTGGAGCGCAGGAGATCCCCTACGAGATCCTGGTGGTCGACGATCACAGCAGCGACGGCACCGGAGAGGTGGTGCGTGCGATCGCCGAGCGCGATCCGGGCGTGCGCTGCGTGCGCTCACCGCGATCTCCCGGCTTCGGACAGGCCGTGCGTGCCGGCTTAGACGAGTACACAGGCGATGCCGTGGCAATCGTGATGGCGGATCTGTCGGATTCGCCGCAGGACCTCGTGCGCTATTACCGGGCGCTCGAGGAAGGTTTTGACTGCGCCTTCGGCTCGCGGTTCGTGCGCGGCGGCCAGGTGTACGACTATCCCAAAGCCAAGCTGATCCTGAACCGGCTCGTGAATCTCGGTATTCGGATGCTTTTCCGCCACGGCTACAACGACACGACAAACGCCTTCAAGGCCTACCGGCGCGAGGTGATCGAGCACATCCAACCCCTGCTTTCCAATCACTTCAACCTCACGGTCGAGATGCCGCTGAAGGCGATCGTCAGGGGCCACTCGTATGCGATCGTGCCGATCTCCTGGACCAACCGAGCATTCGGTGTATCTAAGCTCAAACTTCAGGAGATGGGGAGCCGGTATCTGTTCATCGTGCTCTACGTCTTTCTCGAGCATCATCTGAGCAGGGGTGACTACCATCGCCCGGATCTGCCGGGTGGTCAGCGGAGGCGCCCTTACCCCGGCGTACTGAACGCAAACGGCAATAGGCACGGACGATCGAAGGCCGCTGAAACCGGTCCGGGAGCGAGCTAATGGCTTACGCGGCGGAGGCAACGCCCTCCGAGGGGCGATCGACGCAGGCTCCTGTGGATCGGCAAGCATCGCCGTGGTTTGGGCGAGCGCTCGCCGCCGTCGATCGGAATTGGCGGTGGGCCTTGGCCGTCCTGCTGCTCGTCGATGGGGTGCTTCTGCTCTATATGGGTCGGGGTCTCACGTTTTTCTACGACGACTGGAATTTTGTCACCGAAGACTACGGCGGTGGTATTCATTCGTTGCTGCGCGCGCACGTCGGGAACATCTCGATCTTCCCGATTGCCATCTATAAGGTGCTTTTTCACCTGGTGGGTCTCAACCACTACGCGGTCTTTCGCCTCGTGGTGATCGGCTTGCATCTTCTCTGCGGGGCTCTGGTTTTTGTGCTCGCCGCGCGGCGCATCCCACGTGTGCCTGCATTGCTGGCGGCGGCTTTGATCCTGTTCCTCGGCGCCGCTTGGGAAGACCTTCTGTGGGCGTTTCAGGTTGGCTACATGCTGTCGGTGGCGGGCGGACTTGCGGCGTGGGTATTGCTTGAGCGGAAGGGCCGCTGGAGCGAAATAGCCGCGATGTTGTGCGTGCTCGTGGCCACCGGCAGCTCGAGCCTGGGCATAGCGGTGATGGTCGGAGTTGCGGTGGAGCTCGCTTGGGAGCGGCGTTGGCGCTCGGCGTGGATCGTCCTCATTCCGGCGTTCCTATATGCCCTTTGGTACCTGGGCTATGGTGAAAGCCAGCTCACAGAAAACGGGCTGATCAACGCTCCCGGCTTTGCCGAGGATTTGGCTGCGGCGGCCTTTGGTGGACTTGTGGGGCGTGCCCTCGAATGGGGGCGCCCGCTCGCGCTGCTCGGTGTGCTGGTCGTACTGCGCCGCCTTATCGGCCCGGTCCCTATATCTGCGCGGCTCGCCGGTCTGCTTGCTACGGGCGTGGCGCTCTGGGCCGTCACGGCGGTCGCACGCTCGACTATCTCCCAGCCCGAAGCGAGCCGCTATATCTACCTTGGCGCGGTCGTGATCGTGCTGACGGGGGTCGAGTTGCTGCACGAGGTCACGATCACGCCACGCATGACCGCTTGGGCGACAGTGGTGATAGTCGCTTGCGCGGTGGCTGGTCTCACGGTATTGCGCAACGGCGCGGTGGGGCTGCGGACGACGTCGAAGACGGTCAAGGCCGACCTGGGGGCGCTCGAACTGGCAGCCGCCTACGCACCGCCGGGCTTTCAGCCCGATCCACAGGGGGCGCCACAGATTCTGGCTGGGCCGTATCTTCACACAGTGCGCGCGATCGGCTCTTCGCCGGCAGATACCATTGGCGAGATCGAGGACGCCGATCCAGTCTCCCGTGCGGCAGCTGACCGGGTGCTTCTGACGCTGGACGCACCCACGGTGCGGCCGATCACCACCCTTCCACCGTCGCCGGTCCTCCCCGCTCCTGAAGTGGTCGGCCTCACGACGGGCACCCACACCCAGGTGGGCAACTGCGCACGATTTCTACCGGGCAGCACGCCCGGTGCCGTGGTGCTGCGGGTGAAGCCAGGGTCGCAGCTGCTGATGCACGCCGCACGCGGCCCAGCCGTCGAAGTCTCCCTACGCCGCTTCGGCGACCCGTCGGCTCTGCACCCGGTTGGCTCTGTAGCTGGTGGTGGGAATGCCCTGCTGGCGCTCCCCGCCGACCGTGCGACCGGGAGCCCCTGGTACGTGAACCTGTCCGCCGCTCAGCCCACGGAAGCGTGCAGCCGGTGAGCTTCCGTCCCGCGATCGCCACCGAGCCGCGGGCACAGCCCGGACTGCGCCACGCGACGTGGCTCGAGCCGGGCATCTGGCGGGAAAGCGCGCTTGCTTTCTGGCGCGAGTCGCCTGAGGTCGTACTGGCGATGCTCGCCGCGCTGATCGCGCGCTTCGTCTTCTGGCAGATGACCCATCGCATGTTCGAGGATGGGCTGATCACGATCAGCCATGCCCGCAACGCGGCCGAGGGCCTCGGGCTGACGCCCCATCCCGGTGAGGGCCACGTGCAAGGGTTCACCTCCGCGCTGTCGGTGCTGGTGCCGCTACTTGGCGAGCTGGTCAAGACGGGCGGGGGTGGTTTCGTCGCGATTCGGCTTGCCTCGATGGCCTCCGCCGTGATCGCGATCTATGCCGCTCACCTGCTCGGGCGCGAGTTGCGGATCGCACGTTGGGCGATGCTCTTCCCGCTCGCTTATCTGGCGGTCGACCAGAACCAGATCTTCTACGGCATGTCGGGCATGGAGACTGAGATGGCGGTGGCGATCCTGCTCGTGAGTGTGCTCGTCGTGATGCGCGAGCGCATGCTGCTGGCGGGGGTGATGTTTGGCCTTGACATCCTGGTGCGACCGGACTTCGTACTGTTCATCGCGCCGGCCTTCCTGTACCTGGCCTGGCCTCGACGCAAACGCTGGCGCACGCTGCTGCCGACGGTGGCGGGGGCCGTCGCGGTTGCGGGTCCCTGGTTCATCTTCACGACTATCTACTACGGCTCGCCTGTCCCGCACACGATCGGGGCAAAGCTCGACCGCTACTTCAATCCACCGAGCTTCTCGGACGGTCCGGGCTCCTGGATCTCATATGCCTGGCACCAGCTGCAGGCCGCGGGGGAACCGATCTGGCATGCCTTCACGCCGTTCCTGGAGGACGGCCTGATCCTCAAAGGCCCCGTCTCCCCCTGGTTGCTCGGCGATATCGCCTTTGTCTTCATCGTGCTGGCGCTGACCGGTGTGTGGCGACTGCTGCGGGTGCGCAAGACGTTCCCGATCTGGTCTTACCTGGTGATCTTCTTCGCATACCGCTTGCTGGTGCTCCCGTTTGGCTACTACGAGTGGTACATGGGCCCGTTTATGGCGCTGATGGCGCTGATGGCTGCCAGTGGCCTCACCGCGGTGCGGATGCGCATCGGGCGGGGGGTTTCGCTAGCGTTGGCCGGGGCGCTCGCGCTCGCTTTCGCGTGGCACATGCCCTACACGTTCGTGCTCGAGGCTAATGTGCAGAAACAGGTCGAGGACAAGGTCCGAAAGCCGCTGGGAGAATGGCTGAAAGCGAATGTTCCCAAGGGTCAGTCCGTGACCTCGGAGTCGGCGGGCTACTTCAGCTGGTTCGGACGGGTGAAGCTATACGACTACCCGGGCCTGACATCACCCACCTCCTATAACGCGCTCTCCAAAGTCGGCTTTGCTCACAACAACATATACGAACTGATCCGGCTTGTGCATCCGGACTGGATCATCTTCAGGCCGAGCGAACTTGCCGGCTTCGCGCCGTACGAGCCATCCGTGGCGGCCCAATACCACCCGGTGATCGAGTTCAAAGCGGCGCCCGGAAGCGTCCATCTCGAACGCGGCGGCGTCGTCTACATCAACATCGACACCGATTTCATTGTGCTGAGGAGTCTCGCAAGCGAAAGGGAAGCAGCGGCGAGCTCTAAGGGGAAAGCGTCGAAGGCGTAGCCGCAACGCTTCAGGCGGACTTGCCGAGCGCTGCCGCGTGGGCGAGAATGACCTCCGACGGGCGAGTTCCCACGACGCGCGTCGGCGAGCCGACGTTGACCGTCCAGGGCTCGATGTTCTCGCGCACCACTGCGCAACTACCGATTACCGCACCCTCTCCGATCTGAACGCCGGGAAGCACCACCGCATTGGCGCCAACGAATGCGTGATCTCCCACTCCAGTGTGTGAGCGCTCAACCGAGCGGTACTCCGCCGGCACGGTGGGGCCGATCAGTCCCGACCCGTCAAACAGGTCGGTTCCGGTCAGGATCCTTGCGCCGGAGGCGATACCGCAGAAGTCGCCAAGCTTGGCCGAGCCCCCTCCCGTGATGCTTGCAAACGATGCGATGTGGACGTAGCTGCCGATGCGCAGTCCGGCACCGCCCTGAAGAAACACGAAGTCGTCCACGAGAACATGGTCGCCAACCGTGATCTGCTGAGGTTCAGTGAGGCGGGTGAGCTCGTAGATCTTGACGTCTTCTCCCGTCCGCAAGAGCCCGGCTGTTGCGATGTCGATCAGCGCCATGTGCGCAAACGATGACAGCCGCGCAGGCGCTACGCCTCGGGCGAGGTCTGCTCACGATCCCGCAGCAGCGAGGGGAAGTAGTCGACCACGACGTCGTCGAGCTTCACAAAGCGAACGCCGGCACGTCGCATGCGTCTGCACGCCGACCAGTCTCCGGGGACGCCGAGGGCGCCGGATCCGAGTTGCATGGGCATGAACCCCAGTCCGGCATGCACGAGCGCCGCCTGCCAGCCAAAGCGATGGGACTCGGGCGGCCAGCTGTTGACGACCTGCGTCGTCCCGTCGGGACGGTGGTGTTCGATCGCGCCATAGGCGACCTCGCACCTACCGTTGCGCGCGGCGTCCAGCAGCATCTCGACATGCTCTGGCCGAAATGAGTCGTCATCGTTCAGCGGCGCGATCCATCTGCCTCGCGCGAGCTCCCAGGCGGCGTTCCACGGCGGGGTCCCGGCCACCCTCCAGAACTCCATCGGGTCCTCGGGATAGGGCGCGCGCACGGTGAGGTTCTGATAGCGAACACGAGGATCGTTCAAGTCCTCGATCGCTCGCGCGGTTGCCTCGGGCGCTCCGTCGCCGACGACGACTATCTCGATGTTGCGATGCGTCTGGGCGAGCGCCGAGGGGATCGCCCTCGTGACGAGCAGTTCGTGCTGCAGGTAGGTCGGGATGATCACGGACACGAGCGGATCGGGGTCGGTGAAGGCCTCCTCATAAGCGGATGACCTCCGTAGCTCGTTGAGCCTCCTGAGGTTCTCGCCCTCTTCCTCGTAGATCAGCTCGAGTACGCGGCCATGGCGCTGCAGTTCGCGCCGGGTCTCCTCGAGCACGACGTGTATCTCCTGTTGCTGGAGTCGACTGGCCTGCAGCTCTGTCTCGATCTGCGCGAGTGCTGTCTCGAGCGCCGCGGCCTGCTCGTGGGACCGTGCCAGCGCGCTGTGCAGTGCCGGGATCTGCTCGCGCGTAGCCTCCGCTGCAAGGCGAGCGCTGCGTACGTCCTCGAATGCTTGCAGCAGCCGCCACCGCATGTGGCGCGCGCGCACGATCGTCCGCTGACTCACGCCTCGACCTCCGCCGGTTGGGAGCGAGAGCGGGCGCCCTCCAGCAGGACGGCGAGAATGCGCCGGATCTCAGCTTCAGATAGGTCGTTGGCGAGCGGCAGCGACAGTGCCCGCCGCGCAAGGTCCTCGGTGACCGGTAGCGCGGTTTGAGAGGGATGCGTCGCGAAGGTGGGCAGCATGTGCAGAGGCGCGTGATAGCTGCGGATCTCGATCCGGCGCTCCTCGGCAAGCAGCAGCACCGCGTCACGCATCTCTGCGCTGGGGGCGATCACGGGGACGAACTGCCAGGTCGAGCTGCGCACGCCGGTTTGAAAGCGGTATCCCGCCTGCTCGAGCTCATCCTGCATCTGCTCGGCGCGGGTACGACGGGCATCGAGCACTTCGTCGAAGTGGTCGAGCACGGCCAAGCCGATCGCGGCATGAATCTCGCTCAGCTTGGCGTTCAGGCCGAACGGGCTGTGTACTTCGCGATCGGGGCCGAAGGAGAAGTTGGTCATCGCCGTGAGGTGGTCGGCGAGCTCACGGTCGCTGGTCGTCACCGCGCCGCCCTCACCGATTGCGAACGGCTTGGTGGCATGAAACGAGAAGACCTCGGCGTCTCCCTGGGCGCCGAGCAGCTGCCCACATTCGTCGCTCGAGCCAAATCCGGGTGCCGAGTCGACGATCAGGGGCACGCCCGCCTCGGCGCATGCCTCACGCCACGCCTCCGACTGAGATGCGGGGGGAGCGGTGCCAAACGTCGAGCAGGCGAGGACGCCGGCCACGTCGGCCCCGTGCGCGGCGAGCGCCTCGCCGAGCGCATGCGGATCGAGATGCCATCCACCTGGCTCGACATCTACCCACAACGGCTGCAGCCCGTTCCACGTGATCGCCTGTGCGGTGGCCGGGAACGTGAACGACGGAACGATCACGAGTGACCCCCGGGGGCTCTCGCCGAGCAGCGTGCGCAGCGCAAGCACCAGACCCAGAGTCGCGTTGGCCATCAGCACGACGGAGACGTCGCCGCCGAGGTATTGAGCCAGTCGCTCGGTGAGCAGCCGATGGCAGGGGCCCTGGTTGGAGAACCAGCGCTGCTCCCGCGCCGCGGCGAGATAGCGCTCGATCTCAGCCCCCGCGGGAAGCTCAGGGCGCTGGAAGCGGATCGGCTCGAGCATCGACGCAGGTTATCCGACGATCACCAGCTAGATTTGGCCGGTGGTCGATCCCCACCAGGCGATGCTGCAGCAGATGGCAGACCACTACCGGATGCCACTCCGCGACCCGAGCCAGCCCAGGCCGCACCTGCGCCCTCCGAGTCGACCGGCCTCGCTGTCGTCTCGGCTCCGCCGGACCACACGCCGGAGTCGCAACCGTCGACTCGCCGTTCTCGACGGCACGTTCCCCTGGAAGATGAGCGGGTTTCGATACCACGAGGCGGCGGCGATCCTCGAGGCGCGGCCCGACACGCTGTTCTTCTCCACGTACGAGCTGACCGATCCCTTCCCCGTGCCGGTGCATCCGCTGGCGGACTTTCCCGAGCTCGCGCTCCGAGCGGGCATCACTGACGCCTACGGTGTGTTCCTGTGGTTCCTCGCCGGGCTGGTCGGCCTGGGACCCAGTCGGGACGGATCCTCGCCACACCCGATGGAGGGCCTCGATATTTCGCAGGTCCTCGCGTCTCAGCGGATCCGGTTGCATGGCTCGCTGCTGCCGGGGGGTGGGTTTCTGGCGACGGAGGATGGCTACCGGTGGGCGTCGGAGGTCATCGAGCGACTCGACACGACCTTCTCCTTCATGGACGATGTTCTGAGCCGCTTCCCGTCGGTGGTGCCGGTCCCCGCCGCATTCACTGAGACCCGCGTCTATGCGTTCTCGAGTACTCGCTGGCGGGAGCTCGAACCGCTTGTCTGCCTATTCGCCGCCGATGCCCCGCCACGCAAGGGACTTGATGTCGCTCTCGGGGCTTTCTCGAAACTGGGGGATGGCTTTCATCTTCATATTGTCGGTCCTCACGAGCACCGTCGGTCGGAGTTGGCACCCACAATCGCAACCTTCCACGGGTGGCTCGACCCGTCAGGGCTACGTGATCTACACGATCGCGTGCACGTCTTCCTCTCGCCCGTGTCAGCCGAGCCGCCCGGTGCGCCGGGTAGCGGGCAGGGCATGACCGACGGCTTCCCCACCCAAGCGGCGGCCGATGCCATGAGCAGCGGGTGTCTGCTCGTCTCGGCCAACCCCGTCGGCGATCATCGGGTATTTCAGCCGGGTGTGCACTACATCGAGTGTCCGCCCGACGCCACGGCGCTGAGAGACGTCCTGTGCGGCCTCGTCAAGGATCCGCAAACTATGCGCAGGATC
>Ga0182030_10001870_pt1 | contig 44127 bp, 41 predicted proteins | sample 812S3MmetaG_FD_121299 | JGI IMG/M metagenome (GOLD analysis project Ga0182030, IMG submission 121299) | Permafrost microbial communities from Stordalen Mire, Sweden - 812S3M metaG (Illumina Assembly) | ecosystem: Environmental > Terrestrial > Soil > Wetlands > Permafrost | place: Sweden... | reverse complement strand
CAAATTCATCTCGCCGGTCACCCAGGAAATCTGGAACCGCGAATTCTTGCCGCGCATCGCCGCGGCCCGCCGGGGTGGCGCGTGAACTTGAAAGCCGGGACGGCGGCGGCGGTCATGGTGTTGACGCTGTTGTCGGTGCGGGCGGCCGCGGCGCTCGACGATGCGGCGGCGACCGCGACCGCGACCGCGGCGACCGCTGCAGCCGGTACGGCGCCTTCGGCGGCGGCGAGCGGCGCGGCTTCTGCCGCGGCTGCGGCCTCGGATGCGGCGGTGGACGCCAACGGCCAGCTCGAGGACCGCGCCCTGCAGGCGCGCTTCGAGCAGATTACCAAGCAACTGCGCTGCCTGGTCTGCCAAAACGAATCCATCGCCGATTCCAATGTCGAACTGGCTGCGGACCTGCGCCGTCAGGTGCGCGAAATGTTGCTGGCCGGCAAGAGCGACGATGCGATATTCGATTTCATGACGGACCGCTACGGCGAGTTCGTGCGCTTCAACCCGCCGCTGGAGCGCAAGACCCTGCTCATCTGGGGCGCTCCCTTCATCATGCTGCTGCTGGGCGGAGCCGTCGTCTATCGGGTCGCGCGGCAGCGTTCGCGAATGCCGCTGGACGATGAGCCGGCGGTTTGACGACACGAGACACCGCTTAACCCATGAATACATTCCTCGTCATCGCTGCCGTCATGGCCGTGATCGCCGCCGGCACGGTCGCCGCGCCCTTGCTGCGCCATCGGCAGAGCCGGCTGGTGGGAGCGGCGGCCGCGATCCTCGTCATGGGTGCGGCGGCGGGCCTTTACCCGTTATGGTCGAATTGGAATTGGCACGCACCGGCGCAGTCCGCCGCGGCGGCGGGTCCCGACGTTGCCGCCATGGTGGCGAAGCTCGAAAAGCGCCTGCGCGATCAGCCGGACGATGCGGCCGGATGGCTGATGCTGGGACGATCCTACCTGGCGCTGGAGCGCGTGGACGATGCCGTCGGCGCGTACGGCCACGCCGTCAAGCTCGACGCCAAGAGCGCCGAGGCGGCGATGGGATTGGGCGAGGCCATGAGCTTGCGTGCGGGCGGTGAAATTACGCAGCCGGCCGGGCAACTGTTCGAACAAGCTCTGACCCTGGCACCCACCAATCCCAAGGCGCTGCTGTACGGAGGATTCGCGGCCGCGGCCCGCGGCGATCGAGGCCTGGCGCGCACCCGCTGGGAGGCTTTGAAGAGCCTTCACCCGCCGGCGCAGGTCATCCAGATGCTCGATGCGCGCATTGCGGAACTGGGCCCCGTCGACGCGGCGCCTGCTGGGACGAATGCGTCGCCGGCGGGGACGAGCACGATGACAGGGGGGTTAAGCGATGCACGAGCGACTGTCAATATCAGCATCGCACCTGCGTTGAAGTCACGCCTGGTTTCGGAGGTTCCCTTGTTCCTTTTCGCGCGCGAACCCGGTAGCAAAGGACCTCCGCTTGCCGCCAAGCGGCTCACGACCGCGGCCATCGGCACTCAGGTTCAATTGTCCGCGTCCGATTCCATGATGCCGGGGCGGGTTCTGGCCGCCGGCCGCCAGGTGTCCATCACCGCTCGTGTTTCTTTCAGCGGCCAGCCCGTGCAGGCGGCAGGCGATCTGTACGGCGAGTTGTCTTACGATGTGGGCCGCGATGGGGTACGGAATCTCGTCATCGACCGCGTCGCCGACTAAGGGAACCAATACGGTATGGATGAATTGGATCGACAGCTTCCCATGCCGGCCGCGAAGCTCACCCGGCGCGGGGTTTGGATGTCGGCGGCTGTCGTCGTGGTGTGCGTGGGGCTCGTGGTGCTTTTCGCAGTGCGTTTGACCCACGCGTTGACGGTCAAAGTGGCGGTCAACAGGAATCCAATCCCGACGGTCTCGGTGACCGAGGTGGGAGTCAGCACGGTGCCGACCACCGTGAGCATCATCGGCACCATCGCGGCGAAGTACGACATGCCCATCGGCGTCGAGGGCGATGCCGGCCGGATCTCGGCGATCTATGTGGAGGCCGGCGACCACGTGAAGCGTGGGCAGATCCTGGCGCGTCTCAATGTATCGGTGCTCGAGCCGCAGGTCGCCAACCTGGAGGCGGCGCTGGAGCAAACTCGTGCGGAAGCGGAATTGGCCGATGCGGAGTATCGGCGCGCCCAAGCCGTGGGCGCATCCGGCGCCCTGTCGGCGGAGGAAACGCAGCGGCGCAAGTCGGCCGGCGTGACGGCGGCGGCCAAAGTCAAAGTGGCGGCGGCGCAATTGGCGGAGGCGCAGGCCAAGCTGGCGCGCGCCGCGGTGCGTGCGCCGGCGGATGGAATCATCCTGACCCGCAACGTCGAGGTGGGGCAAACCGCGACTCCGGGCGGCGAAGCTTTGTTCCGCTTGTCGGAAGGCGGAGAGGTCGAATTGCGCGGACAGGTGGCCGAGCAGGATTTGCCGCTGCTCAAGGTCGGACAGCAGGTCAGCGTGCGGCTGACGGGTACCTCCCAGGTCTACGAAGGCCACGTGCGTCTCCTCGGCGCCGTGATCGACCCGCAGACGCGATTGGGGATGGCGCGAGTGGCGCTTGCGCCGGACCCGGACCTTCGGCCGGGAGCATTCGCGCGGGCGGACGTGACCGTGAGCAATGCCGAACGCGCGGTCCTGCCGCAGACCGCGGTGTTGAACGATGACAAGGGCAGCTATGTGCTCATCGTCAATGCGCAAAACAAAGTCGAACGCCGCGCCGTCCACGTATCCGGCATCGTGCAGAACGGCGTGACCATCGCCGACGGAGTCACGGGCAAGGAACAGGTGGTTGCCACCGCCGGCGCCTTCCTGCAGGAAGGCGAGGTGGTCAAGCCCATCCTGCGGCCGTCGGGGAGCTCATGAGAAATATCTCCGCCTGGGCGATCCGCCATCCGGTCACGCCCATCGTCCTGTTCGTCGTATTGTTTTTCCTGGGCGTGGTCGCGTTCATCCGCCTGCCCATCAACCTCGATCCCGATATTTCGTTTCCCCTGGTCAATGTGAACATTTCCCAGCCCGGCGCCGCGCCCACGGAAATGGAGACGCAGATCGCGCAGAAAGTCGAAGGGTCGATCTCCAGCATCGGCAACGTGCGCAACATCACCACGTTCATCGTCGAAGGCCAGGTCAACATCTTCCTGCAGTTCGAGATCGGCACGCCCATCGACCGGGCGGTCACGGACGTGCGCGACGCGGTCGCCAAGGTGCGCAACGATTTGCCGCAGGGAATCTTCGAGCCCCTGGTCACGCGCCAGAACGTCGACGGCGGCGCCTTCGCCTACTATGCCGTGACCACGACCAACCTGACGCCGGAGCAGCTCAGCTGGTTCATCGACAATACCATCACCAAGCGCCTGCTCGGCGTGCCGGGCGTGGCGCAGGTGTCGCGCAGCGGCGGGGTGGACCGGGAGATCCGCGTGGAGCTGGACCCCGGCCGCATGCAGGCGCTGGGACTCACCGCAGTCCAGGTCAATGAACAATTGCGCGCTCTCAACATGGACGCGGCCGGCGGCCGTGCCCAGGTCGGCGGCGGCGAGCAGGCGATCAGGGTGCTGGGCGGCGCCAAGACGGCCGAGGCGCTCGGCGATACGCAGGTGATCCTGCCCGGCGGCAAGTCGGTGCGGTTGCGCGAGATCGCCTACGTGCGCGACGGCATCGCGGAAGTGCGCACCATCGCGAGGCTCAACAGCCGCTCGGCGACCACCTTCGGCGTGTTCAAGGCCAAGGGCGCTTCGGATGTCGCCGTCGCCAAGGCGGTGAAGGCGGAACTCGACAAGATCCTGACCGAGAATCCGGCCGTGCACATGACCAGCGTATTCACGACGGTCGATCACACGCTGAGGACGTATCATTCGGCCATCAGCGCCCTCATCGAAGGTTCCCTGCTCGCGGTTGCCGTGGTGTGGCTGTTCCTGCGCAACGCGCGCGCCACGCTGATATCGGCGCTCGCCATTCCCTTGTCGGCCATCCCGACCTTTGCCTTCATGCAATGGATGGGATTCACCCTCAATCAAATCACCTTGCTCGGGTTGTCGCTGGTGGCCGGCGTGCTGGTGGACGATGCCATCGTCGAGATCGAAAACATCGTCCGCCACATGCGCATGGGCAAGAGCTGCTTTCAAGCGGCCATCGACGCCGCCGATGAGATCGGCCTCGCCGTGGTCGCAACCTCCTTCACCATCATCGCGGTGTTTCTGCCGGTGAGCTTCATGGGCGGAGTGAGCGGCCAGTACTTCAAGCAGTTCGGGCTCACGGTGGCCGCCGCCGTGTTCATCTCCCTCATGGTGGCGCGGCTCATCACGCCGGTGCTCGCGGCCTATGCATTGCGCGGCGATTCTCTCCCGGTGCACGTCGAAGACGGACCCATCATGACCCGCTATCTGGCGGCGCTGCGCTGGTGCGTCGCCAACCGCTGGAAGACCATCGCCGGCGGAGTGGTTTTCTTCATGCTGTCGGTTGCCAGCCTCGGCATCATTCCCACCGCCTTCGTGCCGCCGGAGGATTTCGCGAGTTCGGCGCTCGATATCGAACTGCCGCCGGGCGGAACGCTGCAAGATACCTCGCGGGTATCCGCGGCGGCCACCGCGATCCTGAGGCAATCCCCCGAAGTCACCGACGTCGTCGAATTCGTCGGCGCCGATGACGGCGAGATCCGCAACGGCAGCATTTACATCAGCCTGGTGCCGCGCTCCAAACGCGAGCTCAGCCAGAAGCAGTGGGAGCAGAAAATGATGCCGCTGCTCAGCCAGGTCCCCGACGGGCATTTGAGCTTCTCCAGCCAGAGCGGCGGGGGCGGGCGCGACATCCAGCTGTACCTCACGGGCGACGATCCCGTCCTGGTCGAGGCGACCGGGCACAAGGTTCTGGCGGAAGTGCGCGCCTTGAACGAGGTGCGCGACGCCCGCATCAAGGGCGACCTGCCGCGTCCGGAGATCGTCGTGCATCCGAGATACGACATCGCCGCGCAGCTCGGGGTCAGCGTACAAAGCATCAGCGAAACCATCCGCATCGCGACGCTGGGAGACCTGCCGCAGAATGGCGCGAAGTTTTCCCTGAGCGACCGGCAGATCCCGATACGGGTGAGCCTCATCGAGAGCGCCCGGCGCGATCTGACCACCCTGGAAAATCTGCCGGTGCCCACCGCCTCGGGAGCCAGCGTGCCGCTCAAGTCGGTCGCTTCCTTGAGCTTCGGCCAGGGACCGTCGGCCGTGCGCCGCTACAATCAGAGCCGGCGACTGTTCCTGGAAGCCGACCTGAGTCCCGGCGTCGAGCTCGGCACCGCGACGAAGAAAATATACGCCTTGCCGACCTTGAGGCATCTGCCGGAGGGCGTGCATCTGGTTGAAACCGGCAACGCCGAATTCATGAACGAGCTGTACCAGAACTTCGTGCTGGCGGTGGGCGCGGGTGTGCTGATGGTATTTGCCGTGCTGGTGCTGCTGTTCGTGCGGGTGTTCCAGCCCATCACGATTCTGTCCGCGTTGCCATTGTCCTTAGGCGGCGCGCTGCTCGCGCTCCTGCTCACCGGACTGCCGTTCTCGCTGCCGGTGGTGATCGGCATCCTCATGCTGATGGGAATCGTCGCGAAGAATTCCATATTGCTGGTGGATTTCGCCATCGAGGAAATGCGCGCGGGCAAGCCGCGCCTCGCCGCCATACTCGAAGCGGGACATAAGCGTGCACGCCCCATCGTCATGACCACGGTCGCCATGGTGGCCGGCATGCTGCCGGTGGCCATCGGCTGGGGCGGGGACAGCGACTTCCGCGGCCCCATGGCCATCGCCGTCATCGGCGGGCTCATCACGTCGACGGGACTCACGCTGGTGATCGTGCCGGCGGTATTCACCGTGCTCGATGACGTAGAACGCTGGATTGCGCCGAAAGCCGGCCGGCTGTTGGCGGATTCATCCCCCAACACCGTGGTGCCCGCGCTGCCTTCGCGGCCCGAACCGACCATTTGAGAACTTGGCTGCCGGCGATCGCGGCTCTCTGCCTGGCCCTGCCGGGGCCGGCGAGCGCCGACGTGGAAGATGCCGTCAATTGGGCGCGGCTGCGCGGCTGCCATGCGGCGGGTGGACGGGTCGGCCTGCAGAGCAACGCCAAACTCAAGCGCGCCGCGGCGCGGCTCGCCGGCGGCGCCCATCTTCACGAGGCTTTGACGGCGGAGGGGTATCTGGTCTCGGAATCGGCCGAATTGCATTTTTCGGGCGCGGTGACCGACGCGCAGATCTCACGTACGCTGACCTCGAATTACTGCGCCACCTTGACCGACCCCAAGCTGCGGGAAATGGGAGTACAGCGCCGCGGCCAGGAAGTATGGATGGTGCTGGCGGCGCCGGTACGATTGCCCAGCCCCGGCGATGCGGAATCGGTGAGCCGCCAAATACTCGCTGTGGTGAATGAAGCCCGCGCCGCCGGACGGCGCTGCGGATCGCGGCATTTTCCGGCGGTGGCCCCCTTGAGCCTCAACGCGAGCTTGACCGGCGCCGCGCTCGCCCATTCACGCGAGATGGCGGCTTATGGAGAATTCGACCACCGCGGACATGACGGCAGCACTCCCTCGCTGCGCGTGCAGCGCGCGGGTTTCGGCGCCTACCGCATCGTCGGCGAAAATATAGCCGCCGGCCCGATGACGCCGGCCGCCGCCGCGGCGGGTTGGCTCGCGAGTCCTCCGCACTGCGAAAACATCATGGACGGGCGCTTCACCCAAATCGGCATCGCCTACGCCGCAAACCTCAACAGCGCGGCAGGCTTGTACTGGACCGAGGACTTCGCTGCGGCACGCTAGAGGCAGGTGGAAAAATGCGGGCCAATAGGTTAAACTAACCTTAGTTTATCGGAGGTGCCGAGTGGCCGAAATCATCAACATTCATGAAGCTAAAACTCACCTCTCGCGTATTATCGATGAGGTCGCCGCCGGCAGCGAAGTTATCATCGCCAAGGCCGGCAAGCCGATGGCTCGTCTCACATCGTTCGCGGGTGAACCGCGTCCCAAAAAGCTCGGCCTTTTGAAAGGCAAAGTTACGGTACCCGACGACTTTAACGAGCCCCTGGATGACGCCACAATTGCTTCATTCGAAGGCCGTTGAATGCGAGTATTGCTCGACACGCACGTATTGCTATGGGCACTATCTCAGCCCGCCAAATTATCGAAGGCCACGCGCAATCAGATCAATGCGGCGGAAGTCTTCGTAAGCGCCGCATCAATTTGGGAAATCGGCATCAAGTCAGCGCTAGGAAAGCTCCGCGCCACGGCCGACGAAATACTGGAGGCCGTTGGGCCCGCAGGTTTCCGAATGCTGTCTATTACGGGCGAACATGCCGCCAAGGCGGCTAACTTACCGCCTCTACACAAAGACCCCTTCGATAGATTGCTCGCCGCGCAGGCTTGCGTCGAGCCCATGATCCTCATTACCAACGACAAGGTGCTGCAGGGCTACGGAGCATTCGTGACGCTGGTTTAGGTTCAGTCCATCACCGCCTGCGCCTCGACTTCCGCGTCCGGAGCCTGATCGCGCTTCGGCGGGCGAATGAGCAGGAGCAGCGGCAACACGGCCAGGGTCAGGAACAACATCAGCCAAAAATCGTCGATGTAGGCGATCATTGCGGCCTGGCGCACCACCACGCTGTCGAGAAGCGCGGCGCCGCCGGTGGTGCCGACGTCATAGGCCTTTGCGATCGCGGGATTGGTCCAGGCCGAGCTTCCCGTCGTGATGCGCTCCACCATGGAGGCGTGCGCGATGACGGTGTTGCGCACCAGCAATGTCTGCACCAGCGAAATGCCGATGCTGCTGCCGATGTTTCGCACCAGGCTGTAGAGCGCGGTGCCCTGCGCGCGCATCTGCGGACTCAAGGTGGCAAAGGTCGCCGCACTCAGCGGCACGAAGACCAGGCCGATGCCGATGCCCTGAATGACGCCGGGCCAGACGATGTCGGATTGCGACAGGTCGAGCGAATAGTGCGCCATCTGCCACAGGGCGACCGCAGTGATCATGAAGCCGATGAAGAGCATCAGGCGAAGATCGATTTTGCCGATGAGACGGCCGACGATGAGCATGGCCAGCATGGTGCCGACGCCCGCCGGCGCGGTGACCAGGCCGGTGGTGGCGACCGGATAGTCCAGCAGGGTCTCGAGCATGGTGGGCACCAGCGCCCGCGTCGCGTACAGCACGAGGCCGACGATGAAAATGAACAGAACGCCGGTGACGTAGTTTTGATTCTTGAACAGGCGGAAATCGACGAAGGACTTGTGCGCCGGTGTCATCAGCGTGTGCGCCACGAAATACGTGGCCGTGACGACGAGCGCAATGGCCTCTATCCAGGTTTCGCTCGAGGAGAACCAGTCGTTCTGCTGGCCCCGATCGAGCAGCATCTGCAGCGCGCCGATCGCCAGGCTCAGCATGGCAAAGCCGAACACATCGAAGCGCATGCTGCGTGCGCCCGGTACGGACGGGATGTATCTCCACATCCCGTAGATGGCCAGCAGGCCGATGGGAACGTTGATGAAGAACACCCAGCGCCAGCTGTAGCTGTCGGTGAGCCAGCCGCCCAAGGTCGGGCCGAGGATGGGACCCACCATGACTCCCATGCCCCACACGGCCATGGCAGAGCCTTGCTTTTCCCGAGGATTGATATCCATCAAGACCACTTGCGCCAGCGGCACCAAGGCCGCTCCGAACACCCCTTGAAGCAGGCGCGCCGCGACGATCTCCGCCAGCGAGTTCGACATGCCGCACAGCATCGATGCCAGGGTGAAGCCGCCGATCGACGCCAGGAAAATATTCTTCTGCCCGAAGCGGTCGACCAGCCAACCCGTGAGCGGCGTGGCGATGGCGGCGGCCACGATGTACGCCGTCAATACCCAGGCGATCTGGTCCTGGGAAGCGGACAGCGTCCCTTGCATATGCGGCAGCGCCACGTTGGCGATGGTGCTGTCGAGCGTTTGCATGATCGTCGCCAGCATGATGGACAACGTGATCATGGGACGGTTGAGCGGCCGGATCATGGCTCGCTTTCGAAGATGCCTTGCAAACTTTCGAGCAGTTCGGTGGCGATCAGCAAGCGGTTCGAATCGACCCCGGCCAGGAGTTCCTCGCGAAAGGCCGCGGCTTCCGCGAGAACCTTGCCGTACAGCGATTTGCCGGCGTCGGTGAGCACCACCCGCTTGACGCGGCGGTCGGTGGTCGACGGCTCCCGGACCACCAATCCCACTTTCACCAAGCGGTCGACCATGGCCACCATGGTGGCTCCTTCGACGCCGAGCCGGTCTGCCAGCTCGGACTGCGACAGCGGCGAACCGGCCTTCGCGGCCACCGCGATGGTCATCCAACTCGCCTGACTAACGCCTAGATATTTGAGACGGCGGTCCAGTGCCTGGCGCCAACTGCGCGAGGTATTGTGCAGAGCACTACTGAAGCGCTCCTTGAGTTCGCTCATTGCAAAGCCACCTAATGATTAGTAGTCTAACTAATATATCACGAGCTGCCGGGCGCCGACAGGGGACGTTTAGGCCTTGAGCCAGATGACCGTGGCAATGCCTGCGAAGGTCAGGAGCAGCGAGCCGACAAGATGGGCGGCGATCGCGCCCATAGCCCACAAAGTACGGCCAGATTGGAGCAAAATGACGATCTCAGCGGAGAAGGTCGAGAACGTGGTCAAGCCGCCGCAGAACCCCGTCGTTACGAACAGCCGCCATTCCGGAGCAAAGTGCGGATAGGTGGTGAAAAACGCGATCGCCACCCCGATGATGTAGCAGCCGATCAGATTCGCCGCCAAGGTGCCGGGCGGAATCGTCGGGAAGTAGCGGTTGAGAAAGATGGCAAGGCACCAGCGCAGCAGGCAGCCGAGCACGCCGCCCACCGCCACGGCGATCAGGGATCTCCACATCGTCATGGGTTTGCCTTACGGTTGTTGCGAACCAAAAAGTACAGCGGTATGCCGAGCGCCAAGAGCGCCGCGCCCCACGACACCGCTTCGGCGCCGGCACCGACGATGGCCCACAAAGAAAAGGCCGCGGCGATCACACCGACGGCCGCGAGCGGCGCAGTACCTCGGCGGGGCACGCCCAGTTGACCGGCGCCGAGTTGGCCGGTCCATTGCAATCGAAGCAACGCGAGCGAGCACAGCAGATACAGCACCAGACAGGCGGTGGTCGAGAGCAGGATCATGAAGGTGAATATGCTGACCATGGATTTCTGATAATTCATCAGGATCAGCAGGGTGACCAGTGCGCTGCTGAAAAATAGGGCGAAGGTGGGCGTTCGCCGCGGCGATTCCTGCGCGAAGATCCGCGGGAATACGCCGCTCTTGGCCATTGCATTCGGCAATTCCGCCTGCAGCAGAATCCAGCCGTTGAGCGCACCGAAGCCGCTGATGGCTGCGAACACCGCGAGCACCTTTCCCGCGCCGTCTCCCCAGTACTGCGTCGCGAGGTCGACGAACGGCGCGTTCGACTGCGCCAGCGTTTGCGGCGGAACCAACAGCAGCACGGTGGTGCAGGCGACGATGCAGATGAGCGCCGTCACGACGGCGCCGAGCAGAGTCGCTCTCGGAATGGTATTGCTGGGATCGCGCACCTTGTCCGCCGGGATGGTCGCGGACTCGAGGCCGAGCAGCGCCCACAGAGTCAGCGTGGCGGCCGCGGTGGTGCCGCTCAAGGACAAGGGAATCCCCGCCGCCGCGGCCACATTCGCGGAGCGCACTGAGAACAGACCCAACAGGGCCACGGCCAACAGGGGCAATACCTTGAGCACGGTGGTGACGCTCTGCACCCACCCCGATGCCTGGATGCCGTACCAGTTGATGAGAGTGAGCAGCCACAGAAAGAACAAGGTGACGGCCGCGGAGGCGCCGGGAATGATCGCGATCCACGGCATCAACGGACTCAGATAGCTCACTGCCCCGGTGGCGATGGCGGCGTTGCCCACCCAGATGGAGATCCAATATCCCCAAGCCACGATGAAGGCGGTGAAGGGGCCGAACGCCAAATGCACGTATGCATACGGACCGCCCGCCGCGGGGTACGCCCGGCTCAGGCGTGCGAACACGATGGCGAGCAGGATCGCGCCGCACGCGGTGAAACCCCAGGCGAGCACACTGTTCAAGCCGAAGGGCGCGAGCGAGGCGGGCAGCAAGAACACGCCCGAACCGATTGTGTTGCCGACCACCAAGGCCACGCACATCCAGAAACCCAGGAGGTGGGGGCGGGCGGGTTGTGTCACGGCAGTTGTCAGGGCGGCACGCTAGAGCGTCGAATATTGGCCGGAAAACGAGCCCACCCTGGCATTAAACTCTCGTCTCATATCGCGTCTCCTTGAATGCGGCATATCGTGGCCGGCGCCTCGCACAAGTATATGCGCGAGCCCAAGGATTGGGTGAAACGTCCCGTTTCGGATAGGATACGCCTGGCTGTCCACGCGGGAGTGATCATGAAAAAACCAAACATCAAAACCGACTTGCCGGGTCCGAAAGCCCGGGAGCTGCTGGCCCGCGACGCACTGGTCGTTTCGCCGTCCTATCCGCGCGATTATCCTTTCGTCATGTCGCACGGCAAGGGCGCGGAAATCTGGGACGTCGACGGCAACCGGTTCTTGGATTTCGCCGCGGGCATCGCGGTGTGCAGCACCGGCCACAGCCATCCGGCCGTCGTGCAAGCCATCAAGGACGCCGCCGATAAATTCCTGCACATTTCCTCCGACTATTGGCACGAAGGCCAGGTCAAGCTCGCAGAGCGCATGAATGCGCTGTCGCCCATGAAGGAGCCCGTGATGAGCTTCTTCGCGCAGTCCGGGACCGAGACCGTGGAGGCGGCGTTGAAGCTCGCGCGGTACACCACGGGGCGCGGCCGCTTCATCGGATTTCTCGGCGGCTTCCACGGCAGGACCATGGGTTCGCTGTCGTTCACGTCCAGCAAGTACACACAGCAGAGGGGCTTCTTCCCCTCGATGCCCGGAGTGACTCATGTGCCGTATCCGAACAATTACCGGCCGTTGTTTGCGGGCGCGGACCAGGGGCACGCGGTGCTGCGATACATCGAGGATGTGCTGTTCGTGCACAACGTACCGGCGAGCGAAGTGGCGGCGATTCTGATCGAACCGATCCAGGGCGAAGGAGGCTATCTCGTGCCGCCGGATGGATTCCTGCAGGGCTTGCGCGAGCTTTGCGACCGGCATGGGATCCTGTTGATATTCGATGAAGTCCAGTCCGGCGTCGGCCGCACGGGCAAGATGTTCGCCGCGCAGCATTGGGATGTCGCTCCCGACATCATGACCCTGGCGAAGGGCTTGGGCTCGGGAATGCCCATCGGAATGATGGTCGCCAAGCGCAGCATCATGCAGAAATGGACCCGCGGCGCTCACGGCAACACCTTTGGCGGAAATCCATTGTGCTGCGCTGCTGCGCTCGCCACCATCGACCTCATCGAACGCGAGTACTGCGCCAACGCGGCGAAGATCGGCGACTACTTCATGCGCAAGCTGCGCGCATTCGCCGATAAATTCGACGTCGTCGGCGAAGTTCGCGGCAAGGGTTTGATGATCGGCATCGAGTTGGTGAAGGACAAGACGGGCAAGGAGCCGGCAAAGAAACTCTGCGACGCATTGATCACGCGCGCCTATCACAACGGGCTCATTTTGCTGTCCTGTGGGCAGAGCACGGTGCGCTTCATGCCGCCTCTGGTCATCGATGAAGGAGACGTGGACGAAGCGATCGAGCTACTCGATCGCAGTCTGACCGAGCTTTTGGCGAGCGAGCCCGTCCACTGAGCCGACCCGGCGGATCTGCGTCAATAGGGCCTCGGGCGATACGGCCCTGCCCAGGAACCGGTGCAGAAGCTGCGGCGTATCGATGGAAGCGCCGAAGCGCAGCAGATGGGCCGAGGTCCACGGATACCATCGTGCATTGCCCGCGTCGAAATCGCCGATCGCCTCGCGCGTGTGCCGGCGGATGTCGGCCGTCAACACGGCGCCCAGGCCATAATTGATCATGTATCCCGGCCAGCGCACCAGCTGTACCCGCAATGCCCACCACGATAATCCCGCATGCGGAGCGATGTTGAGATAGCGCGAGGTGATGTCGGTCCACAATCGATTGGGATCCATGCCCGGATTGCCCATCATGCGAAGTTCGAACAGGCTCCAGGCGGCATCGAGCATGACATTCGAAAACAATTCGCGCAGCGATGAGGCCTCATCGGCGCTGGTTCCGAGGTATTTGTTCTGCCATTGCGGCTCCGAGCTGCTCCACGCAGTGACGTCGGCGAATGCCTCGACGAACAGATCGTCGCCCAGGGAATAGTACGCAGGCCTGATCCGCAGCGCGGCCTCGTGAACGGCGTGGCCGTCCTCATGGATGAGTTCGTTCAAGATGAACAGACCGCCTTGTTCGTAATTCGCGGACACCCGCGGCAGGGCGGGGCGCCAGGCCGTACCGACGTAGCGGCCGATGCGAATGTGATCCGTATAAGCCAAGGGAGCCTTTCCCGGCCGCACTTCGAGATCGTGGCGCACTCCCAGCGCTTCGAGGTCGGCGCCGAGATCGCGGTAGAATCGTTCACTGATGGCGAGCACCGATTCACGGGGAATCGAGGCCGAGAGCCTGCGGCTGGCGTCGGCCGATGCGTACCAATAGTCCCAGGGCTCGAGCGGCGGCCCGGAAGATCTCGCGCGCCATGCCTCGAGGACCTCGACCAGCCATCGTTCGATTTGCCGATCTTCGATGCCGAGCGCGGCGGCGGCATTGCTCACCGGCGAGCTGCCGCTGCGGCGGGTTTCGGCGGAGTTCAGCGCCATCATGCGGCGATAGGGACTATCGCGGCCGTCGGCGGCATTGATGGCGCTCCATAGCGGGACGAACGAGAGGAACAGTTTCCGCCGCACCTCGCCGTCCTTGATTTGCTGCAACTGCTGCAGCGCCGTGGTGCGAACGATTCGCCGGCCTTGAAAATCGATGCGGTCGCCGATCTCGTCGAAGCAGGCATACAGGGCCACCTGCAGAGAAGTCAGATCGGCGGATGAGCGCCGCGCATCGGCGCACCGAATCGGCGGCGTCTTGGGGTCGGACGGCGGCGGAACATCCGGCACGTTCTCGGTGCGGCCTTTGCGCATGGCCCGCAGCGCCCGGTCATCTTCGGCAGACAGCGTTGCCGGGTCTACCGAGGCGAGCGCGGCATCCAATCGGGTACTCACGTTGCGCAATCGCTCCGCCCAAGCCTTGTGGTCCCTTCCGTCGACCTGCCGTGTGAGACCCGAATCCACCGTGGACAAACCGCTGAGCGCATCCAGCCAGTCGGCATACAGCGCCTCGGCGGCGGCGAGCGGCGGGCTGACGGACTGGGACTTCCCGGCCGCCCGCGCAGGCGCGTTCCCCACTGCGTCGGCTAGGGCGACTCTGGCCGGGACGCCGACCGCGAAGCCGATGAGTGCGGCCGCAACGAGCCGCAGCGCTCCGCGCGCACTACTCATGCCGCTCCTCGGCACGCCGAACCTTGCAGCCTGGCTGAGGGATTGCTGATACGCAACCGCCCGCAGGCGTCGCGCTACTTTGCCCACGAATGGTGGACTGTGCCAATGGAGTTCGCGTTGCTGAGGTCATTTCTGAAGCCGCATTCTACATCTCTCCTTAGCTAGCATTTTGGTGCTCAGGGTTCGCCACCCAAGGCGTTCGGGTGGAATTTTGGCTCCAGATTTGAACTCATCGTTTGGCATCTTGGCCGCATCAAGTAACCTGTAAAGCATTAGAAAATGCGATCGACTCCCTTATCGTATTTAATGATAAAAATCAAATGATAGGTATCCGATAAGGACCGTCCTCGATTGGTGTCGCCGAAGGCGCCGCAATGTCGGGTGATATGACACGCCGCCCGCCGGGATGCCGACTGGTAAACTGCCTACATTGTGGGTAAACCGACATGAAACCGTCTGAAGCGCTGAGCGCGAACCGGGTTGCAGTCCGTCGTGTCGTCGAATCACACCGGGCCAGCAACGCGCGCGTATTCGGCTCGGCGATGCGTGGCGATGACTCGGAGTACAGCGACCTGGACATCTTGATTGACCCGACCGCGGAAACCACCCTTTTCGATATCGGCGCGATCCGTCGTGAACTACGCGAACTCTTAGGTGTTACCGTCGACGTGCTGACGCCAAAAGCCCTCCCCGAAAATATCCGAAATGCCATACTCGCCGAAGCGCGACCGGTGTAAGACTTCATGATCGATAAAGCCGCGCGCGCGCTCGATTACTTGAAACACATCCTTCAGGCCATTGAGCGGATTGAGCGCTATACGGCGGACATGAATGAGCACAACTTTTGGCCAATGAGCTTACGCAGGACGCGGTAATCCGCAATTTCGAGATTATCGGTGAGGCTAGCCGAAACATTGACCGCAATTGTCCGGAGTTTGCGGCGGCCCATCCCGATCTTCCGCTGTTGAACGCCTACGAAATGCGCAACGCGTTGGCTCACGGGTATTTCCGAGTTGACCTCGAGATAGTTTGGAAGACAATTCAGAACGACCTCGCTGCTCTGCAACGCCAGATCCAGTTGATAGTTAGCGAGCTGAACGCCCAATTGTAGCGCCACTCTCGCACAGTCGGCGCGCTCTATCCTTCACTGGCGCGCCAGAAAGGCGAAGCGTCGTTTGCTCTGGTTGCGAATGCGCAGCCACTTCAGTTGTCGATGGGCTATGTCGCTATTGCCTGGCGGCTGCAACTTGCTTGCGCCGCTGGATGATGATGTCGCGCCACACCGTTGGACCGCCTCATTGAACAATACTTCTTCGATGCAACGCTCCCAAGCCAAGCGCAGTTCCCCATAGGTTTCGGCCGTCAATTTGCGGTGGCCATCGTCGTCACCTGACCTTTGGGCCCTCCGGGCGTTGGATTTGCCGCCTTAGGGATTGAGCCGGCCATATTTTTTGAGAATGGCCCGCAATGCGTCGTGCGGCAGGCCGATGACCCGATGATCATCCGCACCCGTCATGTCCCGCGCCGCCACCAGTGCATTGACGACGGCCTCTTCGGTGGCTTCCACGGTGGCGCGAAACACCGGATCCAGGGAATCGTTCGGCAGCATTTTGAGATCGACCACTTGAGCCGCGGCGGCTGCGCCTGAGTTGGCGGTGGAGAACGCGATGAAAATGTCGCCGGAGTCGTTGCCGGAAATGCTTCCGTTGCGGCCCAGTCCCAAAGTGACCCGATGCGCGAGGCGCTTGAGCTGGTGAGCCAGCAGCGGTGCGTCGGTGGCCACAACAACGATGATGGAACCGCGTTCGGCAATGTCCGAGGGCATGAAGACGTACGGCTCCGGGGCGGGAATGTCGCGGCCTACCGCGACGCCGGCGATGCGAAGATTGTCGCGGGTGCCGTAATTGCATTGTACGAGCACCCCCACCGTGTAGCCGCCATCCTTCGCCGCCAGTCGCCGCGACGAAGTACCGATGCCTCCCTTGTAGCCGTTGCATATCATGCCCGTACCGCCGCCGACGCTGCCTTCCTCGACCGCTCCCGCGTGGGCGCTGTCGAGTGCATGAATCGCGTGTTCCGGCTTGACGTGGAATCCATTGATGTCGTTGAGCCATCCGTCCCAGGTTTCGGCGACCACGGGCAGCGACCAATAGAACCCGGTGGCGTCAGCGCCGGCATGAGCGACCCGCCACTGTATGACGGCATCCCGCACCACTCCGACGCTGTGGGTGTTGGTGATCATCACGGGTCCTTCGAGAAAACCGGATTCTTCGACCCAGGTCGTTCCCGTCATTTCACCGTTGCCGTTCTGGGCGAACCACGCCGCGAACACGGGGTTGGAAATGGAATCCTGGCCTCGCGGCAGCACCGCCGTCACTCCCGTACGAACGGGCCCTTTTCCGACCAGCAGCTTGCCGCTGCCGGAAATCAAAGTCGTGTGACCGACCGTCACGCCCGCCACATCGGTGATGGCATTGAGCGGGCCGGGAGTGCCGTCGAAGGGAATTCCCAGATCGCGGGCGCGCGGCTTCTCGGGCATCGTGCGTGCCGCCGGCGATGCCGGCCCGGCCGGCGGCGGCGCTGCGGCCAACGATGCCGCGGCGAGTGACGCCCCGATCAACGGCGCCGCGGCCACTGCAGTCAGAAGCCGGGAGACACGAGGCAATCGACGAGTGGAATCACGCAAGATGTTCGCTCCATCAACTAGTGGCACAAGTACCCGATACTGCGGCGCGGCGATACAGCAATGGTAAACTAACTCGATGAGATTCAGTCGATTTCGCGTCGTCAATCTGTCGCTCTTGCTGTCGATCTCGTTCGCCTCGGCCACGGTGGCCCCGGGCGCCGCTCCCGAAGAGAAGCGTCTCTTCATCTACAATTGGACCGACTTCATCGGCCGCAACACTCTGGCCGAATTCGAGAAGCAGAGCGGCATCAAGGTCACCTACGATGTCTACGATTCCGAGGAGACCATGGATGCGCGGCTGCTCGCGGGCAGTTCCGGCTACGACATCGTCATTGCCTCCACGGAGTATTTCGGCCGCGAGATCAAGGCGGGCGTTTATATTCCGCTCGACCGGTCCAAGCTGCCGAATTGGAAGAATCTGGACCCGCGAATTCTCGCCATTCAGAGCATGCACGATCCGGGGAATATCCATTCGGTGCCGTATCTGCATTCCATTAATGGATTCGCCTACAACGTGGACATGGTGAAGGCACGAATGCCGGATGCGCCGGTCGACAGCCTGGACATGCTGTTCAAGCCGGAGGTCGTGGCTAAATTCGCCGATTGCGGGGTCACCTTTCTCGACTCCGCGGCGGACACCTTGCTGCTGGCATTGAAATATCTGGGCCTCGATCCCAACACCACCAAGCCTGAAGACTACAAAGCGGCGGAGAAATTGCTGCTCAAGGTCAGACCCTACGTCCGATCCTTCGATTCAGCCGAATATTTGAACGGGCTCGCCAACAAGGAGATCTGCATTGCAATGTCTTGGTCCAGCGACTATGCCTTGTCGCAGGCTCGTGCCCGAGCCGTGGGAGTGAATGTGAACCTCGCTTTCACGGTACCGAAGGAGGGCGCCAATCAAAATTTCACGTCGCTGCTCATTCCCGAGGGGGCGCCTCATCCGCAAGCGGCCTATGCTTTCATCAATTTCATCCTGCGGCCGGAGGTGATCGCGGAGATCACCAATGAGATTTATTACGGCAACGACAATGCGGCCTCGCGCTCCTTGGTCAGCCCGCTCATTCTCGAGGATGCCACCTTGTATCCGACGCCGGAAATCGAGGCCCGCTTGTACCGCGCGACGGAGGCTTCTGCAGCCACGGAGCGCATCCGCACCCGGACGTGGACCCGGGTAAAAACGGCCAAATAGCAGCGGCGTTATATGTCAAATTCGAACGCTTGAGTGGAGATGATTCAATGACGGATAGTATCGACGGCAAGAATCCCGGGCCCGGCGAGGTGGTCGGATTCCGCCGCATGGAGGATGGCACCCGTGAGGACTATGAGTTGCTGGATCGTTCGGAGCGCGAGTACGTGCGCGAATTGCCGGACCGTGTGCTGGCGGCGCTCCGTAAACTGGATCATTCGCTGCAGGGGTATCCGGTGACCCGCCTCGGTCACTCGCTGCAGACAGCCACGCGCGCGCTCAAGGATGGCGCGGACGAAGAGCTCATCGTCGCCGCGCTCATTCACGACGTGGGCGATGATTTGGCGCCCTATAACCATGCGGAAATCGCCGCCGGAATCATCCGGCCCTATGTGCGGCCCGAGGTCACGTGGATCGTGGAGCAGCATGGATTGTTCCAGACCTACTACTACGCTCACCACTATGGACGGGATCGAAATGGCCGCGAGAAATTTCGCGGCCACCGCTGGTATCAGGCGTGCAAGGACTTTTGCGCCAACTGGGATCAAAGTTCATTCGACCCGGATTATCCTGCGGAACCGCTCAGCACCTTTGAGTCCCTGGTGAGGGAGATCTTCAGCCGGCCGGCGCACGATCCGCGTTATGTAGGCAAAGATTAGCCGCGCATTCAGCCGCAAAAGTGCACGCTTGTTAAGGCCAGTCGATCTAGCTATAATAGCCATATGGAAAAGGCCACAGTATCGAAATTGAAGAACAATTTAAGTGCCTATTTGCGGAAGGTCCGCGCCGGGCATGCGGTGGTTATTTATGACCGCGATTCGCCTATCGCCCGATTGGAGCGCATTGAAAGTGCCGGCAGCGGCTCTGATCGACTCGCGCTGCTTTGTGCCCGAGGGCTCATCCGGCCCCCGGCGCGCGCCCTTTCCGTTGCGGGGCTTCAAGAATCAGTGAACCGAAGTCTACCGCGCAAGACGGCCCTGCTGGATGCATTGAAGGCTGATCGCGACGAGAGTCGATGATGGGCAGGCTCCGATGAGATTTTGGGATGCCTCCGCCGTAATACCCTTGCTGGCCGACGAGCCGATGCGCAAGGGAATGTTGAACCTTCTGCAGCAAGATGCCGAAGTTCTCATCTGGTGGGGAACACCCCTGGAAATCGCATCCGGTCTTGCGCGGCGCGAACGGGAGAACTTATTGACCGCGGACGAAGTTTCGAGCGCATTGTCGAAAGCGCGTCTGTTGGCGGATAGTTGGCACGAAGTAGTTCCGTCGGATGCGGTCCGGCGTACGGCGGAGCGGTTATTGCGTTCGCATCCATTGCGAGCCGCAGACAGCTTGCAACTCGCCGCCGCGCTCATTGCCGCCGATCACGACGCCTCCCTTCTTGAGTTGGTGAGCCTTGATGTCCGATTGAACACCGCGGCTCGCCGGGAAGGATTCAAGGTTCTCGACGGCTGACTACCCGCGGAGGACAATGGCGCCCGAAAAGGGCCCGGGAGCATTCAACTAGCGCTCCGCCATTTGCGCATCGAGCACCCGCTGGCGCTCGGTGCGGCGCATGAGATAGCCCGCCACGAGGACGCAGGCGCCGACCACGCAGATCATCAGGCTCGCCAGCGCATTGACGTCGGGGCTCACGCCGAGCTTCACCTTCGAGAAAATCACCATGGGCAGGGTGCTCGCGCCCGGCCCGGAAACGAAGCTCGAAATCACCAAATCGTCGAGCGACAGCGTGAAGCTCAGCAGCCAGCTCGATGCCAGAGCGGGCGCGATGCTGGGCAGCGTGGTGTCGATGAAGGCGCGCACCGGACCTGATCCCAAATCCATGGCGGCTTCTTCCAGGGAATGATCGGCGCCCGCGAGGCGCGATTGCACGGTGATGGTCACGTAGGCGCTGCAGAACGCGATGTGCGCGATCACGATGGTGGTGAAGCCCCGGTGCGGCCAGCCCAAAAGATGCAGCATCGAGACGAACAGCAGCAATTGGGTGATGCCGGTGATGATTTCCGGCATGACCAGCGGTGCATTGACCATTCCCGTCAGGAGCAGCCGGCCGCGGAAGAACTTGAAGCGCACCAGCGCGATCGCGGCGAGCGTACCCAAAATCACGGCACCCGTGGACACGACCACGCCGATCTTGAGCGACAGCCAGGCCGCATCGAGGATTTGATCGTTGTGCATCAACTCGCCGTACCAGCCGGTCGAGAAGCCGCCCCAGACGCTCACCAAAGCCGACGCATTGAAGGAGTATCCGATCAATACCAGGATGGGAATGTACAGAACCGCGATGCCGATGCAGAGAATGGAGATCAGGAACGGCGAGATGCGGTTTTCCATTCCTACGACTCCAATTGCTTGGTGTTGTAGTGCTGGTAAAGCGCGATCGGGCCGACCAGCAGCACCAGGAAAGCAATCGCGACCGCGGACGCCACCGGCCAGTCGCGGTTGCCGAAAAATTCGTCCCAGAGCACGCGCCCGATCATGAGATTATCGGGACCCCCGAGCAGGGTGGGAATCACGAATTCGCCGATGGCCGGAATGAACACCAGCATGGAACCGGCGATGATCCCCGGCATGGACAGCGGCAGCGTCACGTCGAGGAAGGCCCGCCACGGCGGGCTGCCCAGGTCGGCCGACGCCTCGAGCAGAGAATGATCCAGCTTCTCCAGGGTGGCGAACAAAGGCAGCACCATGAAGGGCAGATAGGAATAGATGATTCCGAGGTAGACCGCGAATGTGGTGCGCATGATCTGCAGCGGATGGTCGATGATTCCCAGCCAGAGCAGCGCGGTGTTGAGCAGGCCGGTTTCGCGGATGATCCCCTCGAGCGCGTAGACTCGCAGCAGGAACGAGGTCCAGAACGGCAGGATGATGATGAGCAGCAGGATGCTCTGCGTGCTCTTCGAGGTGCGGGCGATGCCGTAGGCCATCGGATACCCCAGGCACAGGCAGATGAGAGTCGAGAAAAAGGCCGTCTTCAGCGAATACAGGTACGAAAGCCCATAGACCTCGTCGGTCACCAGATACTTGAAATTGCCGAGGTTCAGCGTGAGATGGATGTGCCAGTCGGGGCTGACGGATAGAATGTCCGTAAAGGGGGGTACACGGACCGCCGTGTCCGCGAAGCTGATGACGAGGGCGAACCCGAAGGGAATGAGGAAAAATACCAGCAGATATAGCAGGGGCGGCAGGATGATCAGCCATTTCCCGCGCCGCTTGAGCCATTCCCACCGCGTTGCATGCGGCCAGGTTCTCCCGGGCACGCCTTCGTCGGTCGCTGATATCATGGACGCTTAGGCCGAATCATGCGCACCCTCAAGAAAAAATCCGCCAAGCCGGCGCGCATCCCGCGCGCGCGCAATGCCCACAGCCGGCAGCGCCAACGCCTGATCGACGCATGCATATCCGCCCTGCATATCTACGGTCCGTCGAGAACGACGGTGGAAAAAGTGGTGGCCATCGCGAAAATGTCTCCCGGCATCGTGCGATTCTACTTCGCTTCCAAAGCGGCCATGCTGGTCGCCTCCCTTCAATTCCTGTCGGCCGAGTTCGAGGAGCAGCTTCTGGTGCCCGTGGCCCGGCTCAAATCGAGGCCGGTGGCGGCACTCGAGTTGATGGTGGAGTTGTACCTCGACCCTGAAATCGCCAGCCCGCGTAAAGTCTCTGTTTGGTATGCGTTTTGGGGCGAGGCAAGTTCACGGCAGGAATATTACGATATTTGCGGGCAGAAGGACGAGAGCTTTGCGGCGCTGGTGCGCGAACTGATCGAACGGTTGATCCTGGACACATCGCAGCCGCAATTGGACCCGGACGGAATAGCGCTCGGCCTCATCGGCGTACTCGAAATGTTGTGGCAGGATTTCGCCTTCAGGACCGAAGCGGAGATCGACCGTCGCCTCGCCAAGCGCCGCGCCATGGCTTATTTGCGATCCGTGTTTCCCGGCTGCTTCGGGCCCCTGCACAATGCCGGCGGGCCGGCGAGCGCGGAACGGCGGCTGGCGGGTTGGACATATGCCGACGCCCGTCAATTCGCCGCCGAGCGGGAATCGGTATTCCAGGACTCCTGGCAGTATGGCGGCCACGCCTCGCAGATTCCGCTCCCCGGTGATTTCATCGGCGTCGATCTCGGCGTCGAGCGGGCGCTGATCGTGCGCGGCGCGGACGGCGAAGTGCGCGCCTTTCGCAACAGTTGCAGCGAGGCGCCGCATATCCTGACTACGGCGGCGGCCGGCCATGCCCGCCAGTTCGAGTGCGCGATTCATGGACTGCAGTTCGATCTCGATGGCAGCCGGCGCGGAACGCGGGGCACGGCGGATTTGAGCGCCCTGAGCTTGCGGGAAGTCGACGGTCTGTTATTGGTCCGCTCGATGCAGCGCCGCCGGCCGGATGCAGGAGCGCACGATGCCTGGTCCGAATTCCGGGCGCCGCCCGGACTGCGGCCTTTGCCCCAGACCACGCGGGTGCCGGCGACTCGGGTGCCGGCCGCGGAAAGACCGGTGGCGGCGGATTGGAAGCTCGTCGTGGAGCACTGGCTGGAGTCGGCTGGTCTCGCGCAATCGCAGCCTGCCGCCGCGGAGGGTTGGAGCGCCCGCTGGTACGAAAGGCTGGTGGGGTCCGCTGCGGATTCCGAGCGGCCGCGCAGTTTCGCGGCGCCGAATCACCTGATCGAGCACAGGCCGGACGGCATCACGATATTTCAGGTGCTGCCGGTCGCTCCAGGCCGCAGCCTGGTACGCCGCCACGATTTCACGCGATGCGAGAACGATCGCGCCGCCGGCGCCGCGCGGTATTTGGCGTCGCGGCGCAGCCTCCTGTCGGGCGCGGCGGCGATGGCGGTCGTGGAATCCATTCAGCGGGGGATCGTCTCGCTGGGTCACGAAGCGGCCCGCGGGGTGAAGACCACGCCGGCGCTGGAAGAGTTTCGCGGACGGCTCATCGCGCTGATGCCGGCGATGGCGCAGCCGAAGGCTCCGTCCGGGGGATGAGAAAATTAACTATACTGAGGCCATGAACGGCGACGGCCATCCGGAGAATTGCGAATGACTTTGAGTTCCCTGACGACGAAAGAATGGCATGCGCGCGCGGCCGGTGTGCGCTACGAGACGCGGCATTTCATCGATGGCCAATACGTGGACTCGATTGCGCGCGGCCGCTTTACAGTCACCAATCCCGCGACCGGGACTGCGCTCTGCGAAGTCAGCGCCGGCACCAAAGAGGACATCGATGCGGCCGTCGCCAGCGCCAAGCGAACGTTTGCCTCGCGGGTGTGGAGCCGAAAAGCGCCCCGCGACCGCATGGACATCATGGCGGCCTATAGCCGCTTGCTCGAGCAGAACAACGAGAAGTTTTCCTTGTTGGACACGCTTTGCATGGGCAAGCCGATCACCGACATGGTGACCATCGATGTGCCCGCCGCTGCGCGCAACTTCGCCTATTTCGGCGAATTGATCGACAAGATCGACGGCACGGTCACCGCGACCGCGGCCGACGCCTTCCATTACATACTGCGCGAACCCTTGGGTGTCGTCGGCTGCATCGTGCCGTGGAACTATCCCTTGTTGATGGCCGCCTGGAAAGTCGCGCCGGCCCTCGCCGCGGGCAATTCCGTGGTGCTGAAGCCGGCGGAACAGTCGCCGCTGTCGGGATTGCTGATGGCCCAGCTGTTCGTCGAAGCCGGCGGACCGCCCGGAGTGTTCAATGTAGTCAACGGCATGGGCGAGACGGCCGGTGCCGCACTGGCGCTGCACAACGACGTGGCGAAAATCGCCTTCACCGGTTCCACCGAAATCGGCAAGCAGATGCTGATCTACGCCGGCCAGTCCAACATGAAGCGCGTCAGCCTGGAATGCGGAGGGAAGACCCCGCAGATATTTCTGGCCGACCTGCCTGACCTGGATACCGCCGTGACCTACGCGATCAACGGCATTTTCGGCAACATGGGCGAGGTGTGCAATGCGGGCTCGAGACTGCTGCTCGACCGCCCCATCGCCAAGGAATTTCTGGCGAGGTTCATTGAACGCGGCAAGGACGCTTATCGAGCCGGCGATCCGCTCGATCCTGCCACGAATTTAGGCCCCCTCGTGACGGCTTCTCATCGCGCGCGGGTGATGGGGTACATCAATCGCGGCAAGTCGGAAGGGGCGCGCCTCGAGTTCGGCGGCGGCTCGCCGGATCTGCCGGGATCATTCGTCAATCCCACGCTGTTCTCCGGCGTCAACAATCGTATGACGATCGCGCAGGAGGAGATATTCGGGCCGGTCGCCGCGGCGATCGAGGTGGACGGCATCGCCGAGGCGCTCACCGTGGCGAACGACTCGATTTATGGGTTGGCCGCTTCGGTGTGGACACGCGATCTGAGCGTTGCCCATAAGACGGTCCGCGATCTGGAAGCGGGCGTCATCTGGGTGAACTGCTTCGATCACGGCGATATGACGCAGCCTTTCGGCGGATACAAGCAATCGGGCCAGGGCCGCGACAAGTGCGTGGAGAGCCTGCTCTCCTACACCCAGACCAAGTCCGCCTGGATCAACCTCGGTTAGATAACCGCCGGACCCTCAGCCAAACTGCTTGGGCGCGCTTGCCAGCGCGAATTCCGGAATGCGTTCGCGCAGCAGGTTGTGGAACTCGAGCATCCAGCGCTCGAGCTGGGACAAGGGTCCCGGCTTGTAGCTGCCCGACGCCAGCCCCCGCTGCACGCGGCCGCACAGCCATTTGTCTTCATTATTGACCTGCGTGTTGATGCGCGAGCTCAAGTAGCGCAGCGCCCGCATTTCGCGCCGGTCGTCCGGCAATCCGAACACCCCGCCGCGGATGGTGCACTTGCCCGGACCGCTCGGCAGCACTTGAAAGAAATCCATTTGATCCGGGAATACGTCGATCCCCAAGTTCGGCAGCGCGCTATAGAACCGCCAGCATCGGCGCTGTTCCTCGGGCAGATGCGTTACCACCCTTTCGACCATGCGCTGGTAGTGGCCCTCGGCCCAGCGCGGCGACTCCTGTTCGCGCAGCCAACTGACGCCGCGCGCCACGCCCGGCACCGAGTCCTGGTCCTCGTAGTCCGGCGTGAACATGCGATACAGGCCCGGATGACCGATGGGCACATGGTAGGACTCGAGATAGTTGTCCATCGCGATTTTCCAATCGACATTCCATGTCTCCTGGGTGATCGGGCCCAGCGGCACCATCTCTTCGAAGCGATACGGGAGGAACTCCTCCGCCAATTTTCCCCACAGGGCCGATACCGGCGGCGGATCGCCCGCCAGGCAGACGAAAACGAAACCGAAAGCGATGTCGGTACGCACCGGACGCAGGCCGTGTTGAGCGCGGTCCAGCCCCGGGAAGCTCTCCCGCACGGGCATTCCGATGAGGCCGCCGTCATGGCGGTAAGTCCAGCCGTGATAGGGGCAGGTGATGGTGGTGGGGCAGTTTCCCGCACCGTCCAACAGCCGCGCGCCGCGATGGCGGCAGACGTTATGAAATCCGCGAACGGTTCCGTCCCTATCTCGCAATACCATGACGCTCTCGGGGCCCAGATCGAAGGTTTCGTAGTCTCCGGCCTTGGGAATGGAATTGACGTGGCAGACGATCTGCCAGCTCGGCAGCAGGATGCGTTCGAGTTCCAGCCGGTTCAACTCGGCATTGTTGTAAACCCAGGCGGGCAGGGCATGCGGCGGTACGTTTTGCGGGCTCTCGGCGCGCGCCGCAACGGATAGGTTGGTCATGGTTTTCCCCGGCAGGGACTATACGGGCATTTAATGTACGCCGAAGGGCCCGAGATTGGCAAGTCGGAGCGCCGCACAGGCGGCATTTGCGGCAAATAGGCCGATTTCCGTGCTGCAAAGCCGCGCGGCGGAATGCAGTTACTATATGACCATATAATAACTCTGGACGAGCCGCGGCGCGAATGTTACGGTCGCGTAAAATCCTATCGATTGCCCAAGTTCGAATCTCAAGGGGGAAGTCATGGCCAGAGACCTGACCAAGAGCCACGCGCAATTCAAGCGCGCCGTGAAACGCCTGCCGCTCGGGGTGGCATCCAATTTCCGCTACTGGGGCGAGGATCGCACCATTTATGTGAAGAAGGGCGAGGGCGCACGCATCACCGACCTCGACGACAATTCGTACGTCGACTACCGCATGGGCTACGGTCCGGCGATTTTGGGCTACGCACATCCCGAGGTGGATCGCGCGGCGCGCGAAGGCATGGAGGTGGGAGGCGTCTTTGCGCTGTCGACGGAACGCGAACTGACCGTGGCCGACCGCATCTCGAAAATGGTTCCGGCGGCCGAGCTCGTGCGCTTCTCCAATTCGGGCACCGAGGCGGTGATGGCGGGCTTGCGCCTCGCACGCGCGTACACCGGCAAGGACGACTACGTGATTCTCGAGGGCGGCTATCACGGGCTATTCGACGCGGCGATGTGGTTTACGCCCATGGACAAGTGGTCGCAGGTCGGCGACCCGGAAGTCAAGCCCTACAGCGAAGGCGTGCCCATCAGCACGCGCAGCTTTGCGCACTTCGTCCAGGCCAACGATGCAAATCAATTGGAGGACGTGCTCAAGCGCCATTCGCATCGGATCGCCTGCCTGCTGATCGAACCCATTATGGGCAATTGCCTCGGCATCGCCGCCGAGCCGGAGTATCTGCGGGCCGCGCGCGAATTATGCGACAAGCATGGCGTTGTGCTCCTCATCGACGAGGTCAAGACCGGGTTCCGGGTGGCGCGAGGCGGAGTTCAGGAACTGTACGGAGTGAAGGCGGACCTGTGCACGTTCGCCAAAGCCGTCGCGAACGGCTATCCCATCTCGGTGCTGGCGGGCCGCGAGGAGATCATGCGCAAGATCGGCCAGGGCGTCGCGCACGGCGGCACGTATACTGCGCATTCGGTATCGCTGGCGGCGGCGGAGAAGTGCCTGCAAATCCTCGATGAAACCGATGCACTCGAGCGGATCGCCGACTACGGAACCCGGCTGCGGAACGGCATGCGCGCCGTGCTCGGCGCGCGCGGCATCGCACACAGCTTCGTCGGCCATCCGTCGATGAGCGGTTTGTATTTTGCACACGAGCCGCCGCGCAATTACCGCGCGTGGAAGGGCAGCGATTATTCCTTCTACGACGCCATGGCTCAGGTACTGCACGACGAGGGCGTTCTGTGCGAACCGGACTCGCGGGAACCGTGGTTCGTGTCGGCGGCGCACGATGCGTCGTGCTTGAGCGACACGCTGAAGGCCTTCGAGATCGCAGTCGACGCCACCCTGAAGTCGAGCGGCGCCACGCACAAAGTGCCCGCTTGAGCAGCAACGGCTCGGCACGCGGCGGAAGCCTCGACGCCATCATCGTCGGGGCGGGCCACAACGGCCTGGTCGCCGGATGCTACCTGGCGCGTTCGGGCCTCAAGGTGCTGGTGCTCGAGCGCCAGCCGTACATCGGCGGAGCGGCCGTCAGCCGGCGCCTGTATCAGGATTTCACCTACTCGAATTGTTCGTACGTGTGCAGTCTGCTGCGCCCGGAGATCATCCGCACACTCGAGCTGCCCAGGTTCGGGCTGCAGGTCATTCCCTACGAAGGCGGGTGCACCATGATGCAGGGTGGCGGCCATCTCGCGATGTACGACAATCACGACGCGCTGCGCCGGGAAATCGCCCGCCACTCGAAGCGCGACGCCGAGGCCTACGACCGCTACTCGCGCGACGTGATGCGTCAGTGCAAATTCATCAAGCCGCTGCTGATGCGCGAGCCGCCGGACCCCACATCGTTCAAACCCCGCGACATCAAGGAATTGCTGTATTTGGGGCGCCGCTTTCACGGCCTCGGCGAGGAGCGCATGTACGACACTTTGCGTTTCTGGACCATGAGCGCCGCGGATTTTCTCGACGAGTATTTCGAGAGCGAAATCGTCAAGGCGCATTTCGCCGGCAGTTCCATCATCGGCACGGCGCTGGGTCCCCGTTCGCCGGGCACGGCATACGTCCTGCTGCATCACTACATGGGCGATATCGACGACACCGTGGGCGCCTGGGGCTTCGCGCGCGGCGGCATGGGCGCCATCAGCAAGGCGCTCGGCGCCTCGTTCGAGGCAAGCGGCGGGACGATCCGCAGCGCCGCGCCGGTCGCGCGGATTCTGGTCCGCAATGGGCGGGCGTCCGGCGTCGCGCTGGCCAACGGAGAGGAGATTCATGCGCCTTTGGTGATCTCCAACATGGACGTGAAGCGGACCTTTTTGCAGACCATGGATGCCAAGGATTTGCCCGATGAATTCCTGAGCCAGGTCAAGAACTTCAAGATCCGCGGGTCTTCCGGAAAATTGAACATCGCGCTCGACGGTCTGCCGCGATTCCCGGCCATACCGGAAGGCTCGCCCAGCACGCGCGGCGACATGCACGTCACCGATACCCTCGAGATGATGGAGCGCGCCTACGATGATTGGAAGGATGGCCGCTGGTCGCGGGCCCCCTATATCGACATGCTCATTCCGTCGCAGATCGATCCCACCATGGTGCCCGACGGGAAACACTACATGTCGGTGTTCGTACAGTACTGCCCGTATGAATTGGCGGACGGTCCTTGGGACGCGGCGAAGCGGCAGGCCTTCGGCGATACCGTGATCGATACCATTGCGCAGCACAGTCCCAATTTCAAAGATCTGATCCTTCACGCCGAAATCCGCGCGCCCTGGGATATCGAGAACGAGGTCGGCCTCACCGAGGGGAATATCTTTCAGGGCGAGTTGACCATGGATCAGCTGCTGTTCAACCGTCCGGTGCCCGGCTACGCGCAGTATCGGTCCCCGGTGCGCGGGGTCTACATGTGCGGATCCAGTACCCATCCCGGCGGCGGCGTGATGGGCGCGCCGGGCGCGAACGCGGCGCGGGCCGTGCTGCGCGACCTCGGCAGGGCGCATTGATCGTGGCTGCGTCCGGCGCCGCATCGGCCTACGACTGTATCGTCATCGGCGGCGGCCATAACGGCTTGGTGTGCGCCGCCACGCTGTCCAAAGGCGGCCGATCGGTCTTATTGCTCGAGGCAGCCGCCGAAGTCGGCGGCGCGGCGCTGACGCGCGAGTTCGCACCGGGTTTCCGCGTATCGGCCGGCGCACATTTACTGCACCTGATGCCTGCAGATTTGCTGCGCGACTTGCAGCTGAACTCGCATGGACTGGAATGGGCGGCGCAGGGAATGAGCAGCACGGCACTGGTACCCGATGCACCGCCGTTGCTTCTGGGTCACGAGTCGGCGGCCGGTTTGTCGTCGACGGACGCACAGGCCTATTCGGCGTACTCAGCCCGCATGCGGCGTTTCGCCGCCGCGCTGGCGCCGGTGTTCTCCCGCGTACCGCCGCGCCTGGGCACGAGCGGCTGGGCCGACCGGCTGTCCTTGCTGCGCATCGGCTGGGAAATACGCAAATTGGGGCGGCGCGATATGCGCGAACTGCTGCGCATCGGCGGCATGAACGTCTACGATCTGCTCGAAGAGAATTTCGAATCGGCGGCCCTCAAAGGAGCGCTGGGATTCGATGCCGTGCTGGGCGCGAACTTCGGTCCGCGTTCACCGGGTACGGTGTTGACGCTGCTGTATCGGCTGGCGGCCGAATACGGCGCCGGCGACGCCGGGATGTCGCAGCCCAAGGGCGGCATGGGCGCGCTGTGCAATGCGCTGGCCAAGGCGGCGAGCGCCGCCGGCGCGGCCATCCGCACCGGCGCGCCGGTCGCAAGCATCCTGGTCGAAGGCGATCGAGCGGCGGGAGTGGTGCTCGAGTCGGGCGAGACGCTGCGCGCGCACTGCGTGATCTCGAGCGCCGACCCCAAGACGACTTTCCTCGAGCTGCTGGGGGCGAGGCACCTCGATACCGGATTCGTCCGCCGGGTCAACCATATCCGGTCGCGCGGGCTGGCCGCCAAGCTGCACCTGGCATTGAATCGCACGCCTGTCTTTCGAGGCGTCGCCGAAGCGAGTCTGCGCGGCCGCCTGCTCATCGCGCCTTCCTTGCAGCACATCGAGCATGCGTACAATCACGCGAAGTACGGCGAATACTCGGCGGCGCCCGTCATGGAAATCACGGTGCCCACGGTCAACGATCCGGCCCTCGCTCCCGCGGGACAGCATGTACTCTCGGCCGTCGTGCAATACGCTCCCTACGCGCTCAAGGCGGGCTGGGAGGCGGGACGGCAGGGCTTTCTGGATGCCGCACTCGATACCCTCGAGCGCTTTGCGCCCGGACTTCGCGGCACCGTGGTGGCCGCAGAGGTGTCGACGCCGGCCGACATGGAGCGGGAATTTCGCACGAGCGGCGGCCATTGGCACCACGGTGATCTGGCCTTCGATCAAATCCTGATGGTCCGCCCGGTGCCCGGAGCGGCCCAATACCAGACCCCCATGGCCGGCTTGTTCCTGTGCGGAGCGGGGTGCCACCCCGGCGGCGGCGTCATGGGCATTGCGGGCCGCAATGCGGCGCGCGAAGTACTCAAGCATGCGGTGAAATCACCATGAGCGAAAACCTCGAGCCTCATTTCAGGCGGCCGCTGCTCAAGACGCCTTTCCACGAGCGCGCCCGGGCACTCTCGCAGGTCGACAGCTTCATCCCCTGGGCGGGATATACGACGGTCGACGTGTTCACGACCATGGAGCAGGAGTATTTCGCGATTCGCAATGCCGCGACGCTGTATGACCTAACGCCCATGGTGAAGTACCGGGTGGCCGGACCCGATGTCGTGGCCTATCTCAACCGCCTGGTGACTCGGGATGTGGCCAAGCTCAAACCGGACCGCGTCGCGTACTGCGTTTGGTGCAACGACTCCGGCCATCTCATCGACGACGGCACGATATTCCGGCTGGGCGCATCCGATTACAGGATTTGCACCGCGGAGCGGCAGATCGATTGGTTCCTGGATTCGGCGATCGGATTCGACGTCGAGATCAGCGAGGTCACCGAACAGATTGCCGCACTCGCGGTTCAGGGACCGACGTCCTGCGCGGTGCTCAAGACCCTCGGACTGGCCGGCGTCGAGAACCTGAAGCCCTTCGAGATCGGGTATTTCTCCCTGCATGGGCACGCGTTGACCATTTCCCGGACGGGCTTTACGGGCGACTTGGGATATGAGCTTTGGATGGAACCTCGGTCCGCGGAAGCCGTCTGGGATGCCTTGATGGCAGCGGGGCGCTCGCGGGGCATCCGCGCCATCGGCTCGCAGGCCCTGAACATGGCGCGCATCGAAGCCGGATTTTTGCTTCCCAACGTCGATTTCGTCTCGGCGGAACACACGCTTCGCATCGGGCGCGACCGTTCGCCCCTGGAACTCGGGCTTAAGTGGCTGGTTGACTTCAACAAGGGGCACTTCACCGGACGCCGGGCGCTGCTCGCCGAAGAGATCGAGGGCCCGCGCCGTCAGCTGGTCGGCTTGGACGTCGCAGGCAACAAACCTGCGCACAACGCGCTGCTGTACACGGAAGCCGGCGGCAAGCGCGAGATCGGCAGCGTGACTTCCGCCATTTGGTCGCCGACTTGCAAGCGCAACATCGCCCTTGCTATCGTCGATGCACCGCATTTCCGGATGGGTTCGACGGTTTGGGCGGATATCTATTTGAACCGTGAACTCGTGTGGGAGCGCCGGATGTCGCGGGCACAGATCGTCGAGCGTCCTTTTTTCGCACCCGAACGGCGTCGCGCGACTCCGCCCGCGGAGTTCTAGCACGCGTGGTCGCCGCGCCGAAATCCATCGCCGACCGCCCCTGGCTCGATCCGGATGCGAAACCGCAAATCAGCATCGAGGGCATCAACAAGACCTTCGGCGCCTTTACCGCCGTCGACAGCGTCAATCTGCGCATCTACAAGGGCGAGATATTCGCGCTGGTCGGTGCTTCCGGCTGCGGCAAGACCACGCTGCTGCGCATGCTGGCGGGGTTCGCCAGTCCGAGCGCCGGCCGCATCATGATCGAAGATGCGGACATGACCAAGGTGCCCCCGCACGAGCGCCCGGTCAACATGATGTTCCAGTCGTACGCGCTGTTCCCCCACATGACGGTGGAGGAGAACGTGGGGTATGGACTTCGCCGCATGGACTTGGACAAGCCGGTCAAGCTCAAGCGAATTCAAGAGGCGCTCGACATGGTGCAGCTGGGCCCGATGGCCAGACGCAAGCCGCACCAGCTTTCGGGGGGGCAGCGGCAGCGGGTGGCCTTGGCCCGCGCCCTGATACGCCGCCCGAAGGTGCTTCTGCTCGATGAGCCGTTGAGTGCCCTCGACAAGAAGCTGCGCGAACAGACTCAGTTCGAACTGATGAACATTCAATCCCAGGTGGGCATTACCTTCGTTTTCGTGACCCACGACCAGGATGAGGCGATGGCACTGTCGACCCGGATCGCGGTGATGAACCGCGGCCAGGTCGTTCAGGTCGGCACGCCGTCGGAAATCTATGAATTCCCGCAGAACCGTTTCGTGGCCGATTTCATCGGCACGACCAACCTGTTCGAAGGCACGGTGAGCGGCACCGAACCCGGTTACCTGATCGTGAGCAGCCCCGAGGCGGGCTGCGACCTGATCGTCGATGAACTGGGGCGCTTCGGCAGCGGGCAGCGGGTGTGGGTGGCGCTGCGGCCGGAAAAGATCCGGCTGAGCAAGGAACCTCCCGCCGGCAACCGCTTCAACCAAGTCAAGGGCACGGTCTGGGAGCTGGGCTACCTCGGCAACCGATCGACGTATCGGATCAAGACGTCGACCGGAAAGCTGGTGACCGTCTTCGCGCAGAACGATCGGCGCACCTCGGAATGGTCCATCGATTGGAGCGACGAGGTGTACCTGAGCTGGACCGCGAACTGCGCCGTGGTCCTGCATCAATAACGGTGCGGCAACAATGAAGGTGTACGGACAATGAAGCTACGAATGCATGCGGTCGTGTACGGCATGGCGATCGGCTGGGCCTCGCTCTTCGGCGCGCTTCCCGCGCTCGCGGGCAAGACGCAGACCGTGGTGCTCATCGTCAGCGACGGGCTCAGATGGCAGGAAATTTTCACCGGGGCGGATGCGACCCTCCTCAATGACAAGGCCGGCGGCAGCTGGCTCGCGGCTCCCGAACTTCGCAAGCGCTACTGGCGGGAGGATCCGGCCGAGCGGCGCCAGTTGCTGTTTCCATTCCTCTGGGGCACGGTGGCCAAGCAGGGCCAGATCTACGGAAATCAGCACAAGGGCAGCGTCGCGCACGTCACGAACGGCAAGGCATTCTCCTATCCCGGCTACAACGAAATGTCGACGGGTTATCCGAACGCCGCCATCGACAGCAACGAGTTCGGGCCGAACCCGAATGCGACGGTGTTCGAATGGCTGAATCATTTCGACGAATTCCGCGGCAAGGTGGCCGTGTACGGCACGTGGAACGTCTACGACAACATATTCAACAAGAGCCGCAGCGGACTGGTCATGCAGACCGGATGGACCCTGCCGGCGAAGCCGAACGAGACCCCGCGGGATGCGCTGCTGCGCGAACTCTACGAGACCACCACGCGGTTCGACGAGGAAGACGTCGAGAATTCGCTGCTGCAGATCCCGCTGCTGGACTACGTCAGGACGGGTGCGCCACGGGTGCTGTTCGTCGGCTACGGCGAGACGGACAATTGGGCGCATCAAGGGCGCTATGACCTGGTCCTCGACAGCGCGCATCGCATGGATCATTTCGTGCGGCAGCTTTGGGACACCATGCAGGCGATGCCCGAATACCGCGGCACGACGACGTTCATCATCACGACCGACCACGGACGGGGCGGCGGACTCGAGGAATGGAAGGAGCATGGAGTGGAGGAGAAGGGGTCCGAGAATATCTGGATCGCCGTGATCGGTCCCGACACGGCGCCCCTGGGCGAGCGAAACCATGTCGCCCCGGTCGCCCAAGCTCAGATCGCCGCGACCGTCGCCGCTCTGGTCGGCAAGGACTACCCCAAAGCCGTGCCGAAGGCGGCGAAGCCGATCGACGGCGTCCTCGGCGCCGGACACTAAGCCCGCCCGCCCGCCCGCCCGCCAACCAGCCGGGCCGGGCGGCCCGAATCTGCCGCGCAGGCAAGCCCGCGGCCAGGTCCGCGGCCAGGTCCGCGGGGATTTGCGCCGGCGTTTCGCCCGCGCGATGTTTTTATATTATACTCGTAACATTACAAAGACCCTTGATTGCGAGGCTAAGTACATGCGGAAAGTGAAGACACTCGGACTCCTCGGCACCGGCGTCATCGGCGGCGGATGGGCCGCGCGCGCCCTGCATTTCGGGATCGACGTGATCGCGGCCGACGTCAAACCGGAGATGGAAGAGTGGATCCGCGGCGCCGTTGCCAACGCCGAGCCGGCGCTGTCCCGCTTGACCTCGGCGCCGTTGCCGCCCAAGGGGAAATTGTCGTTCACCACCGATCTCAACGTCATGGCTCAGCGGGCCGATTTCATCCAGGAGAACATCCCTGAACAGCTGCCCCTGAAGCAGCGCATGCTCGCCGAAGTGAGCCGGCTCGCGGGTCCGGACGTGATCATCGCCTCGAGCACCTCGGGCCTCACGCCCACCGACTTGCAGCGCGACATGATTTCGCCGGAACGCTTCTGCGTGGCGCATCCGTTCAACCCGGTGTATCTGCTGCCGCTGGTCGAATTGGTCGGCGGAGAGAAGACGGTCCAGGGCACCATCGACGCGGCCGCGAAGTTCTTTACCTTCATCGGCATGCATCCGCTGCACGTGCGCCGCGAAGTTCCGGGCCATCTGACCGACCGTCTGCAGGAAGCCCTGTGGCGCGAAATCCTGCACATGGTCAATGACGGGGTTGCGACCACCGGCGAGCTCGACGATTCCATCATTTACGGGCCGGGTTTGCGCTGGGCCGCCATGGGCACCAATATGATTTATCACCTGGCGGGCGGGGAGAGCGGCATGCGGCACATGCTTGCCCAGTTCGGACCCTGCCTCAAGTGGCCTTGGACAAAGTTGGAAGCGCCGGAACTGACCGACACGCTGATCGACCGCATGGTCGAGGGGACCCAAGCGCAGGCCGGCGGCCGGTCGATTCGGGAGCTGGAAAGACTTCGCGACGATTACCTGGTCGCCATCCAGCAGGTGCTTCGGCAGTACAATATCGGCGCGGGCGCGACGCTGCGCGCTCTCGAGGAGCGGTTGCATCACGATGCCGTCGGTTCAGGCGCTGCGGCAACGGCTTCCGAGCCCGGCAAGCCGTTGCGCTTGCTGGACGCCGTCGTGCGTCCCGAATGGGTGGATTACAACCGGCACATGTCGGACTTCCGCTACGGCCAGGTGTTCGGCGATGCCATCGACGTGCTGTTTCGCCGCGTGGGGGTCGACGAAAAGTACCGCGCCACCGGGCGCATGTATTACACCGTCGAGAACCACATCAAGCACATGGGGGAGGCCAAAGCCGGCGAGGCTCTGTACGTCACCACTCAGCTGCTGGCCGTCGACGACAAGCGCCTGCACGTATTCCAGCGCCTGCATCGGGGCCGCGACGACAAGCTGATCGCCACCGCAGAGCAGATGTACCTGCATGTGAATTCGACGGCGGCCAAGGCGGCGCCGGCCGACCCGCAAATCCGCTCCAAGCTCGAGGCGATCTTCGCCGCGCAGAGTGCGTTGCCGGCGCCGGCCGGAGCAGGCCGCGCAGTGGGCGCGAAGCGCTAGTCCGAAACCGAGGCGCCGGCCCGATACCATGCCGAAAATCGTCGATCACGCCCAGCGCCGCGACGAGATTGCCCAGGTGGCCTGCCAGGTCGTCGCGAAGTACGGCTTCGAACAGGCGACGGTCGCGCGTATCGCTCGCGCCGCGGGCTACACCACGGGCATGGTGGCCCACTACTACGAATCGAAGCAGGAAATCATTCTGGCCGCCCTGCGCCTGATGCTGCTGCGCATCGAGCAGCGGCTGACTCGCGAGCGCGACGCGGGCGAGGCGAATTTATTGGAGGTGCTGTCCGAGGCGCTCGCCATCGACGCGCAGCGATCCACCGAGTGTGCGTTTTGGATGGCATTCTGGGGCCAGGTGTCCGCCGACAAGAAACTCAAGCGGCTCAATGCCTGGGTGCATCGGGAGTACATGCGCCTGTTCGCCCGTTGCTTTTCCGAGTATTGGTCCGAATGGCCGGATTGGCCTGAAGGCCAGCGCGACCAAGTGCTGCGTTCGGTGGTGATTTTCATGAACGGCCTGACCGCGAGCGCGGTGACCAGCCCGAGGGATTGGCCGGCCGCCATGCAGGTAGAACAATTGCGGCTGCAATTGGCCCTGCTGCGGCAATGGGCGAACGCGAAGCGCCCGCCGAACCGCATGGCGCGCGTTGCCACTACGAAAGACAAAGGGGGATAGCATGGATTTTTCGCTCACCGACGAACAGCAGATGATCGTCAAGACGACCCGCGAGTTCGTCGTCAATGAACTATATCCGCACGAGCAGGAAGTCGAAGCCGCCGGCGCACTGAGCGAGGATCTGCACCGGGAACTGAAGGCGAAAGCCATCGAGGCCGGGCTGTACTCGGCCAATATGCAGGTGGAAGTGGGCGGCGCGGGATTGGATACGGTCACCTGGGTGCTGTACGAAAAGGAATTGGGCAAGACCAGCTACGCGCTGCATTACTCCTGCGTCGGAAGGCCGTCGAACATCCTGCTGGCCTGCGAGGGCGAGCAAAGGGAGCGGTACCTGCTCCCCACGGTGCGCGGCGAGCGGGTCGAATGCCTGGCGATGACCGAGCCGGGCGCCGGTTCGGACCTGCGAGGCATGAAAACCACGGCGGTCGCCGCCGGCGACGACTTCATCATCACGGGAACCAAGCATTTCATCAGTCATGCCGATCATTCGGACTATGTCATTCTTTTCGCGGCCACCGGCGAGGAAACCACTTCGCACGGCAAACGCAAGAAAATGACCGCCTTTCTGATCGATATGGGGCACCCGGGCTTCGAAGTTCGGCCAGGCTACAAGAACGTCTCTCACCGCGGCTATACCAACAGCATCCTGGAATTCAACCAGTGCCGGGTGCCCAAGTCGTCGATTTTGGGCGAGCTGCACCGGGGTTTCGACGTGGCGAACACCTGGCTGGGCGCCACCCGGCTGCAGGTGGCTGCCACCTGTCTGGGGCGGGCCGAGCGGGCGCTGGAACTATCCAAGCAATGGGCGGTGGACCGGGTGCAGTTCGGCCAGCAGATCGGCAAGTTCCAAGGGGTGAGTTTCAAGCTCGCCGACATGGCGGTCGAATTGCGCGCCGCTGAATTGCTGACCCTGGAAGCTGCCTGGAAACGCGATCAAAAAATCGATACCGACATGGACATGGCCGTCGCGAAAGTCAAAGCCAGCGAGATGCTCGCCATGGTCGCCGACGAAGCGCTGCAGATCCACGGCGGGATGGGCCTCATGAGCGATCTGCCCCTCGAGCGCATCTGGCGCGACGCGCGCATCGAGCGGATCTGGGACGGCACCAGCGAGGTGCAGCGACATATTATCTCCCGAAGCCTGCTGCGGCCCCTGGGGGGCTGAATTTGACATCTTTCGAGAGTAAAAGCCGTCAAAACTATCGGTGGCAGTCCTACAGATATGCGATCAGCGCTCATTGAGAATGCCGCTCATACCCCGACATAGCGTGGGTGGGCTCGAGGTAGGTACGTATGATCGACGCTGAAGTGATGCGGTTGAGACGTCTGCGCAATACGGCCTTGAAGGCACGTGCGGTCGCGTCGGCGCTTGCGAACTCATCGGGCTGCGATTCCGTGTACTCGCGCAGTGCCATCGCCTGCTGGCGGATCGCGCGTGTCGTCACCGGAACTCTGCGGGCGCATCCTTATCTGCCGTTTCAGCGGGGCCCGGGCGTGCTGCGCATTGCGTACAACGCGCTGCTGAGCGGGGCCACGCGGCGCGCAGCCAAGAATGACGCACGAGCCCATCAGGCCTGCTTCGAAGAGCTGCAGCGGGTGGCGCATGAGCTGGACGACGCGCGCGCGTTGACCTGGTCTGCGGTTTTGAGCGATACCTTCGGCCGATACCAGGATCAAGTACGGCGGCTGCTCAGCGAATTGCAATTGGGCGCCCGCGCCGGATCCGGTGCGCGGGTCGATATCACGCCGCGGGTCGCACTGATCCCCCGGGTCGAAACGCGCTTGGCCGTTGTCGCCCGCAGCAATGGCCGCGAAGTCGCGGAAAACTGGCCGTACCTCGCCTTCTGATCGGCACCGCCGCCTGCGGATCCGTAGCCCCCCGATCGCGCGCACCCGGTGTAGGACAAGCGAGGTCCGCCCGGGGTGAAAAGCGCGAGAGAAATCAATGTCATTGGAGTCTCTCGACGAAACGCGCCGCCGCCGACGTCTGATAATTCCTACACACACAATCGGCGAGCGACCGACCGCATTTATCGCAATGCAACGCGATACTCCACGCACCAATAAATGACATGAAGGAGTCATTGATGCGCACCGAGACCATTCCAACGCCTCCCAGTCCTGAACAGCCGCCGCTCGCTCCCTATGACCCGCCGGAACCGGCCCCGCAGGCAGCGGCGTGGCACCGGGCATTGCGAGTCATCGGCTGCGCCCCCATGGGCCAGCATTACCGGGTAGTGCTCTCCTCCATGCGAACCGTCAGAAAGGGCCAATGATCATGGGCAAGAAGCAGGAGATTGCCATCGGCATTGCACTCCAGACGCAGGTGCTCCGAACGTGTCCGGTGCACAATCAGCTGTACTGCGACGATGAGAAATATACCGACGATGAAAACATGGCGCGGGCATTCGCATTGGCCATCGAGCTCGTGCGGCAGCACGAACCGTATGCGGAGGAGTTTCATCACGACGCCCATGAGCTGACCGATCTATTGAGCTACACGATCGGAGCGGCGCCTGACTGCTGCCCCGATTGCTTGTCGCCGCATTATGTGGCCGGTTCCCAACTTGCCGCGGCGGCATTGGCAGCGCATTGAGGAGGAGCCGCTAAGCCTCGGCCGCGGGCTTGGCAGCGAGTTTCAACGCCGCGTCGAGAGCGATCAGATCGTAGGGCTTGGGCAGCGCGAAGACGCGGCGGGTCTGCTGGCCGAAAAGAAACTTCAAGTCGAGCGCACCGTAGCCCGATGAAATGATGACCGGCATTTCCGGGTAGAGACGGACGATCTCCTTTGCCAGGGCAATTCCCGAAATCCCGGGCAAGCTGACGTCCGTCATGACCGCATCGAACCGTTCGGCCGCGAGCGGCGCAGCCGAGAGTTGCGCAAGAGCCTGCTCGGCATCCGAAACGGCAATTACCCGATGCTCGAGTTCCGCGAGCAATTCGACCGTAACGAAGCGAATATCATCGCTGTCTTCCACCAGTAGGATTCGCATTGTCCGGCGAGGCTAGCACACTCAGCGGCCGGTCCAGCGCGGTTTGCGCTTCTCGGTGAATGCGCGCGTGCCTTCCTTGAGATCGTCCGAACGGATCACCCGCTGAACCGCGTCGAGGGAATCATGCAGCTCGAACGCTTCGTGCTCGGGCACCATTTCGGTGTGGCGCAGCAGCTGCTTGATCGCCGGGAACAGCAGGGGAGGTCCAGCGACGAGTTGCTGCGCTATTTCACGCGCCTTCGCCATGGCCTGTCCCTTGGGCACGACGTGATTGGCGAGCCCCCAGTGCTTGGCCTCGGCGGCATCCATCCATCGCCCCGTGAACAGAAACTCGACGGCAACATGATAGGGAATGCGCCGGCGCAATTTCACGGTTCCCGCATCCGCGAGCACCCCGACATTGATTTCCGGCAGCGCGAATTTGGCGTGCTCTTCCATGACGATGATGTCGGTACCGAGCACCACCTCGAAACCGCCGCCGCAGGCGATGCCGTTGACTGCCGCGATGATGGGCTTGTTGAGATTTCGCGGGTAATTGAAGCCGGCAAAGCCGCCTACTCCCCAATCCGAATCGGACTCCTCGCCAGCCGTCGCCGCTTTCAGGGCCCAGCCCGGCGAGAAGAAACGGTCGCCCGCGCCGGTGATGATGGCGATGCGAAGTTCAGGATCGTCGCGAAACGAGGTGACGATCTGATTCAAGCGGCGGCTTGCCGCAAGATCGATGGCATTCGCCTTCGGCCGATCGATGGTTATCTCAAGAACGGCGCCGTCTTTGACGGTACGGACTCCATCTGTCATGTCTTCCCCCTTCAAGCGAGTTTCCTCAAACGAATCATCGTGTCGACCGCGACTGCGCCCAATCCCGCGGGACGCACGATCACCGGGTTCACGTCGATTTCAACCAGAGTGGCCGTATGGCTGGAAGCGTACCGCGCCACGCCCATGACGGTGCCGATCAATGCCGCCACGTCCGCCGCCGGCTTGCCCCGGTAGCCCGCGAACAGCTTGCTGACGTCAAGCCGCTGCAACGCCGCCGCGACGGATTGCTCCGTCCAAGGCGGCAGAAGACTGACGCTGTCCGCCATGATCTCGGTGAGCACGCCGCCGGCGCCGAGCACCAACACCTGGCCGAACTGAGGATCGACGATGACGCCGATCAGGATTTCGACCACCCCGTCGGTGACCATGGGTTCGACCAACAGAATGTCGGAGAGCCCCGCCAGCCGCCGGGCCGCCTCCGCCGCATCGGCTTCGCTGCGCACATTGAGCATTACGCCGCCGAGCTCGGTCTTGTGTTCGAGGTGCGCGCCGGATGCCTTGAGAACCACCGGAAAACCCATCGAGACGGCGGCGGCGGCGGCGGCGCCGGCCGGTACGAGCTTTCCGCTCGGCACATGGACGCCGAACTTCGCCAACGCCTCCTTGCCCTCGTGTTCGCCCAGAGCATACACGTCGGCGGGCGCTGCCTGCGGCCGCGGCGGCAGCTGCAGCCGTACGCCATGCCCGTCCGCCCAAGTCGCACCCACGCTGCCGGCCAGCGACATGGCCTCCAAGGCCTCGCGTTGCCCCTGCAGCGGGACCACTCCGCCGTCGAGGCAGCGCTGCCGAACCCTGGCGCTGATGGTCTCGGGCAGGGAGGCGACCAGCGCCGCGCGCGTCGGTGCGCCCTGCGCCGCCTCGATGAACACATCGATGACCGCATCGTAGGCAGCGGAGTCAGCCTTTCCCTCCGGCGGGCTGTCGAGCATGAAACCGGCGATGTCGTAGCCCGAGTTCAGAACCTCTGCGAATACGCGCTTCAATGCGGGCGGGTCGAACCAGAGATACGTATGGATATCGAAGGGATTGGCGATGGTCACCCGATCGGTCAGCACTTCGCGCAAGGCAGCGGTGCGGGCGGGCGGAAGAGGCGCGAAATCCAAATCGAGATCTCGCGCGACGTCGGCCGTCATGGCCATGTCCCCGCCCGACGCCCCCATGATGAGTACCTTGCGGCCCGGCAGCGGCCCGCCCGTGTGGAACAATTTCAGGGTCTCGCAAAGAGTGCCCAAGGTGTCGCAGCGGGCAACACCCGCCTGCCGGCAAAACGCTTCGAAGACCTCATCAGCGCCGGCGAGCGCTCCGGTGTGGCTGTGCGCGGTGCGTGCCGCGGCGGCGGTGCGCCCCGACTTGATCACCGCGATCGGCTTGCCCGCGGCGCACGCGCGTTCGGCCGCACGAGCAAACCGCTCGGGATCCTTGATGCCTTCGAGATACAAGCCGAACGCCGTCACGCGCGCGTCGCCGCAGAGCATTTCGATCAGGTCTTCCACCGCCAACCGCGTCTGATTGCCCACGGTGAACAGGCAGCCGATGGGCACCGAACGCTGGTTGAACATGAGCGTCAGCGCGATCGTGCCGCTCTGGCAGATGAGCGCCACACCCCGCTCGATGGGCGCGCCGACGATCTGGTCCGGCATCATCGCCACTTTGTCGAAGAAATTGACGAAGCCGTAGCAGTTCGGACCGAAAAAGGGCAGGGCGCCGGCGTTCTCGGACAAATCCCGGGTGAGCCGATGGCCGGACTCGGTGCCGGTCTCGGAGAAGCCGGCAGTGAAGCAGACGAACCCCCCGGCCCCGCGCGCCGCCAGCGCAGCCGCGACCGCCGGAGCCTCGTGATTGGGCACCGCAAGGAAGGCGGCGTCGGGCACCCCGGGAAGTTCGTCGATCGACCGGTAATAAGTCGTCGTCGGCGTCGATGCGCGCGTCGGGTGAACGCGCCACAGGGCGCCGCCATAGCCGATGGCGATGTTGCCGGCCGCCACGGCATCGGTCCAAACCCCGGCGCCGATGAGAGCGATGCTGCGGGGCGCGATGAGTCGATGAATGTCCATCGGCGGCACGCTTCAGCGACGCTTGATTTCGATCTTGCGCGAACCGGGACCGAAGGACTCGAAAGCCTCAGGCGGCACCTTGAGCGCTTCGAGCATGGCCGATACCTCGTCCGGAAACGGCTTCACCGACGGCTTCTCGCCCTGATGCACGTGGATGAGCATCATTTCGGCGGTGGCCACCGGCTCGGCGACGCGCGGGCAGGTGAATCGGCAACCCATGTGAATGCGCTTCCGGTCGAAATCCAGAACCGACGAGTGGACTGCCAGATCGTCCGAACTCTTGACCTCGTGCAGGTAGTGCAAATGCACTTCAAGGGTATACAAGGTGCAGTGCGTCCGTGCCCGGTACGCGGCGTCGATGCCGAGATGGTCCATCACGTCATCGACGGCGAGGCTGGCGATCAATCCATAGTAGGCATCGCGCAGATGCCCGTTGTAGTCGATCCAGCCCGGCTCGATCGCCGCGTGGTAGATGGGTAGTTCGGCCACCGGCATGGTGCTCAGCGCAGCTGCAGTTTTTCGCGCGCCTGCGCCGCGGTCAGCACCCGCGCGCCCATGGCTTCGATGATGGTGCGCGCCTTTTCCACCAGCTGCGCGTTGCTGGCATAGACGCCCTTGCTCAGGTACAGATTGTCTTCGAGCCCGACCCGCACATTGCCGCCGAGCAGCACGGCCTGGGCGACCCAGGGCATCTGCATGCGGCTGATGGCGAACGTTCCCCAATTGCAATTCTCGGGCAGCGTATTGACCATGGCGAGCAGGTGCCCGACGTCGGCGGGAACCCCGTAAGGTATCCCCATGCACAGTTGGATCAACGACGGAGCCGTGAGCAATCCCTCCTTGATCATCTGCCTGACGAACCACAGGTTGCCCGTGTCGAATACTTCCAGCTCGGGCTTGACCCCGAGATCCTTGCAGATTCCGGCGCCCTGGCGCAGGTAGTTCGGAGTCGACACATAGGCGCGGTTGCCGTCGCCGAAATTCAGGCTGCCGCAGTCCAGGGTGGCGATGTCCGGGCGGTACAATCCTTCGTTGCACAGATCGATGACGTGCCGCATCCGGTCTTCCTGGCTGACGAAATCGCTGCCCGGTCCCGGCGTGTCCTTCAGGCCGTGGTCGCCGACGACGATGTAGCCGCCCATGCCGCAGGTGAGGTTCACGATCACATCGACCTTGCTCTCGCGGATGCGCTTGACGACTTCGCGGTAGTGCCTGGTCTCCATGCTGAAGGCGCCGGTCTCCGGCTCGCGGACGTGAATGTGGACGACGGCGGCGCCGGCCTGCGCGGCCGCGATGGCGGTGGCTGCGATCTGCTCCGGGGTCACCGCACAGTGCGGGCTCTTGGTGACCTTGCTGTCGTCGCCGGTGACGGCGCACGAAATGATGACGTCATGATTCATTGCAGTTCCCTCGAGGCCTTGGAAATGGGCGGCAGCGCACTGGTTTTATTATCTTCATGATAATATTTAAATGGAGCCGGGGCAACTATCCGAGGAGCCGCTGTCGTGTCCGACTAATGAGGTCCTTGTCTCGCCAATCGTGTCCCGCCCCTTTTCGTCCGCTTTCCAATAGACGGCACCCCTACCTTTCCCCGGGGAAT
>Ga0182030_10001869_pt1 | contig 44127 bp, 38 predicted proteins | sample 812S3MmetaG_FD_121299 | JGI IMG/M metagenome (GOLD analysis project Ga0182030, IMG submission 121299) | Permafrost microbial communities from Stordalen Mire, Sweden - 812S3M metaG (Illumina Assembly) | ecosystem: Environmental > Terrestrial > Soil > Wetlands > Permafrost | place: Sweden... | reverse complement strand
GATTTATCGATACAGAACGACAGCAAGATGCTAAAGGAAGGTACGGAAGAAGTTCGAAAAGGCTATAGAATGAAAGCACAAGTCGAAAAGGTTCCAAAATGGTACAAAAGGGAAACCGGTAGTCGGTATAAGAAGAATGGGTTTTGGTGATGGAGGAGAAACCTGAAAGACGAACGAACGAGTGTGGTGACGGGGACCCTGCGAATAAAGTAAAAGATCAGAGATCAACGAGTGTGATAGAAGGCAAAAGATAGCCAATGCGACGAAAGTGGTTTAGGTCTCAGGTGGGAAGCATGGGAAACGGGTGGGCCAGGAACAAGAAAGCAATGGTGTGAGGCCGCGTCCAGGACCCTGTCTGGGGGAGCCGGCAGCATGAAGATGGGATGGATAGGCCACAAATTTTCTAAATGTAGATGCACCAGGCTGCTTGGGTTGAGAATCCCAGTCACTTCGTGTTCGACGCTACCGCCCATTCAGAGGCGATCATTCACTGGGAAGAGTGTGGGTGGCCAGGTGGCGTGGACATGGCTGGACAAGCCATCATCCATTTGACTAGGGTTGGGTGTTCCTAGTTGCTTCTTGGTCGACATGGCCTGCGTTCGGTCGGCTTTTTGCGAGTCCACCCAAGTCTCAAAGAAAACCACTCACACGCCGTCGTCTACGAGAGGCCCAGCTGCCGTTCAAAGCGGCGAGGTGTTGTTTGGATGCACGAAAAGCACTTTGTGCCAATAATGTGCATGCATAAGCCCGAGCAGAGTGCTAGTGACAAAGTCGAAGCATTGTTAATCCACTCGAGAGCACCGATCAAATGAAGCTTGAGCAACAAGCAACGCGCTCCGCGTCACCTCTGCCTGAATCTCAGCACCAAAGCCAGATAGTCAGACTCTATTGAAGATGGGCCGGTCTCGTAAAACTCGGTGTTTTGTCTGTGCTCTTTTTTTTTTCCCGCGAGAGAATCGAACTGAATCCAGCGGCGATGGCGGTGCAGGTGGATCAATAGAGTGCACAGTAGGTAAGAATATGTTGATGCGATGACCGAGGGAAATTGCGACCGACGGCACAGTTCATGCACCGCCGTCGCATCTGGATTGGGTATTTTTACGTTTTCTCACTCAGCTCTAGATCTTTTTATTTATAATTGGAACGTTATTCACAAAATAGGTAAAATGTAAGGTAGATAAGAAATAGGTGAGATGAAGCTATAGAAAGTACTTTGCACATCAACCGCCTTCTATCTCACAATATTGATACTATACATACACCCGCGTGAGAACGTCAAAAAGTGATTCAATTCAGAAACCCGCTTTACGTCTGAGTGGTCCGTCAATCATGCTTCGAATCACACAGCCCACAGCCCCAGAGCCCACCAATCCCCACTGCCTCGTCGAAATCCTTAGCATGGTGTTTAATTCATAGGATCTTCTTGTTGTTTGCGGCCTGATGCAATCCTGCCCTTCGAAAACGCGCGCCTTTCATGCGGCTTCTCCGACTTCCAAACGCAAGCATGCAAGCGGGGGTCATCGAAAAGAAAGAAGACTATTCTGAGGTGATGATTTCATTTGGTATAACGCTGCAGAGGACACACTTAGAGCGAGACGCGAAACACGTCGAGAACCACTTACACGGCGAGCCACACCTCCCAACACAAATTGTATGTCAAAAACAGAGTCGTGCACAGGTAGCAATGTAATCATCCCCAAATATCTGCCTTTATTCGACTGGCTGGTACCTGAATCGTTGGATTTAGCCACGACGTATCAAACCCTCCCCTTTTCCTCCGAAAAGCTTCACCGCTTCCCTGTGGTCTCTCATGACCTATCATCATAATTGCCCCTCCATGACAGAGCGCAGTGGTATCAGATTGTGCTATCAGTCTATCGATAGCGATGCTGGGACTCATTCAGCCATCCACACTTTTTTTTCTCAGCTCCCCGTTCAGGACAATGCCCCGCCAACTCTTCGTGGCGATGTGCAGCATCGTGGGGTTCATGAAACATGATATATTCATCATTCTGATGGCGTTGTGGGCGTTGAAAATGTTTGCCGCGGGTACCTGTCACTGGTCTTCAGTTGCCGTAAAACGTTTCTCATAGCCGGCAATATGTTTGTAACGATCAGTCACTACCAAGAGATCGAGACAGAGTGTTCTTAGTCGGGCGTAAGAGGCTTGCTGCAGGTACCAAAAAAAAATTAATTAATTGTTGGCTCTGATACACGTCATGCTCTTCTGCAGCCTCACAGATGAGAAAAAAATAGACCCAAAACTGCTCCTCCACTATCTAGTATAAAAGCATTTTTAGCATGGGAGATCTGTCAAGATCTACTCGGCTGTTGGGTAGTAGGCTGTAGACGAACTCGAACAGTCCAAGACTTTCACTAAGATCTTGCGCCGTCGTTTGAGAGCCATCGCAAATACTTTGGCACCGAGGAGTTCCCGTCGATTTTGGATGTCATCCAGAACCTCAGCACTACCGCCCATGGGCCTTTTTTCTTTAAACAACCCACACAGTCAAATCCTTACCTCACTTATCGATACGATGATAACTCCCCGAGGTTGGTTCCCGCCGTCGCTGATAGGGTTGCCGATATTGCCAGCGACAAGGAGCATCGTTGGCGGTTCGAGCGCTTTTAGCAGGCAAAATCAGTAATCAGCTGCCATTCATCCAGCGTTTCGCCCAATTCTCATAGCCTGTCAAACAGATTATAATCATCACAATTTGATTGACAAGCGCGCATATTTTAATGTCATTTGTGCACACGAGTAATTGGGTTTGTGCCACCCTCATTTGGATGCCTCTGGCACATTGCATATGGGCATTCATTCGTTGCATTGGCTAATGCAGACATAAAATGTAGACGACTCTTTCTTGAGGCCCAAACACCTTGAGAGTACTCGCTGCTTTTGTGCTGCGATGGTGCTGTGGGGTGGGTTAATTTCGTGGTTGCATATCTTTTTCCATTGCAGACACAAGGGGACGGTCTGATTTTATCCTCAGTCCCTTATGATTGGCTGTGGGCTCGTTTTATGAAGCATCATTCGGTGGACTTCCAGAAGAAGAGGTTAAAAACCTAAACCACGCTTACGGGGAATCCTCAAGGATCAGAGTTGCAGCGAACGCAGCCACCGGTGTTGTCCTCCAAAAAAAATGCCGACCTGGCCTGGTGGCGGACCTGCAGGGGATTCTAGGATGTCGTTCCGAAGTGAACCGTCTTATCGGTCGCTTCATGCATTGCTGAGCTCTTCTCCAATCGGGGCATGCGTCGTTACCGTTTCTCTTGGTTACATTTCTACTGCAGGTACGACGCAGGTACGAGAACGCTTCCAGGCGACATTTTCCCTAACGTCCTGTGCGGTAGAGTTTCGTATGTCAAGAGATGTTTCATGGCAGCCCATCAGGACAATCAGGACAGCGGAGAAAAAACGACAAATGAAAAGCCCAACCCTTCCTGTCATCCAAAGTCTGAATTCGCTTCCTCCCGTGTCGTATCGATTGGGGAATTTTGCCATGATCAACACGATCCCTTCTTTTGCCACCAAGCTCAGCCAAACAAAATCCATCTGGCCTAGGGAGACCCCACCCGCGGACCCGGAAAAGCCTACCATTCCACCGCGGAATGTCTTAGAGCACTATCCTACTCGAAAGAGCCACGGCGGGTTCGTCTTATCTGCTATCGATACTGATCATTTTCACAGTGGAGAGGGAGGTTGAGAGCGTCCCGGCATGATGGGTGGGCTTTGGATTACATGGGTAAGAAAAAGCGTGCTGGAAAAGACCCATATTTCATCAGCCAACGGCTCATACAAGAAAGGAATTCTAATTTTCTTATTGCCTTTTTGCTTCTTCACACGTGCTTCGTCGGTTTCTCCTCACCTTTCTAGGTGTAATCACCTCATCCTAAACATAACACCATCAACGGGCTGTGTATCTCTCCCGCGTAGTTTTCCACAAAGTAGTTCGTAAGGCGAATAGAGTTCTGCAGGATTTTCCACCATCCCCTCCCAACATCAGCCGGTCGGGACTATTAGCTGTTGGTTGGAAGGCAAAAATCACCGATGCTGGTCGAGAATCCCAATCTCCCCCGGATTCTTTCCAACCATCAGCAAGGATCTCAGATATTGGCAAAATTCGGGACCTGCATCAATGGTGTGAAAGACGGGGACGGATTTGGCCGAGTGCATCAGCTGCACGTGTGCGGCGTTTCCAACGGTTTAACATGATTCCAATCCGGATCTCATACACACCACACACACACACACACTTTGATGGAATTGTTTGAAACGGCCGTGAGACGGTGACACCGTCCGATTCTGTTGAATCCACCGAGGTCGAACTTGCGTCTGAAGGAAGAATCGGGCCTTCCAGGTGACTTCATGATCTCCTTCCTCAGAAGCACCTTCTGATTGTGATCTACTGAGAACACCTGAAACCATGGGAGCCCAAGCCTAAAGAGGTTGTGAGCTACTGCCGCCCCAAGTATTCGTTAGTACTGTCACCTCCTCGGCATTTACAAGCCCACGAGAATCGCAAATAAGCCCCCACTTATACACATCATGTTGACAAATCCCCTGGCTTCCGCCTTCATGCCGGAGACGGAGTTAATTCCCAATAGCGTCCATGTAGCCGACGCATTCCTCTTGGTTATCCGGTGCCTTGATGATGGGCCTTCGAGAAGGTTTCGTACCATGAAGAAAGAAGGTAAAGCTCGTTCCTCGCCGGCAGCGGATGGGTCCGTCCTAAATGGGGTTGGACTATAGTGGAGAACAGGGTTTTGGCTGTGGTTGATCTGATGTTTATCTTCATGCAATTTTGCATAAAGATAGGGTCTATTTCGAGTAACGTGATTCATGCATTGTAATTGTTCAATGCGCTCAGCCTCATCAATCCTTGGTAGATATCCACCAGTGTGATCTGCGATATAAGAATATGCATATGAGTATTGCAAATTTTGATCGTCTGCTTCCTACTCTTTTCCGTCCATGCCTTCCAAAGTTACCTGTTGGTGGATGTTGTTAATGACCACGCTCAATTGTCGACCCGATTTGGAACATTCGGGCAAATAAACAAGACACCATGTCGACCTTGCTTCCAGGTCTTCGAAGTCATTTCAACCTCCCACCGACGGCAACATTCAATAGGTTTCGGGACTAACGAGCGTGTGAGCAGATCGTTCTCGTCCAAGACATTAATTCATCGAACCAGCGGCAACATCATTGGTAAGAGACTATCGAGAGGGCTCATGTCGCCGTATTCCGAAACTTCGGGAATGTGCCTTCTCCCATTCATTGCCATTGATTAGCTAGGAGAAGCAGATCAATTTGTCCATTGACCGATATTTTTTTGGGGACATCTACAACCTGCTATGCCGAGTAGGACAGGTCCCAGGGCCTGTCCACAGAAAGCCAGATGCATCTAAGGAAACTTGACGGAAAGAAAGCATGATTCGAAACTGGTACAGCAGAAAAAAACATGCATTCAATGTAATATCAACATCATATTGAGTGTAGAATATGAGGAAATTAGGAATGAGGAGGTTGCCTTCCAGAACTAGAACGAGGGGAAGAGCGAGCAAACTGAACGTATTTCTTACCGTCCATTTATCAATCTACCAAATAAAAAAATTGATCATCCTCTTCACTCCTTCAGAAGGGGATATTATTCACCCGGTTGCATCTCATCCGTGACAAGTCCTTAAGTCTCACTTCAATGCATTCATCTGTTGTTCATTGGCGGAATTTTAAAATATCTTTGTAAGGAAGGCTTCATTAAATTTTGAAAGCTGCGTCGACGTTTCAAGCGGTACGTTTGGTGAAGCTAGAACATTTAAAGTGTACGTCGAGGGTCAGGCCATCTCAGTTCTTTGTCGAAACTGCAGATATCAAAGATTCATCCTGTCATAAGTTCTCTTCGGTGATTAGGTTTCTGTAAGAGCATCGTTCATAAGGCCCCAAACTTGTTCTATCTTCCATTCCCTGATAAAATATACCTTACCTTTCTGACTTACATGTGCCCAAGGACCTTGGTAAGGAGATGGCCACCACTGGGTTGGGAAAAGCTGCTCAGGTATATCTCCCTAGTTTATATTTCTAATTTCCCCACTGCTGCTAGACACCTCTTGTAGGTCAAGAAGATCGAGATCCACGAGATGCTGCTTCAGAAGTGCATGACCACTTTGAGGATATGATTATTGGCTTGATCATGTTGATGAACTTTCATTAAGGCACTACTTTGTTGTATTGCCTTGGTATCTGCGTTGGCCTGTAGAGCTATGACTGCGAGAAGGAGAACGAGCTGACGAATGATGATAAGTAGTGAACGGTTCTATTCCAAGTGTTTGGAGACTCATTGTCTCTTCCCTATGTGAACAATCAGGAAAAGTGTTTCCGCCCAACTCTTCCGATTTCTGTTTATGTCGGCTTCAAGCCTTTGATTCTTCGACTGCAAGGTGAAGCGTCTACCTAGCTCTCTTCCCCCAAATAGTGACTTTTTTTCTGCTCAAGTGGAGTCGTCTTACTCTTCAGGCGGGCCTCTCCACTGAAACTCGTCTACCATTCATTTCGCGCAGTACGTCCGGACGATCCTCAATATTTGATATGACATTTGTCCGACGCCATCATCGAGAGCAAAGACTTCACAGAAGACACAAGCAAGGCGCTGGCCTCACATTACAATCTCAAATGCATTATTAACCCACGCCCGCTATGTAAATGCTCGCTCGCTGATATCATACAATGCATTATGCATCTAAGCCTCCTCCTAAACTCCCATCCCTAAAATTACAATATTCACTTCACATACCCAATCCCCACAACCAAGGTACCAAGCCCAGCTCATCCTAAAAGTTCATACTGGAACTCACCCCCCTCCCCAGCGTCATCTGACTCAAACTCAACGTCCTGGGAGCCCCCTTCCTCTCCCCTTCCCCCAACCCACCACCAAACGGCTCATCGCCAAGGTCTCGTTCCTCGCTCGGCGTCTGAAAATCCTCGTTCCCGAATCGGCCATCTTCATCATCGCTGTCGTCTTGTTCGAAGATGGAGAATTCACCTGCTTCACTACCTGGGATTTTCTTTATAGAGGTAAGATGTTGGAGATTTGAGACGAGCGGGGTGGAGCGTAGGGATTGAAGTTCTTGTTGCAGGGTGTGGACGAGGGATTCAAGGTGCTGGCGGGCAGATTGTTCTGCGAGTATCATGTTTGTGAGGGTTGTGTAATGTTCGTGGGTTAGGGTTCCGTCTTTGGGCATGGTCGGGGAGCTGGATGGGATGCCGCGGATTGTGGTCGATGTGGAAAGTGGGCGAGCAGAGTTTTGGGCGGGGGCGAAAGATGATTGTTCGAAGAAGGGGGGAGACACGTTCTCAAGGGAGGGACGGTAGGAGTTACTTGTCGAGGTGGTGGAGGGGCGACTTGCGCCATAGGAGGATGAGCGTATTTGGGATCCGATTGCGTGGGTTTGTTGTACGCCTCGGTATCGTTGCTGGTTTGGTAAAGACGGTTCTGAGTCATCAGTTCTTGGTCGAGCTGCGGATGAGCTGCGGTCTCGTCTTGATATCCTTTTGGGTGGATCCCGTAACGTGGGAGGTTCGGCGCGGCTGTGCATTCGATATATAGCCTTTTCCATATCATGCATTCGTCTCTCAAGTCTCAGAACCCTCGTTTCTAGACTTGCAGCCTGTGTGATCTTCATACCAGCCATTTCACCCATGGGCCCAAAATTGAATGGTTGTGGAGGTTCCTCATTTTCTTCCTTGTGTGGAACTTCTGGGTCATCCATCAAAATCGGCTCTTCCGTTTCCGCTTTATTTGAGGACATTGGGGAACGCAATCCCGGATCGTAGCTCTCCCTCCAGTATCGAATTTCATCACTCCGCCGCCGCGTTATTGATTTTGTGGGAACGCCTCCCCTTAGTTCGCCAAGACTTCGAGATCTTCGATTCGGGTGGCTACCGCTGGTAACAGCCACTCCGATAGGCGCCTCGACGTCTTCATCGGCTATCAGTTTGCTTCCTCTGGCTTGGGTACTCGCAGGCCTTGGCGAAAGACCTAGATCCACATAGCCCAACGTTCTATCTGGCGTCCACAGTCGACTTGGTGTTGTAGCCCTCCGTGGTCTCGTCTGCCCCTCTATTTGTAATGATTCGCGTTTTTCGTCATCTATGTCTACCGCAGGGAAGTCTTCCGTGGCTGTGGCTGTCGAATGAGAGCGTAATGCTCGGTTGAATTCGTTGATAGGAAGGGACGCCGATCGCTGTTGAGAAAGTGCCGCACCTTTCGAAGTCTTATTCAAGGCGGTAGGGTCCTGGCAGATATTAGTTGTGTTTCTCTGAGAAGGCAGAATACTTACGCTGCGATGTTGCCCAGCTCGTACACTGCTTGGACCTTGAGCGCGCGGACCTGACGCTGAACCATTTCTCTGTTTCTTGCCAAAAAGTCTACCAAACACAGACTTAAGAGACGACTTCTTTCGTTGGGGTTTTCCTTCATTTGAACCAGATGGCACACTTGTTATGGAGTTTCGTAGAGGAGATGGTTGGATGTGTGGAGGTGCTGGTGGGGAATAAGATGGCTGCGGAGGAACTGATGGTGTTCGCTCTGGGGTCGATTCTTCTAACCCAGCCTCAGAAATCTTGTCTGATTGAACTGAGCTCCTGGGTCTGGTAACAGGAGAAGCTCGTGAGTGCAACTGCTTTTCGATGCCTTCCGTTCCCAGCGGAGTGGCAATCCCGGTCCCTGGCTCTCTAATAGGGAACTCGTCGTCATCTGCGAACGGAATGGGATGAGATATCGTCTTTCCTCTGATTGAGGCTCCAGTATTCGTTCTCCTTGGCGTATCTGCTTTCCATTTTGCTGATCCCCTAAATTTGCTCATCTTTTCTTGCGTCCTGCTAGCACCTTGAATGTCTAGCGTTCACAGACAGAATCGAGGACGAGAAGGGACCGGAGGAACATGCATTTATTGGTTGGTCCGTGAGCATACTCATCGGGAGTGGGTATGGGAATAGGAAGTTAAAAGTGCCAACTCGTCCTATATGCAAACCGTCATTGGGTCCATATATACATGCAAAGGAGTGTTGTCATTTTGAGTCCATTAGCCAGGTAAATTATCTCAGTCCCTGCGAGGGATGGTTGCGGCATCATATAATTCTGCGACGCCGGTCAGCCGTTAGCAAGGGAAGAAAGCAAGACCCATGAAACCAGGGCAGGGTGAACGAACATGGCAGGGGCAAAAATAGAAATTTTAGAGGGCGGGACATCAATCAAAGTGCGATAGCGAATTACCCCTGTCGAGCCGCATTGAGAAAAGCAGCTTACCCCACGAAGATGCTTGAATTCCACAAATGAGAAGACGTCCAGAAGTGGATTCAGTCCTCCAATTGACTTGCCATTGATGCACGATTGCAAGCCGCATTTCCTCGAACGGCCTCAATAATTCAGCCGGCGCTGCCTTTTTGATGAATTCATCCGAAACAAGTAAAGTAATAAAGGATTTGACCCTATTTGAGATCTCATGCCTGGAAGATGGGCTGGTATCGGATGCTCAATCTTGGTTATGGTGCAGGGAGCCTGGTAAAGATCTTCATTCCCTAAAAGCGGGAGACGACGACGACTGATGTCTATGCGCGACCTCGGTGATGTATTCTGGTATTGTCCAGGTCTATGTGTGAAAAGTGAGCTCTTGCGCTCCTTACTTGCTCGCGATTCTTCCAACGTGCTGCGCGCTTGAATGCTTGCTGCAGATGTGGCGCCAAGACGGAGCAAGCAACGTATGGGTTGCATACGAGATCAAAAAGGAAATCATCGAGTCGGAGAGGAGAACCGGGAGGTTTTGCCGACTCTCCTTTGCACTTGCATATGCAGTCCGTCTGAGGGTGAGCAGATGTATCATGGATAGGTTCAATGCGAATGGCATGGTCGATGTTTGAAACGAATTGGTCAAGCTGTCAAAGTCATAGCACGTAGGATAAGTGGACGTAAGCGAATCTCTATTCCTTGGCTCAAGGAGGGGAGGGGAGCGGAGGGGTACTATGTAGTAGTATCAAAACCAAGGATACGGTACTAGTATGGCTCGACAATAGAAATGCTTCTTGCTTTTTTCTCGAACGGCAGTCATGCATACCCCAACATGACAGATGCGATAGGTCCTTTCTTTTGCTGTTCAAATGTAATATCTGCCGAGTCTAAAATTGTACTTCAGGATCCGTAGCATCTTGGAGTGCAGAAACGCTTGACAGCGGATTGTCGAGTGATGTGCCTCCTTAGATGAAACAACCAGGATGCACGTTCGTCATTCGTCTGATGCACAAAACCCCCTGATACCCTGAACTCGCGTGGCCATGAGGCAGGCATTGATCTGGACTCCGTCAAATGGAATTCTCGAGATCGAGTCGTTAATGCAATAACAGCAAGCATAGCATAATAATCTGCGGAAGGATCCCCCAAGTTTTGTCCTTACCAGCCTTGAATATTTGGCAAGAAGTGTCAGCGGCCCGAAATTATTGCGCATTCAATAAAGCCGACGACGGGTAACGTAGATCTGAATTCTCCTCCAAGAAATCCATCCATCGCTTGAGAAATTTGCTCCCTCTGCAAAGATCACACATTAATTGTTAGTACAACGTCTCAGTTCACGAAAATAATATACTTAAAATGTGGTCTGAACTCACTTTCCGACTGTTTCTGAGTCCCCGATAATGGTCAAGGAGCGCCGGGGTCGGGTCATAGCCACGTTTAATCGACGTTTCTCTCCGAGGAATCCTACTTCATGTTCGTTGTTACTTCGAACAAGGCTGACGATGATGGCTTCTTTCTCTCTTCCTTGAAACCCATCTACACTTCCCAATTCAATCCCTGGAAATGCTTCTTTCAAAGAACGAGATATTAAAGCCAGCTGGGATCATTAGGATGAAGTTCTTCTGAAAAGGGGGATTTGAGGTACCTGAGCGTTGTAAGGTGTGACTACTGCAATGTCCTCAGGTTTCACTCCTGCCTCAACTAGATTTTTCACGTGCTGTTTTACGAGAGCAGCTTCCATTTCGTTGCTCTTGCTCTCTCCCACCATTCCCTTAGCGGCTTTCTTAACCTCCTCTTCTTCGCTCTTTTCTGGGAAATCGCCTCCTTGTGTATCGAAGAAGATAAGCGGCTCAATCGTGTCTTCCGTCTCCTCCACTTCATAAGACAGGTCCTTCAAAAGTCTTGTCCTCACTTCTTCGGCCGCTGTTAATTTGGACTCGTATAGTTCGTCCGAAGGAAACCTCATGATCTTCTGGTGCATTCGATATTGAATGGTCAACATTCTCTTGATACCGGGGCCATGCATCTTGAGCAATCTGTCGAATAGGGTCGTTTCTAGAGTCATACCCTTGATAATATCCTCCTCTCCCATCTTGTCCTTGGACTTCACCTTTGAATTAAGTGATTTTATCGTCGGAGGTAACTGAAGGTGATCTCCCGCTAGGACTACTTTCTTTGATCTGAGGAGAGGGACCCAGCATTGGGCTTCGAGAGCCTGACTTGCCTCATCAATAATGACCACGTCAAATTCTTCCTCTTTGAGCCTTGAAGGTAAGAATTAGCATTGATCGACAGATTTTGTCCCAGAAGCTCGTAAATAATTACAGAAGAGAAGGGACATACTGAAAGCCTCCTGCTCCATGTAAAGTGGCAAGCACGACCTTGCTTCCTCCAATCAAAGTACCCACACACTTCTTCTCTCTTTCCCTAAATTCTTTCCGAAGCTCCTTCAGATCACCATAGATAGCTTTTCGTTCCCTGCCACTTTTGGTCTTGCGGATTGAGGCCTGCTTGGTGTCCATTTCCTTTCGAACATCCTTGACGATCGCAGCAGCATCCGAGGTCTGCGTCAGAACATCCAAGGAGTGGTTCAAAACTGACGGTAGGAGTCTTGCTGGATGGCCAAGACGTACGCTAGAAAGGGAGGTTAATATGGAAAGCGCAAAAATAGGACTAATATAAGTATACGTACATAGGAATTTTATGGGGAGCAAGTCTCTCAACTATGTTATCGACTGAAATATTAGAAGGGCCGCAAACTAATACTCGGAGGTTTTGCTTCAGCATCTGTAGTATCAACTCAATCAAAGTATGAGTTTTGCCAGTCTACTCAAAACATTAGTATATAGTGAAAGCGTGAAAGATATTCCACGCTTACCCCTGGTGGTCCATGAATAAGAGCAACCTCTCTCGAAGCCAAAGCAAACTTAATAGCCCCCTTCTGGGAATCATTCAAACTGGGATCAATCCACTCCAAGCCCGCATCACCACTCTCCTCATCCACCGGAGAGGGACTCGTAAGCCCAAACAAAACCCTCACAAAACTCGAATACTCATCCTCCTTCATCTTCAATAGCTTCCCCATCGTCTGATTCATCCTATCCCACCCATTAGCCAATCATATACACTAATCAAAAAGAATGAATGGAACAAACCTCTTATAAGTAACATCATTAGCCAACTTGACCAACCACAACCTCTTTCCCCCCACCACACCCTCCCCCTCCCTCTCCTCATCCAACGCAACCCAAACACTTCCCCTCCCCACCCTCGTAACCACCCCCCTACACCCCTTCTCCTCCAACTCCCGCACCTCCCTCTTCTTCGCGCTACCCGCCGGCTGCTCAGCCACAGCAACAATATCCCCCGTCCTGATCCCATGCTCCGGTAACTCGCCATCCGCATTACTAGTCGCTGAGGCAGGTGCTAGCTCGACGACGGTCTTGCCATAGGAACCTGTGCGTTGGGATGAGAGGGTTAGGTTGGTGATTGCAATACCGGCGCGTTGGAGGGAAGTGGGGCTGGTGTTGGATATTAGGGAGGAGGTCTCTGAGAGCTCGGATTGGAGCTCGGCGTCTAGGAGGGAGAGTTGGGTTGTTGCGAAGGAGGAAATGTCGACTGCTGTTGGGGGTGCCATTTCTGGAAAACGTAGCGTGAGAATCACTTTTGAGATTGGTGTCCCACGCAAATTTGCTTACTGATAGTTGATGTATTGCTATTTGGTCATGTGAGAAGAGCAGAACAAGAGGAGGGAAGCTGGTGTTGAATATTGAGGGTGCGAGACAAATTATACTTCAGGAGGTTCGCAGTGTGATGGGAAATTGATTGTCTAAAAAACTCTGGAGCAATTAAGACTAATGCGTTACAGAATAACTATCTACAGCTGGTATCATTATCATGACATATATATGGATTTTTAAACGCCTCCTTATGCCCCTCCTAAATTTACAATTCTTTACACTCATCACCCCACCGCCCCTCACTTCTCAAAAGCCGAAGGCTCCACCACAATTACAACTACCAAAGACGTTATCATAAGAGCAAAAGTTATGCCCGCAACCAAAGCAATGCTTCCTCTACTAGCAGGAAATTTCCCTCTTATGATCCAGTGTTGACTTTCAAAATATCTGTGGAAGCCGATGAAGAGTATCGCAATGGCTATACCGAGAAATGTTGCACCTAGAGGTTTACCCATTTGACGAAGACGTTTGTAGGGGTCTGCTCCTCCTGTTCCTGCGGATGCGGTATTGAGACGGAAACTACATTTATATTAGCCATAGCTCTAGGGGTAGAGTAAGAGAGAGGCAAACAGCTGCGTGATAGCAATGCCTATCGATGCAAAAGCAAGAGAAGTCCTTAGCCAAGCAAGAAACGTTCTTTCTACCCAAAGAACATCAGCATAGCACCATCCATCCTTTGATCATGTCACCAACCAAGCGCCAAATGATCTCTAGCCACGCTTCCCTTATTCTCCAACTCAATAGACCCATAGTCCGACCAAAACCTCGCCCACCAACTCTCATGCTCCCCTCCATCTCCCTCCCCATCCACATTTCTATTCCCATTCCCTCCCGGCTCATATATCCTCCCCGACCTCCGTATACTCGACGTACTCGGCTGTGACCTCGTTGCTTTCGGCTGCTGCTGGGTACTCTGATAATTCAACTCTTTCCCCCTTCCCCTCCCACTCTTTCCCCTTCTCACAATACTCGTCTCCTCATCCGCACTACTCTCTGCTTCCTGCAACCCTTCCTCCCTCAACAACGTCGCCCTCGGACTAGCAGGCGCTGAATCACTAGAGTCATACATAGCGACTTTTCTCGCTCGTGCACCTTCCAAAATACTATCGATTCGAGGTGAGGAATTCGAGATTATAGTTCGAGGCTTGGCGATGTTGGGCACTGCACTCGGGGAAGCCATTTTTAGGAGCCTCGATGGCGGGTAGGGGTCTTGCAAGGATATTTTGGCGGTTGGACGGTTCTCACAGGTTGCTAAGCTGCATATCAAGATTGCGAATTTGACTCTCAGAAGACGCAATTTGCCGAGGGCGGAGAAGAAGGTGGGGTTCCCTCCCGCTCCAGATTTTAACGATACTATAGGAATTGGAATATCAAAAATCATTATCTTGAAAACATTCGAGACAAATAATAAACGAATCATAAGAAGACCCCCTAGGTACTCAAAGTCTGAGTATCTTATTATCAGCTTATATAACTAGCTAAGAATAAAACGACAATGGGAAATGACCCGCGAGAAAGAGCCTATCGTTGCAAGAAATTTAAGACAATGATAACTCTTATTCCACATTCCTATGGTATGTCAAGTCGCGCCGGTACCATGTTCATCTCTACATCATTTCAGGATACAAAAACATCAAAGGCATTTCAGGAATAAGCTGTGGCGCACAAAATCAATAACAGCCTCTCATACTGGTAGTTAACGTAGGTGCAACAGATCGAATGTCTTTTCTTGTTTACTACTGTAGAGATACAGATCATAAGGATCTATACCCTGCAGCCCTGCTACAAGCCAATTCATATTCGTGTTCGACGAAGCCGTCCGAAGACAGAACAGAGATATGTATGCAAGACTGCCAGCGGCTTCAGTGCGCCGTAGAGATACCGAGATCCGCCAAGAGGCATCACCAGGACAGCCCCCGACGACACCGTGAAGACAGGATATGCAGAAGAGCACGAGCCTCCTCTTAACCAAGAGTCGATTGGAGGAGCCCGGCACCTCCCAGAAAAGACCATTCATCGGCTCAGAACACCATCTGCTCCCACCTCAAATATTGCCACCACCACAGCTATCCACATATCTGGAACCTTGTGCTTGAGAACACGCCCACCCCGCAATAATGTAACAAACATTAACATTGAATACAAAGGAAAAGAAGAATCCGAACATTGTGTGAACCAGAAGGCGAGGAATTCATTCACTTCTGGTCACGCATTATTACTGGCTCTCGACATTGCAAAGGGTGCTGATTGCAAGTGCTAAAGAATCCGCCGGATAAGGTGAGAAAGAAGAAACAGTCATGAAGTTCAAATGTAGCTGTCAATGCGCGATGAGGGTATGCAATGAACGCCCCAGTGATGAGATACTTTGCGGATTAAGAAGAGCTGAACTCGAATGTTGCCGTTTGGCCACTCGGGACACCAACCTGAGATGGGTTAGATATTGCATAGAATAATGCTTAACGAGGTAGAACTTACAGTGCAGCCGGATGCAGAAGTAACTCCATTGTCACCAGTGTAAACACCGTTTGAGTATGAACAGCTACCAGAAGCTCCAGTGATCTTGACATTGAAATTCAACTTTCCATCTGGGTTTGTAGGAGTGTTAGGGAAGAGAGAGATGTAGGTAGTTCCATCAGAATAACCAACACCTGCATTCAAAGGAGCCCAGTTACCAGCATCCGAGCTAGGTGTATTCCAAGTGCAAGCCTCCTTAGGATCTAGACCTGCATTGTTGATGTAGTATTGAGCTGAAGTAGGAAGGCCAGTCGATTCCGCATTTGGTTTCCATTGGTAATAGGAAGCTTGGTTAGGATTGGTCAGTGGCTGAGTTCCGCTGGGTGCGACTTCAGTCAAGATGGTTTCAGACTCAGATCCAGGGTAATCGGTACGGCAAATGCAGACACTTTGGTCCAGGTTGTTCTGTACCTGGACACCACCCTCGCCTGCAATGCAGAGTTGTGATACGTCCGAGTTGGTCAAATAAAGATTGCCATCAGAGCCACACCAGAGGCCTCCAATTGACTGACCAGTGGGTCCTTGAGTGCTAGGCCATTGAGACTTTTGGTAACCGGCTGGGCAAGAGTATGAGCAGAAGGTATTTTCAGAGCATCCACCAGTGGTGGGAGTGCTGATTGTCATCGACGTCAAAATGGCGTCGGTGACACCGAAAGTATAATCTGAAATCGATTGAAAGCCGGTCCATCCACCTAGGTCAAGCCAATCAGCGTAGACGGCTCCATAGTCGGAAGGAAAGTTGGAGCATGAATGCTTGCCACTCTCGAAATTGGCATTGACATTGCCGGTACCGCTGGAGCTGCTCGAACTGCTGCTGGAGGCAGCGGCAGGGGCCGAGCTTGAGCTTGTTGAAGGTGTTGGGGCAGGGGTTGAAGATGTTGTCGGCGCAACATAGGTGGAGGATGAGGTGGGGGATGGTACTTCGACACTGCTACTGCTGCTAGGCTCCTGGAAGAACTTGGCCGCCTCGCTTGTGCTTGGAGCTGGAGTGGAAGAGGCAGCCGGAGCTACAGAGGTGGTGGGTGCAGCAGTAGAAAGCTCGCCTCCAACAAGAACATAAAGACCATCCGCGAGACCCTTCTCAACTTCACTGGCGGGAATGTCCTTTCCATCTAATTTGAAGACGGTCACAACAGGAGCGGGAGCAGTCTCAGTGACAACGAGACCATCACGAGCTTCGACAGGAGATCCATGTCGGGCTGGGTGACGATGAGCGTGATTGTGCGCATGAGGTTGAGCTGCTACAAGTGTGGCCGCGCTAAGGAGCGCAAGTTCGGAGAACTTCATTGTGAAGAAGCGTATTCGTGCAGTATGAATAACCTAAAGGATTGACAAAAGCCTCTCAGAGACTCCGGAACGAAGAGATTTCGTATTTCGATATAGAAGGATTGGGGCCGTGAAGCTTTGATTGATGTCTCGATCGAGGAACTGGTAGTGATTGCGGTTAGCATTCCGGTCTCGATCTACAACACGAGATTTCTATTTGACGATGTTGAGACGAAGTGAATCGCGAAGCCGAGCTCCAATGCGCTTCTTGCATCCCGAGTTCTTCCAGAATGGAGTTCAGAGTTGGGGAACATACATTGGCAGACGATCTCACGTTTCTGTACGCTTGCACGGTGTAACACACGATTGGATTGTGGTCGAGATGGTAAAATTGATTTTTCGGGGATGAATTGGTTTCCTGCTGATCTTCGAAGGGATTTTTTCGATAAAGTCGCTGTTCCAAATGAATGTGGTAGAGAGTCAAGACTCTCAGAGTTGGGAGGGAATGCTTGGGAAAGGAAAAGAGAAGATCGTTGAGATTGAGATCCTGTTGAAGATTGTAGAGAGGTGGTGGTTAAACAGAAGGAAACAGGAAAGGGTGAACAGTTAGAGTGGAGAGCGCTCTATTTGCCGCGTTAGGTTTAGCGTAGTGCAGAGCTAAATTTACTGGCAGGGGCGACTTTCCTTAGTCAGGGGAAAATGAAAGAAGGGGATCAATGATTGGGTGTGGTACTGGCAGTTTTGCATTTATTTATTTCCAACATTGAATGAAGACAATATTGATGATGGATTATAATTACGAGGCCTAAATTTCTTCTCTTCTTTTTGACAGTTCGACCTCGCCATTGCGGGTGCCCGCTGTGGAGAAATACAGTACCTAGCACGGAGCCACCATGAAAGGAAGAACCCCTGGGGCGGGCTACTAGTACGTAAAAATAAAGGTTCAAAATACCCAGCTCAAGCCTCCAAAAACGTCTGCAAAGGATCATGGGATGGGATTCAAACGCTTGAGTCCCTTAGATGGGTCTGACTCCATGATATGATTCTATGATTCAGAAATGTTCTGATAGTTCATCTGAACTTTACGTTTGTCTACAACATGGTTTTATCCTGGTTTGTCCCGCCAAGCGGAAACACCTCTCATCTCGGCATATCTTATTCTTAGAGAAGGAGACGTAACCACCTCCACTAGACGACGAAAATCAGTCCGTCAGTGCCAGCGGGAACCTTTGTCGACAAACTGCGACAGCCCAATTTGTTTCGACAGCCCTGGCGCTTCATCTGCCTTGGAAGGCCCAAATGAAGGCGAACAATTCGTGAAATACAGACCCAGCTGCGAGCCGCCAGAGATCCAAGGACAATCTCAATGAGGGGGGGGCCAAACAGTCAAGCAAAGACTCCTTAGGCCGAGGAGGTGCGATGCTTTATTTGAGATCCAATCAGATGACCAGATGTGGGAGGATTTATATTACGAAGGACTGTGATGCTGGTCTCAAAGCTCAACCGACAAAGGTGATAATTTGACCCTGGCTCGGCCTGGGAAACTAATCCAGGCACGAAGCCTTTATCATTCGTCCACAACCCTAGCCCATGCACGATCCTAATTATGCAAAGCGCAATGAAATCATACCCCAAATTCGTGTAGGCTGTACAATGCAGGATGATTTTGCTGTCAAAGCTGACAGAACGGCTATGTTTAGAGACACAGCCTTCTTTCATCCCAAAATATCCAGGAAGAGAAGAAAACTTCATTCCATTTCCCCAGATTCCACTGGCTGCGGGATCTTCACACCAAAATTAGGTTTTTCCCTTACTAGTAGCCTCCAAAGTGATTCACCAAAAAAACTCTAGCTTTGGCGTCATCTGGATCTGAACCTCCAGCTTGGATCGAAGCTGTGAGCCGCATACCCGAAAGTGTCATGCACATCACACTTTCACTCTGCAAGGCCGGTGCTTCGGTCTCTCTCTATTTAGCCATCCATCAAACGGTGCGGTTAGTCATCCTCACCAAGGGGCTGCTGATATTGTCCAATGATAGGGGACAACTGTACGTCCAACACAGCTTGATGTATCGTACTCGTAAGGTCGAGGATTCATCCTACTACTTCTCCCCAACTCTTAACCCCTCCCACCTTCCGAGATTGTCGGCAGCGAGTTAGTAGCTTATTAGACACAGCACCAAATCATGGCAGGTGACAGCATATGACCCAAATTACGATATCTTGGTGCCCTCGGGACGTGAAAGCGTGCCAGTACATCAAAGATGACTTCTGTACACGTGTGGACCGGCTACAGCATACGAAAGAAAAGCCGTTGGCTGCTGTAGAACATCGGAGGAGTCTCCGTAGATGTAAGTACCCCCGGAAAGTTGTACCGGCTGACGATGTGACATGCAAGAAGCCGGACTGAAGTGAAGACGGTGAACTTGGGAGAACTTGGAAAATCTGCAGGAATTGGATTATTTAAAAGATAGCTTTTTTTTAACCGTATAGGATATTTGAAAGAGGGGACTTCCTGAGGCCCCTATCAACAGACTATATGATTGAGTACAATTCCAAGTTCAGGGGAAACCTCCAACAAGGCGTTTATTGTTCCACAAAGAGTAAATCAATGAAGTGTAATTTATAATTCAATTCCCACATTGCAAAAAATCCTCCAAAGTATACGCCTCGTGTAATTTCCAACGCCCCTCGTACCTATCTTCAATCGATATCAATTACAAACTTCCCAATCCCTCCCTTCCCATCAAGCACCTCCTGAGCCCCTTCCCTCAACCTATTCATCAAATTAGCATATTAAAAAATCGGTTTATTTGGTGGGAGCTCCGAAGCTGGGAGCTCCGAAGCTGGGAGCTGTCTCAGGAGCGATAAAAGGACAAACGCGATCCGTTTGTATGCTCATGAGACAACTCCCACCCCCGGGGCTCCCATAGGGGGAAAATAGCAATTTTGTAAGGAAATAAGACGAACCGCTTCAAATCCGAAAGCTTAACTTGTCGTCCCACAACCGGGTTCACCTTTCCCTCATCCGCCCAAGTCGCCAACCTCTCCAAATCCTTCGTATTACTCTTCACAAACAAATAACTATACCTCACCCCCTTAAAACTCGTCCATGTCCTAAAACACCAATCCACCACATTCAAGAATACAACCATCCAGCCCGCAACATTCGGAAAATTGTTCTTCATCAATGATCCACTCGGCATCTCCGACACCGACACAATAACCCCGTCTTTCTTCATCAGCGGCACCGAAGCAAGAGTAGCTTTTACTGAATCAAACATGAAATCCACACTCCCCTTGTGCACCACCTTCCCCACATCCTCCTTCGTATAATCGACAATCTGATCCGGTATTCCCTCCCCAAGCAACTCCTTCGCCTTCGAAATCTTCCTAGTCGATAAAGTAGTGATGACCTTCGCCCCAAAAATATTCTTCGCGATCTGAACGCCGAATGAACCTGTCCCGCTCAAGCCAGCTGGTATATAAACGGTCTTGCCCTTCAATCCTCCTGCAAGTTCTCTGTCTCCTCTATCTAAACATTGTAAGACTGTCTGTGCAGCAAGTGGGATGGCAGCTGCCTGGGAAAAGGTCAAGGTTTTGGGTTTCAAAGCGGAAGCTGAGGCGGTCGTGAGGGCGTACTCGGCGATTGTGCCCCGGTAGGGGTTGCCTGCTCGACCGTAGATTTCGTCCCCGACTTTGAAGGTGGTGACCGCGGTTCCGATCGCAACGACAGTCCCTGCAAGATCATAGCCTATCTTGTAGGGGAACCTGGAGGACGGAATTAAACATTGTTGATTAAGAGGGAGTGGATGTAGCATACCCTGTGCCTGGTTCCATCATCTTGGCTAAACCTGTAGCCATTTTTACGTCTATCGGGTTCAGCGACGCAGCGGCAACCTTCACGAGAATCTCATCTGGCTTGGTTATAGCAGGGACTGGGAGAGTAGCAATGTTGTATTCTGCGGGCTTGCAGAACTTTGCGAGTGCCAATGCTCGCATCGTTGAAGGGATTTTGGAAGCCATAGTCATTGATTTGTTTGTAAAGATAATAGATAAAATTTGGGATGTGGTGATATGTGCTGGGGGATCTGGGAAGCTTTTGAGGTTTGAAATGACGGACGTACAGCGCGGACTCAAGATTCGTCCGTTGAATGTCTCCGAGAACAAGGATTCCAACACGGTAGAGCGTACCTCAACTAATTGGCTAGGAATAAAACAGAATAAGACTGGAATAGAATCTTCATTGAAACTCAGCGACGTGGTTATGTCGCGCTTGGCGGCACAATATCATATGACATGACGTTTGCCTGCGGTTTGGGGGTGGGGTGACCAACCCAGCGCAGGATGAAGTCGCATGTCCTAATGAAATGCTGTGATACGACTTCGTAGTAAAGGCAACCCGTGGATTCTCTCTGGAAGCTCTAGAAGCAGTTTGACGTTCATCTCAGATCTTTCAGAATCTTATCTTAGTAGTTCTGGTGCAGCTTTGATAGGAACCAAATGATATCTGAACTGGCCAGTATGGGGGAAATGCTTTACCGGCACAGTCTCGTAGCAGTCTCAATCCTTCCTGAAATAGACCAACTTAAGATGCAAGTGCGAAAGCAAGTCCACAGTTTACTTCGCAATTCCCAAGTCAGCTTCAAATCTTCATACATTCTTCAGACAAAAGATTGGAACACTTTTCATTTCCCATCGCAAGTTTGAACGTTGCCTAAATTTAATGCGGGAGAAGGAGAAGATAAATAGGCTTCGTAAAGCAAAGCTTACAGCCAACGTCGCCGCCAAATATAAGCCACAACTAGAGACATGTACCCCAGAAGGCTGAAAGAGGCGTCAGTGATAAGGCGAATGCTTTGTTCAAGAATCCCAAAAGGCTCATATCTCGAAAGTTTGGCGATGTCAGCACTCAGATCAGACGTTCTCGAAAACTCGTAGTTTCGCCAACTCGACAATATCGCAAGGAGCGTTCTAGAAACACCGTATCTCAGAGATGAGCGCAAAACGACCTAGTTGTACCTATCAATAGTACATCAAAGAGCCTCAGTGGCCTAAAACCGGTATCTCCTCCTTTGGACAGCCCACCTGCAGTTCGTCATTCTTGGGAATTCGATTCACTTCCTGAATGGGCTTGACTGCCAACTGAGGAGCAATGGTCTCCTAAAATGCTGGAAGAGCTTAGAGAAATCGCATTTGCAGAAAGCATTCGCGATTCCCTTATAAATTGTGTAAATGGTAGATTGACGGACAAAACGTTCTTCTAACGACTTTCACGACGGTAGCACCAAAGGACCTAGATCACCAGTGGCAAATTTCCAACAAAGTGACCGTTTCCTATTACAAAAAGGGTCTAAGCAGAATGATCTAAATCTGGCGGCTATATCCAAACAGGGTTTCCAGTGCCATGATGAAGAACCATGTATTGAATACTAGCGTTTCTTTGCCTCTTCAATTAAGATCGGTGACAGGCCAATAGATGTGCCAACGAACGTACCTCTTCTAGTTCAAGCCCATCTGTCCCTCTGTGATGAAGCTTCTTTAGGACAGGGGCCCAGGGAATACAAGCTGCCGCCTCTCTGTCGAGCAATTCTCGTTCTTCTTGAAGAGCCGCTTGACTATGATCTATTTGCTCGGGAAGAAAACGACGATATCCTTCTCCTTGACCACGCACAAAAGCAAATGGTCCTCGTGATTCAAATACGCGTAGAGTCAGACCTCAGCGCCAATAAGCTTCGAGAGCCTGCATTCGTCCTCTTCGGTAGCCGCAACAGATAATGGCCAAGATCCTCAATTCGTGGACCAAGTCCCCCTTGCAATAACAGTCAAGTTCATCACCGATTTACATCACAGGTAGGAAAAGCAAAGCCATATTGTGACGCGTTAACTCTTGTATTTTTGCTAGGCAGTTCAGGACTTTAAGATTCTTGCTAGTACATCAAGAGATTTCTGAATGGTTCGAGTCTGTAAGCTTTGGCCGAGTTCTTTAACCAAATATATATATATTTCTAGGTCTTTTGGTCCTCATAAGCCGATAATGACGTTTTCTCATATAATTCAATCCTCGAGATCATGCCACTTGGGTGTCTCATATAACCCAACTCCCATTCATCCACATTTACTCTACGTGTTCTGCCTTCTTCTTCCCAAACCCCATCATCATCCTCACCTCTTGCCAAAACCCCAACCTCTCCGCCACAATATTCGCTTCATACACATCAATCACCGGACGTTCCCAAACCAAATCTATGCCATGATCAGTTCCTAGTCAAGAAACCCTCCCTCGCATTCCTCTCGAAAATTGAATAAAACGTACCTGCTTCCCCCGCCTTCACAACCTTCGACTTCTTCACCAGCTTCCACCCCACATAAAGAATCGGACACACGAAGCACATAGTATAATACGAGAAGAACGTTCCTATGTCCCACCATCCAGGTAAGAAAGTCGCGTATCCGTAGCACGAGACTGTGAAGATCATGGTGCCCAGGCCGAACCATGCGCAGTATGGTTGTGCCCAGCCGACATACTGGGAGAGATTAATAGTTATAGCCGACAAAGGGGGCAGAGGACTTACGGGTAGGTCTTTACGGTCAAATCCTTGGGCTTTGAGGGCGCGGTAGAAAAATAGGTAGATTATGCACATACAAATATAGTCGATTATTTGGGAAGCTTCTGTGAGATTGGCGAGCCTGTTTGATTAGATATGTTTAATGCCGGGGGCAGGGGTTGCTTACCATGTAATTACCTGAGCAGAACTTGAGCCTACAGCTAGAAAGCTGAGGAAGGGGAAGATCATTGTTATGCAGAAACACCAGATCGGAACCTTCAGATACGTGAGTTAGCTTATTTTATGGAGGGTAAAAGGGGGAGAAAGGAGCATATACACCCTTCTTGGTACATTTTCGCAGGAACTTTGGTGCATGACCATCTAGAGCGAGTGAGTACAAGGTTCTCGAGGCACAATATCTATAAATACATTAGCATTATTCATGTTCTTATGACAGATTTCTACTTACACATAAGTATTGCCAGCAGAGAATATACTAGTAACAAGCAAGGCATTCGTGATATGAGGAAGCACACCAATACCCAAATTCTGCATCGCAATAACGTAAGGGCTTGAAGCCGCAGTACCAGTTGCAGACGAATCTCCAGATAAGATAGCGATGAGCTTTGAATCATTGTAAGGGATAACAATTCCACAGGCTAATGCTCCGCCAATGAAGAAGATGCCGAAACGGAAGTAGATTGTCTTAAAGGCTTTCTTGAGGTTCTTGCGTGGATGAGCTGCTTCGCCGGACATCATTGCTATGTATTCTGGACCGACGATAGTGAAGCTGGTTTTGTAGTCAGTGGGCGTACATCAGGGGATCCAGAGTTAAGCGCACGCTGCTTTCCACAATGCGGCTAGAAAGCCTTCAAACTTGCCCAACGAACCTGTGGTGACATATTCCGCGAAAGCTCCCTAAATGTTGTTAGTGACTCAACCCTTTTCGCCAATACTTCTAGAGCATAAATTTACAGGTGTTTTCCAATATCGAAATCCATAAGCATCATGCTTAGGATTACCTCCAACCATTGTAATGAAAGTGAAGCAGAAGACCATGCCGATGAGAACAACTTTTCCACCTGAAAGCCAGAATTCGCTTTCTCCGTACCACTTTACGGCAAAAAGATTAATGATTCTGTTAGCATTAGACAATGAGCGAAATATTTGTTGGTGTTAAATACCCGTAAAGCACAATACATCCAGCGCACACAGCAGCTAGAGGTATATCATCTCTCCAAAAGGTCAAGACCAAGTTGAGAGCACTTATTTCCCAAGGAATAAGCACTGCCTCTGAACATCATCAGCGCCGGGACCTCATTCTCAGTGAGACTACTTACCGTATAAGAAGAAGTTCCACTAGACGAAGTCAGTAATTATTCATTAAAGAAAAGAGTCTGAAGTTGGATAACGAAGTTGATCACCGGCTTAACCATCGCTTCAAGACAATGTGGACATTCGAAACATAGCTTGAATAGTTGATCGCGTTCATAAATCAGCTTCAAATAAGAGAAACCGGTTTTCCTTACACCTAGCATAAACCCAAAAGCCTCATCAACCCATTTACTCCCCATACGAATGAAAGATCCGCTAACAGGCATGAAGACCGCCATCTCAGCCATACAATTATTGACCGCCGCCAAAAAGAAACAGTAAATAAAGAAAGCAATGAACAACGAGCCAGGCCCTCCTTGAACGAGACCGGAACCAATGCTGACGAAGAGAGCCGTTCCAATGGAGCCTCCAATGGCAATCATTTGCATTTGACGTCCTGTCAATCGCCGCTTCAAGTCATCTACATTTTCGAGAACGAGCCCGGCCTCGCTATCAGCAACATCGTATCGTGGCTCTTTTTCGTCTGACGTGTAGTCTACTCTACTACTAGATTTGATATCCTCCATATTGAATTTCTGAGCTCGAAAAGATACTGAAATTGACAACAAGAAGAAAGGTGGGGGAACCTAGACATATACAAGAGGGTACAAAGCAACTGCACGCCACATGGTGTTAACTGGTCTAGCAGAATGGTAACTTTTGCCTGATCACTGGATTTGGACGGCAACGCCGACAAGTACTGCTTTAGTTGGAAGTTGTGAGGATCTGCAGTGGCATATATTTAGGGATGCTGCAGTAGCGGATTGGGATGCCGGTCTTATTCGCTATCAAATGTGGGATCCATAACTCCAGGGTTCAGCAGATTTATACTGCTTCGAGCGATGCACCCGATGATAAGAACAGGAAAAGTGGCGATAACGCTCATAAAGCTTTACGATTACGTTTCATGGAGTTTACATGGGATTCTTGGCATTAAAAACATGGGAAAGAAAGGTGGGATAAATCTCGGGTTGAGCTTTTACGCAGAATTTGTATTGGTGCATGGCTTGGCGTAATCCGCAATCCAGTTCTCTGAATTATCTTTTCTTAAGTCTAAGAAAAGAACTCGATAAGCCTTGCAGTAAGGCTGCGACTTTGCGATCTAGAACTTTCTCATCGACGACTAAGTAAGACCGGCAGGGGCGCGAGTGTTCCCAACCGCCAATGACTGTAGTTTACTATCCACCCTCCGACTCTCAAAAAAGTATACCCCCATCGTTCTTGTCAGCTCTCCGTTCGCTCTCAAGCAACCAAGCGCCTCCCTGTGGCCCACTGGCATCTAAACTGACAGTAGTCTTCCTTGCATCGCTGATCGACCTTACGGTTTCAGTCCAATTCCTGTAGTCCGTCTCGCAGGTAATAGCACTTTGCTTAATTGGACTCCCACTATCCCCCGCACTAGAGGCGCCGGATCGAATGACCCTCGTCACTGGTGCTGGCTTGATCTCTACATTTGGATATGGTAGAAAGCCTTCACGTAGGGGTATCAGTACGACTGGAAAGGAAAACTTCGGCCTGGGCGTATGTGCCTGGCGACTTCTTGGAATCTTGAAGTGGCCTTTACGCCTGCCACCAATGAGCCAAGTATCTGGAGAGCCAGAGACTTCATAAACAAATTCGAAATGATCAGGTTGGTTTGAAGCATCGAGATCAGAATGAAGATCGGTATCCCACTTTGTTGTCGATTTGATGTCCAATGATGCCGAAATAGGTTCATGGGAAGCGACTATTTTCAAATTTGCGGGTATTGATGATCCCTTCGTAAGCTTCAGATCAGCTGTATGGACAGCCGTCACAGACGGTACTTCGACCGGGATGATTATTGACCGACTGTTGTTAATCGTGTTTTCGTCAAGGGATAGGGGTATGAGAGGAATATTAGGGTTATGTCGCTGCCATCTTTGGAGTTTTTCAGCAAGAAGTGTGGAAATATCTTGACCATCCTCTGGCCTGCGACCGAGCCCGAAGAAATGATTTTTCCACGCCACATCTGAGAGAATTGCAGTTGATATTTCGCTTAAGATCGCGGTCCGCTCTAGATCATATCGTGATATGCGTTCATGTACCTCAGCGAGGACGCTCGCTACCACTAGTCGAATATAGAACTGCAAAGGAGTGTCTGCGAGAGCTCGATGAAGGGCTACCGTGACAGCATTATCGATTTCTTCCTCGAGACAAATGTAATGTAAGACAAGTGACAACGACGACTTTTTAACCTTTCTGGAGGTAAATTGTGAATATTTTGATTGAAGGTCCGATTTTATAATCTTATACAACAACGACGCTGGTTGGCGAGGGAAGACGACAATTGGCTTGGTAAGGGCAATCCCACATTCTGCCGTAAAAATGTCCGAATTCTCCAACTTTGAACTAAGGAGGCGTAGTGGGCTAGTGGTCGATGATGATATTGTGAATCGGGAGAATAGAGCTTTGTCTTTGAAGGTATCTTGCACGTTGACCCCAAGAGGTAGCATGATAGACATGTGCGGGGTTGTTGCAAATAAGAACTCTCCTTTATCTGTGGTATAAGATATCTCTAATCTCAAAGATATATCATTGACCTCATGCTCCAGGTTGAATGGCATGCGTATCTTCGCAAAAGTATTTGGATTTATTGCTCCAAATCGAACAACCCCCACTTCGGCTTTCTTTGACAGCTCGAGCTTACCGCTGACGACTTCTGCTTCACTTGTCTGGAGCCTTAATCCAGCAGTAGCTGGTCGAACGTGAAGCTCTCCACTACGGACATCATTCCATCCAGACGACAGCTCGATTTCCAAAGACCGATTTCGATCTAAGTGCATGTATCTCGAAGCAAAAAGCTTCACATCTAAGGATTCCGCTTGCTGATAGATGAGAAGTTTAGGACCTTTGAAAAAAGGCTCCTCTCTACTAAATGCCGGAGCAGTGTTTGCATGCTCATATTTTAGAACAGCATTGCCGGTGTGAAGAGCAACGTGGCTGACAATATACATGCCTGGTATGATCACCTACAAGTTGTCAATTATTTTGCAAGGGATTTAAGAAGGAATTCATTTACATTGCTCCGCACTGACACATTGATATTTCCTTTCTGGCCGAGCAAAGAATTCTCACTTTCAAGCCAAATTTCTCTGTTATTGTCGCCATCGATTGGGGTAATTTTGACTTTCACTTTATCGATTTGAATATCCTCAGAAAGGAGATATCGAAGTCGGAATTGAAGTGCGAAGCTGTCTTGACCAGAATGATACCTAGGGGCGCCTTCCACCTCAACACGACCAAAGAAGCTTTGCAAGGGGATTTGGACTTCATGCTGCAAAGACTTGCTTATGTGTAGAAGCTCCTCTAAGTACGTTTCGGACGGTGTAAACTTTTCAACGCTGAATGTACGAGCGCGGCCAAGTCTAATTGAAGACGCACGAGAGATCCTCTCATTTTCAACCATGGCGGCTTTGGAGAGAAGCTTCAAAACAACCCGCACATACTCCTCCTTACGATCAAGCCGCTTGAGACTCTTCGCCCAAAGCACCAGCATAGAAAGTTCAATTCGCGTCCAGCCATTTTCACCATAAAAATCCGTCATTTGATAGAAGTAGGAGGCAGCAGCAGCGTAGTCCGCCAGGTGGTATTTGAGAACAGCAAGGTCAGCCATGCTCGTTTTCACTGATTGCGTATGGCTTGCTACTGTATAGTGTCGTAGCGCCTTGTCTGTCAGTGTCTCGTAGAGACGATAATAGTCATCTCTGTTTTCTAAAGCAACTCGGAGCAACTTGCTATCGATTCCGTATAAAGAAGGAGAGGCCTCAGAAATCTTTGTAGGAGTACGAGTACCATCGGAAGGTTTCTCATCTAGAGCAACATCCTCCATTCCTGCAGCATCACTGTATTGTGAACTGGACACTTCAGCCCACCCCACACTCCAGCCACGTTCTTTGCCGACCTTTTCAAGAATGTTTCGAGACAAAAGATATAGTTCTGCCCTGTGAGCAGCCAGTTCTTCCAAACCAGGTTTCAAAAAGCCAGAAGAAACTGAGCTTCGATCTCCTCGATCGGGAACACTAGATCTTCGACCACCTGGGAAAAGTCCAGGGCTAGGAGGCTCGCGAGAACGCGAGCGCAATGCAAGAGAGCTACTTCTAGCTGGGTGCATCATTGTCTTCGGCTCCGGTATTGCCGCTTTCGGTTCTTGTCCATCAACGCCGATCTTACTACTTGGTGGAGCCAAGGTGGAGGGGGGAATGGGTAGAGACTTCGTGGACGTTTGTGCAAGAACTTGTTGCGTAACGGAGAACGTGAATGAGGAAACTACATTCTCAATTATTTCAGCCAGAACCAAATTCGCTTGTGGATCGGCGTTGCTCCTGCCGTCAGCTGAGTATGGAGGCTTCTGAGACGCCAAGATATCATCTCGCATTATATGTGATATTGATGAAACAAAATCCATGGATCGTCTGCAGACTTCTCCGAGCACAGAAAGATTTTCCACATCATCTGTTCGCGGAGAAGCGGGAACTCTGGCGGCTACACCTTGTAAAGTCGACTCTCGCTGTTCTTTCAATTTGGCTAGTAGTTCTTCTCGCGAAGACCAAGCATTCGCTAGGCGAAGTAAAAGTGAGAGCTGGCGAGCGAAGAGGTAACAACGAAAGTCGAAGATTGAGATGTTGTTCGCGAGTATGAGCTCTCTGTATCTCTTCTTCATCGCTGTCAAAGGGATGTCTTCGGGCTCATTATCGGAGGATTTGTTTGCTGATTGTAGATTAATGGATTCATCTGCGTTTTGTACATCTGTTTTAGACCCCAAATTCTTCAGTGCCGTTGATTTAGCTCGATTGACCAAGAGTTTTAGATCCTCAGTATAAGGAAGAAAAGATCCGCCATGTTGCGCACCAGAATCTACAGAAAACTGCTCTCTGATGATGGTATCAAGACCAACGGCAAGTTCATCATAGCCCACAAGAGAATCTTCCACAAGACCAACGCTTTCAAAACCTCTGGCAAGACCTTCCTTGAGCATGAAAAATGTGCAAAAGTTCCATCCTGGTAAAGATCTCTGAGCATCCTTTTCCCGAATGTCCTCCTCGTACTGAGTCACTCGCATGTCAAATGAGGACAGTATCAAGGATTTGAATTTCGAGACCAGGTCCACCCAAGCGACCTCGCTTTCCTGTGTTGTCTCAGTATAAGATCCTGGAATCGCTGGAACAACACGAGGAAGCATATCGTATGGCACATCATTGACCCCAATACGTATTTGAGCTACTCGATCAACAGCAGATTTTGACGAGCTATTGAAGTCTGCACGCAACTTTTCCAGAAGGGTAGATGACCCACTCCCTCGCCATCTTGTTGCTTTCTCTGTAGCGGATCCAGTACTTCCATCTGTGCTCTTGCCGCTCGCCCGAGGTTGTGTTGCAGCAGCCGTATTAGGGACAACAACATGCACAATGAGCCACTCAAAAGCATCGTGATTCTCTTGCGCGTTCAGCTTGCTTGTGCTTTGGGTGGAGGGTGTATGTTCCTTAATCCATTCTCGGACCTGGCGCCGTGCCTGATTCTTGTATGTATCGTTATCATCGCATCGTAGAAAAAACACCTTCAGATATGGCGTCTGTCTGAGGCCAGGTATTTGGTGCCTGCGCTCTTTCACCGCTGATTTTGGAACACCAGACCGAGAGTCTGGCCTTTCAACGGGAGTCTGGCCCAAAGCCTGCGTCCGAAATCCATCATCACTAACGGTAGCAGAGTCTTCGCTCTTCACTCGTGAAAGACTTGGGGCATTTGCAAAGGCTAGATCAACAGTGGAAAGCGGGCTCAATTGTATTGTCGAAGGAATAAGATCGATGTGGAGGGCGGAAATGGAGCGGAGCGGCCCAGCGTGAGATTCCCAATGGAGATTGCGCAGAGGTAATCGAGGCAAGAGCCCAGGTACTAGTAGTGGATATACTCCATCTGGGTCAAAGTACTCGACTGACAGAATGACTTAGCAAGTTATGATTAAAATTTGAGGTTAATCTACCGGTGACTTTGGAGCTTGATGATGGCTGTTCCATAGTTCGTTGAGATCCAAGAGCATCATATTATTAAGTGACCTTCATATCTTGATTCGTGGGCGTATACACAATTTAAAGGAAGAGACCCGGCTTGTGAAGTCTGCTTAGCTTTGCTTGATATCCAGACTTACTGCCTCGACATGACCTGGAAATTGCCAAGAAAGCCAAGGCGGTGAAACTTTGAGGCTGAGCTGGTAACACGAGGCTACCGTAAGGCATCATCATGGACTTCACGTTACGACAAAAATATTATTTTCACCTCGATTATGTGCTTCTAGTTTGAACATTTAAAGATACCTGAAGAGAGGGCAAACATTCTCTCTCTATCTAATGAAACATATATACAAATACTCAGTCACCTGGACCCCCTCCACGGCCTCTGCTTTGCTCTTAGCTCAAGGCGGCTCTACCCAATCTATTCATCATTGCACAAGCCTCTTCCTCTCAACACGTTCACTTATGAATGTCCCATTCCAGGGACGATACGTTTGACTGTCTGTCTGCTCTACAGACATCTTGAAAACTGGAAGCCCCCAACTTTGAAGTATTGTAATGGCTGCAACAAGTGTAAGTAATGCTGCAGGACTTTCTTTTCAGCCTAATGTCTTAATATTCGTAGGACATTGAGACCGTCTCTAGACAGAATTCTCATTCAGGAGCAATTCTGACTCAAGTCTACAGTCTGCAAGACCAGTAATGCCTAAGTTATGGCTCGATGGTAATCGCCGCAGCGAGTTTCGGCAACGCTTGAAATATGCTATCAAGAGACCCGTCTAACCTTCGCATATCTCCCTCCATGTGATTCTTGATAGACCGTTTGGTATATTCATGCCACTGGCTGCCCAGGTCGCAATGCTTGTCTCGAAAGCCCAAGCAAGAATTGCACGAAGCCAATGCTTTTTTCTACCCCAAACCGCGCCTTCTGCGACGGTAGCCATGCCGTTGAAAACGAAGAATAGCCCGACACGGGTTAGTGCCTCTCTGCCCAAGATAGGCTGCAAGGCATAGATATGGAAGAGTGCCATAAGACTGAAGGCACCTAGGACACCCAGAGCGCGCGCAAAGGTGGGATGTACGCCATATTTGGGAAGGCCATATCTTAGTGGGGAATATGCTAAGGAAGTACAAGGGGCGGCAAATGCATTGTGCCAGGTCTCGGACCTTGAACGTCTATTGTCAGCGCCATCTCCACATAATGTGGATATCGAAGACTTACCAGAAGCCGCTCAAACTGTCTGTCATGTATAGTGAACCAAACAGGGCCGGACTGCTTTTGTACCTCAAGAGTAGCTGCAGGCTTGTCCAAATTATATAAATCGCCAAGAGCACTTCAAACGCTAATACTGTTGGCAAGACTTGTGGTAGACTTTGGAGGACTGCAAAAATGGCAATATGGATCCCTAGCTGCAGAGGTTCATTGAAGTTCTCCTGATTTCTTGGGACTCTGATGTGATTTGGAGTGAAAGATTCGTACCGCAGCTCCGTGAGAACGACGAGAGGATACAGCCAATCTGGCGGTGCTTTCCCAGCGGTGTAGACGGGGAGATGGTGGCGGCGTGCCCAAATGTCAAGGAGTTTCATTGTCCCAATCGCAACTTCACATTCATATTAGCAAAGCTTTCTTCGCTACCTTAGCTATACTATTCTGAACATACTCGCAAAGTTCTGTAGACATCTTGCCGCCCCACAGGTAATCGGTGCAAATAGTGGACCAGACCAAAAGGCAGCAATGCTGAGAAATGACAAGCACTCATATAGCTTGTAGAAGCCTTTCCTGTGAAAGTAGATGGCGAAGTAGAGCAGCTCAGTGGGAATGAGGAGGTATGCAGTGGCTTTCACAAAATCAGGAACGAGTTTTTGTATTGCCGGGGGGATGTTTTGGACGTGAATTGGGGGATATGAGATGTTCATATTCGAAGGAGGCGCACAGAGTGTGTGTATACCGTCGATGATTCGAGCTTGTCCACCGCGCAGGCCAGAGATGTGTTCCCAAAGCTACTTTCGAAATTGTGAGAACCTCAGTATAAGCAATGAGGGGGAAACAAAAACAGATTTCTTTCAACAATGACGAAGTGTCCCAGAAATAAAAAGTTCGGCAACCTCGGGATCGAGCGGGCGGAGATGGGTCCGGGGGTACCCAATTGCTTAGATTGGCTGACAATTGTATAGAACTCATGGAAACATTGGGTCTTGTGGGAAGGACATAATCCCCTATAACTATATGTTCAACGACCTAAGAGTTTGACAAAGACGTAGTTTCGTTACCATAGAAAATAATAGCCATCCTAGCTAGAAGAAATGAGGGATGGGTTTGATTTTGGTAGCCTCGCTGAGTTGTCAGCAAACTAGCTGCTTACCATCCGTAAGCATTGATGGATATGATTGCCGGGCGGGGTCATCTTTGGAAGGAACGCGATGGTTCGTTAATGATCCCTTGTTGAACAAGAATTTCTAATGGGGGTAACAGCAACTGTTGTAATTGCTATGCTCATACTTTCGTACAGAGGACCACGCCTTTCTATCTTGTTTTGGTGTCCAATCCCGATAACCCAAATGAAAAGGGCAACGCTCCTTTAAACCCCCATCAATGAATGCCTTTGATCCGACACCACACCCATCCTCATGTACGCATTTGATATCTAGTTAAAACAACGCCCCAGTTTGGGGGATCTATCATACAAGGTTACAATCCAAGCGCTACCTTGCTCTATGAGAGCGGTTGCGGGGGTCTCTCCCTCTCTTACTCCTGTTCTTATCCTTTGGAAGGTCAAGCGGTGTATGTTTGAGCTGCTCCGTCATGAACTTTAACATATAATTATCCGTTGTTTCGATTTTTTGACCCCAGGCGTTGAGCTCATCTTCATCGTCAATTTCCATCAAATCATTGGGTGCTGGAGTTCCTGCTATGGCAGGTGTTGGTAAGCCTTCCCCAGGGGTTCCTGACCCTACGGGTGTTAGGGCAGCAGTGATTGCGTTGTCGTTGAAGTCTGCATCGTCTGTTTGGACGATTTCTCGCTCTGCCACCCGCGCCGCGACCACATCTTCACGGTCCTCAGCTTGCGCAAGGACACGCTGCACATCTTTGTTATTATCAGGGCCACCAAGAACTCGATCCATAGCAGCGTTTGCTGCTGCGTCACCATCAAGGAGGCTAGAATCCTCACCCAAGACATTGCGTACTGATGTCTTGTTCAAGTAATCGGTTGTAAATTCTCCTTCCTGGATGACAACATCATCTAACATCTGCTTTTGATTTGCCTTCCGAAGAATGTTGGCTTCAATGGTATGTTCGGACACTAATCGGTAGATGTGTACATCACGGGTCTGGCCAATGCGATGGCATCGGTCTTGGCATTGCTTGTCCATAGCAGGATTCCAATCGAGATCATAGAAGATGACTGTATCAGCTCCAGTGAGGTTGATACCTAGACCGCCAGAGCGACTGGAGAGAATAAAGGCTAGGATACGCGTGTCGTTATTAAATCGATCTGTAAGGATCTGACGTTGCTCGATCTTTGTTGAGCCGTCAAGACGCAGGTATTTATGCCCATGAATATTAAGAAATTGCTCCAGAATATCCAGTACTTTGGTCATTTGAGTAAAGATCAGAGCCCGGTGGCCACCGTTTTGGAGCTTACGAAGTAGCTTGGCCAAAGTCTGTAACTTTCCACAGTCATACTGTAGCAAGCGCTTATCTGGAAATTGTATGGAAAGCCTCATACGGGCTTCGTGAAAAGGATCTGTCTTGGCTGTAGTGGCAACTTCCTGCAATGTATTAACTCCCTTTGGCGTGAGTAGGAGTGGTGTCATATCTCTTGCAATTACGGCAGGAGTGACGCAGGCAAATTTCTGGATTGTAGATTTGAGGGATTCAGATCGTGAATAGATATCCGGAACCATAGCCGTAAGCGTGGGCGACGAATTCTCCAGCCAAGTGAGCATTTGATCTCGTCGCTTTGGGCGTGGTAACAACGGTCTCTCGTTCACTCCCAGGGTTAGTAACTCTAAGCGCCGAGTTCCATAAATCGGGTTCTGTTGCCTCCGTAATGCATTTAGATATACACAATGCTGAAGCTCTTCAAAGCGACCCCATCGAGAAGCACTATCTAGATAAACCAAATTAGATCTTGCAGTCGAAGGATCTAGACTCGTAAATGCGTTCTGTGCTCTCTTTCGTTGAACTTCACGTAGATCCATGAGGCTTTTCTGAGCACTGAGCTGGTAGACCCTAGTCGTAATGGAGTTGGACAGTTTCTCATGCTTAGCTGGAACCAGATTGAGAAAGTCCAGGCTAACTTTTGTCATAGGGTCTTCCTGGAGTAGTCGTCTCCGTACTAGTAAATCTTTTATCTCGAAGTCGGCGATAGCAGACTTTTCCATAGGAAAGGAAGTCATGATCGGTCGATCCACGAAAAGATCTGGATGATTGCATACTTTCCTGAGTTGCATTAAGCAGTTGATAATAGACAGATAATTACCAGAAGCCAAAGTTCCTCGCGTGTCTTCTCGATTCAAAAATCCATCGTACAGCTCGCGTTGCCTCTTAGACAGACGACAGAATTCAACGTGCTCATACTTCGCTGGCATCTGCTTTTCTACGTCTGCTTTCAGCCTCCTGAGAAGGTAAGGGCGGAGCACTTTGTGAAGTTTGCTGATGATCGCCCGAGATTCATCGTCCATTTGTTCGCGTCCATGCTCGAGAATCTGCTCAGATGGTTTCTTGAACCAATCGTGGAACTCCTTCAAATTAGCAAAGCCAGCAATGTCTTGATCAGCTGGCATCAAAAAGTAGAGCAAGGACCAAAGCTCCGTCAAATTATTTTGCAGGGGAGTGCCAGTTAGAAGAAGACGCGCTCGGGTATTGAATGTGAGCATGGCTTGCCACCTTTGCGATTGGAAGTTCTTAATGTTATGAGCTTCGTCCAGAATCATATAATGCCATCTTCGACGTTTAAAGACCTGTTGATCTTGAAGAACCAGTTGGTAGGACGTGATGCAGACATTCCAAGCATCCTCAGATTTCCAGCCAAGGCGTTTCCTTTTCCGCTCCTCCTGCGTTCCATAATATGTCAATATTTTGAATCCAGGACACCACTTCTTGAATTCCATTTCCCAATTGAGCATGACGCTTGTGGGGACAATGACAAGATGTGGACCCCAAACTTCATGCTCGCATGCAAGATGGGCTAAAAGCGCTATCGTCTGGATCGTTTTGCCGAGACCCATTTCATCTGCCAATATACCATTGGTATTAGTAGCGTAAAGGTTGGCAAGCCATTGCAAACCATCGTGTTGATACTCTCTGAGGGTCCCCCTCAAGAGGAACGGAACTTGAATCTTTCGTTTGTCAACCTGAGGAGTCACGCTTCGTGTTACTTGTCGACTATTCAGATTAGGATCCACAGATGAGACGGAGTCGATCTCGGATGGTCTCGTATCAGTCGTTCTGGGAGTAGGCTGACTGCTGCGGTCTGGGCTAGTCCCTCCAGGTTCGAGCACAGGTTCAGGAGCTTGCTTTTCGGGGCGGGACGCGTCAAGGCCAGAACCTGTGAAATTCATGCTTTCATCTTGATCTAGCGGCACTGGCTGTGCTGCGTCCGGTACCAATGAGACTTCATCTTCTTCGTCAATAGCCGCTTCTTCATCAATTGTTGCAGATGCTGAGTTCTCGGGATCAAGCTTGACGGATTTGAGTTCTGATGGCGCAAGAAACCCCAGTAAGCCTGAGCTTTCAGGTTCGTCTTCCTCCTCCTCCTCATCACCTTCTTCACTATCCTCCTCGTCCTCGCTGTTATTGCCTTCATCGCTCGACCCCATATCGTCATCCATATCGATAGATTCATCACTGTCATCAAAGGTATCTTCTAGGTCAGCCAGCTCGTTCTTTGGTCTTTCGGTTAATGGTTCGTTCCCTTCCGCCTCAGCCATTGCTTCATCAATCGACGCGCGGGGAAGATCGGGTAACGATGAGTATTTTTGACGCAGCTGCTCTAGAGACAGGTGCTCATCATCTGTTGCCCCAGGTAGCAGCGACTGGTCCTCGATTTCATCTTCATCGGCCTCTGATTCTGACGTGGACATATTGCTGTCTCTATCGTCAGATTCTGGACGATTTGAATTGTCTTCTCCTCCATCCCCTAAATCATTGTCAGAGCCCTCGCTTTCGTCTTCGTCGGAAAGCATCTCGGATTCTCTCGGTGCTCTTTGCTTTTCTAAAGTCATTTCTGACATATCAACAAATTCTTTGAGAGCATTCTGCTTTCGGACCAACTCCTGAGCATCCCATTCTACTTGACGCCGCCGATTCACTTCGATTTTGACATTCTCCCAAGTAGCTTGGAGAGTCTTCACCAAACTTTTATAGCGGGCCTGAGCAGCTTTCTTTTTTTCTGCTTCTAGTTGTTCTTGTGATTTCGGTTGCCGTCGAATCCATTCGTCTCTACAAGCTTCAGCAAGGCGTTTTGCAGTGGTCTTGTGCTTCCTCTCTTCCATCACCATTAATTTTCGAAACTCTATCGCTGCTCGATTCAAATGATCATGATGTCCGTATTGCTGGGGAGGACGTTCCTGTTCTTCAGGCTGGTATATCGAGCAGACTTCGGGACTCAGCACGCCACCTGGCTTAGCAGCATCTTCCAGACGTATGAGAATTTGGACGTCTCTAGTGATCGCTTCAGGTGTGTACTCGTTGGCATCTTCTGGGGTATAAAGGCCGCCCTCCTCGACTGGAAGGGTCCACTCCGCATCGAGAAACTCCCTCAAACTTGCATATCGTCTTGGCCGCTGAAGTACTAACCCGGGATGTGTCAAAGGTAACTCAGCTGGCTTGACTCGAAACTTTATCCTTGCTAACTTCGATTTTGGACTCTGACCATAGGGATCTTCGCTGTTGATTACATGTGATCGCCCAGGCTCTTCCTCAGAGGCTAACTCATTGACTCGTCCGGACCGCCTTGACTTCGTGGACCTGGCCTGCGCCGGGGCAGACTGCGGATCCCTTGGGGCGGAAGGTTTCTTGTAGGAGCGTGAAGGTGTAGAAACCTGTTCTATAGGCATGGATTTCCTATGAGAACGCTTTGGGGATGGAAGAGATTTGTTTGGCGATCGAGGATGTTGTTGAGAGGGTATGGGAGGTTTTCTAGATCCATTTGCCGTCGTAGTTGACACTTCTCGTGCATGAAGTGGATTAGACCCATTTGTGGATCCGTATTTGCTTTTATTCGAGTACGTCTTTTGCAAGGCACCTCTTGTCTGCCGCTTATCAGATTGAGGCTGTAATTCTAGGGGTATTTGATTTGTCCGTCCCGATTTTCTCTTCCCATCCAGCGTGAAAGATGTTGGCCCTTCAGCTACGACCTTCTTCCAGGGTGGGGATTCGGGCTTTCGTCGAGGAGTTGGCACGGTCTCGCTGACTCGACGCCTCTTGCTTGGTGGCTCTTCGTCTTGTGTAGTTTCGCCGCTATGACCATTTGTTTTCGGCAAGTCATCGTCGTCTGGAGGAATATCTATATATCTTGATATAAGAATGTGTGTCTTTTAGTCTTGTGGGTGTGCATAATCTTACCAAAAATTGCTTGACTCTCTTGAGCATCCGACGCGGTCTGTGTCATGACTTCTAAGAGCAAAGGCAGAACACTACCGTGAACTTGATGAAACTAACATCTGAGGAGCCCGTTTCAACTTCGGAGGATGCGCAAACTCTTAAATATTGCTGCTACGAAGTTTGCGCATGTCCAGAGCTTATTTGCGTCCGTTGTCGAAATATTTGTGAGATTTTGGGTATGTTCACGAAAAACGTTGTATTTACTCGCGCTCGAAATTTAGAGACGCCGCTTTATTACTCGTAAGCGAGGATCGATCTCCGAAGAGCTCAACTTCACGATCACTCTTAAGCAGCCAATTTGTCTTGGAAATCCTCTGCTAAGGTACATTAATACACACTACATCTTGTGTTCGAAGCTTCGCAGAAATTGCTAATTCTTAGAAGATGTTATCTAGACGAATTGCAACCGTGCGACCGCTGCGAGCTACGGTACCTCTTGTTCGACGGACGGCCTTCATACAACAACGAGGTCTACAGGTTGGGCCAGATTATCCTTCATTAGTCAGTGGCAAACTTCCTCAAGCTAGCTATTACAAAGCGCAAACCAGAATTTGTGGCTAACATGGTAGAACAAAGACTGAAGCTGAGGATCCTGGCATGGTATGTGGACTGAGCATCTCTCGATAGAGAAACTGCTAATCGCGACGGCAGAATGGAGGATATGTAAACCCACCTCGAGTCAAACGCCAATTTCGTGATCCGCATGGTGACTGGTGGGACAAACAAGAGCGTCGAAACTATGGAGAGCCTGTTCATGAGGATAATGACATCTTGGGGATGTTCTCGCCAGAGGAATATACACACACTAAACCTGGAAAGGGGTTGTTTCAAATCGGATGCTTTGTAGCGGCAGTATTTGGGCTCTGTGGTGTTGTGTTCTTGACATACCCAGATAAGCCATCAGCTCCTAGAGAATTTGAGGGAGGACTTGAAAGAGAATTGGGAGGTCCTAATGCCGTGAGGGTGAGTGATTTCAGTGTTGGTCAAAAGATGGGGAAGCTGCGGTCACTAATTTTGATTGTAGGCTCGAGCTCCTGGAGATGAGTAGTTGGTCCAATTAGCAAGCTTGTATATACGAATATGAAAGAGGCCTTGGAACATATTCTTGAAGTCCATGAAGTTTTTCTACCACTAATTCTAATTTCAGATTGTACAAGGCCGTGGAACATGAACATGTAGTTTGATTGGTATAGCAACATGTACCCAATGTGCTATTCGAATCAATGTCTGATCCAGGCTTCCAAATTAGACTTCTCGTAACTTTATAAACCCTGAACATTTTCTGTTGGCTCACGAGAAGTATCATTGGGTTGTCACTTCTCCTTTTTGTTAGCAACAATGCCGCATTGTGGTGAGAGCACCTTCCTTGCAAGAGATATACCTTCCGATTCTTGTTCCCCGCTCGTCTCTTCTTCCTTTCGTCATTCATCCTCTTCTTAACGAAGCTTGCTTTCAAGATTCGCTGCATTATTGTGGCCATTGCTCACTCGCAGTTATACAAGCCTTACATCTTTTGAAGCCTTCAAAATGCGCTACCAGAATTGGGATGTTCTCCTTTTCCCGGAAGAATACAGGATTCCTCTTCAAGAATTCAAGACAAACTGCCAAGTCATTCAAGATTCGGGTAAGAGCTACTGCCCTATGTTATTTGTGGGATTCAAAACTGACCGATAATGTTTCTAGAAGCACTTGCTCTACAAAATAGTTCAGTCATACTTCCAGCGGTCACGTGTTTCATTCCTGGCCTGCAAGCAGGAGCTCCTTTTCGCGTCTCTATTCATAGTTGGCAAAATCCAGAGGTCAGCCGACATGTCCAATCTCTGAGCAAGCCTGGAGACCTTGTGATTTTTGAAGTATGTAGTTAGCTATCGGTTTCTCATTAGCAAGTCTTTTGACCTACGGGATTGACTCTTATTTCTAATAGGCTCGGCTTTTCATTGATGGGCAGATTGCTGGGTAAGTTCCTCATACTCCTGCCAGATGCTCAACCCTCTGACTTATTAGTTCGAAATGGTTTAACCAAGACGGACCTTGGCCCTCAATAATTGAGCTGGGCACCAACCTCGACAAAGAGGGCAACTGTGAGAAATTGAAATTTCCCACCTTCCACAAAGAGCTTCTATCGCAGAGTTATTGGCGAGCTGCGGATGATCATGGCCGTATCAGAGTTACAATTTCGGAGGGATTCTCACGCACAAATACAATTTATCCATTCGAGCGAGTCAGAAATGTCGTATCGTTCATGTTTCAGCACGCTCCTCTTGGTGAGTTGAACAACACAATATTTACTACTTTTCCGACCATCAGATGTCATATTCTAACTCCATTTATTTAGACGTGCTTGAAACCTCATGTATAGCTTGGCCTAATGCCGCTATGTGGCGACAAGTACCTTTAATCGCACCCTGTTACACTCAACAAATTTCGCCTCGAATAGAGAGTGGTGCTGCTGAGGACCACAGCCACTCTCCTCGTAGGCGTTCAACAAGTATTTCAAGTTTTGGTTCAATGCTTCCTCCCAGTATGCCAGGCGCGTTTCCAAGACAGCCGACCTTAGACCCTTTCACGGAGCCAGTACATGCGGCCTTAAAACCCTGGCGTCAAGCATCTTCTAATTTGCCAATGCCTGATGTTTCCAAATCAAACACGCAGACAAACAGCAGTCGCCAAATCACAGACCCCATGCTGTTATGCGAGCGGCCTGAGCTAAAGCCAGACGAAAGATCTGAGCGAAAACTGGAGTCTATGGAAAGTGTTGGTGCTCTGGCTTCTATTTGGGCTGCGCTTGAGCCCCCAGCACCTGCCAACACTCCTCAGACTGCTCAAGATACCTCAAGCATATCAAGCTCTCGAAGGGAGTCTACTAAAATCGAGGCACAATTCATCCCAGGTAAGTGGTTGAAAACTCCAGGCCTTTCGTCAGATTCCTGACAGGAACTTTGTAGTCAAGCCAAATGCCGCAGATGAGCTTCACCATTCTATGCAGCCTCTTGGGCCAGTCACCAATATTGTCAAAAGTAGGAAGGAAAATATCCAGGATACACCTCAAGGTGACTCACATTTCGGTATAAACGAGGGCGTTGTTAGGAAAGTTGCCCAACCGTTTGCAACAACAACCAGCGGGAGCAAAAGACAGAGAGTCATTACGCCAGCTGCCACCAAAGTCATCGATGCTGAGGATGAACCAAGAACCTCACCGTTAGTGAGGAAAGTTTCACGTGGAAGTCTACTCCAAGAAAATGAAAATGAAAGAAGCGCTTTCAAAGAGCTTGAAAATGTCTAACGATTTCATCATTACCTGATCTGAGGCCTCCGAAACCACGCCCACTATTTTTAGAAGACTAGACTACTTTCACAGCGTTATGAGGATATCCGACTTCATTAGTTATGAGTTATTGGTGTAGTTTGGGAATAGCATAATTGTATCAGGAACATCACTCATTTGACGTTCAGATTCCTCAATGCTGTATTTCAGGAACGCTACCATTAGATAGCTATGTTACAAAGCATCACGGACTCCTACTCAATCCAGGATCCCTGAAACTTCCATTGTTAATGAGGTACCACCAGTCTACCTTTTGTCTTGAGTGATGATCTAGCATCGAGCGGGTATGATTGAAAATATAGACGCCAACGCTGTATGCTTGAAAGACAACCCCAAACGCCATACCCAACGACATGATATTACGCCTCTGCAATGCCTATTTTCATAATTCCCCACCCACATATTGCGTACCACTTATTTCTTCCTCCCACTTGAACCCGTCGCTGTGATTTTCGACGTTGACATTAAGTCCCCAATGTACTTCTGGAGGAACTTGTTATTGTTATCAAGTTTGTCGTGTTCCTCCTTTACAGCTTCGATACGATTAAAGATCTCGAGAAGTGATTTTTGAAGAAGCTTTGCGTGCCTATAGATGGTCAGTGACAATGAACAATATTCGAGGCTGACATGGCACTAACTCATTCAATTGTGCTCTTGCCTCCTGCCCCATCTTCTCCAAGTCCTGACTGCTCCGACGAGGACTCATCGCTCTCGCATCATCCTCGTCAAACACCTCGTCTCCTTCCTTCAACTCGACTCGCGGATGTTCGCGTGGAACTATAATTGTGCCACTCGACTTTCTTGTCCCGAGTTTCGGTCGTTGTAGAGTTCGGCTCGAGCCGCGGGATGAAGGATCGTCGCCATTGATGGAGGATGATGAGGAAGAATTCGTGCTCGTGGTCGACGTTGTAGAATGAGGATCTCGATATTCGGTATGTTGGTTCGGCTCGTTGACAGCGGGGAAAGATGACGATGGAGGAGATGCCATACTGCTTTCCGTTGCGGTGCAGTTCGACGACACCTTGATGAAGGGTGAAGTTAACGAGTCGAAATTGATGAGGCTCAGTATATTTTGAGCTATGTAGGACGATGTGGTTGCATCGAAGCAGGTTGTTAATTGTTGGACTGCAGTGGACTTGGCCCACTTGACTTACTAGTAGCGCTCGCTGAAGTTAAGAGGAAGGGTCCCCACTGCAATGATATCGCGCGCCTTAGCAGTGCCACAACCGCACCCTCGACCAGGGGTTTGATGCCTGCAGATCCCAATGCGCTCCTCACCCTGGCCGAAAATATTCCCGGTCACGTCGAATCAGCGAAGTAGCAGGGAGGCTGGTGGACTCGGTGGAGGCAACGGGCGTGATGCAATAATAATGAAAATTGGTGGGGTTTGCATGTAGAGCCGTTGACTTTTAAGTTATTTTCTGTTTTTACTTTTTTCAGTTTTGGCTTTGATCTTTGGTTAGATAGAGTTCGATATAGAATTCAGCTTCAAACTTGTAATGAGGCGTGCAATTTAACTTGTCTATATCGAGTTGATACTTCTTTACTTCTGTCCACCTATGACACCCACATACCAAAGAATTCTACGATATCATATGCCCCATTAGGATAGAGGGTAGAACTTGCAATTGAAGACTTTGATACAATTCGAGGGAACCCCAGTATAAATGACCTCATCATGCAAACGCCAGGGGTTGGCAACCGCAAAGAAGATGTAGATCTTGTCCGATCGACCTGCATAATTACTAAATCGCCTCACAGGACCAGCGTTTTTGAAACCTCACCACTGGTTCAGCCTGTGATGGGCGCCTTTTAATCTTATCATTATCCTGAGAAAGTAAAAGGTCTTCTCGATTCTTCCCCACCGATGTTGGATTCTTCAGATTAATTGAATCACGAACGCCTCGGCGTGAAGGGCTATACGGATTGGGATCGAAAGCGAAGGTATTCCAAAATCAATCCCGAATCTGTAGGGTTCAAATAGCTCCTGCATTCTTGACTGGATGATCAAGTACGGGCCTGAAGGGTCGCCATTTGCTGTGCCTCCAACCCATCTGATCGGAAACAACTCTCCTTTTGTTACGCAAAGCAACCCTTGCAATGACCTTGTCCAAAGAGAAGAGGACACTTATCCCACACAATTTGTGTGTAAGCCTGAAGTTATGATGCTGATGACGATGATCTTAAGTGCTTCGCCTTAGCACATGTCCTATTCTATTCTTCCCTGCCTTCCGAGAGCCACAGCCCAACTCTCAAGCATTCGGGAAGCGCTCTTCCCCGCGTGGTCAAGGAGTTTGACTTTATCAGATTATGAAATGTACCGTAAGTGAGCAAAGTGAGCACTCAGAAGACATCATGAACACAGCACAGGTCCACCCATGGACCCGACATCAAGTAGTCTGATACGACCTTCGAATATTTCCGTCGAGATTGTTT
>Ga0182030_10001868_pt1 | contig 44133 bp, 41 predicted proteins | sample 812S3MmetaG_FD_121299 | JGI IMG/M metagenome (GOLD analysis project Ga0182030, IMG submission 121299) | Permafrost microbial communities from Stordalen Mire, Sweden - 812S3M metaG (Illumina Assembly) | ecosystem: Environmental > Terrestrial > Soil > Wetlands > Permafrost | place: Sweden... | reverse complement strand
GCTGGTCGGCGAACCCGTTGAACCTGATCCGGTTAGTACCGGCGTAGGGAGCAGGAATGAAACGTCATCCAACTTGCCTGTGGCCGCTGGCGGCCGTCTGCTGGGTCCTGTCGTGCGGCGCGTGGGCGGACGAGACGCTGCAGGAGATAGTGGTCACCGCGAGCCTGCGCGCCAGCAGTGCCGCCGAACTGCCGCAGAGTGTCAGCGTGCTGGATGCCGCTACGCTGCAGGCGGCTGGTGTGCAGCACTTCGAAGATGTGCTGGCCATGGTTCCGAACCTGAGCTGGGCCAGCGGCAGCTCGCGGCCGCGTTTCTTCCAGTTGCGCGGCATCGGCGAGGTCGAGCAGTACCAGGGCGCGCCCAACCCGTCGGTCGGATTTCTGATCGACGACATCGACTTCTCCGGCGTCGGCATGCCGGCAACGCTGTTCGATACCCGGCAGATCGAGGTGCTGCGCGGCCCGCAGGGGACCATCTATGGCGCCAACGCGCTGGCGGGTCTTATCTCGGTGCGCACCGAGGACCCGCCGCCGCAGTTCTCGCTGATCGGCGAGGCCACGGCCGGCGACTATGGCACTCGCGCTGGCGGTGTGGCCGTTGGCGATAGCCTTGGCGACGGCCAGGCCGGCTGGCGCCTGGCCGCGCAGCAATATCGCAGCGATGGCTACCGTTACAACGCCTACCTGGGGCGCGACAACACCAACGGCTACGACGAAGGCACGTTGCGCGGCAAGTTGTTCTGGCAGGTGAATTCGGCGCTGCGCGCCGACCTGACATTGATGGACGTGGACCTGAACAACGGCTATGACGCCTGGTCGATCAACAACAGTTTCACCACCCAGTCGAACCAGCCGGGACGAGACGCCCAGCATTCGCTGGGCGCGGCGCTGAAGCTGTCGCTGACCAATGACGGCTTCGGCGAGTTGCGCAGCGTCACCAGTGGCGCAGACTCGCACATCGTCTATTCCTTCGATGCCGATTGGGGCAATGATGCGTTCTGGGCGGCGTGCTGCGGCTACTCACCGTACGATTATTTCGAGCAGGATCGGCGCGCGCGCAGCACCATCGCCGAGGATGTACGCCTGATCGGCGATGCGGATCACATGTTGTTCGGGCGGCTGCGCTGGCTGGCCGGAGTGTACTTCATGCGGCTGGCCGAGTCGGATGACCTGCTCGATACCTGGGATGATGAGGTGCTCGGTACCGGCTTCAACCTGCTGCACAGTGATTACCAGGCGACCAACGCAGCCCTTTATGGCTCGCTCGATGCCGCCGTGGGCGAGCGGGCGAGCCTGACCCTCGGCCTGCGCGCCGAGCAGCGCCTGGCGCACTATCAGGACAGCGCTGATGTGCAGCGCCCGTTTCCCGATGAGCGTGACACGATGTCCGGGGGTAACCTGTCGTGGTCAATGCACAGCAGCGAGCAGCAGAGCATCTATGCCACCCTGGCGCGCGGTTACAAGGGCGGGGGCTTCAACATCGGCGAGCAGATCCCGTCGGATCAGCGTCGATTCACGCCCGAGTACCTGTGGAGCGTGGAGAGCGGCGTCAAGCGCCAGTCGGCCGGCGCCGCGCTGCAATGGCAGGCCGATGTGTTCTACATGCGGCGCGAGAACATGCAGGTCTACAGCTCGTGCCAACTCGAGCAGGACAATCCGGCGACGTTTGTGTTCTTCACGCAGAACGCCTCGCATGGCGAGAACTATGGCCTCGAGAGCCAGGGCCAATGGCGGCTCAACGCCCGCTGGAAGCTGTCCGGCACCGCCGCGCTGCTGCACACGCGCTACCTTGGCTACGATTCGCAGGCCATTGCCTGTCCCGGCAGTGCGCCGCTGGCGCTGGACGGCCGCGCGCAGCCGTTCGCGCCCGACTACCAGTTCTCGGCCGCCTTATCCTACAGCCACCCGAGCGGCCTGTTCGCGCGACTCGACAGCTCGGCTAGCGACGGGTTCTATTTCGCCACCGGCCAGAACCAGGTGGCGCAGGCCTATCAACTGGTGAATCTGCGCATTGGATACCAGCGCGGGGCCTGGCAAGCCAGCCTCTGGACTCGCAACCTGTTCGACCAGCGCTATGCCGTACAAGGCTTCTATTTCGGCGATGTTCCGCCCAATTTTCTGAACCAGCGCTTCATCCAGAACGGCGATCCGCGCACCGTGGGGGTGACCGTTCGCTGCCAGCTTGGACACAACGAGGAGTGAGCATGGACATCGGCGTTGAGATCAGCCTGTATCCGCTGCACCAGCAGTTCATCCCGCCGATCCGGGATTTCATCAACCGGCTGAACGCCGACCAACGGCTGCGGGTGGTCACCAACAGCATGAGCACCCAGCTGTTCGGCGATTACGACGTGGTGATGCCGATGCTGCTGCGCGAGCTGCGTGTGACGCTTGCCGACAATGACAAGGTGGTATTCGTGATGAAAGTGCTCGGACCGCTGACGACGTGATTGCGGCGCTGCTGCGCGGGCTGGCCCACACCAGCCCGCTGGAGGACCTCGCGGTGCTGCTGGGCGTGGTCTACATACTGCTGATCCTGAAGCGCAATCGATACGGGTGGATCGCCGGCGGCCTGAGCTCTGCCATCTATGTGTACCTGGCGGCGCGCGCGCTGCTGCCGATGCAGTCGGTGCTGCAGGCGTACTACGTGGTGATGTCGTTCTATGGCTGGTTCAGCTGGAGCGGCTCGAAGCGCGCCGGCCAGCCGCCCGCGATCGTGCGCTGGCCGGCGCGCTATCACCTGACGGCACTGGCTGCGATCGTGCTGATGAGTTTTATCAGTTCGCACTGGCTGGCGCTTGAGACTCACGCCGCCTGGCCGTACCTGGATTCGTTCACCACCTGGGTCAGCCTGCTGGCGACCTGGATGGTGGCACGCATGAAACTGGAAAACTGGCTGTACTGGATCACGGCCGATGCGATCACGTCCTATCTGTTCGCTGCGCAGGGACACCCGGTGAGTACCGGCCTGTTCCTGACCTATCTGGTCATCGCGATCGTCGGGTTCCGGGAATGGTTGCGCCAGTATCGACTACAGCCGCGCTGAACGCGCCGCCCGAATGGGCGCTGGCGCGCGTTCCGGGGCTGGGCCCAGGCGCGAGTGCCCGCTGCATCGAGCGGCTCGGAGGCGGTACCGTCAATGAGGTGTTCCGTATCGACAGCGCGGCCGGGCGCTTCGTGCTGCGCCTCGACGGCGCCGCCTGGCGCCGGCCGGGCGTCGATCGGATGCGCGAGCTGCTGTTGCACCGTAGCGCAGCGGCGGGCGGCATCGCGCCGGCAGTGCTGTATGCCGACCCGCAGCAGCACGGCCTGCTGATCACCGAATATCTGGACGGCCGGCTCTGGCAAGCCGCCGATTACGACGATGTGGATGCGTTGCGGCGCTTGGGCGAGCGCCTGTATGCACTGCATCGCCTGCCCGCCCCGATGATCGAAGCCTTCGATCCCTGGCAGGTGGCGCTGGCGTATGTGCGGCTGATCGGTGCGATGCCGGACGTTGCGCTCGAGGCGCCGCTACGGCGGCTGCAGAGCATCTGCGCCGGGCTGCCGCGCGATCGTGCGGCGATGAGCGTGGTGCACGGCGACCTGTGGCAGGGCAATCTGTTGCAGGGGTCGAGGCTCTGGCTGCTCGACTGGGAGTATGCGCAGTTGAGCGCGCCGCTGATGGACCTGGCCTGTGTGCTGGCCTATTACCCGGCCGCCGGGCGTCACCGCTCGGAGCTCGCGGCGGCGGCGGGTTTCGACGCATATGCGCTGCAACGGGAGCTGTCGGAGCGGGTGTACGTGTACCGCGCGCTCGCCTGGCTGTGGCACCTGGCGCGCGGAGAGACGGCCGAGCCGCCGTAAAGGCCATCCCGGGGCTGGCATCCCGCTGGCGCGGCCTGCAAACTAGCGCGCCCCGGAAATCTTCAGGAGTGGTCATGCCCCTGGTGCGAGTGATCGATCGCGATGGAACCGAACGTGAGCTGGACGCGCCCAACGGCGCGACGCTGATGGAGCCGCTCAGGGACATGGACGAAGGGGTGGCTGCGATCTGCGGCGGCATGTGCTCGTGCGCCACCTGCCACGTCTATGTGGACGCGGAGTGGGTGTCAAAGCTGCCGGCGCCGATGTCCGACGAGAGCGACATGCTCGGCGATCTGGTCAGTCGCCGCGACAATTCGCGCCTGTCATGCCAGATCGTTCTCAACGACGCGCTGTCGGGTGTGAAGGTTTCGATCGCGCCGGAAGAGTAGGCGCCCGTCATGCAGTGGGTATACGTGGTACTGGTGCTGATCGCGCTGCTGGCGGTGGTGCGCGTGGTGCTGGCGTTGCGCAAGGCGCGCGCGCAGTCCACGCACGACGACTGGGACGAGCGCCTGGTGAAGAATCTGCGCTCGGCCGGCGGCAATTCATTTACCCCCTACGAGGTGGATTTTTTCTTCAGCGTGCCGGACGAGGCGGCGGTCGCGGCGCTGCGCGCACCGCTCGAGGCCGACGGCTTTGCGATCGATACACGCATCATGAGCGGCGAGGGCGCCAGCGGCTATTCGCTGCATGCGCGCAAGCAGCTGCGGGTGTCGGTGAGCGAGATGCAGGGCCTGTCGCAGCGCTTCCGGGCGCTGGCGCAGCAGCATGGCGGCTATTACGACGGCTGGATGACCGACCCGTCGCGAAAGTAGGCGCGCTGGAAAAGACGCCAGAGCTAGCGCGGCTTGTCGGTCTGCCGCTTGACCGCCTCGGCGGCGGCGCGGATCGCGTCCTGATCCCCCAGATAGCGGCTGCCAGTCGGCCGCAAGGCCGCATCGAATTCATACAACAGTGGCACGCCGGTCGGAATATTCAGTTCCACCACCGCCTGCTCCGACAGGCCATCGAGCATCTTGACCAGTGCCCGCAGGCTATTGCCGTGGGCCACCACCAGCACCTGCCGCCCGGGCCGCAGCTGCGGCACGATGCTCTCCTGCCAGTAAGGCAGTACCCGTGCCAGCGTGTCCTTGAGCGATTCGGTGGCCGGCAGGTCCGCGGCGGCAACATCGGCATAGCGGCGGTCGAAACGCGGGTGGCGCTCGTCATCCAGTGCCAGCGGCGGCGGCGGTATGTCGTAGCTGCGCCGCCAGATCTTGACCTGCGCCTCGCCGTGACGTTCGACCGTCTGCGCCTTGTTCAGTCCCTGCAACGCGCCGTAGTGGCGCTCGTTGAGCCGCCAGCTGCGCGCCACTGGCAGCCACAGCAGGTCGAGTTCGTCGAGCATCAGCCACTGCGTGCGGATGGCGCGCTTGAGTACCGACGTGAACACCACATCGGGCTGGATGCCTGCGCGCGCCAGCTCGCGGCCGGCCTGCCGCGCCTCCTCGCAGCCGGCTACGGACAGATCGACATCAGTCCAGCCGGTAAACAGGTTCTCGACATTCCAGGTGCTCTGCCCATGGCGCACCAGAACAAGTCGTATCGATCCAGCCACAGCTTGCTCCCGCGGTCTCAATGACAGGTGTGTCGCGCCGACCGGCGAGACCGGACGCTTTATAGCAGACCGGCCAGATCGTGCGCGCGCCCGGCAGCCAGGTTCTCCAGCGCCTCGACCGCAACCGTGAGCGCCGCCAGGTCCGGCGTCGCCAGCGCGCGCAGGTCGCGCTGCACCTGCTGCCAGCGCTCGAGCGCCGGATCGCCGGCCAGCGCCGCGGGTGAATTGCCGGCGCGGCGCGCGTGCTGGCCGAGAGCGGCGGCAGTGATGCGCAGATGCGCCGCCAGCGCGGCGTCGCGCAGCTTGAGCGTGGCGGCGCGCTGCCAGCTGCCGCTCACCGGCAGCTGCTCGATAGCACCGTGCAGCCAGTCGAGACCGAGCCTGGAGCCGAGCCCGAAATGCGCCCGCGCCACCGCCCGCGGGCTTGCACGCGAAGGCGTCATCAGCGCCGCAAGGTCGGGTGCCACGCGCAGCGGTTCGAGGGTGGCGAGGCTTTCCGCCAGACGCGCCGGCAACCCCTGGCCGGCATAAGCGTGGCAGCGCGCCTGGTAGCGCTCGCGGTCCAGCCCTTCGAGCGCCGCCGGAGTCACCTGGGCGAATTCACGGAGAGCCGGCTGCAGCCGCGTCACCGCAGCGCCCACCGTCCCGTACTCGCGCCGGTGCAACAGCAGCCAGAGCGTGAAGTGCGACAGGTAGCGGCTGGTCTCGAGCAGTGCGTCATACTGGTCGGCCGGCTTGATACGCCCGTCGAGCGCCTCGATCTGTGCCCACAGCGTCCGCAGGTCGGCGCTGTCGCGTGCAATGGTGTAGGCGCGCGCAATCGCCGCGGCATTGGCACTGCTCGCCTCGCTGCACTGGATCAGCAGCGTCGGACCGACGCGATTGACAATGCTATTGGTCGTTGCGGTGATGATGATCTGCTTGGCCAGGCGGTGACGCTTGATGCGTTCGGGAAAACGCCGTCGCAGCGCCGCCGGGAAGTAGCGCTCCAGTTCGCGCGCCAGGTACGGATCGGCGGCGCTGCCGGTCTCGGTGAGCGCGTGGTTGAGAGCAATCTTGCCGTAGGCGAACAGCACCGCCAGTTCCGGGCGTGTCAAGCCGCGCCCCTGGCGCCGTCGCTCCTCCATCTCCTCGTCGGTCGGCAGGAATTCGACGGCGCGATCGATCTCGCCGTGGCGCTCGAGCCAGCGCAGCAGTTGCTGATGCTCGCCCAGGTCCTCGATCGCGCGCCGCTCCATCAGGCTCAACGCCTCGCTCTGCAGGTAATTGTTGCGCAATACCAGCGCGGCGACTTCGTCGGTGGCATTGGCGAGCAGCCGATTTCGCTGGCTGCGCGGCACCGGCCTGGGATCGGGCGCATCGAGCAGAATCTTCAGGTTGACCTCGACATCCGAGGTGTTGACGCCGGCGGAGTTGTCGATGAAATCGGTATTGATGCGTCCGCCGGCCGCGGCATATTCGATCCGCCCGCGCTGCGAGAACCCGAGATTTCCGCCTTCCCCCACGACGCGGGCGCGTACCTGGCGCCCATCCACGCGCAGCGCGTCGTTGGCGCGATCGCCGATCTCGCCGTGGCGCTCATTGGCCGCCTTGATGTAGGTGCCGATACCGCCATTCCACAGCAGATCTACGCGCATGCACAGGATGGAGCGCACGATTTCCACCGGGCTGGCGCGCCGCTGCGGCAATTCCAGCAGCGCCTGCGCTTCGCGCGACAGCGTCACGCTCTTGGCGGAGCGCTCGAACACCGCACCGCCGCGCGACAGCAGCCGTGCGTCGTAGTCGTTCCAGCCCGAGCGCGGCAGCCGGAACAGCCGTTGTCGCTCGCGGAAGCTGCGCGCGGCGTCGGGTTTCGGATCGAGAAATACGTGATGATGATTGAAGGCGGCCACCAACCGTATCTGGCGTGACAGCAGCATGCCATTGCCGAACACATCGCCGGACATGTCGCCGATGCCTGCCACGGTGAAAGCCTGCCGCTGCACATCGATGCCGAGTTCGCGGCCATGGCGCTTGATGCACTCCCAGGCGCCGCGCGCCGTGATCGCCATCCTCTTGTGGTCGTAGCCGGCTGAGCCGCCGGAGGCAAAGGCGTCGCCGAGCCAGAAGCCGTATTCGGCCGATATCGCGTTGGCGACGTCGGAAAAAGTCGCCGTGCCCTTGTCGGCCGCGACCACCAGGTACGGATCATCGCCATCCAGGCGCCGGACGTCGTGCGGGGGCACTATGCGGCCGGCGACGATGTTGTCGGTGAGATCGAGCAGTCCGCGGATGAAACTGCGGTAGCATTCGACCACCTCCTGCTGCTGCGCCAGCGGCGCGCTGCGCGGCGGCAGGCGCCGCACGACGAAGCCGCCCTTCGCCCCCACCGGCACGATCAGCGTGTTCTTGACGTGCTGGGCTTTCATTAGCCCGAGAACTTCGGTGCGGAAATCCTCCGGTCGCTCCGACCAGCGAATGCCGCCGCGGGCGATCGGCCCGGCGCGCAGGTGCACGCCCTCGACCCGCGGGCTGTGCAGGAAAATCTCGAATGCCGGGCGCGGTTGCGGCAGGCCGGGGATTTTTGCCGGGTCGAATTTCAGCGCCAGCCATGGGCGCGGGTTGCCGGCGGCATCGCGGCGGAAGAAATTGGTGCGCAGGGTCGCCAGTATCACCGCCAGAAATGCGCGCAGGATGCGATCTTGATCCGGGCTGACGACCGCGGCGATCGCGCGCCGCAGGCGCTGCTCGAGCACCACGGCGCGGCTGCGCGTGCCGCGGCTGGCATGCGGTGCCAGGCGCTGCTGAAACAATTCGCACAGATCGCGTGCCGCGGCCGAGTGCGTGCCCAGCACGCGCTCCATGTAGCTCTGGCTGAATGGGATGCCAGTCTGCAGCAGGTAGCGGCAGCAGGCTCGCAGCACCGTCACCTGCCGCATGCTGAGCTCAGCCGCAATCAGCAGACGGTTGAAGCCGTCGTCATCGAGTTCGCCGGTGCGTATCGCGCGAAACGCTGCGATCAGCTCAGGCGCCACGCGCGGCACCGCGATGGCCTGCAGGGTGTAGTGCTCGAGCTCGAAGTCCTGCAGCCAGGCCCGGCTGCCATCCGGCCACTCCAGCCGATAGGGCCGCTCGGCGATGACCCGCAGGCCAAAGTGCTCGAAGGTCGGCAGCACCTCGGATATCGACAGTGCTTCACCGCGCCGTATGATACGCAGGTGCACGCGCTGGTGCGGTTGCCGCGGCGGCCGATACAGTCGCAGCTGCATGGCATCGACCGCGGCGTCGAGCCCCTCCAGATCGACGATGTCGTCCACCGCCTGAGCGGCGTCCACGTCCTGCTGGTAGGACGCCGGAAACGAGCCGCCGTAGCGCCGTTCCAGCGCGCGTGCCGGTGTCTCGCCGAATCTTGCCAGCAGCGCTGCGCGCAACCGGTCGCGCCACGAGACGATCGCGGCGGCGATATCGCGTTCCAGGCGTGCGGTGTCGATCCGCGAGCTTACCGTCGGATCTACCCGCACCACGGTATGCAGCTGTGCCAGCGGCGCCTCGCCGATCGAAACACTCGATTCCAGTTCCACGCCGTGGCATGCCGTGCGCAACAGCGCCTCGACGCGTGCTTGCGCCGCCGAATCGCAGCGCTCGCGCGGCATGAATACCAGGCACGACCAGAAGCGCCGAAATTCGTCGCGCCGCATGATCAATCGCACCCGCGCGCGATCCTGCAGCACCAGCACCGCGCGTGCGCAGCGGATCAGATCCGGCACGCTGGCCTGGAACAGTTCGTCGCGCGGCAGCGTCTGTACGATCTGCGACAGGCGCTTGCCGTCGTGACTGTTGGGCGCGAACGGAAAGTGCTCGAGCACCCGCCGCAATTTGTGCCGCAACCACGGCACCTGGCGCGGATCGGCAGCGTAGGCATGCGCGGTCCAGAGCCCGAGGATGCGCGCCTCGCCGATGACACGGCCGCGCGCGTCGTAGCGCTTGACGCCGATGTAGTCGAGATAGGCGGCCCGATGCACCGGCGAGCGATGGTTGGCCTTGGTAATGATGAGCATTTCCGGGGATCGCAGTGCGCGGCGGATATTGGCCGTGGCGATGCCGTCCTGGGTACCCGACAGCCGCCGGCGCAACAGCCCCAGGCCGCTGCCCGGCACCGGCTGCAACTGCGGCCCGGCGCGACCGCGGCGCAGGCGGCTGTCGCGATAGCCGAGGAACGTGAAGTGGTGCGCCTCCATGTACTGCAGCAGTGCCCGGCTCTCGGCGATTACATCGGCAAACAGCGGCGGTGGATGGCGGCTGATGTCGGCACACAGCTTCAGCACCGAATTGCGCATGCGCATCCAGTCGCTGCAGACGCGGCGCACGTCGCTCAGCGCCGCCAGCAGGCGCCGTCGCAGCACTTCGCATTCGGCCGCGTCGCCGACCCGATCGATGCGCCAGTACTGCCAGGACTCGCGCACCCCGCCCTCGGCGCCGGGGCCGGCCTCGATTTCCGTTTGCAGTGATTGCATCATCCCGGCGCCGTCGCGCCAGACGCGCAGGATCGGATGGATGATCAGCTGCGCCGACAGGCCCAGCTTTGCCAGCGTCATATTCAGCGTGTCGACCAGGAACGGCATGTCCTCGATGATCAGCTCGACCACCGCATAGGAGCCCGCGCCTGCGGCGGCGGCGGCGGGTGTCGCCGCCGGCGCACTGCTCACGCGCAGCAGCGTCTGGCGGCGGCGGCGGCGTGCCCCGAAATCGACCTGTGCAGCGCAGCCGTGGCGCAGTGACGCCTCGTCAAAGCCGCGCCATTCCTCCAACGGAACCGAAGTGCGCCACGCCCGCAGCAGCGACGCCGTCAGTTGCCGGCGCGCAGTGCCTGCCTGCGAGCCGCGGGCGCTCACTCCGGCAGTTCCAGGTCCGCGATCACCGCGCCCAGAAAGCGCACCGCTTCACCGCCGGTGATGACGCGATGATCGAAGGTCAGCGACAGCGGCATGCGGATATGAATTTCGAGCTGCTCGCCGGCGGCGATCACATCGCGACGCACGCGACCGGTACCCAGAATCGCAACCGCAGGCGGCACCACGATCGGCGTGGCGTAGCGGCCGGCCATGCTGCCGAAGTTGGACAGCATAAAGGTGAAGTTGCGCAGCTCCTCGCCGCCGACAGTGCGATCGTGCGCGGCACGCTTGAGCCGGTCGAGTTCGGTGCGCAGTTGCGCCGGACTGCGTTTCTCGACGTGACGGATCACCGGCACCAGCAGCCCATCGATGGTGTCCACCGCGATGCCGACATCGATTTGCTCGAACAGCGTGCGGCTCTGCGATTTGCCGTCGAACCACGCGTTCAGGCCCGGCTCGGTGCGCACGCCGGCGCTGATGGCGCGTAGTACGCGCGTGGTGTAGTCGCGGCCGCTGCCCCAGGCGTGCAGGTCGGCATCGTCGAATACCGAGCACGCCATCACCGAGTCGCGCGACAGCGCCATGCTCTGCGCCATCGAGCGCCGCAGGCTGCGCAGCACTTCGATGTCGCCGCCGGCGGCGGGCGCACGCGGGGCAGGCGCAGGATGCATCTTGCTGGCAGCGTTGGAGCCCGGCAGTCCTACCGCCATCACATCATCGAGCGTGATCAGGCCGCCGCGGCCGGTGCCGGTGAGGCTGCCGATGTCCACTCCAAGGCTGCGCGCCAGCGCCCGCGCCGCCGGCACGGCGCGCACCCGCGGGCCGGTCACCGCATTGGCGGCCTCGAGCGCGGCGGCAGCGGCGTCGTCGTCGGCCACGCCCGGCATGTGTCCGACCACGGTGCCCGAATCGTCGCCGGCGGCCAGCAGCGTGGCGCGCGCAGCCGCCTGCGAGGCCGCGGCGTCGGGCGCGAATTCGATCAGTGGCGCGCCAATCTCGATGCGATCGCCCGGCTGCGCGTGCAATGCGGTGATCGTGCCGCTGACCGGCGAGGGTACTTCCACCACCGCCTTGGCGGTCTCCACCGACAGCATCGGCGCATCGACCTCGATCTGGTCGCCAACCTTGACGTGCCAGCGCAGGATCTCGGCCTCGGACAGGCCTTCGCCAAGATCGGGCAGCTTGAATACTGTCATGCCTGCACCCCTGTGCGTCGTTCTATTCCGCCAGCGTGGCGCGGATCGCATCGGCGATGCGCGCCACGCTGGGGATGTAATCGTGTTCCAGCCGGTACAGTGGCATGATGGTGTCATAGCCCGCCACGCGCCGGATCGGCGACAGCAGATCGTACAGCGCCTGCTCGTTCACGGTGGCGGCGATCTCGGCGCCCAGCCCGCAGGTGCGCGGCGCCTCGTGCACGATCAGCAGCCGCCCGGTCTTGACCACGGAGTCGAGTATGGTATCGAAGTCGAGCGGCGCCAGCGTACCGGCGTCGATGACCTCGACGCTCACGCCGTCGGCCGCCAGCTGTTCCGCGGCCTTGAGGCTGTCGACCGTCATCGCGCCCCAGGTCACGATCGTCAGGTCGCTGCCCTCGCGCAGCACGAAACAGCAGCCGATCGGCAACGCCTGGCCGTCATCCGCCACCTCCTGCCTGGCAAAGCGATACAGCCGCACCGGCTCGAGGAACATCACCGGATCCGGATCGCGAATCGCCGCCAGCAGCAGGCCGTAGGCGCGCGCCGGCGACGACGGACATACCACCCGCAATCCGGGGTGATGGCACAGCAGCGCCTCCAGGCTCTCGGAGTGATGCTCGGGCGCGTGGATGCCACCGCCATGCGGCATGCGCAGTACCACCGGGCAGCTCAGCCGGCCGCGGGTGCGGTTGCGCAGCCGCGCCATGTGGCTGGCGATCTGGTCCAGCGCCGGATAAATGAATCCCATGAACTGGATCTCGGCCACCGGCTTCAGGCCCTGAGCCGCCATGCCGATCGCCGTGCCTGCGATCAGGCCTTCGGCCAGCGGCGTATCCTGCACGCGCGCCTTGCCGAAGCGCTGCTGCAGCCCGACGGTGGCGCGAAACACGCCGCCATTGGTGCCGACGTCCTCCCCCAGCACGACCACCGACGGGTCGTGGGCCATCTCCCAGGCGTGCGCCATGTTGATGGCTTCGACCATCGTCAACTTCGCCATCAGACTCGTCCTTTATTCTAATCCGGCTGCGAGCGCACGCCGCTGCCTAGTGGCCCTGCACCGCGTAACGGCGCGCCTCATCGCGTTGGGAGCGCAGCGCCGGCGTCAGCTGCGCGTACAGGTAGTCGAACATGGCATCCGTGGACTGCTTCGGTGTCGCAAGATACTGCCGGACGGCGGCTTCGACTTCCTCGTTGCAGGCGGTCTTGAGCGCCTGCTCGTCGGCCTCATCCCACAGCGCGCGCGATTGCAGGAAGCTGCGCGTGCGTGCGATCGGTTCCAGGCGGCGTGCGGCCGCGACTTCCTCGGCGCTGCGGTAGCGCGTGGCATCGTCCGACGTGGTGTGATCGCTCAGTCGATAGGTGAGTGCTTCGATGACGGTCGGGCCGCCGCCGCTGCGCGCGCATTCGACCGCCTGGCCGACGACGTCGCGCACCACCAGCAGGTCATTGCCGTCGACCTGCAGCGCCGGAATTCCGGCGCCGATTGCCTTCTGCGCCAGCGTGGCAGCCGCGGTCTGCGCCGACACCGGAACCGAAATCGCCCAGCGGTTGTTGACGATCACGCACACCAGCGGCAGCGACTTGACGCCGGCAAAATTGATCGCCTCGTAGAACGCACCCTGCGAGGTGCCGCCGTCGCCGATGAACGCCACCGCGCAGCGGCGCTCGTCGCGGATCTGCATCGCCAGCGCCGCGCCGGCAGCGTGCGGCATCTGCGATCCGATCGGCACGCAGAACGGAAAGTCCTGCGGTGAGCGCTGGTACAGCGTGCCGCGTTCATCGCCACCCCAGTACAGCAGCACATCGAGCATGTCGACGCCGCGCCAGAACTTGGTGCCGATCTCGCGATAGACCGTGAACAACACATCGTCCGGGTGCATGGCGGCCCCGACGCCCACATGTGTGGCCTCGTGCCCGAGACACGAGGGGTAGGTGCCAAGCTTACCGGTACGCTGCAGATTGACCGCCTTGGTGTCGAAGGTGCGGGCGCGCACCATCATCCGATACATGCGCCGCAACAGTTCGCCGTCCTCGACCCAGGGCGGCAGCGTTCCCAGCGGCATGCCATCGCCGTCGAGACAGGCCTGGTAGGGAATTTCGAACCGCGCGACTATTTTTTGCTCGCTCATGGTGCGAATCGTAGCATTTCATCCCGACCGGGAGTGCTATCGGGCCGCCGGCCGTGCCGCTTGCGGCACAGCCGGCACTACGGCGGCTGCGCGTTCACGCGTGGCGCCGCGGGCGCGCCAGGTAGGCTTCGGTCTGCATCTCTGCCAGGCGGCTGGCGGTGCGGCGAAACTCCAGCTGCAGCAGTTCCCCACGATACAGATTGGCTGGCGCTGCCGCTGCCGACAGCACCAGCTTGACGCCCTGGTCGTACAGCTCATCGATCAGTGCAATGAAGCGGCGCGCCTCATTGTCCTGATGCGGTTCGGTAAAGACCGGCACGTCGGACAGCAGCACGGTGTGAAATTCCTGCGCGATGTCGACATAGTCGGCCGGACTGCGCGCTCCCTGGCACAGCGTGGCGAAGCTGAACCAGACCACGTCGCCACGGCGGCGCAGCGCGCGCAGTTTGCGTCCACCGATGCGCAGCTCCGTAGCGCTGTCGCCGTGCTCGCCGGCCAAGGCGTCGAACAATGCCTGCAGCTGTGCGCCGCTGTCGGTGGCGCGGCTGTCGAGGTAGATCGGACGGCGTTGCAGCTGGCGCAAACGATAGTCGATGCCGCCATCGACATGCAGCACCTCCAGATCGTGCTCCAGCAGCGCGATCGCCGGCAGGAAGCGATCGCGCTGCAGGCCGCCCCGATACAGCTCGCGCGGCGGCAGATTGGAGGTGATCACCAGCCAGACCCCGTCGCGCAGCAGCGCCTCGAACAGTCCGCCGAGCAGCATCGCATCGACGATGTCACTGACATACAGTTCATCGAGACACAGCAGGCTCGTCTGGCGTGCGATGCGACGCGCAAGCAGCTGCAGCGGATCGCGGCGCGCTCCAAACTGCAGCAGCTGCTCGTGTACCGAGCGCATGAATTGATGGAAGTGGGTGCGGCGGCGCCCGCGCGCCGGCAGGCTGTCATAGAACACGTCCACCATCCAGGTCTTGCCGCGGCCGACGCCACCCCACAGATACAGGCCGCGGGCGTCACCGGACCGCTCGCCATCCGGGGAGCCTGCCCGCAACCGCCGAAGCCAGCGCGACCAGATCCCGGCGCTGCGCTCCGCCAGCCATCGCGTGCGCAGCACCTGCAGCCGCCCGATCGCCATCTCCTGGGCGGCATCGGACTGATAACCGCGCGCCACGCGTTCGCGCTGGTAGCGCTCAGACAGGTCCAGCGGTGCGGTCAACGAGGCGCACCCGGATCCAGGTCCGGCTCGCCCAGCGCCGCCAGTAGTGCGGCGCGAGCGGCATCGCGCAACTGCAGCGCGCGTTGACGCTCATCACGCTCACAATCGTGGCTGCCGCGGCCAGCGGCAGATGCAGCCAGCGCCGTGAGCGCGTCGATGCGTATGCTGCCGGGACGCGGCCACGGACTCCCCGGTGGCAGGCAGTGGCGGGTACCGCGGATCGCCACCGGCAGCAGTGGCAGATCGGCGCGCAGCGCCGTGGCGAACGCGCCGATGTGGAAGTGACGCAGGCCGACTTCGATGCCGAATGTGCCCTCGGGAAAGAACACCAGCGCCTGGCCGGTCTTGGCCTGACGCAGCAGCCGGCGCGCATCGCGCGCGCCGCGCACGCGGTTGCCGCGCTCGACGAATTCAGCTCCGATACTGCGCAGCAGCGTGCCGGCCAGCGGCACGGCAGCCATCTCACGCTTGATCACAAAACTGAAGCTGGCCGGCAGGATCGCGCACAGCACGACGCCGTCCAGGTAGCTGCTGTGATTGGCGACCACGATGCACGGTTGGGGTAGGCGCTCGAGTCCGTGGGGCTCGAGCCGCATGCCGGCCAGACGCAGCGCGATGCGGGCAAGCCGGCGCACCAGCGCGCGGCGGCGCGAGAGTTGCGGTGTCAGCAGCAGAATCGGCAGCACCAGCGTGCCCAGCAGCAGGAACTGGATCCAGGTGGCGACTCCATAAATGACCCCCAGCACGCTCAGGCGCCGCGGCGGCCGGCGGGTGCCGGGCATACCCGGGCGACCGCCAGCGGCCGATTTAACGGCCCAGGTCTCATTCGGCATGGTATTGCATGTGATGCAGTTCTCTTTATGTTAACGGCTGCGCGTGGCTGTGAGGGTCATCACATCGAAGCGCGGCACAGCCTCAGCATACTTCGGCAGCGAGAAGAACCCACATCAAGGTATTGCATTGACAAGCCAGGCTACAGCAACAGTGGAGAAATCCAGCACCGATTCGACCGATCCGCTCATCGCGCGCTTTCTCGACGCCGTATGGATGGAGCGGGGCCTGTCGTCCAATACGCTGGCTGCCTACCGGGCCGATCTGGTGGCGCTGCATCGCTGGCTGTCCGAGCGCAAGCTCAGCCTGGCGCAGACCGGCCGTGCCGAGCTGATGGACTTCATTGCCGCGCGAGTGCAGGCGGGCGCGCGCCCGCGTTCGACCGCGCGCCAGCTTTCTTCGTTCCGCCGATTCTTTCGCTATCTGGTGCGCGAGGGCGGGGTGCACGAGGATCCCACGGCACAGATTGCGATGCCCAAGATCGGCCGCTCACTGCCGCGCTCGCTGTCCGAGGCGGAAGTGGAGTCGCTGCTCGGGGCGCCGGCTGTCGCTGACCCGCTCGGCTACCGCGATCGCACCATGCTGGAAGTGCTGTATGCCACCGGGCTGCGGGTATCGGAACTGGTGAGCCTGAAGCTCGGCCAGATCAACATGAACCAAGGCGTGACCCGGGTGCTGGGCAAGGGCAATCGGGAGCGGCTCATTCCGCTGGGCGAGGAAGCGGTGCGCTGGCTCAGGGCCTTCATTGCCGGTGCACGCAACGACATCCTGCTCGATCGAAGTACCGACTACCTGTTTCCGACACGCCGCGGCGACCGCATGACGCGCCAGGCGTTCTGGCACATCATCAAGCGCTACGCCCGCAAGGCCGGCGTGGATCGGGAACTCTCACCACATACCCTGCGGCACGCCTTTGCGACCCACCTGCTCAACCACGGTGCCGACCTGCGCGTGGTGCAGATGCTGCTCGGCCACAGTGACCTGTCCACTACCCAGATCTATACCCATGTGGCCCGGGAGCGCATGAAAGAGCTGCACTCCCAGCATCATCCGCGCGGCTGACCGCGCAGTTGACTGCGTGGGCGCTCTCGCCGTCCGCGCCGTTCGCCGGAATCGCCCCATGTTATGCTTGCGCCCATGAAACACGTTGGTTTTCGCCGGCTGGCGCTGGCATCTGCGGGGCTTGCTGCCTCGGCCCTTTGGGCGGCTAATACTGCACCGCAGCAGGATACCGCCGCCCCTCCGAGCGCTCCGGCGGCGGGTGCTGCGTCGACCGCTGCGGCCCACGTGGCGTCCCCGCAGATGGTGCCTGCAACCCCCGAGATCCTGCGCGCGGTCGCCGCCCTGGCTGGCGTGAAGCCCGAGAATGTCCAGAGCACGCCGGTGCCCGGCATATTCGAAGTGCTGCGCGGTTCCGACATCCTGTACATGACTCGCGATGGCCAGTACGCCTTCAGTGGCGACCTGTACCAGGTTCCCACACGCGCCAACCTGACCGAGGTGCACCGGCGCGAGATGCGTCGCAAGCTGATCGATGCGGTGCCCGAATCCAGGATGGTGGTGTTCTCCCCGCCCAATCCTAAATACACCGTCACCGTATTTACCGATGTCGACTGCAGCTATTGCCGCGCGCTGCACCGCCAGATCGCGGACTACAACCGCCTCGGCGTAAGCGTGCGTTATGTGTTCTACCCGCGGACCGGTCCGGATACCGCGTCGTGGCACAAGGCGGAGCAGGTGTGGTGCTCGGCGGATCGCAAGGCCGCCCTGACAAAGGCAAAACTGGGTGAGACGCTGGAAGCGCCGGTGTGCGCCAACACCCCGGTGGCGCAGGAGTATGAACTCGGCCGGGCCATCGGACTCGAGGGTACGCCGGGAATCGTGGCCGCTAACGGTGCCCTGGTAGGCGGCTACCTGCCGCCGGATGCGCTGGTCGAGCAGCTCAAGAAGGAGCAGGAGCCGTAGCCGCAGCGCTGCCCGTCAGCGCTCCAGCAGCGAGCGCTTGTCGGGTTTGTCTTCCCATTGCTTGGCGTCCGCCGGGGCTTCGCCCTTCTCGGTGATCACGGGCCACTTCTTGGCCAGTTCGGCGTTGATCTGCTTGAACGCCTCCTGTCCGGCCGGCAATTCCTCCTCGGAGAAGATCGCCTCCACCGGACACTCCGGTTCGCACAATGTGCAGTCGATGCACTCGTCCGGGTCGATCACCAGGAAATTCGGGCCGACATGAAAACAGTCAACCGGGCAGACTTCCACACAGTCCATGTATTTGCACTTGATGCAGTTTTCCGTCACGACAAAGGTCATTGCTGCTCCGATCGCTGCCGGCCGAAGGCGGCCGGTGTAGTCACTGGTATTCCGGCGCTGGGGCGGGGGGCGCGTATTGTGCCAAAGCTGCACCGCCCCTGAAAGGCCGGCGGCGGCCCAGGCGGCCCAGGCGGCGCGGGCGGGCTGGAAGTGCAGCGGCTACTTCTGCAGCGGCCGATCGACGTCACTGAAGTGCAGCCGCTCCAGCCCCTGGCGCCGATCATCGAAATGGCTGCGCAGTGCGAATTCGATACTCGGGAACGCGATCTGGTCCCAGGGTATGTCAGCCTCCTCATACAGGGCGACCTGCAGGCTCTCGGCGCCGACACCGAATTTGCCTTCGAGCAGGGTGGCCCGGAAATTCACATGCACTTGCGCGGCATGCAGCACATGGGTGATCGATAGCAACGAGCCGATCTGAACCCGAGCCTGTGCCTCCTCGAGCGACTCGCGTGCCGCGCCGGCCTGCAGCGTTTCGCCGTTTTCCATGAAGCCGGCCGGGGTGGTCCAGAATCCGCGCCGCGGCGCGATGGCGCGCTGGCACAGCAGGATGCGGCCCTGCCATTCCGGCACGCAGCCGACCACGATGCGCGGGTTCTCGTAATGAATACTGCCGCACGCGCTACACACCGCGCGCGCCAGGTTGTCGCCGGGTGGAATACGCATCTCCACCGGCTGGCCGCAAGCTGCACAGAATTTCATAAACGATTGAGGTATCGTACTCGCACCGAGGGACGCTCTGCAGCGCGAAACATGCCGATCACGATGGCGTGGCCGCGCCGCAGGTCAGGTCCGACGGCCTCGTGGCGGAACTGGTAGACGCAGTCGACTCAAAATCGACCGGGCTTGCCCATCTCGGTTCGACTCCGAGCGAGGCCACCATCGCCATTGCTACGACACCGAGCGGCCGCATCAAACGCAGCGACTTCGATTTCGACCTGCCGGCGCAGTTGATTGCGCAGGGCCCGCTGCCGCAGCGCTCTGCCAGCCGGCTGCTGCTGCTCGCCGGCGCGCAGCTCAATTGGCAGGATCGTCGCATCGACGAATTGCCCTCGCTGCTGCAGCCCGGGGACCTGCTGGTGTTCAACGAGACGCGCGTGCTGCCGGCACGCGTGCCGGCACGCAAGCTGTCCGGCGGTCGCATCGAGCTGTTTCTGGAACGTGCACTCGATGGCGCGCGCGCGCTGGTGCAGCTGCGCGACAGCAAGTCGCTGCGGCCGGGCATGGCGCTGCAGACCGCTGGCGGCCTGGTGCGGCTGATCGCGCGGCGCGCACCGTTCTGGGAGGTGGAACTGCCGGCCGAGGCAGTGGCATTTTTCGATGCGCATGGCCTGGTGCCGCTGCCGCCCTACATCGATCGGCCACCCAATCCGGCCGATCGCGAACGCTACCAGAGCCTGCTGGCGCGCGTGCCGGGCGCAGTGGCGGCGCCAACCGCAAGCCTGCACTTCGACGCGGCACTGCTGGCGGCGCTGGCGGCGCGAGGCATCGAGCGCAGTGTGATTACGCTGCACGTGGGCGCCGGCACCTTCCAGCCGCTGCGCAGCGAATCGCTGCAACAGCATGTCATGCACAGCGAGCGTTACGAGGTCGGTACCGCAACCGTAGCGGCAATCGAACGGGCGCGGGGAGCCGGCCGGCGAGTGGTGGCGATCGGCACCACCGTGGCCCGGGCACTTGAATCGGCGGCGCTCGCCTCCGCAGGCCAGCTAGCGCCGGCACACGGGGATACGGCGCTGTTCATCGTTCCGGGCTATCGTTTCCAGGTGATTGATGCGCTGTTGACGAATTTTCATCTGCCGCAGTCGACGCTGCTGATGCTGGTGGCGGCGTTCGCCGGCCGCGAGCGGGTGCTGGCGGCCTATGCGCACGCGGTGGCCGCGGGCTACCGGTTTTTCAGTTACGGCGATGCGATGCTGGTGCTGCCGCAATCATGAGCGGCGCGCCCGCCGGCCCGGCAACGCTGGGCTTCGAACTGCTGGCGCGCGACGGCGCGGCACGGCTGGGACGCCTGACGCTGCCGCATGGCAGCGTGGATACGCCGGCGTTCATGCCGGTCGGAACCTACGGCACCGTCAAGGCGATGACGCCCGAGGAACTCGAGGGGCTCGGCGCGCAGATTGTGCTCGGCAATACCTTCCACCTGATGCTGCGACCCGGGGCCGACATCGTCGGCCTGCATCGCGATGGACTGCACGGATTCATGGGCTGGGACCGGCCGATACTGACCGATTCCGGCGGCTTCCAGGTATTCAGCCTCGCCTCGTTGCGGCGCATCGACGAGGACGGCGTCAGCTTTCGCTCACCGGTGGACGGGGCCCCGGTGCGCATGCGTCCGGAGGACGCGATGGATATACAGCGCGCGCTGGCATCGGACATCGCGATGGCGTTCGATGACTGCACCGCCTATCCGGCGACTGAACAGCGGGCACGCGAATCGATGCAGCGCTCGATGCGCTGGGCGTTGCGCAGCCATGACCACTACTACCGCGATGCGCCGCGCATTGCTGCTCCACCGGGGCATCTGTTCGGCATCGTACAGGGCGGCATGTTCGAGCATCTGCGGCTTGAGTCGCTCGAGGCGCTGTCGCAGCGTGAGTTTGCCGGTTACGCGATCGGTGGACTGGCGGTGGGCGAACCGGAAGCCGAGCGGCTGCAGGTACTCGACTTCGTCAGCCCGCGCCTGCCGCAACTGCGGCCGCGCTACCTGATGGGCGTAGGCTACCCGCAAGACATCGTGGCCGCGGTGGCACGCGGGGTGGATATGTTCGATTGCGTGATGCCCACGCGCCATGCCCGCAACGGACACCTGTTCACGTCCGACGGCATCATCAATATCCGCAACGCGGTGCATCAGCGCGACACCGGGCCGATCGATGCGGCCTGTGGCTGCAGCACTTGCCGCCGCTATTCGCGCGCTTACCTGCGCCACCTGGACCGCTGCAACGAGGTCCTCGGGGTACGGCTGGCGACGCTGCACAACCTGTATTTCTACCTGGAACTGATGCGCCGCATCCGCACGGCGATCGCCGCCAGGCAGTTCGCGCAATTCGCGGCGGGCATTTTGGCGTTGCCACGGCGGCCGGGGACGCCTGTGGCATAATGCCGGCCCTTTGCGGCGGCAGCGGGCCGAGGGCCCGCGGGGCCCCACAGGTCCGGATGCGGCCGGCACAGGCAGCTCGAGTCAAATAATACAGAGGCAAGCATGAGCTTATTGGTCAGCGACGCGTACGCGCAATCCGCCGGAGGCGGCCTGGGCGGCGGCGGAATGGGACAGATCATCATCCTGGTGGTGTTCGTCGGCGTGTTCTATTTCCTGCTGATCCGGCCGCAGCAGAAGCGCATGAAGGAGCAGCAGGCGATGCTGTCGCGCCTGGCCAGCGGCGATGAGGTCGTGACTACCGGGGGCATCCTCGGGCGCATCATCGAGGTCAACGACACCTTCGTGACCCTGGAGATCGCCGACGGGGTGCGTATCAAGGTACAGAAGGCGCAGATCACGCAGCTCATGCCCAAGGGCACCCTCAAGAGCGCCTGAGCTCGAGAGTCGGACAAGCTCATGCTGGAATTCCCGCGCTGGAAATACGTGCTGGTCACGCTCGTGGTGCTGATCGGCGTGCTGTTCGCGCTGCCGAACCTGTTCGGCGATGATCCGGCGCTGCAGGTGGAACGTAAGAACCGTGCGCCAATGGACGATTTTGCGCGCCAGTCGATCGAGGACCTGCTGCACAAGCAGAACATCGCCATCAAGCGCGACTTCATCGACAGCGGACGGCTGGTACTGGCGTTCGGCGACGTCGCCTCCCAGCTCAAGGCGCGCGACACGGTCGATGCCACGCTCTCGGACGTCGACCGCGCGGCACTGGCCAATGCGTCGCGGGCGCCGGCCTGGATGCGAAAGATCGGATTGAAGGCCATGCCGCTCGGGCTGGACCTGCGCGGCGGCCTGTATCTGCTCTACCAGGTGGACCTGCAGGGTGCGGTGGGCCAGCTGCTGGAGAGCTACGAGCAGAGTTTCCGGCGCGCGCTCAACGAAGCCAAGCTGCCGTTCACCGACATCACCACCCTGGGCGGCGGCGGCGGCATTGCCAACGGCCTGCGCGTGACGCTGCCGGACGGCGCCGATGCGGTCGCCACCGAGGCGGCACTGCGCAAGGTCGACGTCAACCTTAAATTCACCAGCGGCAGTGGCGCCAGCGGCGCGGCGATCGACATGATACTGACCCCGGCGCAGATCAAGGCGCGCGAGGACTACGCGCTGGAGCAGAACCGCACCACCCTCACCAATCGTGTCAATGAACTCGGCGTATCCGAGCCGATCGTGCAGCGCCAGGGGCTGGACCGCATCATCGTGCAGCTGCCCGGAGTGCAGAACTCCGCCGAGGTCAAGGATCTGCTTGGCAAGGTGGCGACGCTCGAGCTGCGACTGGCCGATACCCAGAACAACGCGCTGCAGGCCCAGCAGAGCGGTCATGCACCGCTCGGCACCAAGCTGTACAAGCGCGAAGACGGCTCGCCGATCCTGCTGAAGCGCGAAGTAATCGTAACCGGCGATGAACTCACCAGCGCGACCTCAACCACGTCCACCGAAGGGCCGGCGGTTTCGATCAAGCTCGATGCACGCGGCGCCGATTCGATGCTGCGTACCACGCGCCTGAACGTCGGCAAGCCGATGGCCGTGGTCTACATCGAGAAGAGCCGCCGCCAGGTCGAGGTCAACGGCCAGAAGGTCGATCGCGACAGCACCAGCGAGAAGGTCATCAACGTCGCTACGATCCGCGGCGTGTTCGGGCCGCAGTTCCAGGTCACCGGCCTGTCCAGCGGCGAGGCGCGCGATCTGTCGCTGATGCTGCGCTCAGGTTCGCTGGCGGCTCCGGTCGAGGTGGTGGAGGAGCGCGCCATCGGTCCGAGCCTTGGCCAGGACAACATCGACAAGGGTGTGCGGGCGCTGGAGATCGGCATGCTGGCCGTGTTCGTGTTCATGGCGCTCTACTATCACGCCTTCGGCCTGGTGGCGGATGCGGTGCTGCTCGCCAACGTGATCCTGCTGACCGCGCTGCTGTCGATGCTGCATGCGGCACTGTCGCTGCCCGGCATCGCCGGCATCATTCTCACGGTCGGCATTGCGGTGGACGCCAATGTGCTGATCTATGAGCGCATCCGCGAGGAGCTGCGCAACGGCGTGTCGCCGCAGGCCGCCATCCGGGCCGGCTTCGACAAGGCGTTCTCGGCGATCGCCGACTCGAACGTGACCGCGTTGATCGCTGGACTGTCGCTGTGGGTGATCGGCACCGGCGCCATCCGCAGCTTCGCCATCGTGCTGACGCTCGGTATCGCAACTTCGATGTTTACCTCGCTGCTCGGCAGCCGCGCACTGATCACGCTGATATACGGCGGCCGGCGCAGGGTCGCGCAGCTGTCGATCGGCTAGTCAGCGTACAGATCAAGGAGCACCGTGGAATTCTTTCATCGCGCGACCAGCTTCCCCTTCATGTCCACACGCAGAGTGTGGTATGGACTGTCGATCGTGCTGATCCTGATCTCGCTGGTATCGCTGGCGACGCGCGGCCTGAACCTGGGCGTGGACTTCACCGGCGGCGTGACGGTGCAGGCGACATTCCCGGCCGCGGCCAATCGCGACGCGGTGATCACGGCGCTGACCGCAGCCGGCTACGCCGATCCGCAGGTCACGATGTTCGGCACCTCGCGCGAGATTGCTATCCGGCTGCCGCCGACCAGGCAGAGCACCGAAGAGGTGCGCGGCCGCATCGATCAGATCCTGCACGGCATCGACGCCGGCGCCACCATCCAGCAGGTCGAGGTGGTCGGGCCGCAGATCGGCGGCGAATTGCAGCGCAGTGCGACTCAGGCGCTGATCGCAACGCTGCTGCTGATCTTCGGCTACATCGCAGTGCGATTTCACACCTGGCGCTTGTCGCTGGGTGCGATCCTGGCGGTGCTGCATGATCCGATCCTGGTGCTGGGCGCGTTCTCGCTTACCCGCACTCCCTTCGACCTGACGGTGGTCGCCGCAATGCTGGCGGTGATCGGCTACTCGCTCAATGATACGGTGGTGGTGTTCGATCGTATCCGCGAGCGCTTCCACACCGGCCGGCGGCTGGATCCGGTCACGGTGCTCGATCAGTCGATCAACCAGACCCTGTCGCGTACCATCATGACCAAAGTGGTGACGCTGATCGTGGTGGTGGCGCTGTACGCGCTCGGCGGTCCGGTGCTGCGCGGCTTCTCCGAGGCGCTGATCATCGGCATCGTCGCCGGCACCTACTCCTCGATCTACATTTCGAGCGCGGTGGCGCTGGATTGCGGGCTTCGGGCCGAGCACCTGCTGGCGACCGCCGCAAAGAAACCGCTCGACGACCTGCCCTGAAGCTCACCGCAGGCCGGAGCGGATAACAACCGATGCTGGCGCTGCTCGAATCACCGGAATGCTGGATCGCGTTCCTGACGCTGTCGCTGCTCGAGACGGTACTCGGGATCGACAATGTGATCTTCCTGTCGATCCTGGTGGGGCGGCTACCGCCGGCACGCCAGGCGCGCGCGCGCATCGTCGGGCTGATGCTGGCGATGCTGACGCGCCTGGCGCTGCTGTTTACGGTGGTGTGGCTGACGCGGCTGACCACGCCGCTGTTCAGCGTGCTGCAGCGCGCGTTTTCGTGGCGCGACCTGATCCTCGGTGCCGGCGGCCTGTTCCTGCTCGGCAACAGCGCCACCGAGATTCATCACACGCTCGAAGGAGCCGCGGCCGGGCGGCGCACCAGGGCACTTGGCGCCTTCTACGTGGTGGTGATCCAGATCGCGCTTATCGACGTGGTGTTCTCGCTCGACTCGGTATTCACCGCCGTCGGCCTGGCGCGCCCGGATCAGCTGCCGATCATGGCGGCTGCCATCGTGGTGTCGATCGCCGTGATGATGTGGTTATCGGGCCCGATCGCCGCGTTCGTGACGCGCCACCCGAGCATTAAGGTGCTGGCGCTGGCGTTCCTGGTGCTGATCGGCGCCGCGTTGGTGTGCGAGGCGCTGGAGTTCGAAGTGCCCAAGGGCTACCTGTATTTTGCGATGGCGTTCTCGGTCGCGGTGGAACTGGTCAACATCCGGCTGCAACGGCTACTCGGCAAGTCGCCGCGCTAGCCGTCGGACGGGTCCGGCGGCCGCCCGGCGCGCAGCCGGCTGTGCTTGTGACCGTAGAAGAAATAGAGCGCAAAGCCGATCACGCTCCAGATCACCAGACGCCACCAGGTGGCGTTCGGCAGCGAGTAGGCCATCATGCCGCAGAACACGACGCCGCCACCGGCGATCAGCCATACGCCCTTGACCCTGAACGGCCGCACCAGGTCGGGCCGCGTATAGCGCAGCACCACGACGCCGATGCACACCACGATGAATGCGATCAGCGTGCCGATCGAAACCAGTTCACCAAGGATGCCGATCGGCAGCAGCCCGGCGAAGGTCGCGGCCAGCACGCCGGTGATGGCGGTGGAAATATGCGGCGTGCGAAAACGCGGGTGCACCTTGCCGAAGAACTTCGGCATCAGGCCGTCGCGCGACATCGTCAGCCAGATGCGCGCCTGCGGAATAATCATCGTGATGATCACCGAGGTCAGGCCGGCCAGGGCACCGATGATGACCCAGGTCTGCAGCCACAGCAGCTGCGGATGCGGCTTCAGTGCCGCGACCACCGGAGCCGCGTCATTCAGATCCTTGAACGGTACCAGGCCGGTCATCACGCTCGACATCAGGATGTACAGCAGCGTGCAGATCGCAAGGCTGCCGAGCATGCCGATCGGCATGCCGCGCGCCGGATCCTTGGCCTCCTGCGCCACCGTGGAGACGCCGTCGAAGCCGATGTAGGCGAAGAAAATGATGGCCGAGGCCTGCCATATGCCGCTCCAGCCGAACTGGCCGAAGGTACCGGTGTTGGCCGGGATATAGGGGAGCCAGTTGGCGGTGGTGACGTAGAACGCACCGAAGATGATCACTGCGATCACGATGCTGACTTTGATCAGCACGATGATGGTGTTGACGATCGCCGACTCCTTGATGCCCTTGTAGCAAAGCGCCGCCGCGGCGGCGACGATCAGCACTGCCGGGAGATTAAAAATCGCGCCGGTGCGGAAGATCTCATTGCCGGTTTCACCGGAAGCGAACGGCGCGCTGGTCAGCGCCACCGGCAAATGCACGTGAAATAATTCCAGGAACGCGACGAAATAGCGGCTCCAGCCGACCGCAACCGTGGAGCAGGCCATCATGTACTCGAGCACCAGGTTCCAGCCGACGAACCAGGCGACGATTTCGCCCAGGGTCGCATAGCTGTAGGCGTAGGCGCTGCCGCACACCGGCACCATCGCCGCGAATTCCGAGTAGCACAGGCCGGCGAACATGCAGCCGATGCCGGCAATGATGAACGAGATCACGATCGCAGGTCCCGCGTGCTGTGCAGCCGCGAGTCCGGTGAGTACAAAGATGCCGGTGCCGATGATGCCGCCGATGCCGAAGGCGATCAGCGCCGGGATACCGAGCGCGCGTACCAGGTGCCGGCCGGCAGCTTCCTCGTGGTAGTCAGCAATCGACTTGGTGGCGAACAGTCCTTTCTTATCTAATGGCTTGTCCATTGAAGGTTCCCGTGGATGCGCCGGATGTAGCCGCACTCTACACGTTGCGCAGTTGCTCCGGTACATGGGGAGCGAGCGCTGCGATCAGGGCTTCGTACACTTTTGGAGCACCGCCAACGATATTTGCCCCAAGCCGATACTCCTCGCCGCCCAGCGTACCGACGCGGCCGCCGGCCTCACGGATCATCAGCGTGCCGGCGGCCGTATCCCACGGTTTCAGGCCCATCTCCCAGAAGCCATCAACGCGCCCGCAAGCGACATAAGCCAGATCCAGCGCCGCGGCCCCCGGGCGGCGGATGCCGGAGCACATGGTGGTCAGCATGCGAAACATCGCGAAGTAATTGTCCGCATATTTCTCATCCTCGCGGTAGGGGAAGCCGGTGGCCAGCAGCGCACCGTCGAGGCCGCGCTGCTTGCTGACGCGGATGCGGTGATTTTCCAGATGCGCGCCTTCCCCGCGCGCCGCGGTGAACACCTCCTGGCGCATCGGATCGTAGATGACGCCGATCTCGAGCTTGCCGCGCAGCTGTACCGCAATCGAAACGGCGAATACCGGAAAGCCATGCAGGAAGTTGGTGGTGCCGTCGAGCGGATCGATGATCCAGACGGCCTCGTTGTGGCCGCTGGCGCCGCTCTCCTCGGCCAGGATCGCGTGCTCGGGATAATGCTTGTGAATGATCTCGATGATCTCGCGCTCGGCGCTGCGGTCGATCTCGCTGACGTAGTCGTTGCGCCCCTTGGAGGTCACCTCCAGGCTGTCGAGGCGGACCAGGCTGCGGACGATCATCTCGCCGGCACGACGGGCGGCGCGCACGGCGATGTTGAGCAGTGGATGCATGGCAGGACAACTGGGAAGGATAAACGATTAGGATAACAGGTCGTGTCGTGCCCAATTCGCATCGTCCTGGTCGAGACCTCGCATCCCGGCAATATCGGCGCGGTTGCGCGTGCGCTCAGGAATATGGAGCTCGAGCAGCTGGTACTGGTGCGCCCGAAGCTGTTCCCGCACCCGGAGGCCAGCGCCCGCGCCTCCAGCGCCGAGGAGCTGCTGACCGGCGCCCGGGTCGAGGACGATCTGGGGCGTGCGCTGGAGGGCTGCGGGCTGGTACTGGCGACCACCAGCCGCGAGCGCGACCAGTACTTTCGCGTCATCGACGTGCGCGACGGTGCGCGACGCGCAGTCGCGGAGTGTGAGCACTCGCCGGTGGCGATCATGTTCGGCTCCGAACGCACCGGACTCACCAACGAGGAGCTGCGCTATGCGCATGCGCTGCTGCGCATCCCGGCCAATCCGGCCTATGCATCACTTAATATCGCAATGGCAGTGCAGATCGTGGCGTATGAGATTTTGCGCGCACGGCTGGAAAGCGACGCCGCAGCGGCTGCCGCAGCGAGCGAGCCGGCGCGCGCTACGCCGCTGGCGACGCCCTCGGAGCTGGATCACATGTACCAGCACCTCGCCACGGTGCTGGAGGAGATCGAATTCCACGATCGTACCCAGAGCGGCGGCCACCTGATGAAGCGCCTGCGGCGACTGTTGCAGCGCGCTGAGCCCGATGCCAACGAGGTTGCGATCCTGCGCGGAATACTGACAGCGATACAGCAGCGCCGGCGGCGCGCGGGCCAGGACTTGTGAGCGACCAGATGCCGGTATATCTCGACTACGCTGCCACCTCGCCAGCGGATGCGCGCGTGGCGGCGGCGATGAGCGAGTGCCTGACGCGCGAGGGGGTGTTCGGCAATCCGTCCTCGATGCACCCGCACGGCCGGCTGGCGCGCGAGCGCGTGGAACGCGCACGTGCTCAGGCGGCGGCGCTGATCCATGCCGAGCCGCAGCAGTTGGTGTGGACCTCGGGGGCCACGGAGTCCAACAACCTGGCGATCCTCGGCACCGCGCGCGCCGGCGCCAAACGCGGCCGGCACCTGGTCAGCGCGCGCACCGAACACAAATCGGTCATCGATCCATGCCGCCGGCTGGAGCACGAGGGTTTCCAGGTCACCTGGCTCGACTGCGACCGCGGCGGACTGATCGCACCGGAGCAGGTGCGCACGGCACTGCGCGAGGACACCGTGCTGGTGTCGATCATGCATGCCAACAATGAGATCGGCGTGCTGCAGGACATCGAGGCGATCGGCGCCATCTGCCGCGAACGGGCAGTGCCGCTGCACGTCGATGCGGCGCAGAGCGCCGGCAAGGTCGCGGTCGATGTCACGCGCCTGCAGTGCGACCTGCTGTCCTTCACAGCGCACAAGCTCTACGGGCCGAAGGGTATTGGTGCGCTGTATTTCGCACCGTCGCGGCGCGCCGTGCTGCAGCCGCTGATGTTCGGCGGCGGTCACGAACGCGGCCTGCGTTCGGGCACGCTGGCGGTGCACCAGATCGTCGGCTTCGGCGTCGCCTGCGAGCTGGCAGCAGCTGCATGGCAGCACGATGCCGACCATTGCGAGGTGCTGCGGGCGCGCCTGTGGCAGGGGCTGCAGGCGATCGACGGGGTGCTGCTGAATGGCCATGCGACGCGGCGTGTCGCCGGAATCTTGAACGTATCGTTCACCGGTATCGAGGGCGAGAGCCTGCTGATGGGTCTGACTGAGCTGTCGCTGTCGACCGGCTCGGCCTGCACCTCCGAGAGCGATGAACCGTCGTATGTGCTGCGCGCACTGGGCCGCGACACCGAGCTGGCGCAGAGTTCGCTGCGCTTCAGTCTTGGCCGCTACAGCAGCGAGCAGGAGATCGACGTCGCGATCGGCGCCGTGACGCGCGAGGTGCACCGTTTGCGGGCGGCGGCGCCATGAACCCGGGAGCCGCCGCTACCGCCGATCCGCTGCCGCCGCCGGTGCGGCGGCTATTCGCGGCGCTCACCCATGCCGGGGGTCCGCAGTCCGCGACAGCGGAGGCGGTGGGCGGCAGGCAGCGCTGGGTGAGCGGGGAGGCCGGACGGGAGCGGCACGGCACGCGGGTGCGGTTCCTGTTGCGGCTGGATCGAGAGCGGCTGCTCGAGGTGCGCTATCGCGTCTATGGCTGTCCGCACACGCTTGCAGCCTGCGAATGGCTCTCGCAGCAGCTGGAATGCGCGGGGCGCGATCCCGGCTGGGCGCGCGGCGAGCCGCTCGGGCGCCCGGCTGACTGGGCTGCGGCGCTGCAGATCCCGGCCGCCAAACTGGGGCGGCTGCTGGTGGTCGAGGATGCGCTGAAGTCGGCTTTGGAGGCGGCTGACAAAACAATGACCGATTGGTAGTAAAGTGAAGCCCCTGGAGAGCGTACCAATGGCTATTTCCTTAACCGAATCAGCGGCCGAGCGAATTCGCAGCCGTATCGCCAGCCGCGGCCGGGGGCTGGGGCTGCGCCTTGCCGTCAAGGCCAGCGGCTGCTCCGGCTACAGCTACGTTGTTGATTACGCCGATGAAATCCGGCCTGACGATCTCGTATTCGACAGCTCAGGCGTCAAGGTGTATGTCGATCCGGCAAGTCTTGCAGCAATCGACGGCACGCGCATCGACCTGGTGCGACAGGGCCTGAACGAGAGCTTCCGCTTCGAAAACCCGAACGTTGCCGGCGAATGCGGCTGCGGCGAGAGCTTCACGGTCTGAAATTCCCTAAATTTCCGGGACTTCCGTGCCCGACTGGTTTGCCGGGCTAGCCTTCGAGCCCCTATACTGCCGCCCTTTTTCGGGACGGAGGTTCCATGGCGGTCGAGCGCACCCTTTCCATCGTCAAGCCTGACGGCGTCGCCGGTAACGTGATAGGCGACGTCTATCGCCGCTTCGAGAGTGCGGGACTGCGCATCATTGCCGCGCGCATGCTCAGGCTCAGCGAGCAGCAGGCTGAGTTGTTCTATGCCGTGCATCGCGAACGGCCGTTCTACCGCGACCTGGTGCGCTACATGAGTTCCGGGCCGGTGATGGCGCAGGTGCTCGAGGGCGAGGGTGCGATCGCCAGGTACCGCGACATCATGGGCGCGACCGATCCCAAGAAAGCCGCGCCCGGTACCATTCGCGCCGACCTTGCAAAGAGTATCGAGCAGAACGTGGTGCACGGTTCGGATGCGCCGGAGACTGCGGCCAGCGAGATCGCATTCTTCTTCAGTGCGACGGAGATCTGCCCGCGCAATTGAAGCGCTCGGGCAGATACATTGATGAGCATTGGGGCGGGCGAGAACACAGTGGAGGTCGAGGCGACTGCCGTGGCTGCGCCCGCGCGTGTCAACCTAATGGGGCTGCCGCGCGCCGAGCTGGAAGCATTCTGCAGCGCGCTCGGCTCGAAGCCGTTTCGCGCCCGCCAGCTGATGAACTGGCTGTACAAGCGTGGCTGCAACCGCTTCGAGGACATGAGCGACCTGGCGCGCGAGTTTCGCGCGCTGCTGGCCGAGCGCGCCGAGCTCACGCTGCCGGAGATCGTCACCGAGCAGCGCGCCGCCGACGGCACCCGCAAGTGGCTGCTGCGCGCCGATGCGGCGCAGGCATTCGAGATGGTGTACATACCGGAGGCTGACCGCGGCACGCTGTGCATCTCCTCGCAGGTCGGCTGCGCGCTCGACTGCGCGTTCTGTGCCACGGCACAGCAGGGCTTCAACCGTAATCTTGCCACCGCCGAGATCGTCGGGCAGGTGTGGCTGGCGAAGCGCGAGCTGGGATTCGAAGCCGACGGTGATCGCATCATCACCAACGTGGTGCTGATGGGCATGGGCGAGCCGCTGGCCAATTTTCGCAACGTGGTGCCGGCGCTGCGCGTTTTCCTCGACGATCTGGGTTTCGACCTGTCGCGCCGCCGTGTGACGCTGTCGACCTCGGGCCTGGTACCGCAGATCTACCGGCTGGCGCAGGAGATCAACGTCGCGCTGGCGGTGTCGCTGCATGCGCCGGATGACGAATTGCGCAGCCAGCTGGTGCCGATTAACCGCCTGCACCCGATTGCCGAGCTGCTGGATGCCTGCTGGCACTACATCGACGAGCAGAATGGCCGCAGCGTCACCTTCGAGTACGTGATGCTCGACGGTGTGAATGATTCGCCGGCGCAGGCACGCGCGCTGGCGCGGCTGCTCGCGGGGCACCCGGCAAAGGTGAATCTGATCCCGTTCAATCCATTTCCCGGCACGCAGTTCCAGCGTTCCAGCGAAGCCGCCATTGGCCAGTTCCGCGACCTGCTGTTGCGCGGCGGCGTGATGGCGACGGTACGGCGCACGCGCGGCGATGACATCGATGCGGCTTGCGGTCAGCTGGTCGGACGGGTGACCGATCGTACCGTGGTGCGCCTGGGTAGCCGGGCCGAGGCGGCGCGCGTGCGGGCGGGCCGGATCATCGCATGAGAGCAGCTACCATGGCGTGTACCGGGCTGTGGCTATTGCTGAGTGCGTGCCACAGCACCCCGCACGTCAATCCCAATTACGCCGGCACCAATAACAATGCCCCCGACTCCAGCAGCAGTGCTGAGAGCCGAGCCAAGGCAGCGGCCAAGATCAACCTGCAGCTTGGCCTCGGCTACCTGCAGGAAGGCAACCTGCCGATCGCCAAGGAGAAGCTGGAGCGCGCGCGCAGCCAGGATCCGCACAATGCCGAGATCTACGGCGCAATGGCGCTGCTGGACCAGCGCCTCGGCAAGGACAAGGAGGCGGACAAGGAATTCCGCACCGCGCTCGACATGGATTCGCGCGATCCGGCGATGCTGAATAACTACGCAGTGTTCCTGTGCAGCCACCAGCGCCCCGATGAGGGCGTGCGCTACTTCGAGCAGGCCGCGAGCAATCCGCTCTACACCACCCCCTGGGCGGCCTACACCAATGCCGGGGTGTGCCTGCGTGCAGCGCACCGCGATGCCGATGCCGCACGCCGCTTTGCACGCGCACTGCAATCAAACCCGGCTTATTCCGAGGCCGTCTACCAGGCCTCGGACCTGGACCTGCAGCAGCAGAAACCCGCCGACGCGCGCTTTCGGATCGACCTGTTCCTGCTCAACAACCCGCCGACACCAGATCTGCTGTTGCTTGCCTATCGTATCGCCCAGACACAGAAAGACGCTGCCGCGCAGCAGCGCTATGGGGCACGCCTGATGCAGGAATTCCCCAATTCCGAGCAGGCGCACGCGCTCGCGGCCAGCAAGTTCACCCCCGGTTGAAGCATGGAAGAGGGGGCAGCGCAATCTCACAGCAGTAGCCCGGGTGCGCGGCTGGCTGAGGCACGCGAGCAGGCCGGCATGACGGTGCTGCAGGCTGCCCAGAGCCTGCGGTTGGACGTTGCCACGCTGCAGGCGCTGGAAGCCGGGCGTTTTGAGACTCTGGGCGCCTCGGTATTCGTGCGTGGCCATCTGCGCCATTACGCCGAGCTGCTCGGCCTGCCCGAAGACGAGATCGAGGCTGCCTACGCCGCCTCGTCCGCCAAGCTTGCGGCGCAACCGGACCTGCGGCGCACCTCGACACTGCCCGGCAATGCCGCGCCGCGCGGCATGTCGCTGCCGCCGCGCGCGGCACTGATCGGTGCCATCGTACTGGTGCTGGTGGCGCTGGTATGGTGGGCGATGCGGGTACCACCGGGGCGGCGGCGTGGAGCGGCTGCGCCGCCACCGGCCAGCGTGCAGGCGCCCGAAGCTCAGAGCCCGCGCGCCGCCGGTGGTGCTACGGGCGGTGCAGTGGATGCAGGTCCGGAAGTGCCGGCCGGTAACGCGCCGGCCGCCGGCGCCCGCACGGAGGCCGCGAGCCCGAAGGCGGCGGTGGCGCCTCTCAGGGAAGGCACTTCGCGGGATGCCGCGTCCAGGGACACCGTCGCTATGGTCCGGGACGTGGTGCAGGGGAGCAAGCCTGTCGTGGCAGCGGCCGCCAAGAATTCAGCCCCGGTGCGCGTGCGACTGGCGATCCGCTTCAACCAGGACAGCTGGATCGAAGTCTACGACGCGCACGGCACGACGCTGTTTCACGATTTCGGCGGCGCCGGTTTGGAACGGCGTGTGAGCGGAACGGCGCCGTTGCGCGTGCTGCTTGGCAATCCTGACGGCGTGACGGTCGAACTGAACGGGCACCCGGTGGCCTTGAGACCTGCAGCCGAAAGCGGCCGACCCCAGCGCTTCCTGCTCGATAGCGAGGGCGGCATGAGCGACGTGCCGGCGTCCTCCGCGCCGCCGTAGCCGCCCCCACCCGCTGGAGGATTCTTGAGCAAGCAGATTCAGCCGGTGCGCGGCATGAACGACGTGCTGCCGGCCGAAATTGGCGCCTGGCAGCACCTGGAGCGTGTTGCCCGCGGCGTATTCGAGGCCTACGGCTACGCTGAATTGCGCGTCCCGATCGTCGAGCACACCGAGCTGTTCAAGCGCTCGATTGGCGAGTACACCGATATCGTCGAGAAGGAGATGTACACCTTCCAGGACCTTGGCGGCGACAGCCTGACGCTGCGCCCGGAGGCCACCGCTGGCATCGCGCGCGCCGCGATTTCCAATGGCATGCTACGCGGTGCGCGCCACAAGCTGTGGTGCCTGGGGCCGATGTTCCGACACGAGCGGCCGCAGAAAGGCCGCTACCGCCAGTTCTACCAGTTCGACCTCGAAGCGCTGGGCTTTCCCGGGCCGGATGTTGACATCGAGCTGATCGCACTCACCGTCCGACTATGGCAGGCACTGCAGCTGAAGCGCGTGCGGCTGACTATCAACTCGCTGGGCACGCCCGAGGCGCGAGCCAGCTATCGCGAGCGGCTGCAGGCGTACTTCCGCTCGCACGAGAGCGGGCTGGACGAGGACAGCCGCCGGCGGCTGGAAGGCAACCCACTGCGCATCCTGGACAGCAAGCAGCCGGCCATGCGCGCGCTGATCGAGGGCGCGCCGCTGCTGAGCGATTACCTGGATCCGGAGTCGCAGGCGCACTTCGCCGCGCTGCGGGCCGGGCTCGACGCGCTGGGCGTGGCATACGAAGTCAATCCACGGCTGGTTCGCGGACTCGACTATTATTCGCGTACGGTGTTCGAGTGGGTCACCGACGCGCTCGGGGCCCAGGATGCGGTGTGCTCGGGCGGCCGTTACGACGGGCTGATTACGCAACTGGGCGGGGAGCCCACCGCGGCGATCGGCTTTGCGATGGGCGTCGAGCGGGTGGTGGAACTGCTGCTGCAGGCGGGCAGCTTGCCGCCGGCGGCCACACCCGAGATCTATATCGTCGCCAATGGCGAGCGGGCGGAACGCGAAGCGCTGCGCCTGGCCGAGCAGCTGCGCGACGCACTGCCGGGCCGGGGGGTGCTGCTCAATCTGGGCGGCGGCAACTTCAAGACGCAGTTCCGACGCGCCGACCGCAGCGGAGCGCGGCTGGCGCTGATCCTGGGGGACTCGGAGCTCGACCGGGGCGTGGCGGCGGTGAAACCTTTACGGCGCGAAGACGGTCAGACCGACTGTCCGTTGAGCGAGCTGCCTGCGCGCATTGCGTCGTTACTGTAGAGCCTGTGGGAGATCCTAGTGGAAGAGTATCTGAACGAAAAAGAACAATGGCAGCGCGTGCTCGCCTGGCTGCGCGAGCAGGGTCCCTGGATGTTGGCGGGCGTGGCGCTGGCGCTGGCCGCGTTCGGAGGCTGGCACTACTGGCAGAACCGCACCGAACAGCGCGATCTCGCGGCCGCAACCCGCTATGAGCAGGTGATCGACGCCTTCAGCGCCAATGATGTCAGCGCTGGCATGCGCCTGGCCGATGAGCTGGGCAAGGCATTCCCGGGGACCGCGTATGCGGACCAGGCCAACCTGGCGGCCGCACGCGTTGAAGTCGAGCAGCGGCAGCTCGACCAGGCGGCCGCACGCCTGCAGCAGGTGCTCGCATCCACCAGGGACGCCGAGCTGGCCCTGATCACGCGGCTGCGGTTGGCGCGCGTGCAGCTGGGGCAGGGCAACGCCGACGCGGCACTCAAGACACTCGATGCGGCCAAGCCGGGCGCCTTCGCCGCCCGCTATGCCGAGGTGCGTGGTGATGTGCTGCTCGCCAAGGGTGACCGCGACGGGGCACTGAAAGCCTATCGCGAGGCACGCGGCAACGGCGCCGGCACACTCGACACCGGACTGCTCGATCTGAAGATCGGCGAGCTGGCACGCTCGTGAGTCGCGTGCGGGTATTGCTCGGCGTGCTGCTGTGCACGGTGCTGGTGTGCGCTGGCTGCACCAGCGCCTCCAAGGCCAAGAAGAAGGCGGACGCGCCCGCGGTACTGGTGCCGTTCGCCAATCGCATCGAACTGCGACGGGTCTGGTCCATCAAACTGGGCGGTGAAGCGCCCAAGCTGCGGCTTGGCCTGGGCGTAGCCGCCGACGGCGAGCGCGTGTTTGCCGCGACCCACAAGGGCAGCGTCGAGGCCATCGAAGTCAAGAGCGGGCGCCGGTTGTGGCGCCGCGAGGTGAAGGCGCCGCTCGCCGGCGGGCCGGCAGCAGCCGCGGGCCTGGTCGTGGTTGGCAGCTCCAAGGGCGAGGTGATCGCGCTGTCGGAGACCGACGGCAAACTCATCTGGCGGGTGCGCATCAACGCGGAAGTTCTCTGCGCCGCCGCGGTCGACGATACCCTGGTCGTGGTGCGCGGGGTGGATGGGCGGCTGCATGGCCTGTCGGCCAGGGACGGCAGCGAGCTGTGGGTGGCCGAACAGCAGGTGCCGCGACTGTCGTTGCGCGGCACCAGTCCGCCGCTGCTGGTGGGCGACCTGGCGATCGCCGGCTTCGACAACGGCCGCGTTGTGGCCGTCACGCGCAGCAATGGCACCACCGCCTGGGATACTGCGGTCGGGCAGTCGCACGGCAGCACCGAGCTGGCGCGGCTGATCGACGTCGATGCGCCGGTGGTTGCCGATGGCGATGATTTATTTGCGGTCGCCTATCAGGGCCGCGTGACGCGGCTGGCGCGCGAGACCGGACAGGTGATCTGGGCGCGCGACCTGTCGAGCTATCGCGGACTGACGGTGGACGACAACGGCGTCTACATCGCAGGCGCGGATGGCGATCTGGTGCGCCTGGACCGCAAGAACGGCACCGAGCAGTGGACCCAGAAGGAGTTGCTGCGCCGCCAGCTCACCGCGCCGGTGATCTATCGCGGCCGGCTGGTGGTCGCCGATGCCGGCGGGGTGCTGCATTGGCTGGACCCTGCTACCGGTAACTTTCTGGCGCGCGCGCAAGTTGGCAGTTCGGTCGGCCGCAACTCCGTGATCAGCTCCAAGGGAGTGACCTACAAGAAACGCGTCAGCAGCCCGCCGATCGTGGCCGATGGACTGGTGCTGGCATTTTCCGACAACGGTGTGCTGAGCGCGTTCAGCGCCCCGGAACCGGCTGCGGCCGCGGCCAGCCCAGCGCCGCCGGCGGAGGGCGCGGCGGCGGCGGATTCGGCCAGGTAAGGCGCCGCTACCGTGCTGCCGATCGTCGCGATCGTCGGTCGGCCGAATGTCGGCAAATCGACGCTGTTCAATGTGCTCACGCGCAGCCACGCCGCCATCGTTGCCGATGTGCCCGGCGTTACGCGCGATCGCCAGTACGGCTATGCGCGTGTCGGGCGCGTGCCGTGCGTGCTGATCGACACCGGCGGACTGATCGAGCACCCCAAGGGCCTGGACGCGCAGATGCGCGAGCAGACCGAGAAGGCCGTGGTCGAGGCCGACCACCTGATCCTGGTGGCCGACGCGCGTGCCGGTATGACAGCGCAGGATCAATTCATCGCGCGCGAACTGCGCCGTACCGGCAAGCCGGTGGTACTAGCGCTCAACAAGGCCGAGGGACTCGACGGCGATCTGGTCGCCGCCGATTTTCACACGCTCGGACTCGGCCAGCCCATGGCGATTGCCGCCAGCCACGGGCAGGGCTGCCTGGAACTGCTCGATGCGCTGCTCGCGAACCTGGAACCGGAAAGCGCGCCGGCGGAAGACACCTCGGCAATCCGCGTCGCGATCATCGGCCGGCCCAACGTCGGCAAGTCGACGCTGGTCAACCGGGTAATCGGCGAGGAACGGGTGATAGCCAGCGAGCAGCCCGGTACCACGCGCGACAGCATCCTGGTGCCGTTCGAGCGCGACGGGCGTGAATTCCTGTTCATCGATACCGCCGGGGTGCGACGCCGTGCGCGGGTCGAGGATCCGGTCGAGCGCGCCAGTGTCGCACGCACCCTGCAGGCCATCGCCGGCGCCCACGTGGTGATCATGGTGCTCGACGCGCACGACAATGTCGGCGAGCAGGATGCAAGCGTGCTCGGGCAGGCGCTCGAGCGCGGCCGCGTAATCCTGATCGCGGTGAACAAATGGGACGGCATCGCGCATGACCAGCGCGAGGAGATCAAGCGCCAGCTGACGCTGAAGCTCGATTTCGTACCATTCGCGCCGCTGCACTTCATCTCGGCGCGCCATGGCACCGGCGTCGGCGCACTGGTGCGCGATGCAATCCGCGGCTACGACGCGGCGATGCGCGCGCTGCCGACTCCGGCACTCACGCGCACGCTGGAGCGCGCACTGGTGGCGCACCAGCCGCCGCTGGTGCGCGGGCGGCGCATCAAGCTGCGCTATGCGCACCAGGGCGGGCGCAACCCGCCGCGCATCGTGATCCATGGTAACCAGACGGTGGCGGTGCCCGAGTCCTATCGGCGCTACCTGGCAAATGTCTATCGCGAGGCGTTCAAGCTGTATGCCACGCCGGTGGCGATCGAGTTTCGTACCGACGCCAATCCCTATGACAGGGTCAAGGCGGGGAAGGTGAAGCCGCGGAAGGCGGCAAGAACAATGCCGGGTCGACAAAGACGCGGTTGAGGGCGACGCCAAAGTGCAGGTGCGGCCCGGTCACGCGGCCGGTTGCGCCAACCCTGCCGAGGAGCGCGCCGGCGGCAAGCTGCTGGCCCGCGTGCACGCTAATCGCCGACAGGTGGCAGTACATCGTGATCAGGCCTTCGCCATGGTCGATCAGTACGGTGTTGCCATTGAAGAAATAGCTGCCGGTGTCGATCACGCGGCCGGCCGCAGCTGCGTGCACCGGGGTGCCGGTGGCCGCCGCGATATCCATGCCGGAGTGCGGGTTGCGCGGCTGGTTATTGAAAATGCGGCGCGAACCGAACGAACTTGAGCGCACGCCGCTGACCGGCGGCAACAGCTGCAGTGTGTCCGGAGCCTCCGCGGCGAAGGTAGCCATCGCCTGGTGCAGGTGATCCTGCTCGCGCGCGACGCGCTCCAGATCGTGCTTTGACAGATCCACTTTCGACGGCGCCACCGTCAGGCGTTGCATCTGGTATTGCTTGTCAGTGATCTGGAATCCGACGGTCTCATCAGCGCCGGCGCCGGCGCCGGCTCGCTGCACCTCAATCTGCGCGGCCCCGGGCTGGGCGTCGAGCGGGATGCCGACCACGGCGAGCCAGTGGTCGGACTGGCGCAGCACTAAGACCCGCTGGCCGGCGTAGCGCACCAGTGGGACGGCGCCCCCCTCGCCGGGGGCTGCGGCCAGCGCCAGCAGCGCGACACCGCCCGGGACCTGGCTGGCCACCGGCAAGCCGGTCGCCAGCGCGCCATCGGGTGCGCCGACGGCCTGGAGCGCTGCCAGGCCCAGGTAGGCGCGCATGGCGGCCCCGGGGACGAGCCCGCGGCTCACGACGAGCGGCGGGTCAGCACCGCCGCGTGCAGACTGCCCTGCGCCAGCGTGGCGTCGAAGGTCTCGCCGACCGAGAGCTGCCCGGCCGACGTCACAAGGGCACCGTCGGCACTGCGGGTGATGACGGCGAAACCGCGCCCCAGTGTCGCCAGCGGGCTGATGCCCTGCAGGGCGCGCGCGGCGCTCTCCAGCCGCGCGGCGTGCCCGGCGAGGCCGGCCTGCAGTGCGAACTGCAACCGCCCCTCGAGTTCATCAAGGCGCTGGCTGTAGTGCGCCAGGCGTGCACCCGGGTGGGTCTGCTGCAGGCGTCGCATCAGCCCGGCGAAGCGCGTGTTCTCATGTTGCAGCTGGCGGCGCATGCCGGCTGCGAAACGCGCGCCGAGCTGCGACAGCTTGTGCAGCCAGGCGCGGCCATCGGGCGCCACCAGCTCGGCGGCGCCCGATGGCGTTGGCGCACGCAGATCGGCGACGAAGTCGGCGATCGTGAAATCGATCTCGTGGCCAATGCCGGTCACCACCGGAATTGCGCAGCGATATAGGGCGCGCGCGACGCGTTCATCGTTGAAGGCCCACAGGTCCTCGAGCGAACCGCCGCCGCGCGCCAGGATCAGTACGTCGCACTCGGCGCGCGCGCAGGCCAGCTCGAGCGCCGCGACGATCGCCGGCGCGGCGGCCGCACCCTGCACCGGCACCGGATACACCAGCACCGCGGCGGCCGGAAAGCGGCGCGCAAGGATATGCAGCACGTCGCGTAGCGCGGCGCCTGTCGGCGAGGTGATCACGCCGATGCAGCGCGGCACCAGCGGTAGCTCACGTTTGCGCTCGATGGCGAACAGCCCCTCGGCGGCAAGTCGCGCCTTGAGTTCATCGAATGCGCGCTGCAGGGCTCCGAGCCCGGCATCGTCCAGATGTTCGATCAGCAGCTGATAGTCGCCGCGCGGCTCATAAAGGCTTATGCGGCCGTGGGCGATCACCGCCTGGCCTTCGCGCGGCGTGAATCGGCACTGGCCATTGCGTGCGCGAAACATCGCGCAGCGCAGTTGGGCATCGCGATCCTTGAGCGAGAAATACCAGTGCCCCGACGATGGCCGCGCCAGGTTTGAAATCTCGCCCTGCACCCAGATCTGACCGATTCCGGACTCGAGCAGCTGGCGCACCTCGCGATTGAGTTTGGAAACCGAATAGACGGTATGCGTGGGCGCGGTGGCGCTGATCGCGACTGTCTCCACCACAACCGCTTCCACCGCAACCGCGGTGTGGATCTTGAACTTGGTGGGTGGATTGGCCATGGGGCGCATCTTACGCCCGCTCGCCCGCTGCGAGGGAGGGCAAGGTTTACCCAAGCGGCGCCAGGGGAGTACAATGACTCGCTTCTTCTGATGCCGTGAGGCTCCATGCGAATCCTGGAAGAAGCGCTGACTTTCGACGACGTCCTTCTCGTGCCGGCGCGCTCCGATGTGCTGCCGCGCGAGGTCGACCTGTCGACGCAGCTGACCCGCAACATCCGCGTCGGCCTGCCGGTACTGTCGGCAGCAATGGACACGGTGACCGAGGCGCGGCTCGCGATCACAATGGCGCAGGAAGGCGGCATCGGCATTGTTCACAAGAACATGCCGATCGAATCACAGGCGCGTGAAGTGGCGCGGGTGAAGAAATTCGAAAGCGGCGTCATCACCGATCCGATCACGGTGCCGCCGGAGACCACTATCCGCCAGGTGATCGAGTTGACGCGCGCGCGCGGCATTTCCGGTGTGCCGGTGGTGAGCGGCAGCAAGGTGGTGGGTATTGTCACGCACCGCGATCTGCGCTTCGAGCGCAAGCTCGACGCGCCGGTCAGCTCGGTCATGACGCCAAAGTCGCGCCTGATCACGGTGCGCGAAAACGCACCGAAGGAAGAAGTGCAGCGGCTGCTGCACAAGCACCGTATCGAGAAGGTCCTGGTGGTAAACGGCGACGACGAGCTCAAGGGAATGATCACGGTCAAGGATTTCCAGAAGGCCACCGAGTTCCCGCGCGCCAGCAAGGATGAGATCGGACGGCTGCGGGTCGGGGCTGCGATCGGCACCACTCCCGACACGCTCGATCGGGTCGTGGCGCTGCGCGAAGCCGGAGTCGATGTGGTAGTACTCGACACCTCGCACGGGCATTCACGCGGCGTGCTCGACATGGCGGCCCGGCTGAAGGCGCGCTGGGGCGACCTGGAGCTGATCGCCGGCAATATCGTTACCAGCGAGGCGGCACTGGATCTGGTGGCCGCGGGAGTGGACGCGGTCAAGGTCGGCATCGGCCCGGGCTCGATCTGCACCACGCGCGTGGTCGCCGGAGTCGGGGTACCGCAGATCAGCGCGGTCGCCAACATTGCCGCCGCACTCGAGGGCCGCGGCATTCCGATCATTGCCGACGGGGGCATCCGCTACTCGGGCGATCTTGCCAAGGCGATTGCGGCTGGGGCGCATGCGGTGATGATCGGCGGCATGTTCGCCGGTACCGAGGAGTCGCCGGGGGAGGTCGAACTGTACCAGGGCGCATCCTACAAGGCCTATCGCGGCATGGGCTCGCTCGGCGCCATGTCCGAACGCCATGGGTCGGCGGACCGTTACTTCCAGGACACTTCCACTGAGCTGGAGAAACTGGTACCAGAAGGCATCGAGGGACGCGTGCTCTACAAGGGCAGCCTGGTGGCGATCCTGTATCAGCTCGCGGGCGGATTGCGCGCCGCGATGGGCTACACGGGCAGCAACAACATCGAGGAGATGCGCACGCGGCCGTCATTCGTGCGCATCACCACCGCCGGCGTACGCGAGAGTCACGTGCATGACGTGACGATCACCAAGGAGGCGCCCAATTATCGCTCGTCCTGAGCTGGTTGCCGTGCAGTCGGTCGAGGCCGTCGCGCCGCCGGCGGACATTCATGCACATCGCATACTGATCCTGGATTTCGGCGCGCAATACACGCAGCTGATCGCACGCCGGGTACGCGAGCTTGGCGTGTACTGCGAGATTCAGCCATGGGATGTCAGTGATGCCGCGGTGCGAGCGTTCGGTGCGCGCGGCATCATCCTGTCCGGCGGTCCGGAGTCGGTGACCGACCGGACGCCGCCGCGGGCGCCGCAACCGGTGTTCGAACTCGGCATTCCGGTGCTTGGCATCTGCTACGGCATGCAGACCATGGCGCAGCAGCTCGGCGGCCGGGTGGCCGGTGGGCATACGCGCGAATTCGGCTATGCCGAGGTGCAGGTCGGCGGTCCGAGCCGCCTGCTGCAGGGCATTGTCGATCGCGAGCACGAGGGCCACACGCTGCTCGACGTCTGGATGAGTCACGGCGATCGGGTCGACGTGCTGCCGCCCGGCTTCTGCGCCATTGCTCGCACGCACGATTCACCTTATGCCGCGATGGCCGACGAGCAGCGCCGCTTCTACGGCGTGCAGTTTCATCCGGAGGTCACCCACACGCGCCAGGGCGCGGCGATCCTGGAACGATTCGTGCGCGAGATCTGCGGTTGCGCGGCACGCTGGACTGCGGGCAACATCATCGAGGACCTGGTGGCACGGGTGCGAGTGCAGGTCGGCGGCGGGCGAGTGCTGCTGGGCCTGTCCGGCGGCGTTGACTCCTCGGTGGTCGCCGCGCTGCTGCAGCGGGCAATCGGCGCGCAGCTCACCTGCGTGTTCGTCGACCACGGACTGCTGCGCCAGGGCGAGGGCGACCAGGTGATGCGCACATTCGCCGATTCGCTCGGCGTGCAGGTGATCCGGGTCGACGCCGAACGGCAGTTTCTCGAGGCGCTGGCCGGGCAGAGCGATCCCGAGGCCAAGCGCAAGATTATCGGCGGCCTGTTCATCCAGGTATTCGAGCAGCAGGCACGTACTCTGCGCGACACCCATTTTCTCGCGCAGGGCACGATCTATCCGGATGTCATCGAATCGGCTGGGGCGCGCACCGGCAAGGCTCACGTCATCAAGTCGCATCACAACGTCGGCGGCTTGCCCGCAGCGATGAAACTCGCGCTGGTCGAGCCGCTGCGCGAACTGTTCAAGGATGAGGTGCGTCGCATCGGCGTGGAACTCGGGTTGCCGCACGACATGGTGTATCGGCATCCGTTCCCGGGTCCGGGCCTGGCGGTTCGCATCCTGGGCGAGGTCAAACTCGAATTCGCCGAGCTGCTGCGCCGCGCCGACCACATCTTCATCGAGGAGTTGCGCCGGCACGAGCTGTACCAGCGCACCAGCCAGGCGTTCGCGGTGTTCCTGCCGGTGCGCTCGGTCGCTGTGATGGGTGATGCGCGGCGCTACGAATACGTGATCGCGCTGCGCGCGGTAGAGACCATCGACTTCATGACCGCGCATTGGGCGCACCTGCCGTACGAGTTCCTGGACCTGGTGTCGCGCCGCATTGTCAACGAGGTGCCGGGCATCTCGCGCGTGGTGTACGACATTTCAGGCAAGCCGCCGGCGACCATTGAGTGGGAGTGACCAGGGCGCTTCCCAAGCTTGCCACCTGTTTCCAAGGCAGAAAATAGGGAAAGGTGGCGCAAAACTGGCAAAAACTTAGTCTGCCGCTGCGCTTTCTGTTTGCCCGCGAACCGAGAGTGATGAGTGAGGTGTTGAGCAACGTGTATCGAACGATCGCTCGGCAGATCATCCAGCAAGCCGTGTGAGTGCGCCATGGCTGCTCGGACCCTGCGGGCCGGCGAGTGCTCGCGCCGGAGGAGGCACTGCAGCTGATCGATCAGCAGCAGTGCCTTACGGCAGCTTTGGAAGAGAAGGGCTAGGGTGCCTTAGCACCTAAAAACTCCGCGTCCAGTCCCACCGTCACGACGCCCACGCTGTTTGCGATCCCCGGGCCCTTGTATTCCGGCCAGTTGACGTTCATGGAGCCGGTAAATCCGATCGTGGTTTCCCCCGTTGGGATCCTTCGCCCAGTGCCGACGAAGCTGGCTTGAATCTGTGCCGGCTTCGTCATC
>Ga0182030_10001867_pt1 | contig 44151 bp, 45 predicted proteins | sample 812S3MmetaG_FD_121299 | JGI IMG/M metagenome (GOLD analysis project Ga0182030, IMG submission 121299) | Permafrost microbial communities from Stordalen Mire, Sweden - 812S3M metaG (Illumina Assembly) | ecosystem: Environmental > Terrestrial > Soil > Wetlands > Permafrost | place: Sweden... | reverse complement strand
TCGATGACGGCCTTGGATTCGAGGACCGCGAGCTTTCGCCCAATCGTCTCATGAACGTCCGCCATCGACGGGTGCTCGGTGAAGGCATAGGCGCGCTCAAGATAGCGGAGTGCCACTTTCGGTGAACCCTCTAGCTCGAGAAGTGAGGAAGCTGCCAAGGCTTCGTCCGCGTCGGCTCCGAGCTCGACAGCGTGTCCGATGGCAGTCGCCCCATCGATTCTCCAACTCTTGACCTCTTGCGGGTCGGTCAGGAACGACGGCGCGATGAATGCCATGAATTGCCCGAGCTGCATGTATGCCCTGGCTGGGTCAGGTCTAAGCAGCGTTCCTTTCTCGAGATAAGCCCGAGCTCGACGCGCATCATCGGCCGTCCCGTGGAGCGGACGGTACACGAGCATCGTGTCGGCAAACCGATAGACCGGCTCGTAGGTGGGTTCGAGCTCGAGGATCGTATCGATGTATCGAGGGACCGTGGTCATCTCACGGTGTTCGGACCAGTGAATTCCGTACTCGACAAGAAGGCTCGCCCACAAAATGTCAACCGCCGCAGCATCCCAGCCGAGGGTAGCCACGTGGAGCTCGGCTGGGGGAGGGAGTGCGAAGACCTCGTCCCGCTCCCGAACCGCGCGAGCGATGGTGGAAAGTCGAGGTTGCGTGCGAGCGACGACGAGCACGCCAGCGGCGACAATGGCCGCGGCGATCCACCCAATTCGCTTCATTCGACCTCCGAGTCGATGAACATCCCGGGATCGAGAGACGGCCCCATGGGGTCGCCCTCGATTGCATGTCCGGACATCTCGAACGTGCTGAAGATACCGTCTCCGTTGAGGTCCCCATGAGCATGGGCGCGAAAACTGGATCTCGCAGGCGACAGCGTGCTGTCGAAAGCGTACGCAAAGCAATGGGGCGCGTCAGGCGGCATCGGTCGAAATTCGAGAGCACGCCACGTTCCCGTCTGCCATGCGTCGAGCGCGAAAGTCTCGCAGTGACCACGTGGTGGCAGACTCGGTGTCATCGGTGCACTGGGTGGAAATGCTAGCGCGACCGAATGCACGTTGGCGTAGGCAATCGCTGATGCACTGAGCCTCTCGATGCCTTCTACCGGCTCGACGAGGCGCGAGGCGTGAAGCTCGCGGACGAACACGGGGACGGCGACCGCTGCCAGACTTCCCACGAGGGCGAACCCGGTCGCCAGCTCCAGGGCGGAATAGCGTCGGGTCTGCGCTCGGCTTGCGAGGGGGCGGACCATGGCTCGACGTCATAGCACTCGGTCAGATATGTAGAGTACGCGATGACGTGGATGCAACGCACGTGGGTGCCGATGGCGCAAGCGCAGGATATCCATGGCGGTCCGTAGGCCTCGCATTGTGCGGCTGCTGTCGGCAGCACTCGCGTGCGCCGCATTGGGGTTCGTCATCTGGGTGGTACCGATTCGCGATCGGTGCTGGGACCCTCGCGCGCCTAAGACGACGCATGTGTCCGTGTCGCGCCAACCATCGAGCTGCATCCTTCATCTTCGCTCCGGCGACGTCGAGGTAGACGCGACCGAGTGCGCCCGGCTGACATGCGAGCCGGGAGTCGCTTCGACGTGGTCGCATGTCCGTGTCGGTACGCTCGGGTGGCTCCTTGGGCTTTACGCACTTGGAACACTCGCATGGGCCGCGAGATGGAGGGCTCTGCTCGGGCTTGCCGGGCTCGATCTTGGGCTTCTTCAGGCGTGGCGAGTATCGGTCGAAGCGCAAGCGGGCGGGGTGCTCATGCCAGGGGGTATCGGTGGCGATGCTCTGCGTGTCGCCTGGGTTATTGGGTCCGCAAAGCGGGCTGGGCTCTCGTCTCCTACCGCGATTGTTATCGCGTCCGTGGTGCTCGATCGATGCGTTGGCCTTGCTGTCATCGCGGGCGTTGCCTCTACCCTCGGCATCGCGTCGGGAGGCCTTCATGCCGGTCCGATGGCGCTGGTCATGGCCTCGATTCCATTCGCGTTCGTGGCTGGCATCGCCCTTCTTCGCTGGATCCCCATGGAACTTGTGCCTTGGCTCACGCGCGGCCCTGTCGGAGAGAGAGCTTCACCCATTCTAGGGTATGTGCGTGCGCCGAACGCTCCCCGAGCGATCGCCATAGCGGCGGCGCTGAGCATATTGGTTGCCGGCGTTCAGTTTGCGACGATTCGAGGTCTGATTTTCGCGTTTGGAGCGACGGTGACCGCAGAGACGTGGGTCTACGTAGGCACCGCAATGGTGTTTGTCGTCGGAGCCATTCCGGCACTGCCGGGAGCGTGGGGAACCGCGGATGTGGCGTACGTGTTCTTCCTGGGACTGGCCGGAGTATCGGCCGGGACGGCGCTCGGAGTAAGCCTCATGTATCGACTCTTCTGGTATGTTTCAGCAGTGGTGGGCGCCCTCCTATACCTCGTGCGTGCTCGTGACCTCGACGAGCTCGGCGCGGCGCCGTCGCCTGGACTCGAGCCGCGCCCATGAATGTTTCCATCGTCGTGCCTGCATATAACGAAGCGCGAAACATCCGTCAGCTCGTGCTCTCACTTCTGGGTCAGCAGACTCACATCGCGCGAATCGTCGAGATCATCGTCGTCGCAAGTGGATGCACCGACGGTACGCCGGAGGTCGTGCGTGACCTCGGACGGGGTCGCCCCGGGGTGCAAGTGCATGTTCAAGAGAAGCGAGAGGGCAAGGTCGCTGCGATCAACGCATATCTCAAGATGCGCGACCCGCGCGCCGACGTGTGCATCGTGTGCAGCGCGGATCTCCATTTGGAGCCAGACGTCGTCGAAAAGATGGTCGTGCACCTCAGCGATCATCCCGACACGGGCATGGTGGGCGCGCGCCCGGTGCCCGATAATGATCCTTCGACGATCGTCGGACGAATGGTGAACGTGCTGTGGAAGCTGCATCACGAGGTGGCCCTCGTCGTGCCGAAGATGGGCGAGATTGTGGCTTTTCGGGCGGCTCTCGTGGAATACGTGAGCGAGTTGTCGGTGGTCGACGAAGCGTCGATCGAAGACGTTGTCAGGGCGAAAGGCTATTCGCTCGGCTACGCGCCCGAAGCGGTCGTCACCAACCACGGCCCCGAGACGTTTTCCGAGTATTTCGAGCAGCGCAGGCGCATTGCCCGAGGGCACTATTGGCTCGAGTTCGCGTTTGGCTATCAAGTAGCGACGCTGGACCGAGGTCTCGTCGTGCGTGCCGCCGCTGAGACCATGCGCGCCGAAGACCGAGCCGGCAAGATTGCGCTCGCGGCAGCGATGGGCACGGAAGTCGTCGCGCGGATGGTGGGATTCTGGGATGCACGCGTCGTCGGAGGGCGCCATCGCACGTGGCGGGTGCTCCAATCGACGAAGTCGCTGCGGGGTGAACCGGGGGAGATCCGGGATCGTCCCCAGAGGCTCTCGGCTCGTCCTCCGGCGATCCTACCGAACGAACGCGCTGCCTCGGAAAGGTCGCGGACGTGACCAAGCTCCCGCTTCTCGGTCGACTGGTCGGGTATCGAATCGCCCATGCGCTAGGTCGACCGCCCCAGCTGCCCGTGAATCTGACCGTTTCAGTCACGTACTCGTGCCCGTCACGGTGCGCGACCTGCGACATCTGGAAAAAGAAGGTCGACGACCTTTCGGTCGATGAGTACGCAAAACTGTTTCCGACACTCGAGAAGGTGCCGGTCTGGGTAACTCTCTCGGGTGGCGATCAATTCGTGCGCGCAGACTTCGATGAAGTCGTGCGCCTGGTGTGCAATCTGATCGAGCCGCACATCGTGAACATCCCAATGAACGGAATCATCACTGGTAGGATTTTCTCGATGCTTCCGCGGATCGCGGCGCTCACGGTCGGCAGGCAGCTCGTCCTAAACCTCTCTGTCGACGAGATCGGCGAAGCGCACGATCGCATTCGCGGAGCGCGAGGCAACTTCGAGAAGGTGAAGAATGTCGCGGCGCTGATTCGCGACATCCAGCGGACCTACTCCCATGTCGTGCTCGGGGTGCACACCGTGATCTCGAGGCGAAACGTCCACCGCATCGCCGACATCGAGCGCGAGGTTCGCTCCATTTTTCGTCCGGACTCCTACATCGCCGAGGTCGCCGAAAAGCGTGTCGAGCTCGGGACCGTCGACAAGGACATCACTCCGTACGTCGTCGACTATCGCCGCGCCGTCGCCCACCTTCGTGCGGCCATCCAGGCGCGTCGGTCCAGCCATCCCGTCGCGCGTCTCGTCGAGTCGCTTCGGCTCGAGTACTACGAACTGTCGGCTCAAATTCTCGAGCAGCAGCGGCAGGTCATCGATTGTTACGCAGGGTGGGCCAGTGGCCATCTCGCCCCCGACGGACACGTTTGGGGGTGCTGCGTGCGCGCCGAATCCATGGGTAACGTTCGTGACTCCGGATACGACTTCCGGAAGGTTTGGCGCGGTCCGGACGCCGATTCGTTCAGGAGGAGCGTCCGCGCCCACGCTTGTTCGTGCCCGCTCGCCAATGCAAGTTATACGAACCTTCTCCTCGACCCGCGGTCTCTCATACGGGTGGGAGCCAACATGACCGGAATACGGTCTTCATAATCGGTCCGCCGGCGGCTCCCTCTTCGCGTCGTCTCGTGGATCTGTCTGAGAGAAGCGTTCGGCTCGCAACAGCACCCCGGCCACCCACGCGATGAGCCCGGTGAAGACCGCTGCGCCGACGAAATACAGAGGGTGTGGATCAGCCATTGGCGCGGGTCGGAGTATACTCGGCCGCGGCTTCATACGATACGTTCAGCGCATGCGCTTCCGTTTCCACCTGCAGGCTACGGCGATGAGCGGGAGCTCGATATCGCCGGTCCTCCGATGAAGGCGCTATGGAGCGAGCCCGTAGCGGCCTGCGTAGGCATTCCGCTATTCATTTCCCTCGCCTGGCTCGCGTTCGTTCGCCGGTTCGATCGCGCTCACCCGGAACCTCGGTGGTTGGTCCTCTCCACGTTTGGTCTCGGAGGGGTGATGGTACTGCCAGCCATTGCGGTCGAACGTGCCCTTGCCGGACCGATACGATGGTTTGAATCGGCCGCCTCGGCACCCGGTGCGTCGACTTCCGAGTTCGCTATCACGGTCGTCTCGTTGACCCTTTCTGTTGGCATCGTGGAAGAATGCGCGAAATGGTTTGGAGCGTGGTCTCTCGCGTCACATAGGCCCGAGTTTGACGAGCCGGTGGATGGAATCGTCTACGCCTGCGCGTCCGCACTCGGCTTTGCTGCCGTCGAGAACATCGCAGATTTCGCCTTTGGGCGCATGTCGAGCGGGATTGTCGCTGTGCGGGCGTTCGTGACCGTTCCGACTCATATGTTTCTTGCGAGCCTCTGGGGCTATGCGATGGGGCGTCGGCTTGTCTCTCGAAAGAAAACGGTTCCTGCCATGCTTGCGTGTTCGGCGCTTGCTCATGGGTTGTTTGATGCATCCCTTGCCATCCGTGGATTTGCGATGGGAGCCGTTGCGATCGAGCTTGTGCTCGGATCGGTGTTCGTCCTGTGTGTGGCTCGGGCCTTGCGACACGGTGCAATCGGGGCTCCATCGGTCGAGGCCGATTCCGATGAGAGCCCTAGAAGTCTTATGGCAAGAGCCTATTTTCGGGTGGGGTCGGGTGTCGCTTTCGTCTCCTGTGCGTCCGCGATGGTACTGCTCGCGCTTTCGCTCACGGTCGTCGCGACCGCTTATGACGGCAGGCAGGCTCGCGTGGGTTGGAAATTCGTATTTATTTCCACCGCGATGCTCACCGGGTTCGCATTCACGGCATTGGGTATTGCGGCGAATCTGCCGCTCGATGCTGCGCTCGATGCGCGAGGCTTGACGTTCGCGGGGAAGTTCCTTTCCTGGTCTTCGATCGCCGATGCCAGGATCGAACGGTTGGGCCGCTCGCGGTCCTCCGTGAGGCTGGAGCTAGTCGACGGCACATCGGTGAACATCGGCCCTGCCACCGGAGCGCGGGCGGACGATATCCTGCGCGCTATCGTACTCGCGCTCGGATGCAGATAGGGGCCGAAAAGTCGCAAACTCTGGGGGCTACGTTGCCGAGACTTCGGCAAGCATCACGAGAAGTCGCGACGACGAAACGCAAGGACGCCTATCACGAGAAGAATCGACGAGTACGCGACCGCATGCAGCGCGGCCATCCCCACATAGGGCCAAACGGCCGTCGTCGCCGAATGGCCCAAAAGAAGCGTGCGCGCCGGGACATATAGGTGCAGGTTGGGGAAAATTCGCGCGAGCGCGTGAGATGTCGTCGCAACCACGGATCCCAACGCCTTGGCTGGGAGGCGAGCCAGGGTGTCTGCGGACCGGCCTATGACGAACACCATGGCTGTGAACACCGCCGTGAGGCCAGGCGAAGAGAATGACGAAAATAGGGTCGCTACCGCAGCGACGATGCCCACTTCGCACACGGCTAGCGCGGCGGAGGCCACGAGCAACCGCCGTTCGTCAGGAGCAGGCGCTGCGATGTAGCACGCGACGAGAAATGCCAGCGGCGCGAATACCAGGGCGACGAATACGCGCTGTCGCCGAGCCACGGCTACGAGAACTCCGAGGGCCACAGCGTCGAACACCAACGTGCCGGCCGTGCGAAACGGATCTTGCTCTGTCTCGCTCGCGAGCATCGTTAGGGCCGCCGCGGCGTCTAGTGCGATGAACACTGAAACCGTGACCATCGTGCCGAGGTACTTTCCGGTCAGATACTCCCACCGCTCGATGGGACGTGACAGTATGGGGAAAATCGTCTTGTGTTCGAGCTCTCGATAAAGTGACGTCGAGCCGAGCGTAATGGCTACGATCACGCCGTACATAGACATCGACGACGCCCCGAGATCTGCCACCACTCGCGCCTCGTTGTGCAGCGACAGCGTGGCCACGACCAGCGAGTAGGCGCAAGTGCCAAGCGCAACGGCGAAAATTGCGAGGAGCAATCGCGCTCGAACGGCTTCGCGATAGGTATTCAATGCGATAGAGAGCACGCGAACGAGCATGGAGTCCCATATTTACCCTGCTCGCGACCCGAAGTCTCTCTCCCCCGTGCTGGGTGCGGACGGCAAGAGCGCCATGGCAAGCGCCTCTACGAATCGACATATTGCCGCGGATGCTCCGGGGCGATAGGTTGGGGGGTGATGCCTTCTGACGACGAGATGAAATCCGAAATTGAGCGGTTGCGCGCAGAGAACGAAAACCTTAAGAGGCGCACGGGGCGAACCACGTCGCTCAAGGTGTCCGAGAAGGGGGGCCTGTCGGTGTATGGGCTCGGACGCTTTCCCGTTACGCTCTACAAGGAGCAATGGCACAAGCTGCTCGGAATGGCGGAGGAGATCCGCGCGTTCATTCAGGAGAATGACGCAAAGCTAAAGACGAAAGGTGATCCATAGATCGAGTCGTGCTCAATCGAACCCGCCTCGTAGGGCTGATGTTGCTCTTTAGCGGTGTAGGATGTGGAAGAGTTGCCTATCTGTGCGCCGGAGAGGGGGAGTGCGGCACGCAGTTCGATTGCGTGTCCGGACGGTGTCTTCGTCGTGGTTCCGTTGCCGCGATCGACACGGCTCGCCGATGGGTGGTCGAGCCGATCGAGGTCGCTTACATTCGTCAAGGCGACGAGAGCTCCAGCCATAACGCCGAGACTGCTGCCATGGGGAAAATGGCTGCTCCCTCTGCAGTCCTGTTGCGATTTCCCTTGGGTCTGCCGCTGAGCGTGGATGTGCTCGAAGCGTACGTCCTGCTCGATCAGGCGGTGGACTTCGAGGCTGACCCAATCCCTATCGAAGTGCATGCGCAGGTCATCACCAGCGCATGGACCGCATCGTCGATATCGTGGCACGGGCGGCCTCACGTCGAGGATGCCAATACGCCGTGGTCGAGAGCGCAGCCATCGGGCCCTCGGACAGTTCGCATCGACGTCACACGAGTTCTGCGCAATTGGTCCCGTGGCCCGCGCGACAGCTTTGACGCGGCGGTCGAGGCGCGAGGCAAGAGCTCGACCGGAGTGGCGTTCGCGTTGGCGTCGGGGCGACACGGACGTGGCCCTCGACTCGAGCTCTACGTAAAGTGACGTCTTGCCGCCCGAATGCTATGTGGCAAACATTGATGATGTTCCGAAGACTTGTCGCTCTTTTTGCTGCGTGCGGTCTTTCCGCCGTCGGTTGCGGACGAGACAGTCGAGCCGTTCCGCCGGTCGACGAGGCCCCAGCGTCGAACGGCGCTGCAAGCAAGTGTGTCCACGCGGCCTGTGGCAATAACTACTTTGTCGACGCCGAACAGGTCGGAAAATGTAAGTTGGGATCGAGTTGCTCGATTGCAATGACGCTGGTCGCTGTGGGCGCGTATCACATCAACGATCAATATCCGTACAAGTTCATTGCCGACGGCGCGCAAGGGGCGACGTTCCGCGGGACGGACAGTGCTGGAAGCAACGTGTTCTCCAAGGCGTCGCACGACTGGGTCGAGCGCGACGAAAGAACCGGCGTGATGACCTTGTCTTTCGTACCGAGCGATCGCGCGCTGAAGAAAGCTACGGGCGTCTTCAAGTTCAGTGTCTGCTCTGCACAGAACTGTCAGCTCGAGCACGTCCCTATCTCGGTTCCTGTCGTCATTGAATGATAGGCTGGGTGTCATGGCCGAACCGCGCGACGCTGCATCGCATGTGAAAGAAATTGCGGAGCGAGTGGAGCAGCGCTTTCGCGCAGCCCGCCGCGTGCTTTCGTTCTCCGAGTTTCTCGACTTGTTCGATCGCGACCCGGTTCGATTCTCGCGGGATGCGAGCCAATACGTGCGCGACGTGTTCGATCACTACGGCAAACGCTCGGTGAAGCGGCCTTGGGGAGAAGCGGTTCGATATAACCTGTTCGATCTGCCGTGGCAGGCGGGTCTCGCGACGGATGGCAAGTTGCCGTCGCTTCCGAGGGGAGCTCTCATTGGCCAAGAGCAGGTCCAAGACGAAATTTATCGAGCCCTGTCCAATTTCGTTCGCGAAGCGCATCCCAATCGCTTGATTCTGCTGCACGGGCCCAACGGTTCGTCGAAGTCGACGATCGTCCAGTGTGTGATGGCCGCGCTAGAGAACTATTCGACGCTCGACGAAGGGGCTCTCTATCGCTTCAATTGGCTATTCCCGTCACAAAAGACGCTCCGAGGTTCGCTCGGCTTCGGGCAAGGGGCGGGCGCTCCAGTTCGCGGAAGCGCGGCTTCCTACGCCCATCTTCCCGATGACGAGATTGATGCCAAGGTTCTCGTCGAAGTTCGCGATCATCCCCTGTTCGTGATTCCGGTGCCTGAGCGAGGGGAGCTTCTGCGTTCCGCATACGAGCGTGCTCGGGCGGCAGACCCTCCGAGTGACTGGCTCCTTAGAGGTCAACTCTCTCACAAGAGCCAGCAGATCTTCGAGGCGCTGCTCTCATCGTACGACGGCTCGTACACCGAGGTGCTGAAGCACATCCAGATCGAACGCTACTTCATTTCTCGACGCTATCGGGTGGGGGCGGTGACGATAGGGCCGCAACTCGGCGTGGACGCAAGCGAGCGACAGATCACGATGGATCGATCGCTTCAGGCGCTTCCCGCTTCGCTTCAGGCGGTGACCCTTTACGAAGCCAAGGGTGAGCTGGTCGATGCTGCAGGAGGTCTCCTCGAATTCAGCGACTTGCTCAAGCGTCCTCTCGAGGCGTTTAAGTACCTTCAGCTGTCGGTCGAAATGGGTGAAATTTCGCTTCCCGCGCAGAATGTCCAGCTCAACTGCGTCATGATAGGGAGCGCCAATGAGCTGCATCTCGACGCGTTTCGTGAACACGCCGAATTCCCGAGTTTTCGAGGTCGGCTCGAGCTTGCCCACGTTCCGTACCTTCGCAGCTACGTCGACGAGCAGCTCATCTATGACTCGCAAGTGGCTCCTCAGATCAAGCGCCATGTAGCGCCACATGCCACGGAGATCGCTGCGTACTTCGCGACCCTCACGCGAATGCGAAAACCCAATCCAGAGTGCTACCCCCGCAATGTCGCCGCGGTTGTCGCGACACTGACTGCGGTAGAAAAGGCGGATCTCTATGCGCTCGGAAAGACTCCCGATCGCCTGGACGCTGATGCCCAGAAACTCCTTCGTTCTGCAATCGCTGATATCTGGAGCGAAACTGAATCGTCTCCAGTGTATGAAGGTCGTATTGGGGCAAGCCCGCGGGAGATGCGAATTGCGCTGCTCGACGCGGCTCAGTCGCCAGCGTATCGCTGTCTCAGTCCGCTCGCCGTGCTCGACGAGATCGACGCGCTCTGTCAGCGTAAGAGCGAATTCGAGTGGCTCCAGCAGGACTCACAAAGTGGCGGGTATCACGACGTCGACCGATATCGTGAAGCCAATCTTTCAAGACTGCTCGATTCGTCGGAATACGAGCTCTATGTGGCAAGTGGATTGGTCTCTGAAGCGAAGTACATGGAACTTTTCGAACGCTACATTCAGCATGTGAGTGCGTGGGTGAAGCAAGAGCGAATCTTCATCCGTGCAACGCAACGTGACGAGGAGCCAGACGAGAAGATGATGGCAGAGCTCGAAAGGCTCCTCGATGTCAAAGGAGAGCCGCTTTACTGGCGGCGACAATTCATCAGCTCGATCGCGGCGTGGGCGATCGATCATCCGAACGAGAAGATCGACGCGGCGACCGTGTTTCCCCAATACGTTCGGCGAATGCGCGAGTCGATGTTTGCCGACCGCCGGAAGGAGGTAGCGTCGCTTGCACGGGATATCCTCGTTACGGTGCGAGAAGACGGAGTCGGACTCGACGAGGGGCGCCGCGCCCGAGCGCTGGGTGCGATGGATCAGATGAAGGAGCGCTTCGGGTATTGTCGAGAGTGCGCCACCGATGTGGCAAGCCTTCTCATGCGCGAGAGGTTTAGCGAGTTTGCATAATCGTATCGAGCTCGTCGACGCGCACTGTCATCTCGACCTCGAGCATTTTGCGGAAGGTGCGGACGCGGTGCTCGACCGCGCGCACGCGGCTGGTGTCATTGGATGCATCGTCGTTGGTGTTGGCAGCGATCTCGGATCGGCTCATCAATCGATCGAGCTGGCGCGAAGAAGACCTGGTCAGGTCGGGGCGTGCGTGGCGGTTCACCCCGAGGACGCATCCACCTACGATGACGCCGTGGAAGCTGAGCTTCGAACACTCATCGCTGCTCCTGAGGTCGTCGCGGTAGGCGAAACGGGTCTCGACTATCACTATGTGGATGGTCCTCCCCGAGAGACCCAGCGCATGGTTTTCGCTCGCATCATCGAGCTCGCCCGGAACGCGAACAAGCCGATCGTCGTGCACACGCGCGAAGCGGCAGCAGACACGCTCGAGCTACTCGATCGCTGCCAGGCCCGCGACGTAGGTGGCATCATTCACTGCTTCAGTGAAGACCGCGACTTCGCTCGCCGGGCGCTCGATCTCGGGTTCGATCTCTCGTTCTCCGGAATCGTTACGTTCAAGAGCGCGCGCTCGGTCGCCGACGTCGCTGGATGGGCTCCGGTCGAACGCATCCTGGTCGAGACGGATAGCCCCTACTTGGCGCCTGCACCGTTCCGAGGAAAGAGGTGTGAGCCGGCGTATGTCGAGTATACGGCCTCTCACGTGGCGAGGCTTCGTGGTGTGAATTGCGGAGAGATCGCGGAGATCACCACTGCAAACGCCGAGCGACGATTCTCGAAAGAGTTTGCGCGAACGAGCCGTTCTGTCATGAAGGAGATCTGACCGTGGCGGGTGTCCGGCCTTGGGCTCACGCTGAACCGAGAGGAAAGCGAGGACGTGACCCAAGCGGCGTTCAGAGTTCAGCTATTCGCGATTGTCGTGTCGATAGCGATTCATGCCGCGGTGCCCGGTCTACTTCTTCTTCATGTGGTGACCGGAGTGACAAGGCTTCCGCCGATGTCAGCGGCTCATTCGAAGCCGATTCAACGCGACAGCGGAGCGCCCGAAGTCGTCGTGGACGTCGATCTTCCCGAATCGTCTTTTGCGACCGAAGCTGACGGCGAAATTGATCCGGTTGGCTCGCCACCGCGGCTCGCAGGTGGTGAGCCAATAGCGAGGATCGACTCACACCAACGCGGAAAGGGTGGATCGGACCAGATGGCTGAACCCGCACTCGATCTCGCCGACCGCGACGACAAGCTCCGACTATCTCCCGATCTGATCAATCATCTTACGCGCGACCAGCTCCAGCGACTGCGGATGAGTACCGAGCGTGAGTCGTGGGACGACCGTCGCGCAACCACCCATCCGAGCGAGCTGACATTCGTCCTCAGCGGCAAGGGCATGCTTTCCGAACGTCGACTTGACGCTGAGACCCCTCCAAGTCGCGGTGAGCTCCGCTCGCGACCCGCGCGTACGAAAGGCGGAGTCGGCGGCGTGTACGGGGAGGCCGGTGAGCCGGGGCCCCTGGGCAAGCGTGTTCAGGGAACGCCCGAAGCGGTCCCGGGTCGCGGCGTTGTGAGCGCGCGAGAGGGTATCGATCATCGTTCGGCAGCGCCCATCGCAAGCGAACGGCCTTCGGTGATCGAAGGTCCCGTGGCGGTCCCGGCTCGTGCGGTCGGGCAACCGCGCGACGATGTCGATTCAGAACAGGCCGTCGCAACGAAGGTGCAGGCACTGGTGCATGCAAGCACGCAGGGCGGTTTGCCTGGAACCGGGGTTGGAGGAACGGCTGGGTCGGGGGACCCTGGCGCAGGCGGAGCGGCGGGGCCTGGATCCAATTCTCGACCCTTGGGATACGGGGAGTCGGACGTGTTCGACTATTGGACGAGCGATCCACGGCTCTTGCCCTATTTCCGACAAATTCATGCGCGAATCGAACCGCTGTGGGCGAATGCGTTTCCCAAGGCTGCGATCCTCGAGCTTAAACAGGGCACCGTGATTTTGGAATTTACGATCGCTTCCGACGGGGGGGTTTCAGTGTCATGGCCACCAGCGCGCCCGAGTGGAATCGATGAGTTTGACCGCAATTGCGCGAACGCGGTTCGCCGCGCGGCACCGTTTCCCCCGATTCCTCGCGACCTTGGGTTGAAGAGTCTGCGCGTACGAGCTCCCTTCGTCGCGAGCAATCCCATCATCCGGTAGCAGGCGGACGCAAAGGGCGCACTCCGCGGCAAAGTGGTTGCACGCCGAGCGTTCTCCCAGTAATGGGCTCTATCCTAGTGGACGGTGCGGAGCGCAAGACTCCGGAGCTCGAGGCTTCGGGACCGCCGGGCGCTGACTCGACCGCGCTGGCGTCCGAGCAGCGGGTCGAGGCTTCCGCAGTTGCGCCGCCCGCTCCTGTGCCTGCGATATTGTCGTCGGTGGGGTCCTCTTTGAGGACGGTAGCGTCCGCGGCTATCGGCGCGGTACAGCGCCTCGTTTCGGAGCGAACGCCACTCATGCGCGTTGCGCTTGCGATGGCCGGAGGGTCGGTGCTCGTCGCGATGGTCGTCGCTCCGCTGCGTTCGACCGAAACAGCGCCCCTCAAGCCCGTGGAAGCGTTTGCTGCCGCGTCTGCCGGCGCAGCGCTGGCCGAGCGTGAGCGAGTGCTGACGGAAGACGCTTCTGTCGAAGCTGCTGATGCCTCGGACGATGATGGCGGCGCTTCGCGTCCGTCGCATTGGCGAATCGCTCGGCTTGCGGAGGACGGCGGTATCGCACTGCTCGATGGTTCGATGGGACGGCGTCCGCTTCTCGAGGCGCTCGGCTCGGCCGGACTTTCCGCCGCTGAGTCGCAGCGTGTCGTGCACTCTCTTGCGGCCGTGCGCGACGTCGATCACTTTGCACAGAGGGACACATTCACGATTGCTCGGGACAAGGCCAGTGGCCGAGTCGTCGGCTACGAAATCGCGTCAGGTACGTACGACCTGTGGCAAGCGCGCGAAGAGGACTTGAGCGACGGCGGGACAAAGCTTGTCGCTCGGCGCATTGGACTTTCGGTCGAATCGGTGCATGTCCATAAATCGGTCGTCGTAGGCACCGACCTGCGCGCTTCATTTTCTGAGGTTGGGCTCGTACCGGTCGACGAGGTGCTCACGATGCTCGACGACGCGCTCGAAGGTCATGCCGAGCTTTCCGACATCCGCGCCGGAGCGAGGCTACGCATCTCCGCGACCGCGGAGTATGTCGACGGTGCGTTCGCGAGGTGGATAGGGCTGAACGCGGTCGAATACCTTCCAGCTTCGGCCAATGCGGCCGCCGTGCGGGTGTATTGGTTTGACGACGACGCGCACCGCGGCTGGTACGACGGGAAGGGCAGGCAGCCCGCTCGGGGTGGATTTCGAGCGCCCTTGCCGTTCACGCGAATCGTCTCGCGCTTCAATCCTCACCGAATGCATCCAGTATTGCACATCGTGATGCCACACAACGGGGTGGACTTCGCTGCTCCCGTGGGGGCTCCGGTGTACGCCACGGCTCCGGGCGTCATCTTGAGCGCCGGCTTCGACGGCCCGTGCGGAAACAAAGTCGAGATCGCTCACTCGGCGGGCATTACGAGCGTCTACTGCCACCTGTCGCGGTTCGCTCCGGGCTTGAAAGTTGGCCAGCATGTTGAATCAAGGCAGCTTGTGGCGTTTGTCGGGCAGACCGGGCGCGTGACAGGCCCGCATCTTCACTTCGGGATTCGACGTGGGGGGGTATTCATCGATCCGATGACTCTGAGGCTCGATGGTTTTCGCGTCGTTCCGAGGTTCCTTCGCGACGAATTCGAGCGTCGTCGCGCGGCGCTCGATACGGAGCTCGACGGAATTCCTCTAGCCCCCGCCCTTGGGACAGCGAGCGAGCCCGCTGAGGGCGAAGTGATCTACGAGGAACCTTGAAACGGACGCTCTCGACGACAAACCTGCTAGCGTAGAGCCCTCGAATGACACGGGGCACGCAAGCTGCCAAAGTCGGGCTCTTCGTCGTGCTGACCGGAGCGGCCACCTACGGCGTCTACCGCTTCGTCAGCCCGCAGGTTAGCGGGAGCAGCGGCTACGCAGTTCACGCTTTCATTCGCGACGCGACTGGGCTGGCAGCCCATTCTCGCGTGACGGTTGCGGGGATCCCCATCGGGTCGCTCGAGGCGATAAAGCTCGAAGGTGGTCAGGCACGGGTCAATGTTCGTGTCAAGAACGATGTGGTTCTCTACGACAATGCGACGCTCGGAAAAAAGAGCACGTCTCTCCTTGGCGAATCGGTCATCGTTCTCACCCAAGGAACCCCCGACCACCGAGTTCTTCACGATGGGGACGAGATCCACGTGATCTCGAGCGAGACAACCCCGGCGGACCTCATGGATGAGGTCAAACAGATCGCCGACAACGTGAGCAAAGTGGCCGCGCAGCTTGCCATGTCCATCGGGAGCGAACGCGGAGGGGAAAATATCAAGGAGATTCTCCAGAACGTGGCCGACGCGTCGGACGCTCTCGATAAAGTGATACATGAAAATCGAGAGGTCATTCGGGAGACTCTCGGAAACGTCCAGCAGATAACCCGGTCTGCGGATCCCGAAATCGCGAGGATTCTGGAAAATGTTCGCGTTGTCACCGACCAGGTTCGGCAGATGATGGCGAATGCTTCGGAGACGCCGCAGGGCCAGAAGGGCGATCTTCGTGACATGATCGAGCATCTCGATCGTTCGAGCCATAGCCTCGAAAGCGCGCTCGGCCACGTTGACAGCATCGCAGGTCGTATCGACCGCGGAGAGGGCACTGTCGGAAAATTGACCAAGGATGATCAACTTGTCAATGAGGTCCAGGGAGTAGCGGAGGGGGTCAACGACTATGTCCAGAACCTCACTCGACTCCAAACTATCGTGGGGCTTCGCAGTGACTACAATTTCTTGGCCAACAGCATCAAGAGCTACGTGGAGCTCCGCCTTCAGCCGCGTGAAGATAGATATTGGGATATCGAGCTAGTCAACGATCCGCGCGGGTTGACGTCCATTACGGACACGAGCGTGGATACGACCAACACGAATGAACCCAGCCACTATCGCACCATCACGACGACGACGACGGACTCATTTCGATTCTCGTTACAATTTGCCAAACGCTTGGGGCCGTTTACTGGTCGATTTGGGGTCAAAGAGTCGACGGGTGGGATTGGGCTCGATATCCATCTGCTCCGCGATCGCTTCGAAATTGTCAACGATCTGTTTGGATTCAGTGAAGAGACGCAACCGCGTTATCGCGTATTTCTGTCCTATGAGTTTTTACACAATCTTTGGCTCTATGGCGGCGTCGACAACGTGTTCTTGCCAAATCTGAGGGACTATTTTCTTGGCTTGCAACTCCGCTTCAATGATGAAGACCTGAAGTCCATCCTGCCGTTTTCTGGTGGCGCAGCGGCACTAGCTAAATAGGATCGCGGCGGGTTCGCAATTGCTGCTCGACGGCTGACGCGGCGACCCTCGGTTCGGAGATTCCGCCGTCACGGATGCACGGATACCACCGTCCCCCCCTTGGCAGTTCGAACGCCGTGCCATCCGGCCGGGACTGCGGGGGAGGTCCACCAGAAAAGCCACCGGGCGTCGTCCGGGGAAAGATTCACACAACCGTGGCTGCGCGGCGTACCAAAGTCGTCGTGCCAGTACGCAGCGTGGAGAGCGTATCCCTCGCGGAAATATTGCACGTAAGGGATGTCCTTGAGCTCGAACTCTTCTCCGACTGCTTCGGAGCTCATCGTCGTAGTGATGTTTTTTGCGTAGATACGGAAGTCGCCGACGACTGTCGATTTTGTGGTTTCCGGGTCTTGGAGTCCGGCTTCTCCCGTCGAAACGAGTGTGGCATAGACCGGCTTCGTTCCGTCGAAGGCGACGAGCGTCTGACTGCCCACGCGTACATCGATCCAGCGCTCGCCATCCCGTGCCCATTTCTCGATTCGCTTCAACGGCCCAACTCGTGACGCATGGGTGTCGCACAGCCACCGATCGTCTGTCGTCTCGTAGTAGTAGTGATTGCCGATCAAGCGCTCTTTCCCAGAGAGTTTGATCACGGCTCGTCGGAGGGCAGGTTGTTCCCGGTCCATGGACGCACCGCTCGACCTATAAAAAAATCCTCCGTCGTGACGGATGAATGCAAATGGAACGTCCACGTCATCGGGAATACGTACGCCGCGATAGCTTGAGCCTTCGATGGGCCTCATGCGGTCCACGGGTAGAGCCAAGAGATCGGTAGTAATAGCGTAGCGGCGACCGTCCCGTACTGCGGTGTCGAGAAACGCAAAGCCCTGGTGAGCCAGAGTGTGACCGGCCGAAATACGCCAGCCAGGAGATTTTCCCGACACATCGCCCGGGAATGTCTGTCCGATTTGCATCCAACCAGGGATGTCGTCCGTACTTCTCTCTTTCCAAAGCGTGCCCGGATCGGGCGCCACACCCGCGTCGTTCGGTCGAAGCCAGTAGTCGGCACGGAAGGATGCTCCACGGTCACCCGACGCGCGGAGCCAATGTTCGATGTGACTGTCGAGAAAAGGCTCCAGGCGAGCCGCCTCGTCGTGCGACGGAAGCTTCGTGTACATCTGCGCGCGCTGGCGAACTAGGCCGTACATATATGGCAGGTGCGCATCCGGATCGGGTCTTCGTGCGAGTGCCCTAACGATCGGATTCGCAAGATCTGTCGTAGCCGCGTTTGCCTCGACGCAGACGAAGCCAGTCGGAGGAATCTCGTACCACCCACCCGGGCAGCCTGACTTCGACACGGGCTCCGCTCCGCAGGGCACTACGGCTCCAGCGCGCAGGTATCCGAGCATCGGGCTCTGCAGACTCGGCTGCTCATGGATTTTGGTTTCCCAAGCGATGGCGCCAAGCTTGCCCTTAAACTTTGCGATTTCGGCGGCCCTTTCACCCGGGAATGCCTCGCCCGTAGGCGAGTCCGCGCCGGAGTCGGCCGGCGACGCCAAGGGCGAGTTGCGCCGCGAGCACGCGAGCAGCGCAACAGCAAAAACGGATGCCACGAGCTGGAATGAAAGGCAGCGGACCCTGGCGGTCACGCGTTGCCGTTAGCACGATGGCACCGATCATTGAAGCGAGAACCACGAACCGCCGGCGCTCACTTGATCGGCAGCCCCCACTCGACGACGAATGCGGAAGCCGCCCCGAGGTCGGGCGATATCACTAGGCTCGGATTTTGATCTCGATGGTCTCGCCGGGCCTCGCGAACGACGCGCGCGCCCACCCACTCGCGCAGCTCCTGAAGGCTGATCTGGCCGTCTCCATCGATGTCTGCTGCACCCGTGCCCAGGGCCATGACGAGATACTTTGAAAATGCGCTTGACCCGTCCATAGCCGGACCCGAGAGCTCGGCGCCGGAGGCTGCCGTAAACACCGCGAGGCGCCCAGTCGCAGTGAGCTCCTTCACGCGTCCAATCGGGCCTGCTCCCGGCGCCGTCACGCTCCGATCGCCTGCGCCGGAGAAGCTCGAGTCGACGACTGCGAGGACATCTCTGGCTCGGCTCTTCGAGAGTTGATCCAGCACATCGCTCAATGGGATCGCGGTCTGATCCAGAAAAGCTGGATCGCCGTCTGACGGCAAGATGTACTGCGCTCCGTCGGTCGAACGCGACGTGCCCTGACCTCGGAAGTAGAAATAGATGCGGCCATCGGGAGGAACGCTTTCGCTCACCCAAGCGAGCAGGCGCAGGATAGTCCCCTTGGTCGCCTCCTTATTGAGAACCACCTTAATATGCTCCGCGGGCAATCCGAGTGCTTGGCGAGACCATTCCGCAAAGTTTCTTGCGTCCTTGCTCGCACCGAGAAGCGGCGGCAGGCTGAAGTTCTGTTCAATGCCAAGGACGACTGCAAAAGCGCTCGCTTGAGGCGAAGCAGAAACAAACGAATCGTTCGATTGCGCGCCTGCCGCTGGCGCCGAACGCGAAACAGTACGGCGATCAGTTGCTTTTTCGGTCCCAGAATCGGTCGGACGACGCGGTGTCTGAGTCCATTTGCGCCCGAGCGCGAGGACTTCGGCCCTTGCGACGAGTTGCGAGACTGCGCCATATACCGTAGCGCTCGACGCCGAGCCTCCCGGTTCCAGAACCACCGTGGCTTGGGTCAGCGTCGAACCATCACTATTTCCCCGGCAGGTCAGCGACACGCTTGCAACGGATTCGTGGGGCGTTCTCTCTCCATTCACGATGGCGAATCCCGCCGAAGACAGGGCCGCTCGAAAGCTGTCGAGCAAGGCTTGCCTCTCGGCGCGTGTATCACCAGGGCAGGCAGCGTCTATCGGTGAATGCGACGCCTCAATCGTTGTCTCCGGATTGATGAGAATCGGAACGTCGACCAGCTCATCCCGTGGGGTCGTTCGAGGGGGAACAAGTTTGCAGTCCGTCAGCCCACCCACGCAGCCTAGGATGATAACCACCACTATCGAGAGGTGCGCGCCGATCTTCATTCGTATATACCTTCACCGCGATTTGCCAGCATACAATCCCAAGGGAAGCGCATGCAACGCTCGTCTTCTTCGACGAGCGGCCCCCTTTCCGGGACATGATTTCTGCCAAGGCAAAACCAGCAACTGGGCGGAGCGGCTCGTCTATCCGTCCAAGTAACCGAGTCTCAAGACGTTTTCGTTGCGCGGTGACCGCTTCCGGTATTTCTGGAATCCGCTCGAGTGCTTCCCCATCGGAGCCGCAGTGGGGCAACCCGTCCCCGCCGCTGATGCCGCAGCTTCAGGCACCTGGTTTGTCCAAACCCGAAAACTCTTTAGCGTATTATCACCGGACGTCCCCTTCGAGTTCGAAATCGAATCATCTCAACTCCGGGTCGGCCAGGACGGTTGCCAGAGCTCTCTCCAAGATGTCAGCCACGCGCAGGACGCCCGCTTCGTTCGCGATCTCATCCTGCCTTACCTCGATCAATGTGTGCGCCAAGTTCCGCGAAACGGCGTGGTACGGGAGAGTGAAATCGGTTGGCCCACGAAGCGAATAGGGTTCGTTGTCCCCGATGAGGAGCCCCTCCCTGTCGGATAACGCTCGAATCAGCGATTTCGCGATTCGCGCGTCCTTGTCCCACAGAACCCCGATCGGCCATGGGCGAGCGACTCCGTTCATGCAGGGAGTGAAGCTATGGATCGAGAGCACCGCAGGGACGACGTGTCGCTCTGCGCACTCATCCAGGGTCGCCGCGATCCGTCGGTGGTAGGGCCAGAAGATCTCCTGCGCACGAGCTTCGCGTTCCTCCCGCGTGAGCTCAATGTTTCCGATCACGAGAGTGCCGTCGCTGTCCTCGGCAATCGAAGCGGGAGAATCGGGGGCCCGATTGCAATCGATGACCAGGCGCGAAAACGAGGACAAAATAGCGGGCGCGTCGAGTCGTCCCGCGAGCTGACAAGTGAGTTTTTCCGCGCCGATGTCCCATGCGATATGGCGGTCGAGTTCGGCGGCAGTCAGTCCGAGCGAGCCGAACTTGCGCGGAATAGCGTTCGCTGCGTGGTCGCAGAGCAGAATTACCGGCGCAGCGCCGTTGGGATTCACCGAGCGAAACGGCGGGGGATCGGCCGGAGAGACAAGGATTGTTGTCACGGAACCATCACTTCATCCGCACCCGTGCGGGCCGCAAAACCGACGCGCACTTTCACATCCGCCTGTGAAATATAGACAAGGCGTGACCTGCATGGGGTTTCTCCTAGTCCTGTCGACGCAGAATTATCATGAATCAATCCAGTGAATCTACTGCACCATGACCGTGCGTCCCTTCGTGCCTGGAGCGAATCTCACCCTCCACGGATGACCATCCGGATCCTGCGTTTCGATTCCTTCGTCGTGCAGCCGTAAAGTCGCCCGGCGTCGTCGAAGGGCGACGGCGGCGGCTCCAATCTGTTCGGGCTCGCTGACCAGGAGCACGTACTGCACGGTTCGCTTACGGAGACCCGCCGATGGTGACTCGGTCAGAGTGAGGACGATGGGGGGAGACTCAAGCTCGAACACGACCTGTCTCCCATCACGTCGTGTCCGTGACGCACCAAGCAGGGCTTCGTAGAATGCCGCAGATTCATCGGCGCACTCGACGCGCAATTCAATGAGTAGTGTGGCAAGCTTCATGGCTTATCTCCGTCGTAAATGCTTCTCCTCGAAGTCGACGTGCTCGATTCAGAATCGGCCACGGTGCCCGCGATTCATTCGCGAGACTTGGGGCCAGAAATGTCGAAGGCCGCCTCGGGTACTGCCCGGGCGGCCTTCATCGCGCTTATGGCGGAACTGGCACGAGCCCTAGGGCGGTAACACCTTCTTGCTCCAGTCCATGAGGGACTCGATACGCTTGCAAACCGTCGCCGTGGACGAGTTCCCAAATACGCAAGAGGCGCATCCCTTCGATGGCATCGGGTAGGTGGTTTGCGAGCTCATAACGAGATCGATAGCTCTCGGCACGATGTTGGTCAAGCGTCTAGCTCGCCGACTCTCACGTTGGTATTGCAGACTCTTGGCTCCCTCGCATGGCACGTGTTCCGGCGAATAGGACGTTCGCGAAGCTCTCGCCGCTCTCCGAACCGTGTGATGCTGCAGCCGGCCAATTCTAGGAATAGCGATGGCCCGGCTGGCAGGCGGATGCTCAATCGAGCGAGTGAGCGGAGAGGTTCCATCGAGCGCCAGATGTGACCTGTCTTTGTTGCAATATGGTGCGTATTGTTGGACCAAGCGTAGAAGGGTGGGGAAGCCACCGTCGAATCGAATCCGCCAGTGGACTAGGCTCGTTGGTCCCGCATGTCCGCGAGCTCGATCCGATTGCGCTTGCCTCTAGCGCATCCCAATCACAACCCAGACTAACAGGTGGGCAACAGCGGGTGCCACAAGGCCTCCGGTGCGCTCTCGTAGCCTCCTCACGGCGAGACCCGTCAGGCAGTGGTTATAGGGCTCGGCACCGTGTTTGGAGCGCTGGCCATTCTCGGCGGCACGGAAGTTCTTCGTGGGTTCGCGAAGCCCGGGCTGCTGCCGGCCGTCGCTGTCGAAGCGACGCTGGCCGTGCTGTACTTCGTGCTCTGGGCAGGTGGCCACGGCGAGGAGCCCTTGGATGGGCGAGCGGAGTCTCGATCCGCGAGATCAGAAGGGTGACACCTACACAAGTGACCTCGTAGTCCGTCCGTTTCCGATTGACGGTCTTTGCGGGGTTTTTGGGGGAGGCGCCGTTGTGACGTATTCGCGATGCGTCAGGCGATGGAGGGCCTGCCAAGCTTCGTATGTACCTGAAACGGGCAGGGGTGGAGCGCTCTGATCTCTCTACGACGGATGCCATACGAAAAGCGATTACGCTTCACGACCTACGAGCGACCGTTATCGCGTGGTGCGAAGTTCGTTGCGACGAGGCGCTCACCATCATGCAGCGCGCTGGGCACTCGGACTTCGAGACGACGAAGATCTGTCATCGCGAGGCCGAGAACCTTTCGCAGAGGTTTGGAACGGTGTTCCCCGCGCTCCCCGAGAGCCTTCTAGCAATCGCCCCGGGCGAATCATTCTTCACAAAACAAGAGAAAAACAAGCGATTCCGTGTGGCCCCTCCGGGACTTGAACCCGGATACCCTCGCGGGCCGCGGATTTTAAATCCGCTGCGTATGCCGATTCCGCCAAGGGGCCATGATTGAGGTTGTGGGGGCCGGCATGGTACATGGTTTCGTGAGGTCGGGAAGGGCCATGTGCGGCTCGCGTTCGGACCCATCCCAAGGACCTGCCTCCGTCCTCGCGCTGCGCCCGCGCGGGGGGAGCCGTCTGACATACGCTGCCCAAGGAGGCGCCATTCGAATTCGTGCTAACGTCTAACGGATGGACAGTCGATTGTTCGCACTGTCGTTGGGTCTTGCTGTCGCGCTGGTCGCGTCCGATGCGCGCGCGCTCGGTCCCGTCGACGTTGAGATCGCTGGGAAGGTCGGTGGGGCCACGAACCCCTTGGGTAATGGAGCACCGAATCCTCTTGGGGTGGGGCTGGGGGGGCGAGCCGGAATCGATCTGGTTGGCTTCTACGCTGGCGTCGATGTCATGTATTACGTCGGTGGGAGCGAGACCTTGCCGGGTCCGGGCGGCGCCAGCAGCGCACTGCAGGTCTCCGCTTCGGATCACGTTTTCATGTACGGCGTCGAGGCTGGCTACAATTTTCGCATTCTCGATCTCGTTACCATTCGCCCGCAAATGGGTGTCGGAAATCTTACCCTGTCCTACTCGACAAGTGTGACTGGCGCGACGGTTGGAGGAAACTCGGGCGCAGTGCCGACATCGGAGTCAGCGAGCAACCTCTACCTCGAGCCGGGGGTTACCGGACTGATATCCCTCGGCGGGTGGTTTGTGGGCGCTGACGCCAATGTTCTCGTATTGCCGGGCATCACGGAACCCAACGCGAGTTCGACAACGACGGACGCAGCATTCACGGCCCACGCGGAGATCGGCATCAAGTTCTAATCTGCGATAGGGGGCGCGTTCGAATTGATGCAAGCCGTGCTGGATACGGCTGCGAGAATCTGTTTTCACAGCTCCTCGCCGAATTCGAGCGTGATGGAGATGAAAAAAACAGTGGAAACGGGCGTATCAGGAGGCACTCAGAATTCAACGTGTAGTCGTCGTCGAGTCTCCCATGAGCCAAGGAGCCAAATGCCCACTCTCATCATCGGTCTCGGAAACGAATTTGCGGGCGACGACGGCATTGGAATCCGAGTTGCGCGGGTATTGGTCGAAAGTCACCTTTCGCCGGACATCGACGTGATCGTTCGTCCTAGCCTCGGCTTTGGACTGCTCGATGCAATGGAGACCTCGGAACGAATCGTTCTTGTCGACGCCATGAGCATGGGAGGCGAGGCTGGCGCATGCGTTGTGTACGACGCAATCACAGGGGGACATTCGCGTTCGGTGGTCTCGTGCTCCCATCTGTTCGGAATTGCGGATGTACTCGAAGTCGCTCGACGCCTGTCGTCGGGGCATGCGCTCGCGTCCGTGCAGGTCGTTGGCATCGAGGGAGTGCATTTCGATGATTGCGACACGGAATTGAGCGCTCCTGTTCGAGCGGCACTTCCTGTTGCCGTCGAGACCGTCCTCAATCTTGTTGCGGCAGACGACAGTGTTCGCACGCGCGCTCGTGACAATTGCGCGAAGTGGATGCAGCGCGACCCGACGAGCGTTGAGGTGTGCGAGTTCCGTCGCTGACTCGTCGGGACATCGCTTCTGAAGTCCTGGCAGCGTTGATTTAGGAGGCCACGCTTTCGGCCGACACGCCTAGATGCTCGGTCGATAAAACGTCCGCCAAAGTGTCAACTGCCTTCTCGTGGCGATTGTCGTCGCTTGTGCCGGTGGAAATGGCGGCGAGGCCGTACTCGGTATCCGCGGCATGGAAGAAGCGGCAGGATATCTTTACGTCGTTGACAGCACATATGCTAATTCGAACCATCGGCCCAATCGGAAGCAGCGTTCGAGCTCGCTCCGCCATCTCGCTCGCGAGTCCAGCGAACGCTGCGAGGCCCTCTCCCAGATGCCTTTCACCCGCTGCCGCGACTAGCAATCCAAGAGGGTCAGCCAGGGCGACGCTGCGCGCGAGACCCGAACCCACGAGCTCGTCGAGCACGCTTTCCGCATCGGCTGCCGTTTCAGCCACATCTCCCAATCCATTGAGTCCGATCGCTTTGATTCCTGGAACGGTCTGGGAGTATCGAATCGTGGAAAACAGCTGCGCTTCGAGATCCGCTCCGTGCCGCCGGAGCTCGGACACCTCGTCTGCGACCGAGGAAAGCTCAGCGACGCGAGCACGGAGATCAAAGAGCTCCGCACGTTCGCTTTCGAGTTCCCGCAGTCTTCTAATCATGAGCTCTGACTGCAATTTGAGCCCTTTGTGCTCTCCCATCAATCGTTCGAGTTCGTCCGCTGCGTCGCTGACCGCCCCGAGTTCAGCGACCTGTGCGCGAAGCGATCGATTGTCTTCCATAAGACGTTCGAGCTCATCGAGCTTAGGCAAAACCCCCTGGAGTTTAGCGCGAAGCTCTCGCACCTCCGCTTGCGCAGCCGAGAGAAGTTGCGCGGTGTCATCGGCATCTCTGCCAATTTCGCGCAGAGCAGCGTTTTCGTCCCGGAGCTGCTCAAGTAGCGCTAGCTTCGCATCAGAAGCCTGTAGCTTGATTCGTGTGTCACGCAGATCGGATTGCGACACGGAAAGTTGCGCTTGCAGCTCGAGGATACGACTCTCATCTGCGACCGCGGACGATTGCTCGCTCAAACGCGTCTCGAGATCCGACGCTCGAACCTCCGCGGTCTTGACTCGACCGCGCAGATCTCGAAGCTCTGCCTCTGCGGTAGTCCATCGGAGCATTGAATCCTGATACAGCGCGTCCGCTGCCATCGTCTTGGCCTGCTCGGTTCTGACTTTCGCCGCGGCTTCAGCGAGGCGCGACTTGGACTCGGAGAGTTCCTCACGCTCCGCTTGAAGCATCTGTCGCAGACTTGCATTTTCTGTACTGAGTCGACCGACCTCGGCCGCCCGCTCCGTCACTGTCGCGAGCTCGTTCTCGACGGAATTGAGCGTTCGAACACGCATTTCCGATGTCTGAAGTCGTTTCTGCATCCGAGCCAATTCGGAGTCGCGCTCTTTCAATGACTGTATGGTTGATTCGAGCTGGTCTTCGGCCGCGCGTCGAGTCGATTGTTCCGCTTCGAACAGGCTACGTGCCTGCCGGAGATTCTCGAAACAGCTGGCGAGCTGCTGTTCGTTCTGAGATGCACTTTGCGCCCTCTTCTCCGCGGCATCCAAACTGGAGGCGAGCCGGTGATGTTCGGACTCGAGATTCGCCAAGGAAGCGCGGGCAGCCTCGAGATTCTGCTCCGAACGCGACCTATCCATCCGTTCCGTCGATAGTGCGCGTTGCATCTCGTCGAGCTCAGACGACGTACGCGCAAAAAGGGCTCGCGTCTCAGCATAGGCATCTTCAGCCTTCTGCCGTCGCTGGTGCTCATCGGACAAACTACGGATCACCGTGAGGGCAGTGAGGTTCTCCGCACGCAGAGTGTTCGTCTCAGCCTCCAGCTGTCTGCGCGAAGCGTCGAGCGCGAGCAATCGACGCCGCAGCTCGGTCTGAACGAGCTCGGTTTCCGCAGTCTTGTGGCCCATCAGCGATGCGGTCGCTTCGAGCCCCTGAATATGCTGGCGAAGCGAAGCATTGTCTCGCTGCGCCCGAAGGCGTACCGAACGCTCACGCAGGAGCCACGCGAATGATCCCAAAGCGAAAACAATCGCAGTGCCTAGGGAAATGGCCATGTTGAGGGCGTGAACGACGGACATGAGCGATGCTCCCCCGTCATGCGCGGACCTTTTTGGCGCAGGTGTGTCCTGTCGTACGGGCAACGCCGCCGGGGGCGACGCGACCGCAGCGGTCCGGCATTCGGTCGTGTATTGTAATCGAGCTTATGCGGCCGCTTGCGCGACTTTGGAAAGTTCAGCGCAGCGACGCTTTACCTCGATGAAAACAAGCCCGAGCTTGGCTTCCTTGGTCGTGAGCACCACGAGAACTGACTCCGAGCCGACGGCGTTGATGACGACGTAGCCCTTCTCGCTTCTCACATAGACTTGTTCCATGGATGAAGTCATGAGTTCGGAGGATATCTTTTCGGCTACACCCAGCATCGCGGCCGCCATTCCGGACACGAGCTCCTCGTCAATTTCGCTCGGGAGTACCGATGCGACAATGAAACCGTCGATGCTTACGACGGCAGCGCCAATGATGTCCGGCGAGGTGCCACGCAAGCCACGCAGGACGTCCTGCATCTTTTCCGTACGAGATGCCATCACTAGAATCCCTTCGTTGGTAAGGCTATTAACCTCTACTCTGGAGAACCATCGTGCAGTGGGCGCCAGTTTCCTTCATTTCGACGCCATAGTTCCTGTTCGTGAACGCGCACACCAAGCCAGCGGTATACTCATGGAATAAAGTACATAGTACGCTCGCTCCTACCGTGTCCTTGTGCTCCGTGACCACTCGGCGAAAAGCGCACTTAGAGACGGAAAAGACGACATCCTTGCCGTCACCTTGGATCTGGTATTCGAATTGAAACACTTGGGCGAAGCGAACTGTGAGTCGATCGAGTACGCCCGAAAGAGTTGCCTCTTCGTACATTTCAGGTAGATGCCCGGCCGCAAGCGTTCCTGCTGCCCGTCCGACCGCCTTTTGTCCGCGTCCCATCGTTTCGGTGACGGCATCTCCCAGAGCAGCTAGACGCACGCTCACATCCCGTAGCGCCTCTTCGTAGTCAGCATCCGTGAGAACGCTCGCTGCAGGGGCATGTTGTAGGAAACGCGACACGAGGGCCGCATTCTGCTCGATGCGATAAAATGGGCGCTGCTCGACCGCCCCCTCCACAGTGAGACAACGCGACGGACAGATGTAGGCGCAGGACGTGCATCCGATGCAGTCCTCTGGGCGCTGTACTACCGCGACATGGCGTGCGTCGTCTTTCGAGATCACGTTGGTAGGGCACGTATCAATGCAAAGATTGCAGTCGCGACACCCCGTCTCTTGAATGGTTATAGTCGGCATGAATTACCTCTTCACGCTGCGAAGGAGTTCCCCATGCCGAGATATGGTCAGATCAAGAGGCATCTGTCCTATCTTGTGTGTGGAACAGGAAAGACATGGATCGTAACAGCGGATAGCAAATTCAACTCCGTCGAGAAGAGCTTCGTCCGATTGTCCGACGAAGCTGGATGCTGCCGCCTTGATGGAAGAATTGATGGACGCGACATTATGCTGAGTCGCAACCAAGAAGTTGGCGCTCTCGACGATACCATTCGCATCGACATGGTAATCATGAATCAGCACACCTCGTGGCGCCTCAATATGGGCAATAGCCGAACGCGGAGAGGATGACGGACGGGTCTGTAGATCGCTGGATCCGATGGCCTCATCGTTCGCGATCTGAACGGCCTTCTCAGCGCAATAGAGCAACTCGATGAGTCTCGCGTAGTGGCCGAGGACAACCTGATGGCAAGGTCGACCCCAGGTGTTTCGAAATTCGGCGAGTTCGGCGTTTGCGAGCGGCGTGTCGATCGAATCTGCGCAGTTGATCCTGGCTAGCGGACCGACTCGATAGACGAGGGGTCCTGCACTGGCCTTGAGGACCACCTGCTTGCCATAGCTGAATGGCAAAGCCTGCTCGACCATGTGGGTCGCGTAGGTGTCGGCCTCAAACTCCCTCTCGAGGCCACCGTCTGGCGTTTGAACGCGCAACACACCGTCATAGAGATCGAGCACTCCGTTCTTCACAGTGCCCATGTCATGAACAGGAAGGGGCGGAAGCATTTTTAGAAGGGAATCGTTCTTTGCAAGTGCCTGCTTGCCTTCCACGACAGCAAACTTTGCCAGCTCCAATCCCTCGGCTGAAAGCTCCTTCAGTGTCTTCCGCGCGTCAGGCGAAATCCCGGACGCCATCCCGCCTGCAACCGCGGTCACCGGATGAGTCCCCCGGCCCCCAACGATTTCGGCGATGCGCTGGCCGATGCTGCGTAGGCGAAGTGCCTTTCGCGCCAGGTCGGGTGCGGCGTCTAGGAGTGTGATGAGATTTCGTTGCGCTCTGGGGCGATCAAGTCCCAAGAACAGATCGGGCCCAGCGAGAGCGAAGAAGTGAATTGCATGGGAGTGAATGATGCTTCCGGCGTTGAGCAGCTCGCGAAGAAGCACCGCTGGGCGTGGCGGAGAGGCCGAAAACACCTTGTCTAGACACTTGGCGGCTACCAAATGGTGAGCGTGTGGGCACGTGCCACAAATGCGCGACGTGATCGTCGGCATCAGCTCGACTTGCATCCCCTGAATGAATCGCTCGAAACCTCGAAATTCGAGTACATGCAGGTAAGCGGCGGTGGTCTTGCCCGCATCGTCGAGCTCGACGTGAACCTTCGCGTGTCCCTCAATCCGTGTAACGGGATTGACTGTGATTGTTCGACTCATCGGCGCGTTCCCTCGTCTGAGATCCAACGGCGAAGCAAAAAGGTTGGCTTCTGCCGGAATACGGTCGAAGCCATGGCGTAGGCGTAATACGTGCAGGCCTGTTTCTCTATCGAGTGAACGATATCTGCCTCCGGAATAGTCGTCAGCATCGCCATGCGATGCGCCACCTCGGTGCGAATATCTCGATTGGGCTCTAGGACGACTGATTCGGAAGGGCCGCCGCATCCGGTGCAAGGCGCCCCTCGCTCGGGGCATGGAGCGAGGCAACGATCCAATGTCGCGCTTCCCATGCACAACACTCCCTGGGAGAGAAAACACGTTTTCGGCTCGACGGGGCCCTCGTGCAATCTGCGCAGAGCGGACACCTTCGAATGCTCCATGTGGCGCGTGCACTTGAAACAGACGTTATGGTTCCCAAACTCGGGTGCAGATCCCTGAAGAATGGCTCGAAGCGCCTCGAAGACGTAATAGGCATGCGGTGGACATCCGGGCAAATATAGGTCCACATCGATGACCGTATCGATCGGCGCCACGCCAGTTTCGAGAAGCTTGGGCACGTTTTCGTTGGGTACGAAGTGTGTCTCGGTTGTTGGGTTGTTGACGAACGCGGTCTTCTCAAGATCGCCGAGGGCGTGCGCATATCCAGACCCTTGCGGACCTCCGAATACCGCGCATGTGCCGAAGGCGAGAATGGTCGTGCAGCTTTCCCTCATTCGCTTGGCGCACTCGACGTCGTGCTCCGTGCGAAGCGCGCCGGTGATGATCCCAAGAGTGGCCTTGGGGTAAAGCTTTTCGTCGACGAGGATCGGAAGTCGCAGGATCTCTATATCCTCGAGCACCTTGAGAAGGCGCTCATGCAAGTCGACGATACCCATTTCGCATCCGGAGCACCCGGACAGCCATTCACATGAAACAGGAACCTTAGCCATCGGTGCTCTCCCGCTTGGTGAGTACGAGTTCCTTCAGACAGGCATTTTCACCGGCGTGAACGATCTCGAGTTCCGCGCGCTCTCCCGTGATGTTTTGCACGTATCCGCAGAAGAGGCCATGATTCATCATGCACAACGACATCTTTTGGTCATGACTGTATCGGAAGAGTGCACATCGAATCATGCAGTTTCTAAAAACGAGCTTCAGCGCTACCTTCCCATTCTTGTCGTAGAAGAACGATGATGATGACGCTGGCTTCCATGGTTCGAATGGCCACTGGATGCCGTGCGATGAAAGCTCATCGCGCAGCACGGTGAGCGCCGCGAGTGTGTCGCTCTCTTTTCTCTTGATATCCGCCTTAAGACCGATGGCGCGTCCCGCGCGAAAGGTTACGGGAGCGGCTCCTCGCCCCAGGACCTGTTCGAGTCCATGTGAGAGAGAAGCCATGGCTACGAGCAAACCGTCTAGCTCGTCATGAATGTCTTTATTGGGCATGACATATTCCGGAAATGGATGCACTGCGGTAAAGAAAAATGTGGTGTGCCAAATGGCTAACCGGACTGAATGGAACCAAGTCGACGGAGGTTGAGCTCGATGCTTCGATTGGCGGGTTCGAGCCGCTGTGCGGCTTCCCAACAGGTCTTAGCGAGTGCTACGTCGCCGACTCGCAAGGCGGCGAAGCCCTTGTCGACGAGCGCAGATGATGCGCGTTGAGGCTCGATCTGGGTTCGATCTGTGGGTGGCTCGCTGAGCCTTCGCGCCGCGATGGTCTTGCCTCCCGGGCTTGTGCCGCGAATGGCTTCGAACACCTCGTCTATTGCCGCATCGTCCGCTCGAAGCGTAGGCCACGTCCCGGACTCTGCGCGAGGCGGGGCGGGGGAGGACTCGTCCAGCATGCGGACCGCATCCATGACGACGTGTTCCCAGTCTCTGTGAATCGTTCGCTCGAAATTTTCTGGCAGAGGCGAAGTTCGGAAGACTCCATCATCGATCGCGACGATCGCTCTCACGGCGGCTTCTCCGGTGCGCTCCCCCCATATGGCGTGAACCAGCACGCCGTCGCGAATCAGCAGACTTCCAATGACGTCGCCCGACGTGATGCGCAGCGAGGCATTCTTTCGTCCGAGGCAAAGCGTCTGAATTAGGTCCAGTGCAGACAAGGCCGACAGACGTCCCGACATACGCTCGCGGCAGTCGATGGCATCGGTGACGGATGACAAAAGAACGCCTGAATCGACTGGTTTGGTGAGGATTCTCAGACAGCCCACGGCACAAGCGTGGTTCGGAACGCGTTCGACGGGATGATCCGAGATGGCTACGAAATATGTTTCGGGAGATTCAATCGCAGCCCAGTAGACGAGGTCCGGGCCTCCGAGGTCGGGTAGGTTAACGTCCGTCACGAGGACATCGATCAGCACCTCGCGCATGATGGCCTGTCCCACATCGACGGTTCTGACGGTGATCACGTCGAATCGATCGGTGTTCGTATAGAGCGCACCGTGTAGCGAGAGCGCGAGCGCATCGTCGTTCTCGACAATCAGCACTTTTGGTCGCCGCGCCCCCATGCATTTCCTCGAAGGCTACGAGAGATAGCCGAGTCTCGACACGGTGGCGTCGAGACGATTGCACACCGAAATGGTCGCTCACATGACATGGTTTGCCCCCCGATGTGGCATCGCAGTGAATCCGACCGAACGACGTCCGGAACTCAATGCAACGATGGTATGTGGATTACGTGTTCGTTCCGGGCGGTCGCGACAGGTGCGAGTGATCGAGACGATTTGCCAGCAGCCCGGCGCTCATGCTGGGGAAACGGACACGGCTTTCGACCGAATAAGGGCAAGCTTCATGAGTGTGGCGAAGATGCCCTGTTCCTGACCGTTCGGTCGATCGTCTGCGTCTCACGTCCGGAACATCGCACGAAATACATTGTGGAGTAGCCGGCGAGCTGCGGGACGATACCCTTCGATGTAAATGGCCGTCTCCTCGACCAAACGTGCTGCGCCATTCAGACCGTTGGCCTTTCGAACGAAATCGGCGTCACTCGTAAGCCAGTCGAGTACTTCGCGCTCCGTCAGCTCGACGTGGAATTGAATCGCGAACGCCCGATCGCCAAAGCTATACATCTGATTGGGGCACGCGAGCGTGCTCGCGAGGCGGACGGCGCCACTAGGCAAATCGAATGTATCCCCGTGCCAATGGATGACGATCGCGGAATCGTGGAGTCCGTCAAGGATGGCCCCCGCCATCGGCGCACCTCTGATGAACGATACGGCCCCCCATCCAACCTCCCGATAGAAAGCAGGCGGTTCTCCTACGGTGAGTGGGTACACGCGCGCTCCAAGTGCATGCGCCATGAGCTGCGCCCCGAGGCAAATTCCCAAGACCGGTTGTCCGGCTTGGAGTGTGCGCTGGAGCAGGAGAACCTCGCTCTCAAGAAACGGCCATCTCGCATCGCCGATATCTCGAACCCCCATCGGTCCGCCAAGGACGAGGAGCGCGTCGCCGATCGGAAGCTCGGTTGGGACCGGGTCGCCATTATATAGGCGCACAGCGCGGACATCGTGCCCGAGGGCGCGCGCGACATCGAAAATGGTGGCGGGTCCTTCGGTTGGCGTGTGTTGGAGGGCATGAATTGTCGCCATGGGTCGTAGAATGCGGGACGACATCGCGACAGTCGAGCGCCATCCGCGGAGGCATCACAAAGCCTGGAGCGGCGGCGAAGTGGACGCGTTCGTCATTTTTGGGGGGGCAAGCCCACGTGCAGCGACATTATGCCACGGGTCTCATCCGATCCTGGGTTGCTAACTTCGCATCCTCAGCTCCTAAGGTCGGAAAGGATACGACAGATGGTCGTGGGTCGATGTGGTGTGCAGGGGTTCAATTTCACGGGCGTGTTCTTCGGAGCAGGAGTGCTTGCTTTCGCCTATTCGTGCTCGAGCTCCGACAACTCTCAGGTGTCGTCGGGGCGTGATGCGAGCGATATGCCGAATGTTCAAGCAACGTGTTCGACGCCGGGAACTGCCACCCCTGGTCCCGCGGACGAACACTGTTTTGGTCAGGCGCCGCAGCCGGTCGAGACCGCATCGTGCTGGGTCGATGGCGGCATGGACATGGGCGACGACGGCGGAATGGACATGGAGGCCGATGGCGGCATGGACATGGGCGACGACGGCGGAGCAGTCGCCAGTTGCGACTACGGTGCCACCATGTACGGTATGCACGGCAATGACGACGATTGTAAATATTGGGTGAGTTGGACGTCAGACCCGATTTGCGCAGGAGCGAACGGAGTTCGATTTACAGTGAGCGTGTGGAGCAATGTCGACGGCACACCCGTCACCGGAATTCCCAAAGGTATCTTGCCTGAGGCGTTTATCACCTCTGGCCTTGACGCTGCGTGCGACAATCATGGTTCGCACTACAGTCCTGGTTCAGCGGCCTCCCCATATCTTACGGAAGTCGCGCCGGGGTCGGGCATCTACTCCGGTCCTGTCGTCTTCGACATTCCGGGCGAATGGACAGTCCGATTCCACCTTCATCAGGAGTGCGTTGATGTTCTCCCGACGTCGCCACACGGACACGCTGCATTTCACATTACCGTGCCATGAAGCGAACCCACCATGCGCGTGTTGTCGCAATGATTCTTCTCGCCGAACTGGGAGTGGGGTCGTGCGCCGCGTCGGGATTGAGAGTCTCCGATGTTCCATCTGTTCCGCTGATCGCGCCCGACGGCACTACCGTGGATGCTGCGTATTTTGCCAAGCGATCTCCGGAGACCGTCCTGATATTCTTTTCGTCACACTGCCACTGCTTGGACGCTCATCAGGGGCGGATCATAGCCCTTTTTGATGAATTTCACCGGCGCGGCGTCGAGTTTGCCATGATAGATTCCGAGGTCGGCGCCTCGATCGCGCGCGACAATATCGAGAGCCAGCGGCGAGGCTATGCCTTCCCTATTTTGCTCGATCGAGGAGCCAAGCTCGCAGATGCTCTTGGAGCCGAGTACGCAACGTATTCTGTAGTCATCGATTCGAGAGGGCGTGTGCGCTATCGAGGAGGACTCGACAGCGATAAAATGCATCTGCACGATGATGCGCAACAATTTGTCCGCTCGGCCCTCGATGACCTTTTGGCCGGTCGTTCGGTGCGAGTGCCCGAAGGCAAGACGTTGGGCTGCGCGCTGGAGCGATGGTGAGGGGGGATTTCCAATCCGCAGATGGCCATAACGAGAGCGTCAGTCTCCACATTGAGCGCTCACGTTTCCGCATACGGCGCTGGGCTACGATCTACGAATTCGCATCGATTTGGAAGCGCCTTGTCCAGGACCACATGCCGTCTGACGCGAACCTCGATGTTCGGAGCTATTGCAGTATTCGTGCTCGGTTCTTGCTACGTTGCGCCGCGCACCTTTCGCGAGCCAACAGCGGTCCACCCCTGGAGCAGCATGACCGTCCCCCAGAGAACAACATACATGCAGCGAGTGGTCATGCCGCAGATGAAGGCGCTTTTTCAGTCCTTTTCGCCTCACGCGTATGCGCCGATGAGCTGTGCGACCTGCCATGGCGATCGGGCCAGTCGAGGCGATTTCGAGATGCCCAATCCAGACTTGCTTCTGTCCGTTGCCGACGCGAAAGCAGCATATTCAGCCGTCCCGGATGCGGTAAGCGCGTTTATGGTTCGAGACGTGCAACCAGCCATGGCAAGACTGCTCGGGCGACGAGTTGATGACTCCGCATCCGTCGGAGGCGGTGGCTGCTTCGATTGCCATTCGCGTGATCGTTGAACATGTTCGTGGCCACGCTGGACTTGACCCAATCTTTCGCTACGAGGTCGAAGTATGTCGAACGGTGCTCTCGGATTGCCATTTCTCGTTCGTCTTCGATGGGGAGCCATAGCAGGACAGATCGTGGCACTCGCGGTGGCGTATTGCGCGTTCGGATTTCAGCCGCGATGGAGCGTGCTCGTCACCATCATCGCTCTGACCGCGCTTTCGAACGCGCTCGTATCCCGAGTAGCGTGTGTGGGTCGCCACGACCGCATCGTGCTGACCCTTCTCGTTGTCGACGTCTTCGAGCTAACGGCTATTTTTGCTGCAACTGGAGGAGCGTCCAATCCCTTCACCGTGTTTTTCGTGGTCGAGGTCGCACTGGCCTCGCTGCTGCTATCCTCCCGAGAGGCTTGGACGGTTGCCCTGTGTTCGATTGCCGGATTCGGTGGTCTTTTCCTGGTCGGTCATGGGGGCACCGAAGCCGGTCACATGCACTGCGATCCTTCGTCGCAGCATGTCATGGGCATGTGGATTGCCTACGCCCTATCTGCATCCTTCGTCGCACACTTTGTCGGACGCGTCTCTCACGCGATTCGCGAGCGTGATCAGCAGCGCGCGACGATGGAGCACATGGTCGCTCAGAACGAACGCCTCGCGACACTTTCTAGCTTTTCGGCCAATACGGCTCACGAGCTCGGAACACCTTTGGCGACGATCGGACTCGCGGCGAAGGAGCTATCGCGCGCGGTCGACGATCGCGGGTTAGGTGCCGACCTAGCATCCGACGCGAGGCTTATCGTTCGCGAGGTGGCACGCTGCCGATCGATCATGTCTGCGCTCACGTCGAGGGCCGGCGAGTCGATGGGTGAGTTGCCCGTACGAACGACCCTCGGAGGCGTCGTCACGGAACTTCTATCTGGACTCCCTGCTCCGCTCGCTTCCCGTCTGCAGGTTGAGTTCTCCGACGCCAGTGCCGAAGACGCAGTCATTGTCGCCCCTGCCAGAACCTTGGCCCAGGTTCTCTCGAATCTAGTAAGAAATGCGTGCGATGCGCACGAAGAAGCGGGCGTGGATGCGCCGGTTCTTCTCCGCGTTGCAGTGGGCGATCGCGTCGGCTTTCACGTTCTCGACCAGGGTCGGGGGTTGCCGACCTCGATTGAGGCGAGAATTGGTGAACCGTTCGTCTCGACGAAGCGCGGGCTCGGCGGTCTCGGACTCGGAATCTTTCTCGCACGTGCGTTCGCGGATCGGATGGGTGGGCAGCTTCGCTACGCGAGGCGCCCCGACGGCGGGACCGACGCCGGACTGTTTCTACAATGCAATCGAGCGATGCCATGACGGCGCATGGGGTGGCTCGACACGAGAATGAGGGACGCAGCGTGCTCGTCGTCGACGACGACGACGTGTTTCGAGCGAGACTTGTTAGAGCTCTTTGTGATCGCGGATTCGATGCACGGGGCGCGGCTGACGGAGACCAAGCCCAGGCGCTTGCGGAGCAGGAGACTCCGGAATGCGCGATCGTCGACCTTCGCATGCCAGGGCCGTCGGGCCTCGCCGTGGTAAGGCGACTTCACGCGCTCGATTCGACGACTCGCATCGTTGTCCTGACGGGATATGGGAGCATCGCGACCGCTCTCGACGCCATTCGCTCGGGGGCGACGCACTATCTCACGAAGCCAGCAGACATTGATGAGATCCTCTCGGCGTTTGATCACGGCGGCGCTCCTGCCGATGTTCCTCCGACTGCTACGGTCCCCTCGCTCGATCGGGTCGAGTGGGAGCATATCGAACGAGTCCTCGCCGATTGTGGGGGCAATATCACTCAGGCTGCGCGTCTCCTCGGGCTTCATCGACGTTCTCTTCAGCGGAAGCTCGCCAAGCGGCCCTCAGCCCGTTGAACGAAATGGGTCAGGTCATGAACAGAATCGCCTGCGCCGCTGCGTGCTTTTCGCTGGTGAGTCTTTTGGAGTGCAGCAGTTCGGCCCCACCGTCAACGGGTGGCGTCACGGTGAGCAGCGCTTCGGGTGCATTGCGCCTCGGGGCGCATACGATCCCGGACCCGCCGACGCTCGGAACTATCGAAGTCGACTTGGAGGTCACCGATGTCGCGACGGGTAGCGCTCGCGACGGGCTCACCTTGACGGTGACCCCATGGATGCCGGCGATGGACCACGGAACATCGGTTGCGCCGGCGGTCACAGCCGAGGGACAAGGGCGGTATGCCGTGACTGGTGTCGAGCTATTTATGAGTGGAACATGGGACTTGAACATCGCTATTTCGGGGCCTGTCGCGGACCATGCGGTGATCGAATACGATATTCCGTAAAGCGAGCTGCGATTGCCGTTGTCGCGGTGATGGTGAGTCACTCTGGCGTCGTGCGCGCGCAGGCGTGCTGTGCCGGGGCGACTGCGGTTACACCGGGACGCCTCGCGCTGCATGAGGACTTGCTCATTGGACTCGCGATTCGCGCGGCTGAGGTCCACGGAACGTACGCAACAGAAGGGCGCTACTCGCCGTCTCTATCTGGAGATAGAGAGGCCGATGTGGAGCAGGACCTCTTCGCTGCGATCCGATGGCTAGGTCGAGGCCAGGTGGCTCTGCTCGCTCCGTTTGTCGAGACCGTTCGAGCTACGCCGCAGGACGGTTCCCATATGGGAGGCGGAATCGGCGATACCAACGCGAGCATTCGATACGATTTCATCCGGGCCGGCGAGTCATCCCGAATCCCCGGCCTGGCCCTTCTCGGGGGGCTGACGATCCCTACCGGACGAAGTCCAGATGCTGCCGTCGCGCCCCTGGCGGTGGATGCGACCGGCATCGGTGCATTTCAGGGCAGCCTCGCCGTCGCAGTCGAACAGGCACTGGGCGCGTGGCTCGTCAACGCCACCGCGATAGTTGCCAAACGCTTGCCTCACGGGGGCGAGACACTCGGCACCCAATGGACGTTCTTGACGGCCGTCGCATACACATTTCCAACCGATCAGGCCCTGGCGCTTTCCGCTTCGTACTCGTTCGAAGGGGACGCCAGTGCGGCCAACGGAAGCGCCATTGCGTCGAGTTCCCGTTCGCTTACAACCGTTATGCTGTCCGGACTTTGGCCCGTCACCGACTCCTGGCGGCTTCAGGCCACTGCATCCGTTGAGCCCCCAATAGGTGGCGTGGGAACCAACCAACCCGCGAGCTCAGGCGTGAGCGTGACGACGATTCACTCCTGGCAGTAGCAGCTCGCTCCCTCCGCCGCGCCTATCGAGGTCTTTCGACAATGGGGGGAAGTTGGGCTGGCTGCTGAATCGTAAATTGGCAGGCTACGGCAGACGCGGCAAAACTGATCGAGTTGTACCAAAATTGCGGCACTTGGAAGATCGCGCCAGAGCTACGCCCGAAGCATGGGTTGCTCGGGTCGTCGTAGCTGACGCCTCCGCCTGCGTCTCCGCCCACGGTCAGCCACTGGCTCGAGTACGTCACCCATTCATCCGCGTATACGAAGACGTGACCCTTGCCGATGGTTTGGTGCGCGGCGTATTTGTATGTGCTGTCTTGGATGTCGACGATGGCGTCTGCGCCATTCGTCAAGACCGAACGCCCATGGTAAGCGCCGACCTGCGTGATGTTGGCTCCGATCGCCGTATTGGCCCACGGAGGACCCAGCGGAATCGCATTTTGATTGCAATAGCAAAGATTGTCAGTGCCGCCATCGAACAGCTGGCAATTGCCCAGCACGTCGTCGGACCCATATTGAATCTCGGTGAACGAGAGCAATTTGTTGACGGGGCCGATTTCCGTAGGCATCTGTTCGTATCCAGACATCGACACGATACCGCCACCGTTCTCGACCCAGGCCTGAAGTGCGCTCACCTCGTCCGCACTGAATTGCCAATAACCTTGCGCCGGAGCCCCGGGGCCTGGGTTCGCCACGTTGGCTAGCCACTGCAAGATGATAACGTCATAGTTATTGAGGAGAAGCTCCCCCGGTGCCGCCGCGTCCGTCTGGTTCGTCGGGTCATACGTGAGCGTTGGCTTGGTCGTAAATGTGTCGACTGACGCGCTGCTCTCGGTATTGAGCCAATCGATAAACGACTGCGTGTTGCCGTTGTCCCCAGTGCTGCTGCCGGTTTCACCGTGCGCCCCGATCGACGCGATGTTGATGCAGTGGCATCCCGCGTCGTCGCAGCGGGTCGGACGCCCGGAATCCGGTTGCCCGCCGTCCAAGGGCTCCGATGCGTCATCTCCGCCGGAGGGTTGGGTTTCGATGATCCCTCCGCTGCTCCCGCCGCTCCCGGACGTCGATCCCGTTCCAGTGACCTTGCCTGGGGTCGTCCCCGAGCTGGAGCCGCTCGAACCAGAGGAGCTCGTGCTGGCGAAATCGGAGCTCCCGCTTTTCTCAGACGTGGCGCAGCTCACCAGGGCTGCAATGCCTGAAGAGACGCCAGCGAAGACAAGAAAACTAAGGTGATAGCGATTCATCGTGTTGCGAAAGCATGCCACATCCTCCACGCTGGAACAGGTGATTTGCAGCACGCTCTTGCGAGACGAAGGAGCTGGTGCGCTCCGTGTAGCAGTGGATACGACGAAGGCCCCCCCGCGGCGCGCTTCGCGTCAATGGGACTCGCTATTGCACGGCGCGAGAGTCGCTTTGGCTTCCGGATCGGAAGCGGTTACCCATGGCTCAAGTATGCGTGCAGCGAGCGCGCAGTCTCCGCGATCTCGCGCCGCTCGAGCCACGAGGATCGACGCGTCTTTGCGATGAAATGAATGTGGAAATTTATGTAGGTGCTGTTCAGCTACAAGCGCGGCGGCGTCCAGACGCCCCGCCCGAGCGAGTGCCGCGCCCTCAAGGAACGTGGCATCTTCGCCGAGATCCGAGCTGGGATGCTCCGACATGAAATCGCGAAACGCAATCGCCGCTTCAGGGTATCTGCGCGCCTCGAACAGCTCGACGGCTCGCGAGTACGCGTCGGCCCCGTCGTCCGCGCGGGCAGACGGGATAGGTTCTACCGAAACCGATTGGACCCGGCGAGGCTTCCTCGCTTCGGGCCGCGCTGGCGGTGGGCCGTCGATATCGCTTGGAGCTGCGACCGGTGTTCTCTCCGCGTCCCATGTCGACCCTTCGGAAAGAACCGTGTCCGTGGATCCCCCAATTCGAAGCGCCACCACACCTTCGTACACACGGACATGTTCGGTTTTGCCTGCCGCCACGGTCACCTCGAACGAAGTTCCTCTTACTTCGATTTGGCCGTCCGGCAATTGAACGACAAATCGCTCGTCCGGGAGTTGATGTCGAACGCGAACGAGGAGCGTCCCAATATCGAGCCGCACCTGCTCGCTCGTCCGATCGCGGATCTGGGACCAGCGAGCCCCATCCCTAGGGAACACGACGCCTGCGAATTCCGGGCGCGCTGAGTTCGCTGGAGGCTCCGAATGAACGTCGGAATGAACGACTGGGGAGATTGGACTGGCGCGATGGCGAACGAATACGAGCGCCGTGCACGCGAGGGCAATGCTCACCGCTGTTATCAGAACCCTTCGCGTCGAGCCAGGGGAGCGATTCGCGGCCTCGGCAGCTTCGCGAAGCACGCACGCGCGCATGCGGCGTAAGTCGAGCTCTCGCGGGGCGTTCGAAGGGCTCGAGGTGGCTAGCGCGCGGACGAAGGCATCCCTCGCAGCGACGGACGCGCACGTGGCGCAGAGACGCAGATGCCGGGCCGACGATTCGGCATCCTGTGCCGACAGCCGACCCTCCCTGATTGCGTCGATCTCCCACAAACGATCGCAGATCCGATGCATTACGCCTCCCTCCCGCGCATCACCGAGTCGTGCAATTCCTGTCGCGCATGATGAAGTCGCGTACGAATTGTGCCGGGTGGAATACCGAGCGCACGGGACGCCTCGTCCGTCGTTAAACCCTCGAGTTCGATCAAGACGAAAACCGCTCGCTTTTTCGGAGATAGGGCGTCGAGAGCCGTCTGAAACCGATCGAGCTCCTGGCGCACGCTCGCGACCGCCTCCGGCGTAGCCGATCTTTCCGAGGGTATCGAAGTCAGCCGCGACAGCATCTTGACGAAACGCCCCAGGCCCCGGCGTTGTCTCAGCGCTACGCGAACTACTATTCCCGCAAGCCACGCGCGAGCATCAGCCCGGCCGTCGTATGATAGAGCGATCTTAGGAAGCTTTAGAAACACAGCATGGACGATGTCTCCGGCGTCACTCTGGCTTCCTAGAGTTCGTTCGGCCGCCATCCACATCGACCGAGCATGGCGGTCATATAGCTGTCCGAGAGCTGCGAGGTCCCCCCTAGAAATGGCACGCAGGAGAACGTCGTCGGTGTGCTGGACCTCGGGTGCGAGGGCAGGGCGGTAGTTAGTCATAGGAGCCTCCCGGTTGCACCGAGACGAAGACCTCCGGTCCATGCAGGCAGGGGGGGCAAGTCAGACTGCGTCCTGACGGGATGTTCGAATCCTTGGGGAGCGATCTGTGTGTCGGCGGTCGTCGTCAAGTGCCATGAGGGGCTGATTGGAAGCGACCAGCGGAGCCTGACTCCTAGCCGAAACTCGGACACGCTTCGGCTGGTCGGGGTGGCCGACTCGTCCCGATCGTCGTATCGCATTGTCGCCAGCGACGGGACCAGGAGGGCGTCGACTGCTGTAGCCCCAAGCGCAAATGAGCGACCAGCTCCGAGACCGAAGTCCGTCTCTGAGTAGTTCGTCGCGTCATCACCTTCTCCTGAGACGCCCACACCAAACCTAAACAACGCACAGAGAATCCACGACCGTACCTTCACGTCCGCGCTTCCCTCGAAATCAAGCATATCCATTAGGTAGGGTTCAGTGACGCGTCCGCCAGCGGCCAAACCTGCCCAAATTTCAAAAAGTGAGGACCTGGAGCCCGAGGCTGCCTGTGGCTGCAGCGATACACCACCTGATTCGCGGGGGATCGCCGAGTCTCGGACGAGTGACCTCGGCTCGTCATCGGGAACCGATGCCAAAAGGCCGTAGATCGTGGGTGGTAGCGCAGACGGTTTGCGAACGAGGCGCTCCGCGCGGCGACCGTCGACCGCCATAGCGGAAATCCGGACCGATTCCTCGCCTGCGTGATCCGTGGAAACTCCAGATACGAACACCGTAACGCCGTCGCATCCCACCTCGGCTGCATGAGCCAGACTTCGCCGGGCTTCACGAACCGCATCCGCCCAGGCGGGCGAAAGATCCGAGGGCTCGTCGATGCGAACGGTCGCGCACGGCGGCGAGGCGCCAAAGGCGCATCGACCGGGCAGGCCGCCGATCCAGGCAATTGCCATAGCAAGCATGGCACGGCGCGATTGTCCGATGAACATAGAAAAATCTCTACCTAGCTTCCCCGGAGCTGAGGAAATCGTTCATTCGGGAAATCCGGGAGCCCAAAATCTCGACGTAGATGTCAGTGTACCTGTCGAGAGCGCTTGCGCCATGGAGGCCCTCGCTTTCCTACTTCCGAAGGGTCGGCCGACTGCCGTCGCGGCAAAAGTCAACGTGAACGAAAACCATATTGAGCTGCGGCGGAAATGATTAATCGTGTTCAGCGCCCGCGATCTATTCGTGTGCGCGGCCGTCGAACAAAGTTTGAACGCGGCGCACCCATCTGGAGAACCTTATCGAGTAAGACGAGCTGTTGGAATGCAAACCGGGCTCGGCAGCGATGTCGTCCCGTTAATAAGGAAACGCGATAATGAAAGTTCGTACCGTCGGCATCGTTTCGGCAACTCTTTGGCTCGCGACCGCCACGGCTGACGCCAATCTGGCAAAGCACGGCGATTCCAATGTCACGTTCACGGCGATCGGTCCTGCCGGGCTGCGCATCGTGGGGAAGACGGCAGACCTCAACGTCGTCGATGACGGTCAGCATGTCTCCGTGACGGTCCCTCTCGCCAAGCTGGATACGGGGATATCCTTGCGAGACACCCACATGCGTGACAAATACCTGGAAGTTGGAACGTACCCGAGCGCGCAATTGACGGTCGATCGGGCGTCGCTGAAATTTCCGGATCAGGCACCTTCGGATGCGACGACGAATGGCACGATGACGATTCACGGTAAGTCAAAAGCCGTTTCGGTTCACTATCACGCAACGCGCAACGCGGACGGTATTCATGTTTCAGGGGACACTCAGGTCAACATGAAGGACTACGGAATCAACGTTCCTGCGTATCTTGGCATTACCGTCAAACCGGACGTGTCGCTTGTGGTAAACTTCATCGTGTCTGACTCCTGAGCGCGGAGAAGAGAAATGAAACAGCTTGTTATCGGCGGTCTACTGGTGGCGGCGTGGACTGGTTGTTATTCAGGCGATGCGACGATGGTCGGTGTCCCGTCACACGGCGACGCGGGGAGTTCCGGTAGCGGCTCGAGCAGTGGAAGCAGTGCGAGTTCCAGCGGTGCATCCTCTTCGGGCAGCAGTGGGAGCGCCAGCTCGACAGGCGGGAGCGGATCGGCGAGCAGCAGTTCTGGAGGGGGAAGCGGTGCAGGGGGCAGCTGTGGCATTCCGCCCAACGTGGAGTCGCTTTTGCAAGCGACTTGCGTTTCATGCCATTCTTCGCCGCCTATCGGAGGGGCGCCGATGGCTCTTTTGACCTACGCAAACTTGGTCGCTCCCGCCGTCAGCGATCGGACGAAATCGGTCGGACAGGTCTGTGTCACGCGAATGACGAGCACTGTCTCTCCCATGCCGCCCGTCGGAAGCGCGGCGCCCTCGGCGGCGCAAGTCGCGGCGTTCGAAAGTTGGGTGAATGCCGGAATGCCACAGGCCTCGTGTGCGGGTGGGAGCAGCAGCAGTAGTGGAAGCAGCAGCAGTAGCGGAAGCAGTAGCGGAAGCAGCAGCAGTAGCGGAAGCAGCAGCAGTAGCGGAAGCAGTAGCGGAAGCAGCAGCAGTAGCGGAAGCAGCAGTAGCAGCGGAAGCAGCAGCAGCGGAGGCGATAGCGGAGTGCCCACGAACTACAACACACCTGTGGTGTGCACGAGCGGCAAGACGTGGACGTCCGGGACGGGAGACACGATGCGACCGGGAGATACTTGTTTCAGCTGCCACAGCTTCTCGATAGCGGGAACGGTATACCCGACGGCGCACGAGCCGCTCTATTGCGATGGATCCAACGATCCGTCTGCTTCGGTCGTGATCACAGATGCAAATGGCAAGGTGAACACATTACCTCTGAGTTCAGCCGGAAACTTCTATTCCAATTCGTCTATTGCCACCCCGTTCACTGCAAAGGTCGTCTATAATGGTCTTGTGAGGGCGATGGCGTCCGCGCAGACAAGCGGGAATTGCAATAGCTGTCATACCGAACAGGGTGCGAATGGGGCACCTGGTCGAATCATGCTCCCCTGAAAGGTTTTGTATCAATTTATGGACATTCAACGCGTCTCACGGGGGTGGTTTCGCGTCGGTATTCTGGTTTGCGCCGTCGGCGCTCTTATCTCGTGGTCGAGGAGCGCAAGCGCGTATCCGTGGATGATTCGCCATGACTATGCGGGATGCAACATGTGCCACGCGGATCCATCGGGCGGCGGGTTGCTGACCGCCTACGGGCGCGCTCAGGGGGAGGTGCTCCTGCGC